>Ga0209381_1004704_pt1 | contig 11943 bp, 10 predicted proteins | sample DewCreD2012metaG_FD_184111 | JGI IMG/M metagenome (GOLD analysis project Ga0209381, IMG submission 184111) | Hot spring sediment bacterial and archeal communities from British Columbia, Canada, to study Microbial Dark Matter (Phase II) - Dewar... ...
CGGCCGACAACTCGCCTTCACCTGGGCGCGCCGCCGGGGCGAGGGCCGGATCGAACTCCGCACGCTCCCCTACGAAAAAGACTCGCCCGCCCGCACCACCCTCGAACGCCTCGCCCTCCTCCAGTTCACCCTCGAAGAACTCGACCGCCATCCCGACGCCGCTCCGCCCATCACCGCCGTCACCGCCAAGCTCGATGCCGCGTTCGACGTCGAAGCCGTCACCCGGCAGTTCTACCAGGAGATCGCCAACTGGTATTTCTGGGCGCGCGACCACGTCGAGTTTCCGATGCCGAAAGGCACCCCCAACGCCGACGCCTACAAGGCCCAGAGCCTCATCCGCCTCATCACCCGCCTCATCTTCTGCTGGTTCGTGAAGCAGAAAGGCCTGATCCCCGCGGAACTGTTCGACGCGCGCGCGCTGGCCACACTCCTGCGCGATGGCGCGGCGCTGCCGGCCAGCGAAAAGACGACCTACTACAAGGCCATCCTCCAGAACCTCTTCTTCGCCACGCTCAACCAGGAAATGGACCAGCGCCAGTTCCGCAAGCGCAGCAAAGACCCGCACGGCCGCGACCCGCACCGGGGCATCACCAATCTTTACCGCTACGAGGACCACTTCGCCGACCCGCAGGAATTTCTCCGCCTGATGAAAGACATCCCCTTCCTCAACGGCGGCCTCTTCGAGTGCCTCGACAAAGTCTATCGCGCCGAGGAAAACCTGCCCGATGTCCGCATGGACGGCTTCTCCGACCACCCGAAGAACCCGCTCCAGGTCCCCGACTTCCTCTTCTTCGGCGAGGAGCGCCAGGTGGACCTCTCGGCGGCCTACGGCGAAAAACGCTACCGGCAGGCCACGGTGCGCGGGCTAATCCACACCTTTGCCCGCTACAACTTCACCGTCACCGAAGCCACGCCGCTGGATCAGGAAGTCGCCCTCGACCCCGAGTTGTCCGGCAAGGTCTTCGAGAACCTCCTGGCCGCCTACAACCCCGAAACCGCCACCACCGCCCGCAAACAGACCGGCAGCTTCTACACCCCGCGCGAGATCGTGGACTACATGGTGGACGAGGCGCTGATTGCGTGTTTGAAAACCAAGCTGGAGGCTCGCCCTCACCCCGGCCCTCTCCCCCGGGGAGAGGGAGACACTTCCTCCGCTCCACAGCAAAAGGACGCCAGCACGACGCAGGATGTCCGAATTGCAACCGAACCGGCGAACGGTTCTCCCTCTCCGCCCACGGAGCGCAGCGGAGTGGGGGGAGAGGGCCGGGGTGAGGTGGGTTCATTATCTTCGCGAAGCGCAAATTCCATTGAACAACGCCTCCGCCACCTCTTCGCCTGCAACGACGAGCCGCACCAGTTCAGCCCGTCAGAAGTGGACGCCCTCATCGCCGCCGTTGACAACCTCAAGGCGCTCGACCCCGCCTGCGGCTCCGGCGCGTTCCCGATGGGGCTGCTGCACAAGCTGGTGTTCCTCCTCGGCAAACTCGACCCGCACAACGAACAGTGGAAACAGAAGCAGATCGCCAAAGCCAGCGAGATACCGGACTCGACCGTCCGCGAAAAGACTCTGGCCGACATCGAACAAGCCTTCGCCGCCAACGAACTCGATTACGGGCGCAAGCTCTACCTCATCGAGAACTGCATCTACGGCGTGGACATCCAGCCCATCGCCGTCCAAATCGCCAAAATGCGCTTCTTCATCTCCCTGATCGTGGATCAGACGGCCAATCCGACCGCGCCGAACCTGGGCGTTCGCCCCCTGCCCAACCTCGAAACCAAATTCGTCGCCGCCAACGCCCTCATCGGCATCGAGAAGCCCGCGCAGCAGATGCTCCGCAACCCGCGGATTGACGCCAAGGAAGCCGAACTGCGCCGCGTCCGCGAACGCCACTTCACCGCCCGCACCCCGGCCACCAAAGCCCGCTGCCGGGAACAAGACGCCAAACTCCGCGCCGAGATCGGCGCCCTGCTCCAGGCCGACGGTTTCCCGCGCGAGACCACCGAAAAACTCGCCCGCTGGGACCCCTACGACCAAAACGCCTCCGCCGACTTCTTCGACCCGGAATGGATGTTCGGCCTGCGAGAGGGCTTCGACATCGTGACCGGCAACCCGCCGTATGTGCGCATCCAGACGCTCACGCAGACCGATGCGAAGCAGGTCGGCTGGCTCAAGGAACACTACGCCAGCGCCAGCAAGGGCAACTACGACCTCTACGTGGTCTTCGTCGAACGCGGCCTGCAACTGCTCGACGCCCACGGCCAGCTCGCCTACATCCTGCCCCACAAATTCTTCAACGCCCAATACGGTGAACCGCTCCGCAAACTGCTCGCCGACGGCAAGCACCTGCGCCACGTCGTCCACTTCGGCGACCAACAAATTTTCCCCGGCGCAACCAACTACGTCTGCCTGCTGTTCCTCGCCAAAGCCGGCTGCGATGTCTGCTGGTTCGTCCGCGTCGAAAACCTCCCGGACTGGCTCGCGACTTTGCATGGCACAGAAGGCACAATCCCGGCAACCCGCGTCACCGACACCGAGTGGAATTTTGCCGTCGGCAAGAACGCCGGGCTGTTCGAGAAGTTACAGCAGATGCCGGTGAGATTGGCAGACGTGGCTGCGAGGATTTTCCAAGGCATTATTCCGGGCGCAGATAAGGTCTATACTCTTGAATTTCTCCGAGGGAAGGGAACGCAGGCGATTTGCCATTCCCGCGCCTTGGATACCGATGTCGAAATCGAGGCGGACTTGTTACGTCCGATAGTCAGTGGTGCGAATGTCGGGCGATTCGTCTTCACCCAATCGAAATGGCGCGTCTTGTATCCCTATACTGTTCGCGACTGTCAGGCGACGCTAATACCGCCGGCAACCATGCGAAAGGAGTTTCCACTGGCGGCCGATTACTTCGCACAGACAAGAGAACTGCTTAACCAGCGCGATGGAGGATCAGCAAAGGGAACGGAATGGTATCGCTATATCCGAACTCAGAATATCGGCTTGCAGCAATTGCCAAAAATTGCAGTCCCCCGTTTGGTGAGAAATTTGAGGGCTTGTGCGGACTTGGAGGGCGAAGTCTGCTTGGACAACGTCGATGTTGGCGGTGTCACACTGCGCAACGATACAGACCTCAGCCCCCTATACCTGCTCGCATTGCTCAATAGTTCAGTCGTAAATTTCTACTTCATCCGCAACGCCGCCCCGTTTCGCGGAGGTTTCTTCTCTGCCAATCGGCAGTTCATCGAGCAACTTCCCATCCGCCCGATCAACTTTGCGGACGCGGCGGAGCGCACGGAGCACGACGCGCTGGTGAAGCTGGTGGAGCGCATCCTCGCGGCGAAGCGGGCGGACGCGGCGGCGGACGTGACGGCGTGGGAGCGGGAGATAGACGAGCGGGTCTATCGTCTCTACGGCCTGACGCCGGAGGAAATCAAGATCGTGGAGGAGGCGGGCAAATGAAACCGCAGCAGGACCGGCACAGCCCAGCCCCAGCGGGGCGGCATCTTTGTAGAAAGGCAATGCAGAGACATCCCAGCTCCGTCAGGAGCGGCATATTCCGCCCCGACGGGGCTTTGAATATATCCGGGTTTGAGTGCTACAAAGATTCCGCTCCTGACGGAGCTTTGGCTTCCACCATTTGCGTCAATCTGGTTGCTCGCCTCCGCGCGGCGCAGCGGGCGGACGCGGCGGCGGGCGTGACGGCGTGGGAGCGGGAGATGGACTCGCCCCGTGAGATCGGCCGAGACTCGCCGGCAGACCTCCGCCTTGGCACATTTATCTCACGGGGCAAGCGCGTCTATCGTCTCTACGGCCTGACGCCGGCGGAAATCAAGATCGTGGAGGAGGGGTCGAAATGAAAACACCAACGGTGTTTCATCCTACAGCCCAGGGTTGCCGAGTCGGCGAGGCTACCCTGGGTTGCGTGGCGAAGGTGTTTTCCAACCCTGAAAGGGTTGCATCCTGCCGCGCGCAATTTGATGCAACCCCGTTGGGGTTGATGGGAATTCTGATTCGATTACCCAGGGTAACTCGTGCCTCGCAACCCTGGGCTGAACGACATTACCCCTTTGGGGTAAATTCGCGCCGCGTGCCGCGGGTTGACTGCATCCCTGCGGCGCAGCGGGCGGACGCGGCGGCGGAGTTTGACGACCTGCTGCGGGACATCTTCGGCCCGCGCGCCAGCCACCGCACCCACGGCGTGACCGACCCCCACCGCCGCCAGCTTTTGCGCGCCGGGATGGACGCCCTCGTCGCCCGCCTCTACGACCTCACCGAGGCCGAGTTCACCCACATCCTCGCCGCCTTCCCCCTCGTGGACCCCGCCACCAAACAACTCACCCTCACCACCTACCGCACGATCGAAGGCCAGGCATGAGTTCGCTGAATCCAGAGAAGGCGCTGATCTTCCGCATCACGCACATCGCCAATGTGCCGTGGATGCTGGAGCACGGACTGGACTCCAGGAATTCACCCGAATTCGACCCCAACTTCCGCAGCATCGGCAATCCCGACCTGATCTCCAAGCGCCATCTCCGCGCCGTCCCGGTCCCGCCCGGTGGCACACTCAGCGACTACGTGCCGTTCTACTTCACGCCTTATTCGATCATGCTCTACAACATTCACACCGGCCACGGTGGCGTGCCCCGGGTGCCCAACGACGACATCGTGATCCTTGTGAGTTCCTTGCGCAAGGTGGCGGAACTGGGCATCCGATTTGTCTTCACCAACCAGCATGCCTACCCGGTCACGGCCCGATACTTCAACCGTCTGGAGGATTTGAGCCGGATCGACAGGCCGTTGTTGCAGGCGCGGGATTTCAAGCACGATCCCGAAGACCCCGGCAAGAAGGAGCGCTACCAGGCCGAGGCGCTCATCCATCGCCACCTGCCGACCTCGGCGCTGCTGGGCATCGGTTGTCACAGCCAAGCCGCAAAAGCTCGGTTGCAACCGGAGCTTGAGAGGCGCAATCTTTCGTTGGAACTCGTCGTGCGACCGAGCTGGTATTTTTGAACATGATTTCCTTTCGACAGGGCAATCTGCTGGAGGCCGAGGTCGAGGCCGTGGTCAACACGGTCAACACCGTCGGCGTGATGGGGCGCGGCATCGCCCTGATGTTCCAGGAGCGGTTTCCCGACAACTTCAAGGCCTACGCCGCCGCCTGCAAGGCGGGCGAGGTGCAGACCGGGCGGATGTTCGTCACCGCCACCGGCGAACTGAGCGGCCCGAAGTGGGTCATCAATTTTCCCACCAAGCGGCACTGGCGGCACCCCTCGCGGATCGAGTGGATCGAGGCAGGCCTGCGCGATCTCGTGCGCGTGATCCTGGAGAAGGGCATCCGCTCCGTGGCGCTGCCGCCCCTGGGCTGTGGCAACGGCGGCCTCGAATGGTCTGAGGTTCGGCCGCTCATTGAGCAGGCGCTGGCTGCGCTGCCCGGCGTGCAGGTGGTGGCTTTTGAACCGACGGCGAAATACCAGAACGTCGCGAAGCGCGAAGGGGTGGAGAAGCTGACGGTGGCGCGGGCGCTGATCGCCGAGGCGATCCGGCGCTACTGGGTGCTGGGCATCGAATGCACGCTGCTGGAGGTGCAGAAACTGGCCTGGTTCCTCGAGCGCTCCATCCGGCGGCGGGAATTAGACGATGTGCTCAAGCTGCAATTCCAGGCGGATCGTTACGGCCCCTATTCCCCGCGCTTGAATCACCTGCTGAATGCCCTGGATGGCAGCTACCTGCGCAGCGACAAGCGCATCAGCGACTGCGGCCCGATGGACACGATCGCCTTTGCCGAGGACAGGGCCGAGGTGGTTGCCCTTTTCCTGCGCACCCCGGAGGCCAAGCCCTACGGGGCAGCGCTGGAAGACACCGACACGCTGATTGATGGATTCCAGTCGCCGCTCGGCATGGAATTGCTGGCCACCGTGGATTGGCTGATTGCCCAGGAAGGGTGCAAGCCGGAAGTGGGGGCGATTCGCGCTGGATTGGCCCGGTGGCCGGGTGGTCCCGATGCCGGGCAGCGCAAACAACGCCTTTTTGACGACCGGTTGCTGGAATTGGCATTGGAGCGTCTGGCCAATAAGAGCCAACTTGCGGAGGCCCGATGATTGTCTTGGAGGAGCTGCACGCCGTCGGCCTGCGCCTCTTTGACCTGGTGGGGAAAAGTGTGGGGCAGGCATTACTGCCTGCCATTCCTCCCCAAGCCCCAGACAGGAATGTCTGCGCCACTTTCCTCACAACCCTGCACACGAAGTTCGAGGAGCTTTACGACGCCAATCATCCCCTCAAGGCCGCCCTCGAAAAGCTCGCCACCCTCGGAACCATCCGCATCATCGAAGGCAGGGCATGAGCGCATGCCCCGAATCCCAGACGCCATGATCACCAAATTCACTATCTCCAATTTCAAGCGGCTCGAGGATGTCGAGATCGAACTGGGCGACGCGGTCGTTTTCATCGGGCCGAACAACTCCGGCAAGACGTCCGCGCTTCAGGCCCTGGCGTTGTGGGACATCGGCTGGCGGCGCTGGGCGGAGAAGCGCGATGACAGCAGCGCAAGCGAGCGCAAGGGCGTGGCGATCAACCGCCGGGACTTGAACGCGGTGCCCGTTCCCAGTGCCCGCCTGCTCTGGCGCAACCTGCACACGATGGAAACCACCCGGGCGGGCGGGAAGCAGAAGACCGAAAAGGTCTTCATCCGCCTGAAAGCCGAGGGAGTGCATCAGGATAAGCCGTGGACTTGCGCCCTGGATTTTTATTACGCCAACGAGGAGTCGTTTTATTGCCGCCTGGCCGAGTCGGCTGATGGCCGCGTGCCGGACGGGGCGCGCGAGCACCAGATCGTTTTTCTGCCGCCGATGTCCGGGCTGGCCGACCGCGAATACCGCAAGGAATCGGGGGAAATCAACGTGCTCATCGGAGAGGGCCGGACGGCCGAGGTGTTGCGCAACCTCTGCTGGCAGCTCTATTCCCGGGAGGACAAAGCTCCGTGGGAGCGGCTCGTGAAGTGCATTCACGAGATGTTCCGTGTCTCGGTTCAACCGCCGGAATTCATCAAAGAGCGCAGCGAGATCACCCTGGGCTACCGCGACGAAAACGGCGTGGATCTTGACATCGCCTCCTCGGGGAGGGGCTGCCAGCAGGTGCTGCTCTTGCTCAGCTATCTGCTCGCCAATCCCGGTGCGGTGTTGCTGCTCGATGAGCCCGACGCGCATCTGGAAATCCTGCGCCAGCGCGACATTTACAACCTCATCACTGAGATTGCCGCGGAGACCGGCTCCCAGGTGGTTGCGGCAAGCCACTCCGAGGTGGTGCTGCAAGAGGCGGCGGAGCGCGATGTGGTGTTCGCCTTTGTCGGTAAACCGCACCGGATGGACACCCGTTCCCGACACCAGGTGAAAAAGGCCCTCGAGAGCATCCGCATGGCCGATTACTTTGTCGCCCAGCAGATGGGGTGGATGCTGTATCTCGAAGGCTCGACCGACCTGGCAATTCTTCGGCGGATTGCCGAACGGCTGGACCACCCGGCCAAGGAGGTCCTGGGTGCGAGGGTTCCGGTCATCTACCTCGGAAGCAACAAACCACAGGAGGCGCGCGACAGCTTCCACGGCCTTCGGGAAGCGAAACCGGACCTGGTCGGCTTCGCCTTGTTCGACCGGCTGGACAAGGAATTGCAGACCGGCTCCGCGCTCGTCGAGCGCATGTGGAGCCGGAGGGAAATTGAGAACTATCTGGTCACGCCCGAGTCCCTGCGACGCTATGTTCAACTCGGGCTGCGCCAGGACGACCTGGTGGATGCAGCCGAGCGAAAAACGCGGCTCGAGGTGCTGGAGAAGTGCATCGCCGAGCTGACCCATGCGCTCAAGCTGACGAACAAACCGGACCCTTGGGGGCCGGACATCAAGGTGACCGACGATTTCCTGGACCCGCTGTTCCGGCTGTTTTACGAGCGGTTGGGGATTCCCCAGGCCACCTTCAAGCGGGACTATCACGGCCTGGCAGACGCCATCCCGCTGGAAGAAATCGCGCCGGAGATGCGCGAGGTGCTGGATGCCATCGGCGACGTGGCGGCCAAAGCCAAGCCCGCGTCCCCGCAATGACCACGGGCTGGAGCAAATTGCCCTGTCGAAAGGTTCCCCCAAGGCGATGCCCTGGGTTGCTATATCTCGCCCCGTTGGGGCTTCGGTCAGCGTCCCGGCGGAGGAGCTGGATTTCATCATCCACTACGACATCAACCCCGAACGCTTTCGGGGTCAAATACCGCCTCGGCCGCGGCCCGGAAGCGGAGGAAGAAGAATGAAATTGATTTACACCGAACACGTTTTGCTGCGAATGGCTAAACGACAGTTGCGTGAAGAATGGATTGAGCGCGTCGTGGCCAACCCCGCACGCATCGAGCCGGACGAAGTGGATGCCTCGCTGGAACACCGGCTGGCGTCGGTGCCGGAGCTTGCCAGCCGGGTGCTGAGGGTTATTGTAACCAAGGACGAACCCAGGCGCGTCATCACCGCACACTTGGATCGCAAACTCAAAGGCATATTATGAAGCTGACGATTGACCGCAAAGCCGACGCGCTTTACCTCGACTTGGATGAAGCTCCCGCCGCCGAGAGCGAGGAAGTTTCGCCCGGGGTCATTTTGGACTACAACGCCGCCGGCAAAGTGGTGGGGATTGAAATGCTTCACCTCTCCAAAAGAGTTTCGCCAGAAAAGATCAGCCGGATGCAGATGGAAACGGTGGAGGCTTGAAGACCGGGTGCTGGCTGGGTGTCACTGCTCCGGGGCGGAGGATCTGGATTTCATCATTCACTACGTCCCCGCCTGCGCCAGGACTTCGGCGGGCAGGTCAAATACCGCCTCGGCCGCAGCCCGGAGGAGGAAGAAGAATGAACCCGTCATTTCCCAGGGCCAAAGGCCCGCTCCCATCCCAGCCCAGGGCAACGCCCTGGGTTCGCCATCCCCAAGCGGGAACAAGCCCTGAACCCGAATTCCGAAGCAGACCCGTAGCGGCGGGCATCCCTGCCTGCCGTAGAGCCGGGCTTCCCAGCCCGGCGGAAGGAACCGCCCGAACGGCAGGTGCGCACAGAACTATTCCCCCGGTCTTTGCCCGGCTGGCATTCGTTCCGGGCGGCAAAGCTGCCGCCCGCTACGTCAGGCAAAGATGCCTGACGCCACGCTGCTTCGGAATTCAGGCTGAAAGCACCCCAACCTTCCGCGCCGCCATCGGCCACGCCATCCTTGGGCCGCCCCTTTGGGGCTGGGGTTTCATCCACACGTCCCCCCAGGGCGATGCCCTGGGCTGGTATCTTTCGCCCCGTCGGGGCTACGGTCAGCGTCCCGGTGCCGACGGGTTTCCACGGGTTCCCGGCGGCGGCGAGCCGCGCGCTCCAGGTCTCGGGCGTGACGGGCGGGGGCGGGGCGAATCGGGCAGGCACGGCGGGATTGAGCCGGGACGGTGAGCGCTTGGCCAATCTGTTTTTCGCCGGTGCCGGTCCGGCGGATGCGGCGCTGGCTCACTCCGTCAGCAGCACGTCGCGGAGGACGGTGTCCTCGCCCACTTCGTAACGCGGGAGCGCCTTGAGCGAGAGGCTGAAGCCGATGCTGTATTCGTTCTGGCCGAACCGGTCCTCGCGGAAGCGCAGGGAAAGCGCCCCGGTCCAACTGCGGAAGTCGCGGTAGAGCGCGTAGCCGTGCTCGCGGAGTTCGTGCTGGCGGAGGTCGTAGTAGTGGCTGAGGCGCGCGCCCCAGTTTTCGTTGAGGCGGAAGTAGAGGGTGCTGACGGCGGATTCCTCGCCCGCGCCCCACGCGGTGGCTGCGGGGCTGAAATCGTCGCGCAGGTAAAGATACGCCCCGCGCCAGTGCCAGCGGGTGTTGGGCTGCAATGTGAGCGCATGATAGGCCAGGCGCATTGCTCCGTCGCGCGTGTCAAAGCGGTTCATCGCGTCGAACGTGAGCCACGCGCGCGGCTTGAACTTCACCTCGGACCAGAGGTCGTTCCACGTCTCCTGGCCCGGTTCGCGGTCGAGCCGCCAGTCGGTGAACACGTCCCAGTAGAGGAATTCCTCGATGCGCCCGTCGCGTTTGGTCTGGAGGCGGTGGCGGAGGCCGAGGCGGAGAACGTTCTGCGCGTCCAGCGTGTCAATCGCGTTGAAATCCGGCGCGGTAAGCGGCTGGAGATGGAGCGCGGGCAGTTCGTAGTCGAATTGCGGCAGTTCGTTGGGCCGGGTGCCGGGGCGCGGAATGTAGGCGTAGTTGAGCGACGGCTCGACGATGTGGCGGAGGCCGTCCACCTGGAGCAGGTCGCTGCGGGTGCCGACCCAGGTGCGCGTGGCTTTGACGGACGTCTCGACGCCGGTGTGGAGGATGGCGCGGGTTTCCTCCTGCGTCACCGCGCCCGGCCCCTCGGCCTCGCTGTAATAACTCAGCCGCCCGCCCACCCGCGGAGTGACGTTCAACCAGCCGAAGCAGGCGTGCGGCAGGAGGATTTGATGGAACGTGTCCGCGCGCGCGGCTTCGTAATCGAGGCCGGGAATGACATTCGTCTCCGAAAAACGGCGGTGGTAGTAGCCGGCGGACGAATCGCTCTCGTAGAACAGCGGCGTGGCACCGATGGACTGGCGGAAGCCGGCGAGCCGCACCTCGGGCAGGCGTTCGACGGAGTTGAAGAAATCGTTGACGCGCGGCTGCGCGCGGGCGGAGAGGGCGAAGTTGTCCCAGAAATGGCGGGCTTCGACGAACGTGTTGGGCTGGGGGTCGCGGCGGTGTTCGCCCTCGAAGAATTCGCGGCGCACGCCCTCGTCGCTGGCGTAGCCCACGCGGGCCTTGAAAGTGGTGTTGGTGAAGGGGCGGGCAAACCAGGTGAAATCAAGCCGCTGCCGGTCCTCGGCGAACGGCTGGCCGTTCAGGTCCGGCTCCGGTTCGTCGTCGTTCAAGTAGTAGTAGCGGAGCATCGCCTCGCCCCACTGGCCGAGGTGCAGGTCGAGGTCGGGGCCGCCCGCGAAGCCGCGTTGGGCGCGGTAATCGGCGTGCAACCGCGCGTCCACCGCCTGCCCCCAGCGCCAGCCGTAGCTGCCCAGCAGGTAGCCGCCAAACCGGCTGTCATAGCCGGGCTTCACCAGGATGGCGGGCCGGTTCGCGTCCTGCCGCTGCGAGAAATACGGCAGGTAGAACACCGGCACCGCGCCGGCGTAAAGCGTGGCCCCGTGGGCCACGAACCGTTTGCCCGGCTCAATGACGAGCCGCCGGGCGCGCACCTTGAAGAAGGGCCGCTCGAAGTCGTCGAGCGTCAGGAAGGCGTTCGTGGCGGTATAGACCGCGTTGGTCAGGTCGCCGGTGACGCGCTCGCCACCGACGAACACGGGGGACTTGCCCGCGCGGAAGGACTCGGATTGCAGCGTGCGGTTGAGGAAATTGTAACGGATGTGTTCGCCGGTCCACAGCATTTCGCCGCTTTGCACGCGCACGTTGCCGTCGGCCACCGCTTCGCCGGTGGTTTTGTTGACGGTGGCGGCATCGGCGGTGAGGACGATGCCGTTGTAGCGGACGACGATGCCGTTGGTGCCGGTGGCCAGGCCGGTGGCGAGGTCGTAGGTGACGGTGCCGGTGGCGTCGCGGGCCTCGATTTCCCAACTGGCTTGCTGGGCGCGCACGGGCGCGGCCAGGAGCAGGACGGCCGCCGTGAGCAGCAGGGGGAAAGCGCGGTTCATGCGGACGGCCCCAACTAACCAAAGCCCGCCCGCAGTGCCAAGCGGCATCTCTGCGGTGGCAGCCATTCGGGCGCATCTCAGTTTATTGCAGGCGGTGGCGGCAGGCATCCTGCCTGCCGTAGAGGGCGGCATCTATTGCAGGCGGTGGCGGCAGGCATCCTGCCTGCCGTAGAGGGCGGCATCCTTGCCGCCCGGAATGAGCGTGGCTCCGGGCGGGCGACATGAACTTGCCGAGCGCCCCGTGCGGGCGGGCGTTGCT
>Ga0209381_1004725_pt1 | contig 11872 bp, 9 predicted proteins | sample DewCreD2012metaG_FD_184111 | JGI IMG/M metagenome (GOLD analysis project Ga0209381, IMG submission 184111) | Hot spring sediment bacterial and archeal communities from British Columbia, Canada, to study Microbial Dark Matter (Phase II) - Dewar... ...
TGTCCTGCAAGCCCACCCCGCAGGCCCAAGCCCCCCCGAGGGAGCATGCCGGCCCCCTGGAACCCCCGCCAAAATCCCGCGCGAACCTGACCACACCCTCGAATCGCCCTACCTCACCGAATCCCCAAGCCCTAGGTCCGCGGTTGCGGAATCGCTGAGAAGAGCAAGAGGGGCTTGACAAGGGGGGTGCGCCGTGCTATAAGGTATGAGGGGCGAAGGGGGTGCGCGCGCAGCGCGCGACCTCCCGCGGCCTACTGCGGCGCGTTGCGCGGGTCTATGCCCCGGATCCTCGAGGAGACCGCGATGAAACGGCGGACGCCTGGCGTGGTGGCGCTGTTGCTCGGAGCAATGTTCCTCGGCGCCGAGATGATCATGGCCGCCGGGGTGCCGGACATCGGCCCGTGCGGCAAGCCGCCGCCGCCCAAGCCGGCCCAGCGCGCAGGTGCCGAAGGCTTCCCGCCCCTCCCACTGCCCGCCACGCCGCAGCGGCGCACCGAGAAGAAGAAGCCGCCCACCCCGCCCGTCGTCGTCATCAAGCTCGTCACAGGCACCCCCCTCGACTGGGCGACCGACCAGAACGACGTCAACAACCTCCTTGCCTGGATGCAGACCAAGCTGAAGATAACCTTCAGTTGCGAAGAGAAAAAGCTCTCGGAGGTCTCGCTCGACTCCGACCGCATGCCCCTCCTCTACCGCACAGGCCACAACGCCTTCACCTTCTCAGAGAGCGAGCGGCAGGCGCTCCGCGACTACGTCCTCAAGGGCGGCTTCATCATCTTCGACGCCTGCTGCGGCCGAAAAGAGTTCGCCGACTCCGTCCGTAAGGAGATGGCGGCCATCTTCCCCGAGCGGCCCCTCAAGAAGCTCGAGGCCGACCACCCGCTCTACCGCTGCTACTACGACGTGCCCCTCGTGCAATACACCCCCGCCGCCGGCATCAGCGGCTCGGCACCGCCCCCGCTGGAGGGCATTGACATCGGTTGCCGCACCGGCGTGGTCTTCGCCCCCCTCGACCTGAGCTGCGGCTGGGACATGCACACGCACGCGACGAGCGCCGGCGTCGTCTCCGAAGACGCCCTCAAGCTGGGCGCCAACCTCATCGCCTACGCCACGGCCACCAAGGCGATGGGCCACTCGCTCGCCGAGAGCCGCGTCTTCGTTGACCAGGACCCCTCGCGCGCCGACAAGTTCCGCATCGGCCAGGTCATCCACGGCGGCGACTGCAACCCCGACCCCGCCGGCCTCTCGACCCTCCTCGACACCGTCAGCGGCACCTCCTCGATGAAGGTCAGCTTCGCCACCCAGCTCCTCAAGCTCGACTCGGCCGAGCTCACCACCTTCCCATTCCTCTACATCACAGGCCACGGCGACTTCACGCTCACCCAGGCCGAGGTCTCGGCACTCCAGCGCTACCTCAAGGCCGGCGGCTTCCTGATGGCTGACGCCTGTTGCGGCCGCAAGGCATTCGACGCCGCCTTCCGCCGCGAAATGGCGCGCGTCCTCCCAGACCATAAGCTCGCCCCCATTGACCCCAAGCACCCCATCTTCTCGGTCCACTACAAGGTCGGCCAGGTCAACTACAGCCAGGCCGCGGTCGTCCAGCAAAAGGTCGCCAGCCCAGGCCCGCCCCACCTCGAGGGCATCCAGGTCGGCGGCGAGCTCGCCGTCGTCTACAGCCCCTTCGACCTCGGCTGCGGCTGGGAACTCAAGCCGCACCCCTACGCCATCGGCTACGAGTCCCGCGACGCCATCCAGCTCGGCGTCAACATCGTCCTCTACGCCGTCACCCACTGACGGCTTCGCACTGGACGCTGGTTCCGCCTCCGGTCGCCCCCTGCCGCCGCCCACCAGGCCGGCGGCAGGGGGTTTGACTTTACAGCCTCCAGTCAAGCGCCTGACCACGGTCTTGGCCCTCTGGCCCGCTGCCCCATCCCATTTGCACTGCGGCGCTCACCACCTTGGCCGTAGTTGACGTAGCAGTCGTTGGGAGTGCGGGCTTTAGCCCGTAGTTCGAGCCACGAAAGCGCAACAGACGGCCTAGAAACCGCACTCCAAACTGGTTACTCGATTTGGGCCACACGCGCATATGAACCGGTCATTCTGAGCGCAGCCCGCCTCCGGGTGGGCGGAGCGAAGAATCTGTGGCCTCTGGCCACGAAGAAAGATTGCGGACCCGCCCCCCCTCGCTGGACCCAACAGCACTACCTGGTGTGGCACTGGCATGCGAATCCCTTTCAGGGAGAGGGCCTTGTGCAGTCCTCCCCTTAGCTTCGCCCAAGGTCTTGCCACTCCCTCGCCACAGGGCCTGACGCTCCCCCTCCCCCCTCCCCCCTCCCCCCTCCCTGAGAGGGAGGGGGGTTGGCAACCCCTCTCCTCCCTTTCTGGGAGAGGGCAGGGAGAGGGTGGGACGCCGAGCCGTGGTTGACCCGCGCCCTGTGCCGACAACCCTATGTCAAGGTCCCTCTGACGCCCTACGCTATCAAGGCGCCAGCTCATGAGATCACCCGCGCAGACAAGTCGAAAGTAGAATAAGGCTCAGGCAGCACAGGAGACAGGAGGGGGCCGGAACGTTTCTTGCTTTCCGGCACGCTTTCGGGCTTTACAGTATCAGTTGTCGGAGCATAAACCTGATACCATGCCAGACTCCCAACGGGCCAGCCGCCCGCGAAGAGCCCCCCGACCTACCGGGTGTGGTTCCGGGACGACGCCTGTGCGGAGGCGATCCGGTCCTGGAGCCTTCGAGGTGGAGGCGAGTTCCTGCTGGGCCAATGGTGTGAGGTTGGAGTTCCTGGTCACCTCGGGCCTCTGGCGGGTGCTTGTCTGCTCGGCTCGGGAGGCGGTTGACTGCCAGCGGCGCGCCAGATAGAATGCCATTGGTAAGGTGCCGGGGGCGATTCGCTAAACGGCCTGGGCGTGGTCCGTTTCGGACACCGCGGGGGGAAGGGCAGGTAGGGGCAGGTTCCTGTGCCTGCCGGAACTCGATGACGCGCCACAAGATAGGTGGGCGGGCACGCGGACCCGCCCCTGCCTGGTGTCCGAAACGGACCACGCACAATGGCTTCTTGAGGAGCCTGCACAATGAGGAGCACGCGAACGGCAAGGGTGTGGGTGCTGGGGTTGTGTGCCTGGATGAGCTTTGCTACCTGGGCGGCGGAGAAGCCGGGAACTCCCCCCGCCAAGGACGGCCCGACGGACCCCACGCCGCTGAGCTATGAGGGCGAGATGCTCGTCGTCGCCGCCAAGGCCACGGAAGGCGGCCTCGCCCAGCAGGACATGGCCCCCTTCGGCAAGTCCTGGACCAACAACGCCCAGGCGCTCTGGACCCCCACCAAGGTCGGCTCCGCCCTGAGCTTCCCGCTGCTCATCGGGATGAACAAGGATTGCTACTACACGGTCTGCGTGGCGTACACGAAGGCGCCCGACTACGGCGTGGTGCAGTTGACGGTCAACGGCGCGCCGGTGGGCGCGCCCTTCGACGGCTACGCGCCCCAGGTCACACACGCCGGCCTAGTCGTCCTCGGCAACGTCCTCCTCAAGAAGGCACCTGCCTGGAACCAGTTCCAGTTCACCATCGTCGGCAAGCATCCCGCCTCGGCCGGCCACTACGTGGGCATAGACCAGCTCAAGATGACCCCCTCGCCCACGGGACCCATCCAGCTCAACCCTGGCCAGGTGGTGCCGGTCGTGCCCCTCCCAAAGGTCATCCCCAAGGTGCCTCTCCCGCTCCCGAAGCGGGTCGTGCCCGTGCTTCCGAAGTAACCACCCGCCACGGGGCTCTGTGGGCGAACGCGGGAACGCTCGAGGAATGGCACGAAGAGCTGCGGGAGGAGCTCGCGGGGTCGCTGGTGTTGAGCATCCGCAAGGGCCTGCCGCTGCCCGTGATTCACGGCATCAAGCTCAATGCTCTCCCTCAACCTGCGGCACCAGCCTGTTGCTCACGGACTCCATCCTTTCGCACAGCTTGAGGGGCGATGAATGGCTCGGCGACGTACGATGAGGGTTCGCGGGCCGGCGGCGCTCATCGCCGCGCTCGCGGCCGCTGCCGTGGCCTACTGGACCGCGCGCCAGCCGCCCAGCGGCGTGCCCACCCAGGGCACTGTGACCGAGGCGGTGGACGGAGACACCCTTCACATCCGAGCTGACGGCGCCGAGCACACCATCCGCCTCATCGGGGTGGACACCCCCGAGCTCCACGACTCGGACAAGCTGGAGCGCGACGCGGCGCGCACGGGCCAGGACAAGCGCACCATCCAGGCCCTCGGCCGGCGGGCACGCGACTTCACCCGCAGCCTGGCCGAAGGCAAGAGCTGTCGCCTCGACTACGACCCCGCCAATGCCGCCAATGGCCACCGCGACAAGTACGGCCGCCTCCTCGCCTACGTCTTCGTCCCCGCCGAGGGCGGAAGCGAGGTGCTTGTGAACGCCCAGATAATCCGCATGGGCTTTGGGGCCGCCCTCACGACCTACCCCTACGACGATGGGCGGAAGGCCGAGTTCCTGCGCCTCCAGCGCGAGGCACGCAGCCGCAAGCGTGGCCTGTGGGGGGAATGGAAGCCGTGATGCCGCCGCTCGCGGTCAAAGCGTCGGCGCCGTGCGGCGGATGCCGAACTCGTGGTGGCCGAGGCGCTCGGCACAGGTCTGCCGCCCGCTGGCGACCTCGAGCATCAGCGCCCAGAGACGCTCCGCCGCCTCTCCCATCGTCTCCTTGCCTTCCGCGATCAGCCCAGCGTTGAAGTCCATGTCGTCCACCATCCTCTCCGCCAGCGCGCTGTTGGTGGCGATCTTGATGACGGGCGCCACGGCGCAGCCCAGAGGCGTCCCGCGCCCCGTAGTGAAAAGCACTAGCGTCACCCCGCCCGCCACCATGCCGGCGACCGACTCCACGTCGTTCCCAGGCGTGTCCATCAGCACCAGGCCGCGCTCGCTCGGCGCCACCGCGTAGTCCACGACCTCCTGGATGGGGCTGTGGCCGCCCTTGTGGATGCAGCCGAGGGACTTCTCCTCGATGGTCGTGATGCCGCCGGCGATGTTGCCCGGCGAAGGGTTGGAACCCGTGAGGTCGGCGCCGTAGAAGCGGCACATCTTTTCGCAATCGAGCACCATCTTGCGCGCCTGCTCGCCCACCAGCCGCGTCGCCCCACGCCTGGCCAGGAGATGTTCGGCGCCGATGAACTCCGTCGTCTCCGACACCACCACAGTGGCGCCCGCGGCCACCGCTCGGTCCGCGATCTCCCCGACCAACGGGTTCCCCGTCAGACCCGAGAAGGCATCCGAGCCGCCGCACTCCATCCCGATGATGAGGCGGTCGAGGGGACAGGTCTCGCGCCCGGCGCCCGCGATCGCGCCCGCCAGGGACCGCAACAGCTCGCGCCCCCGGGCGATGCTCTTCAGCGTCCCGCCCTCCTCCTGAATGTCCAAGTGCTCCACGGGTTTGCCCGTCTTGGCGATTGCCTCGGCGAAGTCCCGCGCCGCGTGCTGCTCGCAGCCGAGGCCCACCACGAGCACCGCCCCGACATTGGCGTTCGCCCCCGTGCCGACGAGGGTCCTGAACGTAGCCTCCGCGTCCTCGCCGATCTGCGCGCAGCCGTGCTGGTGCGAGACCGTCACCGCGCCCGGCACCCCCTCGGCCACCCTTGCCGCCACGTGGCACGAGCAGGCCACCGTCGGCAGCACCAGCACGTGATTCCTCACGCCCACCATACCGTTGGCGCGAGGATACCCCTGGAACTCTATTGCCGATTGGCGATTGCCGATTGCCGATCTCCCCGCGTTCCCCCCCTACCCCCAACTCCCAACACCCTCATCCCTGCCCGCCCGCGCGCTGGCGACGTTGTGCACGTGCACGTGTTCCCCTGGCTTGATTGCGGCGGTTGCGCGGCCGATGGGCTGGCCGTACTTGATCACCGCCTCGTCCTTGGCGATGGGGCGGAGGGCGAACTTGTGGCCTAGAGGGATGTCGGCCGCCAGCGTCACCGACTCCCTCCCAACCTCCACGCTCTGACCCGCCGCGAGGTCCCGCAGCGCCGTCGCCACATTGTCGAGCGGGTCGAGCACGATTGCCGGGCGATCAGTCGGCATTGCAGCAGGTTCCTCAGCCACGGGGCAGGGTCTCCGATCATTCTATCCGGCTCCGGCGGCCCCCGTCAAACCAAAGAGTCCCCGGAGAGGGCTTTGCTGGGGGCGGAGCTGCGGAACTATGACAGGGACGCCTTTCGTCACAGGCAAGACTGGTCGAGAAAACGTCAGGAACGAAGGAAAAGCTCGTGGAAGGCCGCAGACCCGTTGTGCGTCACGTCAGAGGAGCCTTGACATAGGGTTGTCGGCATCGGGCAAGGGCCAGCCACGGCTAAGAGCCCCACCCTCTCCCTACCCTCTCCCTGAAAGGGAGAGGGGTTGCCGCCCCGCTCCCTATGAGGGAGGCGGTGAGGATGAAGGGTCGCCCACACCCCTCCCTTTCAGGGAAGGGGTGAGGGAGAGAGGTTACCACCCCCCTCCCTTTCAGGGAGGGGGCAGGGGGAGGGTCGGAGCCCCACGCGATAGAGGGGCAAGAGAGGGAGTGGTGGAGAAGTGCGTCGCCGCATACCGGAGCCCCACGCGAGAGAGGGGCAAGACCTCCGGCGAGGCAGAGGGAGGCACTCCACTGGCCTGAGCGCTCGCGCCAACCGACCCCTGCGTAGAGAAGCATTGGACGCACTACAACAGAGGATCAACAGCGGCGAGAGCCCGGGGCCTGTCCAGTGGCGCCCGAAGCCGCTAAGTGCTGTAGCAGCAACCAGTTGTGGGGGCGGCGCGCCAGAGGGCCAAGACCGTAGGCAAGCGCTTGGCCCTCTGATGCGCCAGCGGGCTGCTGGCGCCCGGCGGGCTGCTGCCGGCGCGCGCCGGGGCCAAAGCAGATCGGTGCAGCCGCCAGCAGCGCAGGGCCAACGGCGAAGGGGATTACACGCACCCCCAAGCCGCTCACTGCTTGCAGGGGAACGGGGCGATGAGTATGCTGGTGCCACAGGCTTGACTACCGAGGGGTTGCACGAGAGGAACGCCGCGATGAATGCCAGCGTTGCCGCGACCGCCGCCCTCACAATTATTCTGCTTGCCGCCGGGGCCGACGCAGGCGCGCCGCCCGCGCCGAAGCCGCCCGAGGGGGCGCCGGAGTACCAGGCCCCGCCGCGCCCGGGCGATGGGGCGAACATGGCGCTCACGGTGGAAAAGCTGGAGAAGGGCTTCGACCCCGAACGCCCCCTCCTCATCTGGGCCATCGGGTCGAGCTTCACCAACGGGCTAGGCGACGGCTCGACGCTCATCGGGCTCCTCAAGCCGCGCTTCCCCAACATGCCGAAGGTGGTCTACAAGCGCTTCGCCGGCAACTCCACGCCCTACCACCTCACGCGCGGCTGGGCACGCCACCTGGTCATCCCCGACCAGCCCGACGTGGTGATCCTCTATAACTTCGGCCGCGTCGAAGACCTCGAGAGGCTCATCATTGACCTGCGCCAGGCCACGACCGCCGACATCCTCGTCGGCACCATCCACTGGTGCCTGCCCCACGAGAAGCAGTGGCCCGACCCAGACCTGCCGTGCAGCCATCAGGACATCCCGAAGCTCCGCGCGGTCTGCGAGAGGCACGGCGTCGAGCTGGTCGAGAGCCGCCGCGAGCTCACCGAGTACATGCTCGCCAACAAGCTCGGCATCAAGAGCCTGCTGGCCGACGCGGTGCACGAGAACCCCTATGCGGCGCTGATGACGAACATGAACATCGCCCGCCACTTCCACCGCCCCGCCAAGTTTGCCTACGACCCGCGCTCGCGGGAGCGGCGCATCGAGGCCGAGGGCCTGCCCAAGAGCACTGAGGGCGCGTGGTCGGCCGCAGAGGGCGGCACCGCGCTCGCCACCAGGCAGCGCGGCAGCGCCATCGCCGTCGAGTTCACCGGCAACCGCATTGACCTCATCGGCTGGCGCGCTCCTGACGGCGGAGCGGCAAGCGTCTTCATTGATGGCAAGCCGGCGGAGGAGCTGCCGGTGTTCTTCTGCGGCTACATCAAGCCCGACCCCAACAACGCCCCCCTGCCGCCCAACCCGCCGCGCGACCGCTCGCCACATCGCCTCACCCTCGGCGCCAACATCGTGCCGCAGAGCTGGACCCTCACCATGACCAGCGACACGGGCGACTACCAGCTCGTCGGCAGCGTCACCGGCCCCGACGGCGCGGGGAACAACCGCAAGCCCTTCAACAGCACCAGCGGCCAGATCATCATAGAGCCCGAGTTCTGGCGCCAGCCCGAGAGCAACCGCAAGGGGGACAAGTGGACCTTCGAGGTCGCCCGCTGCACGGTCGGCCGCGCGGACTTCAGGGGCGAAAAGGCCAAGTTCCGCCTCACCCTCGCCTGGGGCCTGGCCAACGGCCCCCACACGCTCAAGCTCGTCGCCGATGGCGCCGGACCCGTGGCCGTTGACGCCTTCGACGTCTTCGAGCCGCCGATGAAGTAGCAGCCCTGCACTCGCCGTGCCCGAGACGATTGCGTGGAACCACCTCCACTGAGGCATAGCGAGCGCAGCCGCTTGTCATGCCGAGCTTGTCGAGGCATCTCTTCTTTCCACGCGCACGGCAGAAGAGACTCCTCGACTTCGCTACGCTTCGCTCGGAGTGACACCTGTAAGGGGGTTCTTCCATGGCCCATGCGGAGGTCAATGGTCGCTGTGGAGATGGACGATGAACGGACGCGAGTTCTGCGAGGCGTTGCACGGCGGGCGCCGGGTCTACGGCACGTGCATCACGGCGCCGTCGCCCCGATGGCCGGGCGTGGTCAAGGGGCTGGGACTGGACTTCGTGTTCATTGACACCGAACACGTGGCCCAGGACCGCGAGAAGCTGTCGTGGATGTGCCAGGCCTACCGGGCGCTGGGGGTCGCGCCGGTCGTGCGCATCCCCGAGCCGGAGCCGTATCGGGCCTGCATGGTGCTCGACGGCGGCGCCGAGGGGGTGATCGCGCCTTACGTCGAGACGCCCGAGCAGGTGCGGGCACTCGTCGGGGCGGTGAAGTTCCGCCCGCTCAAGGGCAGGCGTCTGGCCGACAAGCTCTGCGGCGCCGCCGACCTGGAGCCCGAGCTGGCCGGCTACCTCGCCGCCGCCAACGCGGGCAGCGCGCTCATCGTCAACATCGAGAGCACGCCCGCCCTTGCAGCGCTCGACGACATCCTCGCCGTGCCCGGCCTCGACGCCGTGCTCATCGGGCCGCACGACCTCACGTGCAGCCTCGGCATCCCCGAGCAATACCACCACCCGCGCTTCGACGAGGCGGTGCGCACCATCCTTCGCAAGGCCCGCGCCCGCGGCGTGGGCGCCGGCATCCACTACTGGCTCGGCACCGACCAGGAGATCGCCTGGGCACGCGACGGCCTGAACCTCGTCATCCACAGCACCGACAGCGTGCTGTTCGCCCAGGCCCTGAGGGCCGACCTGGCGCGGCTCAAGGGCGCCCTGGGCGACGCCGCGCCCGGCGACAGGCCCGGGGCGCCACAGGTCTGAGGTCCCCCGACCGGCTTCCGGGCGGCAGGAGGCCGTCCTTAGCCTGCTCCTAAACCCTTGAGGCTCAAGCACCTATGCGTTGGATTAGAAAAAGATTAAGAAATTTTAATCTTTTTGCTTGCATTTGCCGCCGCAGTCCGTATAATCTTTTTTCAGAAGTAATGCCCGGGCCTTCTTCCAACCACCGACCCAATGGCTTACGACTTGGCCGCGTCAGGACGCGGCCAGCGTCGTTTCTGGGGAGCCGTAGAGCCGAATGAACCGAGGCTTCTGCAACTCCTGTCATGCCCTCGTGCCCATGAGCCGCGTGGAGCGCGAGGGCAAGGTCTTCCTGGTCAAGAGCTGCCCCAAGTGCGGGGCCACCGAGACACTCGTCTCCTCCTCCGCCGCCCGCTGCCGCTCCAAGCGCGAGCTCGACCCCGGCTTCGCGTGCGCCCCGTGCGGCGCCCTCAATTGCCCCGAGTGCACCCATCACCGCGCCCCGACCTTCGCCTTCGTGGACACCACGAACCGCTGCAACCAGGGCTGCCCGATGTGCGTGGACGGCGTGCCGGCCTACGGCTTCGCCTTCGACCCGCCGATGAGCTACTTCGAGAAGATCTTCGCACACCTCGCCACCCTCAGCCCGCGGCCCACCGTGTGCCTCTTCGGCGGCGAGCCGACCGTGCGCGACGACATCTGCGACATCGTGGCCCTCGCACGCGCCCACGGCCTCTACGTCCGCCTCCTAACCAACGGCCTCCGCCTGGCCGACGCCGACTTCTGTCGTCGCGTGGTGGACAGCCGCGCCCACCTGCTATTCTCCTACGACGGCGACAACCCCGAGACCTATCGCCGCCTGCGCGGCAGCGCCGCCATCCTCACTCGCAAGCAAAAGGCCATCGAGAACCTGCGCACCAGCCGCAAGCCGCGCCTCAGCTACGTCACCTGCCTCGCCTGGGGCCTCAACGCCCCCGAGCTGCCCCGCATCCTCGACTTCTACCACTCCCAGCGCGACATCCTCCACGGCGTCTACCTCATGCCCCTCGTCCAGACCTGGGACCCCGCCGACTTCGGCCTCACCCCCCAGCGCATGACCACAGAGGACGTCGAGGCCATGCTCCAAGACGCCTTCCCAGGCCAAAGCGTCCAGTTCATCTCCCTCGGCCTCGCCTCCCACTTCCTCACCATCGCCCGCTACCTGGGGCGCCAGGCCTTGCCCTACTACGGCATCCACCCGAACTGCGAGAGCTTCTACCTCCTGGTCTCGGACGGCGCGAAGTACGTGCCCATCGAGCACTACCTGAGGAAGCCGCTCCCGGACTTCGTCGGCCGCGACCTCATGGCCCTCGAGCGGCGCCTGGAGGCCCGCGAAAAGCGCTGGGAGACCTCTGCCCTCGGCCGCGCCCTCGGCACCCTCGGCCTCAAGAAGTTCGCCCTCCGCTGGCTGGCGCGGACGGCCATCGCCAGGCTCGTCGTCCGCAACGTCCGCATCGGCCGCCTCTTCAAGGGCAAGGGCCTCGGCAAGCTGGGCCACGCGTTCATGGCCTTCCTCGAGGTCCTCGCCCGCCGCAAGTCCAGCGGCATCCGCCGCCGCCACATGAGCTTCCAGCAGCCCCTCCCAGTCGTCATCCTGCCCCTGGAGGACGACCCCATCCTCGAGACCGAGCGGCTCGAGCGCTGCGCCAGCGTCCACGTCTACTACAACCCCGCCACCGACGCGATCAAGTACGTCCCCGTCTGCGCCTGGCGCCTGTTCAACAAGGACATCGTGCGCGACCTCAAGCAAGCCTACGAGGCCCAGGCCGCCGCCACGCCTGCTCCCGCCGACTCGCCCAGGGCCGACGCCGTCGGGCGCGCCACCTGACCCCCATCCCCCGCGAGAGGGCGGCCAGGCGCCGGACGGCAAGTCTCCCCGACCCCGGGTGTGGCGGGCGGAGCAAGCACTAGCTTTTCGCGCCCCAGTTTGATTTGACCGCTGGCGGGGGTCCGGCTATAATGCTGCGGAAGCATGGGCCAGAGGTGGACAGCCCCGCCCCAGGAGAAGGAAAACGGCACCTATGACGATGGATGGCACGAAGAAGACCGAGCTGATCGGCACGTACCGGCTGCACGAGAGGGACACGGGCTCTGCAGAGGTCCAGGTAGCCCTGCTGACCGAGCGAATCAACCACCTGGCCGAGCACTTGAAGAACCATCGGAAGGACCACACGTCGCGTCGTGGGCTGCTGATGATGGTCGGCCGTCGCACCCGGTTGCTCCATTATGTGCAGCGTGTGAGTCCGGACCGCTACAGTGCGCTCGTGAAACGGCTTGGGATCCGCAAGTAGGCCCACTGGCGTCCCCAGCCCCGGGGCCTGGTCCGAGGAAGCC
>Ga0209381_1004730_pt1 | contig 11860 bp, 10 predicted proteins | sample DewCreD2012metaG_FD_184111 | JGI IMG/M metagenome (GOLD analysis project Ga0209381, IMG submission 184111) | Hot spring sediment bacterial and archeal communities from British Columbia, Canada, to study Microbial Dark Matter (Phase II) - Dewar... ...
CACAAGCTCGTGCTCGGCCGGGACAAGAGCAACCCATCCCGGCCGCGCAAATTGCTGCCTCGTTCGGTGACTTCTTTCGTGACCCAACGGGCAGCCGTTCGGTTACCCGATTAAATGACTTGACATGGAATGCCTCCGTGGCATTCGGTGATAGCCCTTGGCGAGCTTCTCCTTCAGCCTTTCCTGAAGGAACGCTTCTGCGGCGGCTTCTGCGCGAAAGAGCCACGACTTCGTCTGGAGGCACGTGGGGGTAGCGGGCTTCGGCCGTTTTGTTCTTTCGTCCCAAACGGCTGGTCCCCACCACGCACGAACCGTCTTGCCTTTCCGCTCGATTTTATAGATCTTGCTGCTCATCCCGCCTTTATTCTGATGGTTCGGAGCAAACCAGAACAGGATTCGCATCAGAGCACCCTCCATGATCCGCCAAGCGCCGACTGCTGACCATCATGCCGCGAGTGAAGATCTCACGTCAGCATACTGGGGTTTCCGGATCTACAGAGCTCATCGCGGAAGAATACCAAAAGCTGACCGGCGAGGAAAGGCTCACCTTCCCCCGGACAGGCAGGACATTGCATGAGAACCGCATTGCTGAGCTTGGGATATTCGAGCAAGGTCTGCGCCGGACCCTGGTTGGCGAGGAATCCATAGGATCGTGCTCCAATAGAAGAGCAGGCGTTGTGGTGATTTGCATCCGTCATGAAAACAGCAAATAAAGCAAAGAACAAGAAGAACGAGGCCATGCGAGGGCCTGATGCAAAGGAGTTCCTGCGCATTCTTGGAATCGAAAAGACCAGTGAAGAGCGTGTGCGATCTGCCATCGCCCGGCACCTGAGAGAGCGAGGACACGAGTATGAAGAAGTGTTCAGCGTGGAGATGGCCTTTGTTCCTGATCAGGGAGACATCCTGTTCAGCGATGAGGCCATCGGGCTTACGGTGCTCTCTTCTTCATACACGCGGTATGAGAAGGTGATGCGCGATCTTGCGAGCGGCAGTGTTCTGCCAACGAGCCCGGCACGCATCGTCGATTGCGGCTGCGGGCCGGGAGTACTCACCCTCTGGATAGCGAAGATCTTTCCTCATGCCGAAGTCATTGGAATCGATTATTCAAGAGGGTGCGTTCGCATGGCGGAGCGCCTGCGGGACAAAGCCGGCGTCGACAATGTGCGATTCATCCACGGCTCGTATACAGAGCGCCATTTCGTTGATTCGTTCGGGCGATTCTCAGCGGTTCTGAACCTGCAGGGAATGCTGGTCAATGAATTGATGATGGATGGCAGCGTCGAGGAAGGGTATGGGGCTTTCAGTTACAGGGAAGTTGAAGACGAAACGATCGAGTCCGTCAGCCCTTCGATTGCTGGTCACTTCCAGTCCATGGCGGAACTCCTTGAGGACGAGGGCCGGCTTGTGGCATCACCCTCCGGACTGATGCCCTGGGATTTTCTTGCGATCCTTCACGGCGCCCGCAAAGCCGGCCTTGGAGTCGATTGGAGCCGGACGAGGTGGCACTCCCCAGACAGCGATGCGCCGCCTCTGCTCGTGTTCGGCCGGCCAGTTCCCTGCCTGACGAGCTCAGCCGCGAGCGATCTTTCGGCTCTGCTCGCGCTCGATTCTGGCGGATTCCGGGACACAAAGTTGACGGAGTTCAACCTGGATGCGTATCAAGGGCTTTTTGCTGACGGGCAAGTGCTTCTGGAGGCGATTTTTGCCTTTTTCACAGGCGGACGGGAGAGAATCAGAATTGTTGAAAAGTGCGGTCTGCTGATGGTGGAACAAACGACCACGCGAGGGATGAGACAGGGCTTTCTCACATCCGTTGGGAATATTGAAAAGGCGATGCGCTTCGGATTCGATCGGATTCAGGTGCTTGCGAGTGCAGGATCCGGCGAATTCTGCAAGATTGAGACGACGCGAGAACTGGGAGCTTATGCGATGAGCACTGGCTTTGCGGAGGTGCGTTCCGTCAGCGAAGACGAGCTCGCGAGGATGCGTCAAGGCAGTCTCCAGCAGAGGCCGTGAAGCCGAGGAGCATGTCGAGGGCCGGCGGGGTGGGATGCGCTGACAGGAGACCAGTCGCTCCCACTGATGCTTGTGCCGCGCGGCCGATGAATGTTTCGCGGCCTGGCTTCGGGAGGACCCTCGACGGAATACGCGATCAGGGCCTGACCGAACTTGCCGGCTCCGTTGACTTTCGCCACCGCGAACCCAGGCATCCGGGCTGGCGCAGAGCTGCAGGGAGGCCGGCGGCGGCCCTCTCAGAAAGTACGGGCTTGTCCTGGAAGCAGGCAGCTGCGTGAGGCGAGGTCATCCCCGCCCGACGAGCCCGGACGACCGATGCCTCGCCTCAAGCCTGGTCAGATGGCGGGATGGAGAAGTCAAAGCCGATGCGGATTGTTGACCAGACGGGGCCGCAGGCCATGCCTCCGGTCGTGAAGGCAAAAACGGCCTTTGCTTCGCCGTCCCAGGCTCGAATCAGGGCGTCCAGCCCGGTGTCCTCTTCCTCCGAGTCCTCATCGGCCCCGGAAGCCATATCCTCCTGAGAGACGTCCTCTCCGGATTCGGCCCCGTCCAGGAGTTCCGCGACCTCGGGTTTGAGCCACAAGAATTCGCAGACGTCGTCCAGGTAGATCCAATCCACATGGGGGCAAGCAGGATTCTCGCTTTCGAAGTCATCGACGAGGACCGGCTCCCCGCAAACCGGGCAGAACCACTGCTGGATCGCGATTCCAAAGGGGAATTCAATGTCGAGAATAGCAGGCATAAAGGAATAAAACCAGCCTCAATTTTATCACATCAGATCAGAGCATTTCTTTCTTCACAGAAGAATTTCCTGGCGGCGAGGCCGTCCGCGGCAGAGAAACAGGGATGGCCGGGAATCCAGGAGAAAGACGAAGGGGCAAGGAGGCCGCTGAAGCAGGCAAAGTGCCGTTGCTTGCGATCGCGATCCAGACGCGGGTTTCCAGCCGGGGATCGGGTGGCGGCCGAGCCTGACTGGAGGCAGGCTCAAACCTCAGCGAGAGCTGCGGGGGCGGCGTCCAATCGGGCGTACCGGGCGACGGCCTCCCGGCACTGGCGGAGCTTGTTGTAGAGGCAGCAACTGCACTTGGCAGGCATGGATGTGGGCCAGGCCGGCCGGTGGCCCAGCCAGTAGTCAGCCACGAATCCGAGTTCCCGCTCGGCTTGTTCGCGCGAGTAGGGGAAAGCGCGGAGAAGCAAGTTGCAGCCGGCGAAGGTCAGGCTCTTTGAGCGCCAGTTCTTCGCGCCGGGGTACCGTGCAGCGTGGAGGTGGATGTGCTCGTGGATCGCCTCGATTAGGCCGGGAGAGGACCTGGACAAGGATTCGCTGGCCTCGGGGGGCGCCAGGACACAGGCGAGTTTGAGGTTGGAGATGTCGAAGCCATGCTCCTCCACGAGGTAGCCGTACGTATAGAGTTGAACGCGATGGCCCATGGCGAGCTGGGTTTGGCGGGTGAACTTGTAGTCGATGATGAGGAGAGCGGCGCCGCCCCAGCAGACAACGACGTCAGGGGCGCCCACGATCGGGAGGCCGCGGAATGAAGCCTGAAATGGCGATTCGACGAGCGTGAAGCGGGCGCCAGATTGCTGGAGGATTGCGATGTCAGATGCGGTGACGGGAGTTGCGCCGGCTGAGAGCGATTCATGCGATGCGCGGCCTGAATCGGCGGCGAGCTCCATGGAGGCTGCTTCTTGTGAGTCTTCGAGTTGACGGGGGACGGATATTCTTTCGCCTGGGTCTTTCAGCCAGAGATGGACGCGCTGTTCGCAGTAGGAGTGTTCGGCGATGATCCAGGCATACAATGCAGCGTAAGGATACCGGTTCCAGGGCGCTTTCTTGCTGATGCGATGCGGCATGCTTCTCAGTCCTCCCCGGCGCACGATCGGGCCTGCACGGAACGGATCGTGAGGCTTCGACCAACTATCGGCCGACAAGCTGAAGGACATTAGGCCCGATGGCCAGTGGGCTGATCAGAGGGGAAGAGCTGGCGCGGAATTCTGGGATGGCAGCGGGGGCGGATGCCTTCCGTGAGGTTCAGCCGCCCGTCGGCCGCCGGCTTTTGTGATTCCAGGTGGTCCAGAGCACGCCGTAGCGGGAGGAAAGGAACCTCAAGAAATCTTCCCTTTCTTCGGCACTGATGGGCGGGCGACCGAGATCGTCCGAGGGATGGTCGATGTCGTCGCGAGTGGCCCGAAAATCTTTCCGGTAGCCGAGCGGAACCTCCCTGGCTGAGTGCATCAGGTCATGAACGCTGTTAATGTAACAAACCTGCGTGTATCGCCATATTGTGTTGATGGCAAACTCGAATTCATCGGCCGGCAGGAGGCCCATTTCGAAAGCGTCCATCAGGACGATTGTCTTGCGGAGCTCGGTGGCGGACAACTCGCCCAGCCTGCCCCCTTCGTAGAGTTCGTAAAATCGCAGGAGGCGCAGGAAGGAGCTGCGATTGGCGCAGCAGTGAGTTGCTGAATCTCCGCTGCCTTCGGATGTTATGGTGCCGATGACAGCCTCTTCATCGAAGAGAATTGGCGCCGAAGCAAAAGAGGGCGAGGACAAACCGGCGTTGTCCCGAGAAGCGCCGGCAGCGAGCTCGGCGAGGTCATCCGCCCACAGGCCCAAGGCGTCTATGTCTGAGAGCAAGTTTATCAATTGCTTCACAAGGCGAGAAACTTTGCGACGGGCCCGCTGTTGCCTCTTCTTCGTCCGCAGGAAACGCATGTCGCTGACAAACTCGGCTTCCTCCTGCTGCTCCGGGGTGGCAGCCTGCTGGCGCTCGATGACATCCATCCAGCCGCTGTCCTCAGGAAGCATCTCCAGAAGCGGGTGGGGCGCATCGATATCGATGTGGCGGAACTTTTCAGGAATTTCGAAATGGCTCTTGCGGTTTCTCCTGGCGGGTTTTTCCGGCTTTGCAGAACCAGACATGGCAGTTCCTCCTCAACGGGGCGAAGTTTCTGAGTTGCGAGGGGCGGAGCTGGATTTCCCTGTTTCTGTGGAAGTCCAGTGATCACACAACGCAGCGGTCTGCTCGAGGACGAGGTCCGTCGCAGCTTCCTGCTGATCGGGCGGGTAGCCGTGGTTGCGGAGGATCCGTTTCACTTTGACACGGATGCTCGAGCGGACCGATTCACGCTGGGTCCAGTCGATGGTGACGCTGTTGCGGACGGTCTCGACCAACTCGTGGGCGATCTGGCGGAGCTTGTCGTCTCCCAGCACGGAGACGGCGCTGCCGTTGGCGGCCAAGGCGTCATAGAAGGCGAGTTCGTCCTCGGAGAGGTTGAGTTTCTCGCCGCGCCGGGAGGCCTCCTGGAGGTCGCGGGCGATCTGGATGAGCTCCTCGATGACCTGGGCGGCGCTCAGCATGCGGTTGTGGTAGCGGCGCAAGGCCTCTTCGAGAAGTTCGGAGAAGGCCCGCATCTGGACGACATTGTTTGCCAGGCGGGTCCTGATCTCACCGCGGAGGAGCCGCTCCAGGGCTTCGGCGGCGAGGTTCTTCAGGGGAAGTCCGCGGAGCTCCTCGAGGAAGCTCTCCGAGAGGATGGAAATGTCCGGTTTCTCGTGTCCAATGAGAGCGAAGACGTCGACGACGCCTGGCGATACGATGGCCTGAGAAAGGAGCTGGTCGACCTGCGCGTCGAGTTCTGCTGGCGCAGAGGCTGGGCTCTGGGTGGAATGGCCGACAATGGCCTTTCTGACGGCGAGGAAAAACTGCACCTGGCGGCGGACGGCGAGGGCCTCCGGGCGGGGCACAGCGAGAGAGAAAGCGGTCCGGAGGTCGGTGCAGGCGCGGTGGTAGCGCTGCTTGCGGTTCTGGTCAGAGACGATGAAGTCGGCAGCGGCGGCGATGAGTGCGAGAAGCGCGGTGTCCGTACCGTTTTCGAGCGCGGAAAGATCGAAACCGTGGAACAAGTCGCGGCACACTTCCAATTGGGCGATCAGGGCCTCGACGGCCTTGTCCTGGTTGATGGCAGGCTCGCCCGCGCCGCCGCTGATTGAGTAAGTCACCATGGCCTGCTTGAGCTCGCGGGCGATGCCGATGTAGTCGACGACGAGGCCGCCGGGTTTGCCGCGGAAGACGCGATTGACCCGGGCGATGGCCTGCATGAGCGTATGGCCGCGCATGGGCTTGTCGATGTAGATGGTATGAAGGCAGGGCGCGTCGAAACCCGTCAGCCACATATCCCGGACGATGGCAAGCTGAAAGGGATCATCGGGATTCCTGAAGCGCTGGGCGAGGCGATCGCGCGCGGCCTTGTCGCGGGTATGCTTCGCCCATTCAGGAGGATCGGAGGCCGAACCGGTCATGATAACCTTCACGCGGCCTTTAGCGTCGTCTTCGTCCTGCCATTCGGGCCGGAGTTTGACAATTTCGTTGTGCAGGGCAACGCAGATGCGCCGGCTCATGCAGACGACCATCGCCTTGCCGGGCAGGGCCTGCTGGCGGGCTTCGAAGTGTTCGACCAGATCCCTGGCGATCTGGGCCAGGCGGTTGGGTGCGCCGACCAGCCTTTCCATCTGGGCCCAACGGGCGATGAGACGTTGTCTCTGCTCGATTTCTTCGGTTTCGGTGAGCTCTTCAATCTCCTGGTCGAGGCGGGGCCTCTCCTGTTCGGGCAGTTCGAGCTGAACGAGCCGGTTTTCGTAATAGATGGGGACGGTCGCACCGTCTTCGACGGCGCGTTTGATGTCATAGATGCTGATGTAGTCGCCGAAGACCGCGCGGGTGTCGCGGTCTTCTGTTTCGATGGGGGTGCCGGTGAAGCCGACGAAGGTGGCATTGGGGAGGGCCTCCCGGATCTTGCGGGCGAAGCCATCGATGAAGCCGTACTGGCTGCGGTGGGCTTCATCGGCCAGGACGATGACATTGGAGCGTTCCGAGAGGCACGGGTGCTCGCCGTTGGCCTCGAAGAACTTCTGAACCGTGGTGAAGATGACCCTGCCGCCTTCGGTTCGCAAGAGGTTGCGAAGCTGGGCCCTGGAAACGGCCTGGGTTGGGGTGCGGCCAAGCAGTTCTTCACAACGGGAAAACGTGTCGTAAAGCTGGTTGTCGAGGTCATTGCGGTCAGTGAGGACGACGACGACCGGATTGTTCAGCGCGGGGTGGCGGACGAGCCGCCCCGTGAAAAAGGCCATGGTGAGGCTCTTGCCGGAGCCCTGGGTATGCCAGATCACGCCTCCGCGGCGGTTGCCATCTAACGCCGAGGCTTTCCTGACCGACTCGACGGCGGCATTGACCGCATGGAACTGGTGGTAGCCGGCGACCTTCTTCGTGAGTGTCCGGCCATCCGACTCGAAGACAATGAAATGCCGGATCAAATCGAGGAGGTTGCGGGGTGTGAAGACGCCGCGGATCAGGGTTTCGAGGGTGCTGCGGCTTCCGGCTCCCTGCTCCATGTCCCGCCAGGGGGCGAAGCGCTCGAACGGCGAGGAAATCGTTCCGATGCGGGCTTCCGTTCCATTGGAGACAATGAGGAGCTGGTTGTATGCGAAAAGGGCCGGCAACTCGGCCTTGTAGGTCTGGAGCTGCTGCCAGGCGGCGCGCAGGCTGTCTGTCTGGAGGGCCGGGTGTTTCAGTTCGAAGACGGCAACCGGGATGCCATTGACGAAGACGACGATGTCCATGCGCCGTTCGCGGCGGTTCTCGAGGATGGTGAACTGGCGGACTGCGAGGAAGTCGTTGTTTTCCGGATGGTTGAAGTCAATGACGCTGGCGATGTCGAAGGGGCGGCTGTGGTGCTGGATGGGAAGTGCGATAGTGACACCCCCGGTGAGCATGCCGTAGACGGCGTGGTTGTTCAGATCGAGGGTAGGATGCGGGGGGTGGACGATTTTCTGGATGGCATCGTCGATGGCCTGCGGGGGGAGAGCGGGGTTGAGCCGATTCAGGGCGCCGCGGAGGCGCAGCTCGAGGAGCGGATCCTCGTAGCTGGAGCGTTCGGGGGTGACAACATCCGGGCCCGGGGAGACATCGGCCCCCGAGGCGGTCTGGTAGCCGAGCTCCTGAAACCAGGCGAGCGCGGCCTGTTCGACGGCGGCTTCATCGAGAGGCATCAGGCGGAATCACCTCCTGCAAAAATCAAGGCAATCATTGGCTCAGGCAGCCTGAAGAATGCGTTCGAACTCGTCCGGGCGCGACCAGCGGGCCGGAATGGAGAGGTCCTCTACGAGTCTGAAGTCTTCCTCTTTCCAGACGTCTTCCGTGTCATCGAAGAGAGACACGAAGGCGAGGTCGCGTTGAACTACTCTCAGGTGGTTCAGATCGTACAAGCTGGCCACGACATGCTCCGTGACGCGGCGGGCGGCGGAGCTGGAGCCGGTGGCGAGGACGAAGACCAGGGATGTGCGTTCCGGGAGTCTGGTCTGGAAATCGATTGTCCAGGATCGGCCGGAGCGGCCGGCGAGGGAGACATTGCGCTCAAAGGGGATGCGCCTCTCCTCGAGCCAATCGGCGACCTCGTCGGCAACGCTTTCCACGGCCCGGGTGCGCATGGTGAACCAGAGGTCGGAGACGCGCAGGGCTGCCTGAGCGACCTGCAGGACTGCGTGGTGGAGCTCTTCCTCCTGGACGCGCTTCAGGATCTGCCCGCGAAACAGCTCGACGCCGAGCGTGAGGCAGACATCCTCGAGGAGGCGCTTTTGTCTCGGAGAAAGTTGGCCGGAGGAAGACTGCAAGCGGAGCCAGCCGAGGGCCTCGCCGAAGTCGGTCACTTCCAGGCGGCCGGCGCGGGGGACGACGAACACATCGATGATGCCGCCGTCGGGATACATCAGAGGAGTGCGGACGCGCACACCTTCGATGGGCGCCGGACCGCACTCGAAAGCGGGCAGGTGCGCCTGCTGCAGACGTGCGCAGATCTCTGCAGGGTTCATAACGGGAGGTCTCCCTGAGCGACGGGCGAGTGCATGAGGCCATGATGCGTGATCGCAGCCTTGCGGCAGAACTCTTTCCAGACTGCCAGGGGCTGGTTCCATGGGGCGGAGATGTCGCCGGGCACGTAGGCCTCCTTGTCACGGAACGCCTCAGACCACCGGTGCTTGTGCTTTTCGCCGACGCGATGGCAGGACGGGTTGTGGTGATCTGCGCCGAGATCCAGCGCGTAGATGCGGCCGGCGCCTTTGTGAATGAGAGCGTAGCTCAGGGTGCCTGCGCACGGGTTGCAGCGGCCGACGACGATGATGGGCCAGCCGGGGTCGGAGAGGAGATGGACGCGGAACTCGAGGGCGGGGGAGTGGTCCTTGTCGTGATTCCAGAAGATCTCGCCTTCGATGCGTTTGGACGGATCGGCGAGGATGGACTCAAGTTCCTGCTGGGTGATCATAGGCCGCGCGCCTTGAGGAATTTCTCGGCATTTTTGATGGGGAGTTCACCGGAGAGGAGTTTGGGGAGAAGGGTGTCGCGAAGGGCGGAGAGTGAGAGAGACTCTCGTTGACAATCAAGTTTTCGCGTCAGCACGCAATCGGCGACTTGGTCGAACACACGAGCGAGAGACGCAGGAGGCAAGATTATGTGAAGCTTCAGAACAGTGCTGACTTCGGCGCGCTGGTGACTCTTGGATGTCCCCCTCACGAGAGTCTCAATCCTCTGCCGAAAGTAAGGAGAAATTGTCAGACAATAAACAAAGCTCCGTGTAAAAGGATGAACGGCGGATAACACCAGGAACTCGGTCGAACAAATCGCTCGGTCCCCGGATTGCACATCAACGAACCACACTCTTGGAATCTCCGGGTTGAGCTTCGAGAGAAGGACCACGCCGGGAGGAACGCGAAACTTTGAGCTCCTGATGTTTTCGCCGTGCTCAAACGCAGGAACTTGACCGTTGTCAAAAGCGGGAATGCTGAAATGAAGAAAACGCACATTCGGCGACGTGAGCGGATTCTCCTGATCCCGGAGAAGTTTAACGACCTCGCCGAAACAACCCACCCTCCAACCCTTTGGGATCTCGCCGAGTTCGGAGTTTTGGAAGCTGTCGGGGAAGAGGCGGGCGATTTCGGGTTTGAGGTTGGGGCAGGCGGCGCGGCTGACCTGGTCGTCGGTCCAATGGGGGTGCTGGCGGCGGACGGCGGCCTTGGCGCGGACGGGTTCGAAGTCGATGAACCAGCTTTTGAAGATGGCGCGGGCCATCTCTTCGAGGGTCCGGCTCATCCGGCGGTTCAGCTCGATCTTGTCGTCGAGCGCGCCGAGAATGCAGGCGATGGCGCGCTGCTGTGGTAAAGGTGGCAACAATACCTCCAGATGACTCAGGGCTGAGGTGGGAACTCTCTGCCGCCCGGAGGTGCCAGACATTTGAGAGATACAATAATCTCGGACTCTTTCTGAAATTGTTAGGTAATAAGCGAAGGTGTTATCTGTGACCTGGGGCCTGCCCCTAATGACAATGAACTCAGTGGAGCCGTGCCCACAGAGGTCTGGATCAGACGGCATGAATCGTGCGATCTTTCCATTCTCTAAGCATGGCGTGATTCGTGCCATCAGCGTGTCGCCGGAAATAAAGCGTGATCCTGAGCCCTTAAATTCCCTGACTTCGGTCGGTGTTACGCTACGATTTCTTGGAACCAAAGCTTGCATTTCGACAAACGGGTACGGCTTACCTAAGTCGAGACGCACGTGTGGGTTCACAATAACCGCCTGATCGAAAGGCAATATACACCACTCACTTCCCATACCCGATATCCTCCAGGTTGGCCCAGATGAGTTTGTCGAGTTTGGCGGCCTCGTGCATCTGCTGGCGGAGTTCGGCGACAAGGCGTTGCATTTTCTGGTCGAAGGGCTCGTCCTCTTCCTGTTTCTGCGGAGCGCCGACGTAAAGGCCGGGTGTGAGGACGAAGTTGTGCTTGCGGATGTCGTCCAAGGTTGCTGACTTGCAGAAGCCCGGCACGTCTTCGTATTTCTTCCGGCAGTCTTTGTCGCCGCGCCAGGCGTGGTAGGTTTCGGCCACTTTGCAGATGTCGTCGGGGGACAGGTCGCGGTGGACTCGGTCGACCATGTGGCCGAGGGAGCGGGCGTCGATGAAGAGGGTTTCGCCCGGCCGCTTGCGGAAGCGGGCATCCTGCTTGTTGCGGGCGAGGAACCAGAGGCAGGCGGGGATCTGGGTGGTGTAGAAGAGCTGGGGCGGGAGGGCGACCATGCAGTCGACGAGGTCGGCCTCGATGATGCGGCGGCGGATTTCGCCCTCGCCTGAGGTGTTGGAGGACATCGACCCGTTGGCGAGAACGAAGCCGGCGATGCCGCTGGGGGCGAGGTGGTGGATGAAGTGCTGGACCCAGGCGAAGTTGGCGTTCCTGGAGGGCGGGGCGCCGAATTTCCAGCGAACGTCGTTCTGGAGGCGGCTGGCGCCCCAGTCCTTCATGTTGAAGGGCGGGTTGGCGATGATGTAGTCGGCTTTCAGGTCCGGGTGGAGGTCGCGGGCGAAGGTATCGGCGGGCTCAGGGCCGAGGTTGGCTTCAATGCCGCGGATGGCGAGGTTCATTTTGGCGAGTCGCCAGGTGGTGTAGTTGCTTTCCTGGCCGTAGATGCTGATGTCGCCGAGGCGGCCGCCGTGCTCCTGGACGAAGCGCTCGGACTGGACGAACATGCCGCCGGAGCCGCAGCAGGGGTCGTAGACGCGGCCCTTGTACGGAGCGAGCATCTCGACAAGGAGCTGGACGACGCAGCGGGGCGTGTAGCAGGTCGCTGAAAAACGCCAGAACAAGACACCTCGGAAATGTTTTGTGCGTCTTTACTCCTGTAGAGACGCCATGAGAGGAGACGACCGTCAGCAGCAGGAGATGTTCCTTTACGCCAGCCTCGAGGATCTGGTACCGGCCGATCACCCGCTGCGGCCGATCCGGGCGATGGTGGACGAGGCG
>Ga0209381_1004751_pt1 | contig 11807 bp, 10 predicted proteins | sample DewCreD2012metaG_FD_184111 | JGI IMG/M metagenome (GOLD analysis project Ga0209381, IMG submission 184111) | Hot spring sediment bacterial and archeal communities from British Columbia, Canada, to study Microbial Dark Matter (Phase II) - Dewar... ...
GGATCCGAAAAAGGTTTATACATCAACCTTTCTGTTCTTTATGGATTTGTCATATTCAAGTTTTTAAGTTCATTTATTGGCAGGGGTGCTTTTATTGATGATCCAACTGCAGGTTTTTATTACCATTTCTATATTAACTCAATTGGCGATGCGTTCATTTGTATTTTAATAATTTTTTATTTTGTAGTCGATTATGTACTAAGAGAAAAAGAATTAAAGTTAAAGTATTTAATATCCTCCCTTAGTGCAGCTGTTTTAATAACATTCCTATTTTCGTCATTTATTTTTTCACCATCGAATTTAAAACAAGAACAGGATTATATTACATATCAAAAATTAGCAAAGGTATGGACTGACCAAACGGAGATATCGGGACGAATTCCGACAAATGGAGAATTTTTACAGGCAATATCAAAACTACCAGACATTACAAATTTTGAATACAATGCAATTAGGAGTGAGATAGACACATGGCGGGATTACATAAAATCAGGAGCGGGAACCGCACTTTTTTGGAGACCTGTAGCCAAAATAATAACAGGCATTGATTTAATAATATGGTTTACCGTTGTAATTTTATTATTTATAATTTATAAAATTGATAAACCATACTATGCATACATGGATAAAGTATTAATTTTAATTCTGCTTATTTATTCATTAGAAATATTTCATGACTGGAGTGCATCTCAAATTTCAGGCATGGAAGATTTTAGAATAATATTTACAACGAGTCAATATTTTACAGTTTTCCTATTTTTATTTCTTGTTTATGTCCTTCACCTTAAATTAAGATTTATAATATCACCTGTCGGATTATTTTACGGAGAAAAGCTCTCAACGCAACCAGGGCAGGTAACAAGGTGGAGAGATGAGATTGATAATTTAATTTTAAAACTATTCACAAAAAGAGCACAAAGCACGAAGAGAGTGGCAAATATTAACAACAAAAGAGGATAACAAATTATGGAAAAAAACATAACAGCAACAATTGACCAATTAATTATTGGTAAAAGCAAAGCGATAAAGAATATAAAAAAGGCGGTAGAGAAACTGGTCAGCAGCAAAAAAAATCTGCTTATTGAAGGACAGCGTTCTGTTGGTAAAACTACCATTGCAAGAGCAATTCATTATTTAACATCACCGAATAGCGAAATGAAGATTATAAGTCCGCCTGGTGTTACGGAGCAGGAAATAAATGAAATTGCAGGTCTACGATCAGGCACTATTATCATCAGAGAAATTGAAGAACTATCGCTTTTACAGCAGGCACTGCTCACAAAATTTATTAATGAGCAGATCAGAAACAAATCAGTACGTATAATTGTGACTGTCAAAGAGGGTTTGAAGGAACTTAATTCGAAGGGGAAATTGAGTAACGAAACAAGAAAAATATTAGAAAGTTTTGAAAAAATTGAAGTACCGCCGCTTGATGCGAGGCAGGAAGATATTCCACCTTTAGTTGAGCATTTCACAAAAACGACATGTGATGCGCTTGGTATGAATTTAAAGGCGCTCGACATTAACACTATTGATTTACTTTCCAAGAGATTGTGGCCGGAGAATGTTGGAGAGTTAAAGAGGGTAGTCGAAAACGCAGTTATTTCGGCGCAGGGGGAGACTGTAGAGATACCTGCCACGATACTTGATGAGCACTCACAAATTGATATAATAATGAAGCGGATTGGAGAGCGCAAGAAATTTGCTTTTGACGAGGCGCTGGAAAACCTTGAAAAGACACTCATAGAAAGAACGCTTCAGGCAATGGGTTATAATCAAACGAGGGCTGCAAAGGTGTTAGGTATTTCAGGGGCTAACTTCAGATACAGGTTAAGAAAATATCAAATTAGAAGAAAACCAGCGGGTTTATAAGTAAACTTTTTGAATAATATTATGTGTTGATAAATGATCATTATGGTGAAGGAGGGAATAATGAAAAGATTGAGGGATTATAAGAGTTAGGTGCCATTTGCCATTAGGAAAGAATGTCTTACATCCAACTCAAAATTAGAGGGATATCATACAGTCAGCAAAAGAACCGAGGTAGAGTGCAAGCCCCCAAAGTTTGGACGGATTCGATAATCAGTCAAACCCTACCATTGCCAAAAATCAAGGAGGCTTGTATTGTAAGATTGACTTTTCTTTTACCGGAAAACAAATTTCCACCTGACTACCCATACGGACCCGACCTTGATAATCTAACAAAACGTTTTCTGGACGTTCTCAACAAGACAGTCTTCAGTGAAGTAAAAGGTCGAGATTCTTGCGTATTTTCCTTTCATGTAATTAAGACGAAGGTGTCTGCTGACGAAGATGCAGGTACATTACTTGAAATCTTGCCAGTCAGTCTGACACACTAATTGATCAAAGAAAGTAGCTCTGTCGTGAGCATCATAGGACTTATTGTGACAGCATCAGTCTATTTTTCCTCTATTATCTTAGCCTTTGCTCCCGACAAGATCATCTTTGTGGTTAAGACAGCAATCTCGGGGCTCTAAGAAATAATTTTGTCAACTGTTCAGGGCGGTGTTATTTTCACGGGCTTCAAGAAAAAGATCGAAATCGCAGAGATGAAAAATGGGCTGCTTTAGTTCGTAATCATTTTGCTGACGATATCAAAGGATAAATGTCATGAATATCAAATTCTTTTCCCTGATATTAGCGATAATATTCACTAAACCCAATATTTTAATTTCCCAGGATACCACGGATGGAATAATCTGGTATCCGGTGATACAATTGTCCGACAGCGATAATAATGCATACGAACCGAGAATTGCTCTATCAGACGATAATACAATACATGTAACCTGGACTAATATAGATTTTCCACGGCGGATAAAACTACCATATGCAAGAAGCATCACAGGTGGTGAGACTTTTGAATTAACGAAAGAGATGCTTCCTGATACCATCACATATCCGGATCCTGCCCATCACACATTCATTTTGGCAAATGGACCAAAGGTTTATTTACTTTTTACTACGGGTAGTTTATCTCCAGCCCGTATGCGATATAGCAATGATGCAGGTACAACTTTTAGTGATGTTATTGACTTAAGCCCGGATTTAATTCCAAGAATTTTCTTCGCTGCAATATGTGGAGACACTATAGTCTTACATCACCCCAAATCGGTTTCAGATCGGGCACTTTTAAGATCATCTGATGGCGGTAAAACGTGGTCCAGAACGAAAAAGGATTTTGAAGAATTCACTAAATTCTGTTTAACAGAGGGGAAATTACATCTGGTCAGAGGAGATAGTCTCTTTCAAGGTGCGGAAGAAGTATATTATCAACGCTCAAGTAACATTGGCACTTCATGGGAATTTGGTAATTTTATTTCCGAGATCGATGGTATATATTCCGATCTTCCCACAATAGCGGGATACACCAGTGAGTGCGGTACGGAGCTTCTAACAGCATGGAGGGATGTCAAATATGGATGGTACGGATTCGCAGGTGCAAGCATTATAAGTCTGGCCAGTATAACCAATGGAAAAACTTGGTTACCAGAAGTTCTATTGACACAAGAACCAAAAGGTTATAATCCGATAACCAGTGTCAACGGTAATACGAGAGCTGTAGCATGGGATCATGAAGTCATAGCATGGGATTCAATACATGTTTATGTTAGTGCAACCAACAATTCACTTAATCACTATTCTTATAATTACGATTTAACATATAATCAATGGGGTGGTGGCGGTGTTAAGGTTGCAGCGGCATCAAACTCAATTCATATAGTTTACGAAACAAAAGTAGGTTCCACATTCCGAATATATTATCGTCGGGGAGAATTTATACCATCAAATGCAGAATTATCTTTACCGACAAGCAATATAGATATGGATACAACAGAGGCAGGAAGAACTACAACCGATACCGTCTTTATAACAAATACAGGGATAGGGACCTTAATAATAGGTACGGCAATCTCAAATAATGAAAACTTTACAGTAACACCTGAAAGTGCATCTATTACTCCCTTAAATAGTTACCCGTTTATCATACACTTTAAACCAAAATTATATGGCAATCATGAAGGTAAAATAATCTTTTATCATAACGGACTCAGTTCACCGGATTGTTTTGATGTAAGAGGATTCTGTGTATGGTCAAAAGATACAATAAATGATTACCGAAAAAACAAATGGAATATGGTATCAACACCTTTAAAATACGGAGCCAATAATAAAATGCCGTCTCTTATTTTTTATGATAGTTCTTATATAGCATCCGACAGTATGATATGGGGTAAAGGATACTAGGCAAAGCCAGTTGATACAAGTTTTGTTTACATGGGATTGCCTGTAATGTTTGATACTATTAACGTAAAAACAGGATGGAACCTGATAGGTAGTTTGACAGGACCGGTACCCACATGGGAAGGAGTTACTACGGTACCGGACAGTATAATCGAATCTTTATTTTATCACTTTAATGGTAGTGGATATGTGAATGTTGATACAATTAAACCAGGTAGATCATACTGGGTAAAGATAAGACAGAATGGAAAAATAATCATGAAGGCAATTGGTGATTAATTTGGAATTCATCGAGCTATTTAAGTTGTAAAAATATACTTCGATATGTGCCACTCACCTCCAACCCTGGGTTGAACCTGAAGGTGAGTGGCACATTCAAACTCACCGTCATGCTGAGCGGAGGCTCTCCTGAGTTTATCTCAGGATCGAACCATGACGGTGATACCTGATATTCAGCGTCACCCTTCCCCGCCAGAGGCGGACAGGGACTCCGCTCGGGATGACGCTTATCTTTCCTGGCATAAAAGGTTACTTAATTCAGCGTCACCTCTCGACCCTGAGTCCCTCCTAGTGGTCTCAGGGGAACCTCCGTTCGGGATAACGCCTCCTTTTTCTCTGTGGTTTTGCGTTTTATTAATAAATAGGAATTCTAAGTAAATCAGCGTCATTATTCTCTGCCAATGGCGAATAGGATCTATATGTGCCACTCACTTTCAAGTTTGATTCTCATCTGGAAGTGAGTGGCACAACCGTCTTTGTTCAGTGTCACCCCTCTCCGCTCAATATTCCACCGAAACACGAATTTCTTATTCTAATTTTTATCAAAATCCTTACATAATTATCTTCGCCGTAAGAGCGAAACCGAGATCACGCGAGTTTGATAATCCTTTAGCAATCTCATTTTGTATATACAGCATATTACCAATTTGCGCACCAAAAAATAAACTTGCCGATACTTCGCTCTGTGTTATCCTTTGCCCCGCATAACTGCTGCTTTGAACACTTGCATATTCAGCTCCGACTCCAATAATGCCTCGTTCCTCAAAGTTATAAAACAGACCCGTATGGGCACCGATTGTCATATTTTTTTCTTCCAGTGCATAATTTGCTGTAGGATGTATGACATACAAGAAATCAGTCAAATGGAAAATATTTGGTAACGAAATCCCAATCTCATTTTCTTTTGCATTCAATCTACCGTTTTGTTCCAAAATAACATCCAGGGTATAATCTCCAATATCAGATGTATACAGATTGTAAACACCCCGCAGTGCATAAGAATCTATTTTAAACTCTCCTCGTTCTTTTTCACCTGATCCAAGACTTAACTGAACCGATAAGTTTTTTGCAATGCCATAATAAAAACTTCCGTTTGTAAAAAACATATCGTTCGCCGGACTATTAAATTTGTTGAACGAATATTCAGTATTTAATTCAAAGACAGCAGATTTATACGGATATACCATCGATCCCTTTTTTAAAAACAAATAAGTATCGAAACAAGCATATGCGGAGTTAATAACAATTAAAAGACAAACAATTGTGATAAATATTCGCATTGTAATACCTTTCATTTAATTTTATGTTTATGGTTTGATTTATTTTTTTCTTTTTTTATTGCTGTAGTCAGGGTTAACTTTCCGTGCTTTACCCCTTTCATACTTAGCATCCTGTCTGCAATACTTTTTATTTCTCCAACTTTACCGCGAAGAAGTATAACTTCAAAACAATTATCATGATCTATATGTACATGGCTTGTAGAAATAATATTTTTAAAATATTCATGCTGAATGTTGGCAAGACTTTTTTCCAGTTCCCTTTGATGATGATCGTAAATATAAACAAGTGCACCGTATGCACCTGCACCAGTATGCTTTATGTTCTCTTCTATAAGTCGATCCCTTACAATATCTCTGATCGCTTCAGATCTATTGGTATATCCTTTTTCATTAATTAAAGCATCAAATTCTTCAAGGAGAGACTTCTCCATCGAAACGCCGAATCTTAATAATTTTTTCATATCCTGTGCTACTTTTTTTAAAAATGTAACACAATTTATATTAAAATGCAACAATTTATTTGTGAGATGAAAATAAGTGTTCGGTAAGTACTATATAAATGATTATCAATTAGATTGGAAAAGAATTAAAATATCGGTCCGATGCTAAAATTAATTCTATCTTGAATTATTCTAAGGTCCATTATTTTACAAAAACAGATGAATTATCTAACAATCATAAATAATCATTAAAGAAAATAAAATTAATAATACAGATTTTTATCCAGATCATTCAGAAGATCATTATATTCATTTAATTTTTTATTATCAGATTGATGAAGATCAATCTCAACAACCGCAATATCTTCATCTTTGCCACCCAATCTGACAAGTATCTCCCCCTCGGGCGACACCACTTCACTCTGTCCTATAAATGTCAGATCTATACCTCCACGATTCTCACGCCCAACTCTGTCGGCTGTTACAGAGAAAATATGATTTTCCAGACACCTCACTACCATTGAATCCGGACAATGAGGAAGCACAAGATTTGAAGGATGCACTATTAACTGAGCACCTTTTAAGGTTAGTGTTCGCGCCGCCTCAGGATAAATCCAGTCGAAGCATATCATCAACCCGACTCTGCCAAATGGGAGTTGAAAAACCGGATAACCAACATTCCCACGCGAAAAAAATAAATTTTCTCTGTAAAATAAATTTACCTTTCGGTATACACCAACAATTCCTTCGGGACCAATTAACAGCGCTGAGTTATAAAAATGATCTGCTTTTTCAGCAAAACCGTATGCAATGTAGCATGAATTTAATTTCGCAAACTTCCATAATTCCCTGAAAGTTGGACCATCCTGCGGCTCTGCTAAATCCTGAACCTCCTTTTTATCAACAAAATTGTAACCGGTGTTAAATAATTCCGGTAAAACATAAAAATCAGCATTCTTTGACCCCATTAAATCAATTGCTGATGCGATATTCTTTTTCACCTCTCCGAAAATCGGACTTGTTTGCACAACACCAAGATTCATATTATTTCCCTTTTAAATATTTATTTCCAGAAAAATCCTCTCATTTTCCTGTCGGTACGAAATTTTTCAAGTTCATCAAAATCCAGATCAAAAAACGAAATATTTTTATCAGAAATTTGCTTAAATAATTTTTCAGGGTCTATTTGTGTAGGATCAGCAAAACCACCCACCCCACATGTACGATACCCTGTTGTAAATAAACCGTCATTCCAATCACTTATACCAACGAAGACTCCATATTCATATGCGCGCTGTATTGCAAAATGCTTCCAGAGCGAACGCGAATATTCCGGTCCAGATTTTCTACTGACCGAAAGAGCCGGAACTAGAATTAGATCAGGTTGATTTTTCAATTTCAATAATATATCACTATACCAGAAATCGGCACATATCAGAATAAGAATGTTTTTTCCATTAATTACAAACTCCCCAATTCTGTCACCAGGTGAAACTAATTCCTTTTCATTAAAATACGGGCGCAGTTTCGTGTATTCTCCCATAATTCTCCCTTTTCCATCAGAAATTAAACCGTAGTTAATTTGTTTCCCTGAAAACTTCCGATGATGTGAACCACCTATGACAATACATCCCACATTTTGCGCGAGTTCTTTTACAAAATCGTCAAAAACACCTGGATCATTATTGAATGTAAAATGCTCAGGTAAAAGAAGAATATCATCCGGTAAGATTTCATTTTTAACAGAACCTATCAGCGCTTCTATTTTCTGACAGTTCTCCTCTGAGCCACGGGCAGAAAGATATGGTTGGGTTAGTATTAAACGCACAGAAATATTAAGATAAATTTGAGAATTTATTTGCTAAATTGACGAGTAATTGAAAATATCATTTCATCCATTATCACTTCATTTTTTATAATCGCACACTTCAAACGTGCTTCCAGAACATATCCCGCTTTCTCCAGTACCCTTTGCGATGCAATATTATCAGGAAAAACAGTCGCCTGAACTCTACATATGTCAAACTGTGAAAAAGAATATTCTGTTACCGCCTTAACCGCTTCCGTTACTATCCCCTTATTCCAGAATTTTTCGCCAAGCCAGTATCCTATTTCCGCAGTTTTTCGCCTGATCCCTTCCTTTATTACAATCCCGATCCCTCCAACCGCATTACCATCCACAATAATGGCAAAATTCTTTGGTGGATTTTCATGCCGGCATTTTTCAACCCATTGAACTGCATGTTCCATAGTGTAAGGATATGGAAATAGATCATCAACATTATCCCATATTTTTCGGTTATTAGCATGGTACACAAGCGATTCTTCATCACCGTTGTTCCATTGCCGAAGAATGCAATTATTAAGTCGTATTTCTTTCATAAAAAATCCTATCTCTATTTCAATCCTGCAATTTCATCCAGTTCTTCTAACTTCAACCGAATACTTACAATATAAGGCTCTTCGTTCATTTCCCAATGACCATAAGTAGTTAATACGAAAGTTCCGTCTTTAAGGACCTCGACTCCGGGATAAGCGCAATCAGAGGAAACTTTATTATCCATTAAACGAACACGATACTGACCTTCACCACCATAAACCAGATCCTCATACGTTCCGACCCACGCAACCCAATCACCGTAGGTTGAAGAATTTTTTGCCATGTCTCTGAATGATATCAGTAATCTTCCATCCGGTGCATACTTGCCGGTATGTCGATCGCCCGTAAGTGAGATGGGAAGTTCTTTGGGTGAAGTCCATGTATTTCCCTCATCATCAGAAAAAATTATGTAAGAATTCCGCTTTCTTGAATTTTCTCTCAATAATGCCGCAAGTTGTTTGCCATCAGGCGATCTGATTACGCCCGGTTCACAAAGAGCGATACTATCCGCTTTAAAAATTTCTTGAGGATATGACCAGGTCAAACCTCCGTTACTGGAAAAGGTTTTATACAATGTCATCCATCTTGAAACTTTACCATCTTTGCTAAAAAACCGTCCGTCATCATGAAACATAGCGAGATAGCGGTTATCTTTTAATCTGACAACACTCGACATAACCACAATTCCGCCCCAATCACCAACCTGTTCAAGTGGAGTCCAGGTTATCCCATCATCCTCGGAAAAAGATAACCTTACAGGGTAAAGTCCTGAGAAGAGTATAAGTCGTTTAACCCCGTCATTATCCACTGTGCGGAATATTGTTGGCACTTCTCTGGATGTTGACCAGTTTTCTGGTACTTTCAGTCTATTGCTCCATGTTTTCCCGCCGTCTGTGCTTCTTTTCATTACAATCTGACCTGCACCATGACCCATCGGATACACAGTTATAATTGTGCTGTCATCTTCAAGAAGTACGGTTGTTGGATGGCCGAGATACTGGTTTTTTTCTTTATCAACTATTATCTGACGGAATTTCTGGTCGGATATATCTATAAGGATAAGGTTTTTCTTTTCATTGCAGGAGAAACCGGAAAATAAAATTACGAGGGTAAATATAATTCTAATTTCCGAGATGGATTTCATACATTTTCAAAATCTTTGATTAAAATTCTGGTTATTTGATGATAAATAGACTTGCATTTAAAGTATAAAAGTGAATTGATAGAAGCAAACGACTGCAGATAGAACAAATGCCCTTGATTTTATTGAAATACGTTTAATTTTGATAAATCTTAAACTTTTGAATAAAAAAACAGTCAAATTAAGGTACAATAACCACCAAAACATCGAAAACTGTACCCTATTGAGCCATTGTTTAAAAATAATATTGATATTAATATCAATTGTATTTTTTTATTTCGGCATTTACTAAATTATGAATTCTCATTGACAACAATTATTATAGAGAAAACGGCAATAATATGATCAGAATTTTACAAATTTCATTTCTACTGATTTTCATTACAAAAGAATTAATTGGTCAGAGTGCCTTCGTAGAAGGTAAAATAGTTTCAAGAACTAACAGGGAACCGATCCCCGGTGTTATTATTAGTTTCAAAAATCTTTCTGACACGACTGAAAAATTTTATACACAAACCGATGTTAATGGTCATTTTGCAGTATCGGATCTCAGACAAAACAAAAAATATATAATAGAGGGAATACATATTGCATACCGTCCAATTCGCCGCACATTTGCTACAGACAATCCTTACATTTATTTAGGGACTTTTATAATGTCGGACACAACAATTCCGATGAGTGAAGTAGTAATTGAAGGACGCATACCTGCTGTGGAGCAGAAGGGGGATACAACCGAATATACTGCAAAAGCATACAAAACAAATCCTGACGCTTCAGCGGAAGATCTTGTTACAAAAATGCCCGGTGTTACAGTTGAGGGTGGAACTGTCAAAGCGCAAGGTGAACAGGTAGAACAGGTACTGGTGGATGGAAGGCAATTTTTCGGGAATGATCCGACTGTGGCATTAAGAAATTTGCCAGCCGAAGTGATTGAGAAAGTTCAGGTATTCGATAAATTAAGTGATCAGGCAAAGTTGACCGGTTTTGATGACGGGCAGTCAATAAAAACGATGAATATCGTTACACGTCCGGAGCGACGGCAGGGAGAATTTGGACGGCTAAATGCGGGATATGGTACAGATGATAGATATGTTACAACCGGTAACTTAAATTTTTTCAGAGAAAATCATAGACTCTCTTTAATTGGTCTGACAAACAATATTAATCAGCAGAATTTTTCAATGCAGGACCTTCTGGGAGTAATGAGTGACGGTGGACAGCGGGGAGGCAGTTTTGGCGGCGGCATGTTCCTGCGAGGCGGCGGACGTAGAGAAGGTGGCAGACCACCAGGTGGAGGTATGATGGTAGGTGGAGGAAGATCAGCAAATAATTTTATGGTGGGAGAACAAAGCGGAATTTCTACAACACATTCTGCAGGTTTTAATTATTCCGGAAAAATTGCAAATCAGAGTGAACTTACAGGAAGTTATTTCTTCAATTACACAAATAACACAAATCCGAGAGATCTGAGCAGAGAATACATGCTCTCAGCAGATTCCAGCAGTTATTACAATGAAAATAGCGACACCGAGCAGAAAAACTACAATCATCGCTTTAATTTGCGTCTTGAATCTGATATTGATTCATCAAACTCGATCATTTTCACACCAAGAATTTACCTTCAGAATAATAAATCAATAAATTCAGTAAATGCTGTTTACCTTACTCAATCTGATTTATTATTAAGTCAATCACTCAATAACAACCAGACCAGAACAAACGGCTATACGCTTCAGAGCGATTTAGTTTTCCGTCATAAGTTTCAAAAGTTGGGCAGGACAATATCAATAGAAACAGGTGTACGGAACAATCGAAAAGAGAGTGACAGGGCGCTAAATTCATACAACACATATTACGATGAATATTCAAGCATTACTGATACCACTGATCAAAAATCAGACATACTTACAAATAATTTATCTCTTTCATCAAACTTAATGTACACGGAGCCGATTTCATCATCTGCGATGATTCAGGTTAATTATGAATACAACTTTACGAAAAACAAATCAGATAAC
>Ga0209381_1004754_pt1 | contig 11803 bp, 8 predicted proteins | sample DewCreD2012metaG_FD_184111 | JGI IMG/M metagenome (GOLD analysis project Ga0209381, IMG submission 184111) | Hot spring sediment bacterial and archeal communities from British Columbia, Canada, to study Microbial Dark Matter (Phase II) - Dewar... ...
TAGCCAAACACTATTCCGAACGGTATCTTATTCCTGAACTGCTGATGGTTGTCCCTCTCCTCTTCGTGTGCATTCAGATGTTCATCCGCATGATCCCCGAAAGGTTCCGGCGGGTTGAATACCTCCTGTATGCGCTTATTGTATTCCTCCTTGCCATTCATCCGCAAACGTTCCGCCAGCACAGGATGTACCTGCCCCTGAAAAAGAAAACCTATGAAGCCAAGCTGGAAAGCATACAATATCTCCGGCAGCTTCCTGCACCAGACGCCCTTCTCCTGAGCTCCGACAACTGGAGCATCTGCCCCGAATACGGGCTATTCTTCGGCATGCTGATGACCCCGGCCGGAAGCAAGGTCTTTGGCCCTACCCTCAGTAAAATCTACCCAAATACCTACCTTTTTAAGGAATATGAAGGAAAGTTCTTCGACTGGTCCGACAAACCCCATCCGGCCGAAGAACTGCTCAGCAACCACCGCACGGCCGTCCTGGTTGCCAATCGCTATAATAAAGAAATCTATACACAGATCGAAAACCTTTTCCGGGCCCTGCCCCAGGCCGAAATCACCCTCGCATACCAGAACGAACAAACCACCATCAGAATTTACCAGATTCGTAATAAACAGAAGCATTGAGAGTTGACCGGAGGGAGGGGAGAAAGGAAAGTAAAAGAACTAATTTATAATCCGGATGTGACCTTTTTGATTAAAGCGACAACCAATTCACAACTTCATGCCGAAAAAAAAGCGCTTACCTTCACCATCTGATCAAATTTATTTATAGATTAGATTTTCCAAAAAGAACATGGCTCGTATGGAAGATCTGCCAATTAAAAAGGGTGAAATAATAAGCGGACCCATGTGGCCTGAACCTGTTTTAGAAAAATTTTCCGAGCACCAGGACGGGTATATCCATATAATAGGAGCAACAACAAAAAGCAACCAGCATATCGATCAGCTTATACCTTTAAGCGATCTTTCAAATATTCAATCCGACACTGGCGTCAATTACTTTACCCACGAAGCCTGGAAGGTTTTTCTGGCCCTGGGGCTATACGTTACCGCCATGCCTCGCTTTACGACCCTCTCCTGGCCATGAACGATTCGAAGGTTGACCCGCTTCCCCATCAGATTGAAGCAGTATATGGCCATGCACTGAAACGTCCGCGCATCAGATTCCTTATTGCCGACGATCCCGGAGCAGGAAAAACCATTATGGCCGGATTGATTATCAAAGAACTCAAACTCCGCCAGCTGGTGAAGCGCATCCTTATTGTCACGCCCGGCCATCTCAAAGATCAGTGGAGAAGAGAACTGAAAGATCGTTTTGACGAAATCTTCGAAGTGGTCGATCGCACCCGGTTCGATGCCCTTTATGGAACCAATGTATGGGAAAAAGAAAACCAGATTATTACTTCTATCGACTTTGCCAAAAAGGATGACATTATCCAAACCCTGGCTGCCGTCAGATTTGACCTGATTATTGTCGATGAAGCCCATAAAATGAGTGCCTATCGATACGGCGAAAAGGTAAATAAATCCGATCGCTACCAACTGGGAGAAAAATTATCGGATATCACGAACCATATGATCTTCCTTACCGCCACACCGCATAAGGGAGATCCTGAAAACTTCCGGCTTTTCCTCGACCTGCTTGAACCCGGCTTCTTTGCCACCAATGAAATGGTGCAAGAATCCATAAAAAACAAAGACAATCCGCTCTTTATCCGCAGAATTAAGGAAGACCTGAAGGATTTTGAAGGCAGGCCCCTTTTCCTACCCCGGTATATTAAAACTGTTCCTTTCGACCTGGGAAAATTATCGCCCAACGAAAAAGAACTTTACAATGACCTTTCACGCTATGTTGAAAACCAATACAATCGTGCGCTTTCAAAAGACAAAAAGAGAAATGTAGCCTTTGCTCTTGTCATCCTGCAACGACGCCTTGCTTCAAGCACTTATGCCCTGCTGAAATCGCTCGAGCGCAGAAAAAAACGCCTGGAAGAACTCCTTTCAAATTCTGCACAGCAACTCAACGGTAAATGGGATACTCCCGATCCGGAAGAAATGGAAGAAATGAGCGAACAGGAACGCTGGGAAAAAGAAGCCGAATGGGAAACCCTTAGCGTGGCGGAAACAAGAGATGAACTTCTAAAGGAAATTCATACCCTCGAAGCCCTTATTAAGAGCGCTTCAGAAATCATCCGCAATGAACAGGAAATCAAACTCAAGAAATTAAAAGAATCCCTTTCAGAACTTCGATTAAAAGTAACAGAAAAAAACGAGAGGAAAATCCTCATTTTTACCGAATCGCGCGATACACTCGAATACCTTGAAAAGAAAATCAAAGAATGGGGTTATTCGGTCAACACCATTCATGGCCTGATGAAACTGGAAGACAGAATCAAGGCGGAATCTGTTTTTAAGAACGATACGGAAATACTGATCGCTACAGAAGCCGCCGGCGAAGGCATCAACCTGCAGTTTTGCAACCTGATGATCAACTACGACATACCCTGGAACCCCAACCGGCTGGAACAACGAATGGGAAGAATCCACCGGTACGGTTAAATTCATGAAGTTTTTGTACATAACCTGGTAGCCGAAGATACCCGCGAAGGTCGCGTACTCACAGCCCTTTTCAATAAAATTGAAGAAATAAGAAAAGCCCTGGGCAACGACAAAGTTTTCGATGTGCTCGGCGAAATCATTGATAGCCTCCAGTTTTCCCAGGCCATTCTCGAAGCAGCCGTGAACGCAAAGAATATTGACGAAATCCTGAAAAGCATCGAAATCCAAGTTGATGAAGAATACATCGCCCAAATGAGAGAAAACCTCGTAGAAACACTCGCTTCACGATATATCGACTATACCCGCATTAAAGACCTCGCTCAAAAAGCCAGGGAATACCGCCTCATACCCGAATATACGCAAAACTTCTTTATAAAAGCTTTCGAAAAATCAGGCGGTCGTGTTAAAAAGCTCCAACGGTCTGCACTCTATTTTGAAAGCATTCCCTTCGAAATTCGAAAAATTGCTGATAATGAAGCCTTTAAAAAATGCTTCGGCAGTATTCTGCGAAGATACCCCGAAGCTACTTTCGACAAAGAGTTCCTGAAAATTAACAAAACGGCCGAATTTATTTCTTTTGGCCACCCCCTTTTTGAAGCCATTCTGCAATGGGTCGAAGATACATTCTTCCATACCCTCTCCCGGGGAGCTTTATTTTACGACCCCGATGGAAAACTGAACGGCTATATCCTCTTTTACGAAGGCGAAATTAAAGATGGCACCGGCGCAGTTGCCGGCAAACGGCTCCTTTCAATCTATCTCGATGAGGACAATAACGCCAAAACCGTCCCTCCATCCATTATCTGGGACCTGGCAGAAGAAAACAATCCACCGAAAAGTCCCCTGTCCGGCATCGAATCTATGAGAGAGAACATTAACAAGGTTGTGAACAGAACACTTGAAGCCTATAAAGCAGAACTCTACGAAGAACGAAAACGCCAGGCTGAAATCAAACAACGATATGGGGTAAACTCACTTGAATACCTCATCATCAAACTGGATGAAGAACTTATCGGCCTGGAAGAAAGAAAAGCAAAAGGCGAAAATGTTGACCTCGTTATTCGGAACAAGCAGGAACGTAAAGCAGAATATGAAAAAGCCCTTTGGGAATTAAATAATCTAATAGAGAAAGAGCAAAGCCTTACCATGAGTGCGCCTAAGTTTCTGGGTATAATTCAGGTGAAACCATGGTATGGAAAAGAGACGGAAATGGTAAGTGATGCTCAGGTGGAAGCAGAAGGAATGCGTGTGGCCATGGAATACGAACAGAAACAGGGCCGGATACCGGAGGATGTTTCAGCCCAAAACCTCGGATTTGACATCCGCTCAAAAGACTCCGTTGCCGGCACAGTACGCTATATAGAAGTAAAAGCCCGCGCCCGCTCAGGAGCAGTTGCCCTTACCCAGAACGAATGGTTCAAAGCCCAGCGCTTCGGCAACGAGTATTACCTCTATGTGGTATTTAATACGGCTACAAACCCCGAACTCCACATTATCCCAAACCCTGCCGAAACTCTGATGGCCGAGGAAAAAGTGGAAATCGTCCGCTATCTTGTCAACGATAAAGAAATTTTCAGCAAAGGAATCAAGGCATGAACGACAAACGGTTTATCGAAGAATCTTTCCCTGTAAAGGAAGTGAGCATAGAATCGGCCAGGGAAAAAAATATCCGCCATGGACATATTTCTACTTTGCACATCTGGTGGGCAAGGTGACCGCTCGCCTCTTCGCGGGTTACCAACTATGCAGCCCTTATTAAAGCACCCGAAAACATTGATGAATGGAATAAAAAACGGCAGTTTATTATTGATTTCTCCAGATGGGAAAACTCGTTAAACCCTTCCATGATTGAAAAGGCCCGCAAGGAGATTCTGGAAGCCAACGGCGGGGTGCCGCCCAAGGTGCTTGACCCTTTCGGAGGGGGTGGTTCCATACCCCTGGAAGCTCTCCGCCTGGGATGCGAAACCTACAGTAATGACTACAACCCTGTGGCGGTACTGATTCAGAAATGCACCCTCGAATACCCCCAGAAGTATGGAAAACCAAAAGAAATTGAAGAAACAAATACATACCTTGGCCAAACCCAGATTAATAAAAGAACCATCAACCTTCTGCTGGATGACGTCAAACGTTGGGGTAATCATGTGCTGGAAGAAGCCAAAAAAGAAATCGGAAAATTTTATCCGGAAGAGCCAGACGGTTCCATTCCTGTAGGCTATATCTGGGCGCGTACTATCCCCTGCCAGAATCCTTCCTGTGGTGCAGAAATACCCTTGATGCGCCAGTACTGGCTTGCTAAAAAAGATAAAAAGAAAGTATCATTAAGACCATTTGTAAAGAATAAAAAAGTTGAATTTGAGATTGTTGGACAAAATAACTCTTTCCCAAACAATTTTGACCCCGAAAATGGCACTGTAGCCCGTGCCGTGGTAACCTGTCCGGTTTGCGGGGCAGTGATGGACGACAAAACCACGCGCAGGCTGTTTCAGGAGGGCAAGGCTGGCCAGCGCATGGTGGCGGTGGTATTGCACCATCCCGAAAAACAGGGCAAAACCTACCGCCTGGCCACTGAAAAAGATATGGAAATTTATAAGCAGGCAGAAGCATATCTTGAAAAGAAACGGGGAGAACTTTTTGAACAGTGGGGTATGGAACCTGTGCCGAATGAGGAAATTGATCAAAATTCGGTTAAGCCCAGAACAATGTGGCTCTATGGTATGTTAACATGAGGCGACCTGTTCAATTCCCGGCAGAAACTGGCATTGATTACCTTTACCGAAAAAGTGCGCCGTGCTCATAAAAAGATGCTTGAGGAAGGCTACGAACCTGAATACGCAAAGGCAGTGGTGAGTTATTTGGGGATAGGCTTGGATATGATAGGAGTCTCTTGTAACACTTTATGTAGATGGGAACCAACGAGACAATTAATTGCCGATGTTTTTTCTAGGCAGGCTTTATCAATGGCCTGGGATTATGTTGAATTAAACCCATTTAGTGGTGGATCTGGTAGTTGGGAGAGGGTTAATAAATATTTTAATGATTATATAAATTTATACTTTGCAAATAATAATAATATATGTATCACCCACTCCTCCGCCACATCCCTTCCCTATCCCGACAACTATTTTGATGCGGTGTTGACCGACCCACCCTATTATGATAACGTAAATTATGCCGAACTTTCTGATTTTTTCTATGTATGGCTGAAACGTTCTATTGGGGAATTATATCCCGAACTTTTTTCCACACCCCTTGTTCCTAAATCCCAGGAGATAGTTGCTAATCCTGTTCGTCACGGTAATTTTGATTCAGCCAGGAAATTTTTTGAAGATAATCTTAAAAAGTCGTTTCAGGAAATCTGCCGTGTGTTAAAGCCTGATGGTATTACAGTAATTGTATATGCACATAAATCCACTGAAGGCTGGGAAACCCTTATTAACTCTCTTCTGGATTCGGGACTTATTATCACTGCCGCATGGCCTATTAATACCGAAATGCAGGTTCGCTTAAATGCAAAGGAAACAGCTTCTCTTGCTTCGTCTATCTATATCGTAGCTCGCAAGATGCAGAGGGAGCCGACGGGCTTTTACAACCAGGTGAAGGAGGAACTCACAAACCATCTGAACCAGAAGCTTGATCGCCTGTGGGCCGAAGGCATCGGCGGAGCCGATTTCTTTATTGCCGCCATTGGCTCGGCTATTGAGGTGTTTGGCAAATACGAAAAGGTAATGGATTACGAAGGTAACATCATCCATGCCGACCGCATTCTCGACGACGTGCGGAAAATTGCCACCGATTATGCCGTGCATCAGATTCTTCATAACGGTTTTGCCGGCGAAATCAATGAACTAACCCGCTTTTACGTGCTCTGGCGCTGGAATTACGGTGAGGCCAGAGTGCCCTTCGACGAAGCCCGTAAACTGGCTACCAGTTGTAACATTGACCTGACCGAACTCTGGAACCGGAAAAGCTCCATACGTAAAGAAAAAGAGTTTGTGCGCCTTTTAGTCCCGCATGAACGCAAAAAGGAAGAACTTGAAAATTCAGTTGAACTTATTGATGTCCTCCACCTTACCCTTCTGCTCTGGGAAAAAAGCCAGCGGACCGAAATGCTCAACCATCTGAATAAAACCGGCTACGGCAAAAGCGAGGCCTTTTACCGGGTGGCCCAGGCTGTTTCTGAATGCCTGCCGCCCGAAAGCAAGGAGAAAAAACTGCTCGATGGCTTCCTTGCCGGCCGCGAACGAATACGTAATGAAATGAAAGAAGAACAACCAAAACAAACACGATTAGACCTATGAATGCCTTTCATACCATAGCCATCCCCCACAGGGATATACTCGAAGGCCGGCTCACCATGGACATCTTTGCCGCCGACCTGTGGGAAGCATTCCATAACCGGGGTCCCGAAGAATACAAAGACCCTGAGACCTTTTTCCGGAAAACTTACATGACGGAAGGATTACAAAACCTTCTCGGCATCATTCAGAAACGCATCGAAGGAAAGGGGGGCGATCCGACCATACAGATTCAGACTCCCTTCGGAGGCGGCAAAACCCACTCGCTCATTGCCATCATGCACAAAGCACAGGAATGGAAGGCAAAGCGTGTGGTTGTTGTGGGGACCAACCTGAGCGCTTCGGATACGCTCTGGGGTATTCTGGAAAAACAGCTGACAGGAAAGAATGAACTTTTAACAGGCGTTACGGCTCCCGGCAAAGACAAACTAAAATCGTTGCTGCAGGTGCACCAGCCCTTAGTGATTCTGATGGACGAATTGCTGGAATATGCTACAAAGGCTGCAGGAATAAAGGTGCAGGAGAGTACACTTTCTGCTCAGACCATGGCCTTTATGCAGGAACTTACCGAAACCGCTTCCACCCTCGATAAAACCTGCCTTGTAATTACCCTGCCGAGCAGCATTATTGAACATTACGATCAGGCAGCGGAACACCTCTATTCGCAACTCCAAAAAGTGGCAGGCAGGGTGGAAAAAATTTACACCCCCGTTCAGGAATCGGAAATCTCCAAAGTGATTCGCCGCAGACTGTTCAGTTCCCTTAACGAAAAGGAAGGCAAGCAGGTAATAAACAATTTTATGGAATATGCACAAAAAGAAGGGATTCTCCCCCCGGGTACAGAACCTTCGGAATACCGCAACCGGTTTATCGATTCCTATCCGTTTTTACCTGAAGTGATTGATATTTTGTATCACCGCTGGGGAAGTTTTCCGAATTTTCAGCGAACCAGGGGCGTACTCCGTTTGCTCTCGCTTGTCATTTCCGAACTAAAAGATAAGCATATTCCCTACATAACTCTTGCAGATTTTAATCTTGCCCGTCAGGAAATACGTCAGGAACTGCTGAAACACATCGGCACCGAATACAACAGCGTGATAGCACAGGATATCACCGACGCTGAAGCAGGCAGCAAAAAAGTGGACATGAATCTGGGCGATTCATATAAGGGACTGCGGCTGGCAACCCGCGCGGCCACTACCATCTTTATGTACTCTTTCTCAGGCGGTACCGAAAAAGGAACCACCCTCACAGAAATCAAACGATCGGCTACCACCCCCGGCAATCCTTCCAGCGTTGTAGCCGAAGCAGTTGAACAACTCAAGGGAAGACTCTTCTACTTCCAGCTTCAGAGCGATAAATACTTCTTTTCCAACCGGCCCAATATCAACCGCATCGTCCTTACAAAAATGGAAAACATTAAGGATGAAGACCTGCTTGCCCTTGAAAAGGATCTCCTGAAGCAAAGCATTCAGAACACCAGGTTCAGAGTTTTTCTATGGGAAGAAGAACACGCATCCATACCCGATACCGAAGACCTGAAACTGGTTATTCTTAATGCCGGAAAAAAAACGGTGATAGACTCCATTCTCAGAAACAAAGGAACTAGTGCACGGGTGAACTGCAATACGGTATTCTTTCTTTTCCCCAACGATAATGAAAGAGGAAGCTTTACAACCCAGTTGAGACGGTACAAAGCCTATCAGGCCATAGAAAATGACAGCACCCTCCCGCTTTCTGAAGAGCAGCGCAAGGGAATCAGAAACGAACTGAAAAAACTGGAGTCGGAACTGCAAGATGCCGTAAGAAGGTTCTACCGGTTTATTGCCATTCCGTCAAAAAAAGAAAGCTACAAACAGGAAGATCTGGGGATCCCTACCTATGGAGAACAAAAGTCAATAGACCAGGAAATATACGACAAACTTCGTTCCGACGGAGAGATTCTGGAGCAGATGGTACCGCTGGTTATTAAGGAACGGTATCTGGCTAATAAGCCGTTTGTTTCTACCCTGCAAATCCTTCAGTCAGGATTTCGTTCGCCTGGTGAACCGCGAATCATGGAAAAGAGTGTTTTACAGAAAGCTATTGCCGAAGGTGTTGCAAAAGGCATTTTTGGTCTGGGCGAACTGGAAGGAGACAAACCTGTTTGCAGGTATTTTAAGGAAAATGCTGAAGTTGGATTCAGTGACAATGAGATTATCATTAAAGAAGAAATCTGTATTGCCCAGAAAAACCAGGAAAAAGCAATTGGCACAGGTACTCTGGCAGCGAGTGCTGTAAAAGCAAAGCCAGAAAATGAGCCGTCTCTCACCATCGCAGAAGAGCAACTGAATGCTTATACGGCCAACCTTGATGCAATAAATGAAACAATCGAAGTTCCCAAAGGAAAAGCATCCGATGTAATGCGTATGCTCACTTACCTTCAAACAAAATTCAATAAAATCACCATAGAAATCAAAGCCACCGAAGGTCAGATTTCGAAACAGGATTATGAAAACAAAATAAAAGAAACGTTAATCCAACTTGGTCAGCATAAAGTATAATCTTCCCGGAACAGTAAATCCACATTGCGCATTTTAATGCAGCAATGTGTTGAATGGTTTGTTTATCTTTTGTATGGTAAGGTTTATTCCGTATGCCTACCCTCTGGGCCAAACCGTGGTGTCTTTGTTCGCCTGCGTTTCTAATATACCGGGTCTAATCAAACTTCGGAATTAAGTGTCCCCAGCATCCCACTATTCAGAATAACCATTTATCTTTACACTTGTTCAGACTTACCAGACCAATCATCCTGATCTGACAAATATGAACACCATTCGTATTATAGACAAAGAAAACCTGTTAAAAATATTCCGTGCGATTTCGTGGTTCGACCATATACGATGGCTTGTACCAGCAAATTATAACTCCATGAAATTTTTTAGAGAAGACCTGACAAATTGTGAAAAAATCCTCAGCCATTGGATTTGCTATATAACCGACAGGCAAATGCCTTATGAGGTTATATGGGATAAGGGAGCGCGAATTTTTTCCGAGCTTGTTTATGACTATATGAGAAATCCATCATTGGTACCCAAAAAAATACTCACGGTTTATTATAGAGAAAAAAACAAGGAAAAATCACATTATTATTTCACATCATCAGATGGTAGCATCACTTTCGCATCCAGGTATATTACCAACGACTACCAGAACATAAAACAGACCTTGGAAATTCTTGATCATCCGAAATATAACCGGAATATTGTTGCATTCATTATTGACATAATTAAAAGATTTCCTGATAAAGATGACCTATTGGTCAGGGTTGCCTGTGCATTGCACTTATTAACCTATCAGCTTAATGGCAGGAAAGCAAACTCCCCAAAAAACCGAATGAATATTTTCAAGGATAATCTCTTTGAAAAAAGCCTTGAAACGTTCAAAAAAAGTTCCACAACGGGTAAGAAGCGCTTATGGTGCAGCATAAGGGATTATAAAAAGGGTTTTTACAACAGTGTTTTTATGGATGCCATAAAAGAAATTACCCCATCCGAGGCAAATGAAATCATAAATATATGGAATAACCTGCCAATGAGCCAGATTGAATTACCCGGTGATGTGTGGAATAATAATCCTCTTTTCAGAGAAAATTTGCTCGCCAATGCCATTGATCTGGAAAGCATACCAAAAACATGGGCCATGCCCGAAATTGTGAGAAATCTTTACGAACAATTAAAAGAAATAGCTGATCAGTATCAATTTTATCCGGAACAGTTTGATTTCACATTCGATTTTATTCCAAGAATGTGTGAAAAGAAATTTTGCCATTTATGTCCTTTTGGTCCTGATGGAATTGACAAAACATGTATTCCCTCGGAAAACAAATATTGTCCCGTAGCATTATTCAGCTGTGGGTATATTTCCATCTGTAACGGAAAAGATTGCGAACTCAGGGAGGGTTTCACTAAGGCTTTGTGCAAAAGCGAAGCAGGTCAGCCGTGACCATGGTCTTTCATCACTCAATTTCTGTTCCCACAGAAGCTAAGCAAGCATTTACTGATGTGATGACCAAAGGCGTGTTAACAGAGTCTGTGAGCATGCTAGATAAATCAAGGATCTTAAAGCAAACTCCTTTTTTAACCGGGCTCAAATGCGCGCTAACCAATACAAAACAAGTAACCCGAACTTTTGTTAATGCCTGAATGCATTGAGAATTTTTAAGAACCTATTTATATTAAAATAATTAAAGCCCGGAAGGGGCGCCATTATTGGCTGTTTTATAATGCCAAACCTTCGGGGTTCTCATTGATTCTCCTGATAAAGTTACCTTCTTCAACACCTCCGGTGTTGCAAAGGTTTTCGTTCCACCTACCATGGATGTGACCATGGACATTGGAGTTCGAAACCTCCGGTTTCGTTCCTTTTTTCTTAAGCAGCATTCCTTTAATTATTAATGAACGCAAAGAGCAAGAACACGAATTGAGCCAAAATTAATTTCAAAAAGAAATTTCATTTATGAACGCAAACCCCATGAGCGTTGGCCAGGACAAAACAGGGGAGCTAAGCGGGCGTGAATGCCTGAATGCAAAGAATTACGGCAGTGCGCACCAGCTTCTTGTTTTGCCTTTTCCGCTATGGAAAATCTTGCAGTTGGCCACAAAGCTAACTGGTAGATTTTCTTATGCGGGATTTGGTTATTTTCTTAAAGACGGATTGCGCATCACAAGTGAAGCGAACTGATGAGCAACGGATTGGCATCTCGCAAGATCATTCGGGTTGATTTCACCATAAAAAACTGATTATGGTTTTAAGTCTCACATTCTTTTTTGAATTAACCTGAACTTCTATAAAAACCTGTTAAGACTTTTAACCAGTTCATGTACAGTGGTTGAAGATTCTTCTCTGGCTATATTGGAATGGTCGCCTATTTTTTCATAAACGATCTCAGCATTTCTA
>Ga0209381_1004758_pt1 | contig 11796 bp, 7 predicted proteins | sample DewCreD2012metaG_FD_184111 | JGI IMG/M metagenome (GOLD analysis project Ga0209381, IMG submission 184111) | Hot spring sediment bacterial and archeal communities from British Columbia, Canada, to study Microbial Dark Matter (Phase II) - Dewar... ...
CGCCATAACTCCCTCCCAGGACGTTAGGAACCTTTGTTCGAATTCGAACTCCTAACGCCCTGTTTTACATATTTTGCCCAATCGCGCAACACTATTTCAGCCGCACAGCCGCACCCCGTGTTGACGCCGTGCTTGCACGTGGTAGAATCGTGGGCATCATCTGGCATTCTTCCGCTGGATTGACTCCGGCTTCGGCGGTGATCTGGTTCTCAGACCATTTTTCTATCATAGATCACGTGGCGTCGGCGTCATAGTTGGGCATGAAAGCAATCCGCGGCGTACGGTGGTCTTGTCGCCTCGTGACGCCGCTTGGTCGGCTTTGCGGTGCTTCGTTCCCGTCGTGCTTTTGGCTCGATCAAGGTCGTTGATCGTAAGGGAGGGTCCGAAGATGAAATGCGCTCGATCTGTGATGGTCCTTGGGGGGGGGTAGGCGTAAGGGTCGGAAGAGGTGGAACACCACGCGACGCTTGGCGCTGGAGCCACTTGAGGTGCGACTTGCGCTGTCTGTTGATCCGGCTGCGCTGGCGGCCTACAACGCCGCAGTCGACGGCTACGACACGACGTATCATGGCGCCATGTCAACAGCGTTAGCCGCGTACAGTTCTTCGGTCGCCACGTCGACCGCGACGTACAATGCCACGGTCGCTGCGGAGGTAGCGGACTATGGCAGCGACGTGGCTGTCGCCGACACGGCCTATGCCTCCGCGATGAGCGCGGCCAGTCTCACGTACAACAGTGCCGTCGATGTTGCGGACCAGGCACTCGCGTTAGCGGCTACGGCAGCGGAGCAGACGTACAATTCCACCATGGACGGTGCGAACGCCACGTATATCGCCGCGATGGACTCGGCCGAGACAGGCTACTTGTCGGCGGTTGCTACCGCGGACCAGGCATACGTTGCGGCAGTAGACTCGGCGTGGGCGGTGTACAACTCGACGATAGATGCCGCAGACCAGACTTATCTTGCTGCGGTCAATGCCGCGGACCAGACCTACATTTCGACAATGGACGCCGCCGACGCTGTGCTCCTGGCGGGCGACGCCGCCGCCGATCAGGCGTACAACGACGCCGTAGCCGTCGCTGACCAGGCCCATAGCGCCGCTGCAACCGCGGCATCCGGCACGTACAACAACGCCGTGGCTTTCGCTACCCAGGCATACGATTCGGCCGAAGCGGCTGCATCCGCATCTTATACGTCCCAGGTGACTGCTGCGGACGCGACGTATAATTCGGCCGTGGATGCTGCGGACGCGGCCTACTATGCCGCCGTGGATGCGGCCGATGCAGCGTTCGCCAGCGCGGAGAACGCCGCGGCAGCGGCATACAACTCGACGGTGGACAGCCTGGACGCCGCCTTCCAATCGGCGGTGGACAGCGCCTCAGCGACAGCCGCCAGCGCCATGAGTGCGGCCCAAGACGCCCTGGACGCGGCACTTGCGGCGGCCGACCCTGAAGACCAGAACGCGATCGACGCGGCTTGGGCCGCGTATTATGCCGCCGAAGCTGCTGCGTACTCCGCGTATTGGACGGCTGTGCAGGCAGCCACGGACGCCTGGTACGCCGGAGAGGGGCCCGCATGGAACCAGTACCTCGCTGCCGTCAATGTGGCGGCCGCCGATTGGTACATAGCGGAGTCCGACGCTGCCGCCCAATGGGACGTGGACGAACAGGCGGCAAGTGCCGCTTGGCAGACTACTGAAGCCGCCGCTTGGGCCCAATATGTGGCCGCTAATGACGCCGCTTGGCAGGTCTGGGTGAATGCGGAAGCGGCGGCTTGGACGCAGTACGAAGCCGACCTGGCTGCGGCCGATCAAGCGTGGGACACCGCGGAAGCCGCCGCCTGGGCCCAGTGGACCGCGGACACTGACGCCGCTCTGGCCGCTTGGACCGCCGCCGAAGCTGCTGCATACGCGCAGTTGGAGGCGGCGTACCAAGCCGCCGAACAAACGTGGACCGCCACTGAAGCAACCGCCTGGGCAACGTACACCGCCGCTGAGCAAACCGCCCAGCAGGCATGGGTTGCCGCCGAGACTTCGGCTTGGGCGACCTATGAAGCAGCAGCGCAAGCGGCCGATCAAGCGTGGGTCGCTGCCGAAGCGGCGGCCTCGGCTGCGTATGATGCGGCCATGGCGACTGCGATGCAGGCGTGGAACGCCGCGGAAGCTGCCGCCTGGGCCCAGTATCAAGCCGACTCCCTGGCTGCTGAGCAGGCATGGGCGGCTGCCGCCGATGCTGCAATGCTGGAATACTACGCCGACGAGGCGGCGGCAGAAACGATCTGGAATGCCGACGAGGCGTCTTACCGCGCGACCCTCGCGGCCGACGTGGCGAACGCCGAAAGCGCGTGGTATACTGACGAAGCCTCGGCTTTCGCTACCTTCGAGGCCGCTGTAGGCTCGGAAGCCGGTGACTATCGCCAAACGCTGGACGAGCCCTGGACGGTGAGCCAAGTCACGGAGACGCTGGTGGTGGCCAACGCGCCGGAGGCGCGCCAATTGGCAGCCGCGGCAGCACCGAATCAGCGTACGCAGCAAACGCCTCTTCCACCAACACAGCAGCCGCCCGGCCGTCCCAATGTAGGGCGGGCGGGAGGCGTAATCGAGGGCTTCTTCAGTTTCATGATGCGGGCTTGGGATGCGGTCTTCAAACGCAAGATAACCCCAAGCAACGCTGCTGGAGCCGTTAAGGACGTGCAACGTGCGGCAAGAAATGCCGACAGCGCAATTCGGGCTGGGCAGGAGGGCAGGGATTGGGCGACTAAAATGAGTCATGGCCATTTTCGGGGCGATTCGCCAACGCCTGGATCTGGTCCATCGTCACAACAACCCCGCCGGCAGGCACCTACACCTTAGACTCAGTGCTCTTCGCACGTTGAAACTTGGTAATGTGCGCACCCCGGAGTTGTCAGGCACGGGGTGCGCGCCCTACGCGCCTGAGGGATAACGGATGAACACCGACGAGCGGCAGTGCCCGGATCGGCAAATCACTCCGAATCGGGGTCGCGTCCTCGCTGCCCTGGTCGCCGTTCTCTTGGTCGCCGGTCTCGCAACACAGATTGCCGTCGCCACCGATCACGGGAATTGGCAGCCTGCCTATATGGTGGTTTGCTACGGCGCTATGGCGCTATTTCCTTTTCTGCTGGCGCGGCTGGCGCCCACGGCTGCGGCTTTTGATACTCAATGGTTGCCTAGTTCAAGGCGGCACTGGGTGTGGTTCCTCGGCATGTTTGCGCTCCTTTTTGCCTCGAAACTATTCGTGGCCGCGCTAGCTGTTATCATTATCGGCACCGTACCTCCCCCCGAACCGCCAGGCACCCTATCTGCACCAATAGGACACATATTCCAGGCGATCGCATTGGTCCTCGTAGGGCCTGTGGCTGAGGAGATTCTCTTTCGTGGCTATGTCCTCGAACAATTGAGAAAACTGGTACGCTCAAGCATCGCACTCTTCGTTCAATCCTTCCTGTTTGCTCTTGTTCACCTCTTTTCGTGGGGATTTGACTCGTTCTCGTTGCTGAATTCCCTCGGTACGTTGTTGTTCGGCCTGGTAGCGGGAGTGTGGCGAATTAAATTCAGGAGTCTTCTTCCAATCGCGCTTGGTCACATTCTATGCAATGCCATCGGCATTCCCTTGCTCGTGGAGGAATACAATCGCGCAGTCTTCCAGATTGACGCTGCTGAGACGGCACAATCGGAGGGAACTGTTATTGACGAATTGATGGAGCGCGCGAACGCCCTCTTTAGCGACGGCGAGTATCCATTAGCGCTGCGGGAACTAGAAAAGGTGATAGAAGTCGAGCCCAGGTTTTACCCAGGGCACTATTTGCTTGCGTGGATTTATGCTACGTCTCCGGACCCCGCCTGCCGGGACAAGGAAAAAGCCCTGTTTCACGCCGAGAGGTCTGCAAATCTGTGGCTTCAGGATTCTGCGGACAGCAAGGAATCGCATTGGAATGCTTGGGCTTGTCTGGCGGCCGCGCACGCGGAGAGAGGCGATTTCGACAAAGCAATCGAAAACCAGAAGAAGGCGATTGAATGCCTCCCCACTGTGCCTGAGTGGGTACGACCCAGGGTTGAACGCGGCCTCAAGGCGGGTCTGCTACTATACACTGCGCGAAAGCCTCTGCGAAGCAAAGCAACATCTCTTGGAAGGGTAAGCGATGCGTGGCTCAACAGCATGTCAAATCCGGGTCCCAAGGAGTTCCCGGAGATCGCTGAGTGACGCGAGAAGTGGAACCCATTTTCCCGAGATAGAGGGAGATAATAGTCCATGGAACGAATGGCGCTGTCGGGGTTGTAAGTTGTTTCAGGTGCAGTGTTTCGCGGAAGGCAAAAGGGGACATTCTACTTTTGGCGAAAAGTAGAATGTCCCCTTTTTCTACCTCTGAAGCCGGCCGGCCCGCAGGCAGCTTGGGCGTGGCAGTCGGGCTGGCACGCTCTCACGACGCGCGGCAGGGGGGCATGGAAACGACGAATGGCGTTTCCATGCCGACCCGCAGCGCTAGCGCGTGACGGCATGCCACACACTGCCCAGGCTGCTCCTGGCCGACAACCCCACAGCAATCGGCAGCCAGCCAAGCCGATCAGAATTCAGAAGATCGGCGGTGCCCTGCCACCACGGGGGCCTGCCGCAAGCCTCAGTTTCTTGTCCATGTCCACGGCAGCCAGCTCCCCGACGCACATGAACAGGGTGCCGTCGATCTCTTTGCCCCAGGTGTAATGGTGATGGGCGAAGAACCATCGCTTGGGGCGGTGGATTTCGAGCATCCTTTGCAGGCCGTTGTTCGTCCGTGCGGCTGAGCGGCAGCAGGCCAAATAGGGAAACAATGAACTTGGACCGTCGTGGCTGATCACAAAATCAGGCTTGACCGAGGCGTAAAGCTCAATGGCCAGCGCGAACTGCTCGTCGCTCAGTTCTTCCTGGGCGAACCAATCGACGTTCTCCGTGCGGGAAAAGCGGTCGATGCTGAGCGCTCCCCGCACGAAGAAGACTTCTCCTGAGAGGTCCTCCGGCTCGGCCCCGGCAATCCTCCATACGCCAAAGTCGCCCAGGGCATGCGGCGGCAGGGCTGCGTAGTTGTCGTGGTTGCCGGGCAGGAATCGGTGCCGCGCAGGGTCAAGCTGCTCCAGAGGCGAGTAATCGAACCCCAGATCACCGAGTTGGATGGAATACTCGGAGTCCTTGACCAAACGGATGTAGTCAGCAACGTTCGAGTGAACATCACCGACCAGGGTGAGCCAGGGACGGGATATCGGCATATCGGGCGTGTCCTCACTCTTGTTGTTCACCCCGCCTTCAAGCGTCCCTGCCCCCTCAGGGCAGGCGGGAGCTTGCCGGGTGACTCACGGGAGGCTCCAAGGAAACACACTGGGAAGAAACTGGGGACCGTCACCACTTTCCGGATGAGACCAGACTCGCCAAAAACCGGTGTCGGTCCCGTATTCTATTCCTGCGTTGAACAACACGACGACGCCGGCGCGAAACGGGGGCGCGGATTTCCCCCACGCTATCGGCCTCCACCAGCGACGCAAACCTGGTTCCGGTCAAGGACTTCGACTCGACGGTGCCATTCGACCGGGTGGCCCCGGGCGGTTGCCCGCCCGGGGCTCCCACAGACCCGAACGTGCGCAATGAACGCATTCGGTTCCTCAAGTTATCCATTCGCTACGCCACGGTACACGGGTGGACCCGCACCGTCACGTATCCGTGGTTGGAGAAAGTCGCGCAGGTGGGCATGCTTCCCCAACTGGTCTATCCGTTGGTGTCGCGTACACACGATTCCGGGGTCCAATGTCCCCATCGTGTTTCCCTCCAACGGGCGAATAACTCGACGCCCCGCTTCCCTCCCCCGGGTCCTCGTCGGTCCAAGTTCCCCGGCTTCCTCGGTACTATCAGGGCGCTATGACTTCCTGCCGCCTGTCCCGCCGCACTTCGTTGCCTTCGCTTGGCGGTACCGCTCGAAGCGCTCGTGTTTCGCCCGCTCACGGCCGAGCGCTGCCGCGGGCGGGTCTCCTGGAGTTGGTCACCCGGTACCTCCGGCCGGGAGTTAGTCAGCGGAGACGACAGGATCTCCTGCGTTCCTGGGGAACCCCCATTGTGCTCTTGCCCTGCTCTTCGACCCCGGCAGGACCCATGCATCAGGCCTTACGATGCATCGGCGCGGCCCCCGCTCTGTCCACGACGAAGGCTCCCGCAATTAGGCTTTCGAGGCTCTATCACACGGCTTCGGCACTGGCTGTCTACGCTTCGCAGGCCGGGTCACCCCGACACCACGCAAGACTCGCTTCCGGCTGCTGGCCAGGCTCTTCCGGGCGGGCTTGATTACCCGCAGGGTTCCATCGAAAGGTTTCACGATGTATCCTACATGCGATCCTCCTTTCCCAAGTTCAACGCAGCGCAAGGACAGTCACTGGTTTTCGGCTGGTAGAATAGTCTGGAAACCCACCACGTCCCCTCGAATAGTCAACAGAGAGCCGTGCACGAAGCGCGGAGAGGGTTCTGCTTCAAAAACGCGTGCATCTCTTTTCTTCCTCCTTGTTTTCGTCACGCTACACGATGCGCGCGGGGCGCGCCGAGGCGAGGATCATCGGCTCGAAGACTCTGCCCCGGCGCCCGGTTGCCGGAACCGCTTCCAGTTAATCCCCAGTTTTCGCATCCGCGCCCGGAGCGTGTGCGGATTGATTCCCAGCAGGCGCGCCGCCCCAAAAGGGCCTTCGATGCGGCCGTGCGTGGCTTCCAGGGCCGACTCGATATGGCGATTCATGGCCTCGTCCAGCGGCAGGATGCGCGAGCGGGTTTCGGGCATGGCGGGCTTGACCGGCCCGTCGCCAGCGGAGGGCGCCGCGGGAATGCGGCCCACGCCCAGGGCGGTCGCCACTTCCAGGCGTGCGCCGTCGCCGAGGATCGCCGCGCGGTCGATCACGGCGGCCAGCTCGCGGATGTTGCCCGGCCAGGGATAGTTCTGCAAGATCGCGATGTCTTCCGGCGTGGGCATGGCCAGCGCCAAACCGAAGCGCGTGGCGGCCTTTTCCGCGAAATGGGCCGCCAGCGCGGGAATGTCCTGCAACCGGTCGCGCAGCGGCGGCAGATGGATCGGAAACACGGCAATCCGGTACCAGAGGTCTTCGCGGAACTTTCCCGCGCTGACCATCGCGGCCAGGTCGCGGTGCGTGGCGGCGACGATCCGCACGTCGACGTGGATCGGACTGTGCCCGCCGACCCGCTCCAGCCAGCCGTCCTGCAATATCCGCAACAGCCGCACCTGGGCGGCCAGGGGAAGCTCGCCCATCTCGTCCAACAGCAGCGTGCCGCCGTCGGCCCGCTCGAACCATCCTTGCCGCGATTCGACCGCGCCAGTGAACGCGCCGCGCTCGTGCCCGAACAACTGGGAGTCGATCAGTTCGGAAGGGATCGCCCCACAATTGACGCGGATGAACGGGCCCGCCGCCCGCGGCGAGCGATTGTGAATCAGCCGCGCCACAAGCTCCTTGCCGGTGCCGGTCTCGCCGACGATCAACACAGGCACGTCCGAGCGAGCGACCAACTCGACGCGATCCATGACCATGCGGAGGCCCGAATCCGCGCCCACCACCGTGTCGGCCAAGGCCTTCCGGCCCAGCCGGGTCAACAGCGACCGTTTGTCGGCCTCGGCGGCCTCGCGCAGGGCAGCCATTTCGCGGAGCCGGCGATCATTCTCCATAGCGGCGGAGAAGGGCTCCAGGAGAAATCTGGCCAAATCCAAATGGCAAGGTTCAAATGCCGCGCGGCGGCTGGCCACCAGCACCAGTGTCCCGGAAGGATTTCCCGGTTCACCCAACGGGCCAGCAACCGCCTCGCCCTTCATGCCGGCGGGGATGACCGAGCTTGCCACCAGGGCATCCATGTCGCGGTCGGAGACGCTGGAGAAGGGCCCTACGTGAAGCAACCGCCCCTGGTTCGACCAGGCGAGGACCGCTCGCTTTTGCGCCCCCAAGCACTCCGATCGGACCTTCAGATCCAATGATGCCGGATCGTTCATCCCTGCGGCGACCGTTTCCAGCAGGTCCCGGTCCCAGTCAAACCGGCGCACCAGGAGCTGCTGGATCGGGATGAACGGCTGAAGCATGGCCGCGATGTTGGCGGTTGATTCGGCGATTTCAATGTGCCGGCATACCTCTCGCCAGACGTCGAAAAGAACAGTTCGATAGCGGTCCAAAGCAGACATCCTTGAACAGGAGACGGTTAATCTAGCATATTTCACGGGAACGCCCCATCATATTTCACGGGCCGTGCTGGTGCAAGATGGTCCGATGACATAAGACATGCCCAGCAAAAGTATTTCGCGTCTAGATTTTTCACGGTGGTTTCTGGCATACGGGTTGCTCTGGCCAGGGCACCGATGATCGACCCTGCCTGGTCATCAAGGCTACCTGCTGCGCCGATTGCAGGATGGATCGCCAGCGCGTGGGCCTCGGTATTTGGCAGTGCCCCCCGCGTTTGTGTGGCGAATCATCGCCCTCCGAAACACCAGACCGGCCAAGGGGGACAGTCCCATTTTCGCGGACTTCGCCGCGAAAATCGGGACAGTCCCCGTGAACGGTGTACCTCGCAACGGATGGGCACAGCGTACTTCAACTTGCACGGAGGAAACCTATGGTCTTCCGATCCCCAGGTCGGTTGTTGGGGTATGCGGCAGTCTGGCTGGGCATGGGGCTCTTGGTGGGATGCCTTGAGTCGGACAGTGGCAAGTGGGGCCCTGGCGGCCCCGCCGGTTCGGTCAGTTTATTGAACGTCTCCTACGATCCCACGCGGGAGTTGTATGCCGAGTTCAATCGTCGATTCGCCGAACATTGGCAGACGACGACCGGCCAGGCCATTTCGATTCGGATGTCGCACGGTGGGTCGGGCAAGCAGGCGCGGTCGGTGATCGACGGCCTGGAGGCCGATGTGGTCACCTTGGCCCTCGCATACGACATCGACTCGATTGTGCGCCACGGCGGCCTGATCGCCCCGGATTGGCAAGACCGGCTCCCGCACAAAAGCGCTCCGTACACCTCGACGATCGTCTTTTTGGTTCGGCGGGGCAACCCGAAGGGGATCAAGGATTGGGCCGACCTGGTGAAGCCCGGCGTCTCGGTCATCACCCCCAATCCGAAGACCTCGGGCGGGGCGCGCTGGAATTACCTGGCGGCGTGGGGGTTTGCGCTGAAGCGCGAGGTGGGCGACCTGGCCAGGCTGCGCGACCCGAAACACGCCGAGGCCGTGGCCAACGCCCAGGGCAAGGCCCGCCAGTTCGTCACGGAGTTGTTCCGTCGCGTTCCGGTGCTCGATTCCGGCGCCCGGGGCTCCACGATGACCTTTGTGCAGCGGGGCATCGGGGACGTCTTGTTGTCGTGGGAGAACGAAGCCTTATTGGCGGTCCAGGAGATGGGCGGGGACGGGTTGGAGATCGTCGTGCCGTCGGTGAGCATTTTGGCCGAGCCCTCGGTGGCGATGGTGGATCGCGTGGTCGACAAGCGAGGGACGCGCCAGGCCGCGGAGGCATACCTGCAATACCTTTACTCTCCGGCGGGTCAGACCGCCGCAGCCAAACACTTTTATCGTCCCCGCGACGTGAAGGGCGTGCCCGAAGATCTCCTTCGGCGGTTCCCGAAGTTGGAGTTGTTCACGGTGGACGAGGTGTTTGGCGGCTGGCAGAAGGCCCAGGCCGAGCATTTCGACGACGGGGGCGTGTTCGATGGGATCTCCAAGCCGCGGTCCTGAGAAAAGGCAACTGATGTTCAGACGACACACCGTGTTGCCGGGTTTCGGCCTGACCTTGGGGTTCACGCTTTCGTACCTCAGCCTGATCGTACTGATCCCGCTGGCGGCGCTGTTCTTGAAGGCGGCGGGAACCGACGCGGGGCAGTGGTGGCAGGCGGTGTCCGACGCGCGGGTCGTGGCCTCGTATCGGCTGAGTTTCGGGGCTTCGTTCGTCGGCGCCCTGGTCAACGCGCTGTTCGGCTTGATCGTCGCCTGGGTGCTGGTCCGCTACCCATTTCCAGGCAAGCGGGTGGTGGACGCGATGGTCGATCTTCCTTTCGCCCTGCCGACCGCCGTCTCCGGGATCGCGCTGACGGCCTTGTACGCACCGAACGGCTGGATCGGGAAATGGCTGGCGGGCATGGGAATTCCGGTGGCCTACACGCCGCTCGGCGTGACGGTGGCCCTGGTCTTCATCGGGCTACCCTTTGTGGTCCGCACCCTGCAACCGGCGATCGAGGACCTGGAGCCGGAAATCGAAGAAGCGGCCGCCAGCCTCGGGGCGAGCCGGTGGCAGACATTCTGGAGGGTCATCGTGCCGACGATCTTGCCCGCGATGCTGACGGGTTTCGCCCTGGCGTTCGCCCGGGGCTTGGGAGAGTACGGCTCGGTGGTGTTCATCTCCGGGAACATGCCGATGAAGACCGAGATCGCCCCGTTGCTGATCGTGACCAAGCTGGAGCAGTACGACATGGTCGGCGCCTGCGCGATCGCCGTGGTGATGCTCGGCGTGTCGTTCCTGCTGTTGCTGGCGATCAACGTGCTTCAGTGGTGGAGCCGGCGGCACCAGACGTAACGGAAAGGAGGCGCTGCCATGCGTTGTTGTTAAGGCGAAGGGCGACCTTGCCCCATGAACGGATTGGTCTTTCACTCGCACAACCCATTGGAATGGAACCTCAAAGGACCCATCGTATGAAACCGTCGCTTTCTTTATCTGGAGTCAATCGTCGGGGGGGCTTCAGCCTGGTGGAGCTGCTCGTGGTCATCGCCATTATCGCGTTGCTGGTCGGCCTGCTCTTGCCGGCCGTGCAGGCCGCCCGGGAAACGGCCCGCCGCAGCCAATGCGCGAACAATCTCAAGCAAATCGGGCTGGGAATCCACAACTTCCACGAGGCCCAGGGCTATCTGCCCAGCAGCGTGCGCCCAACGCAGGCGAACACGGTTCGCGCCGGGGTCTTTGTGCGACTGTTGCCGTACGTCGACCAGAAGACGCTTTGGGACGAATACGACACCTCCTTGCAGTGGAGCCATCCGCGGAATCTTCCCGTGGCGAGCTTGCGGATCAGCACCTATGAATGCCCGACCGCGCCGAAGCAGAACTACACGATGGACCACGAGCCGGACGGGTTCCAAGGGGGGACGTCGCCGTGGGTCGGGATCGTGGCGGTCGGCGACTACGGGGCGTCGTTGGGGGTTTCGCCCGCCTTGGGGGCGCTTTCGGACCCCGCCTCGCCGATCGACGCGAGCACCTACCCGACCTCCGGCGGCGCGTTCATCACGAATGGCTTCTTGCCCAAGAATTCACGCCTGACCTTGGCCGACATTCACGACGGCACGACCAACACCGTTGCCGTTTGGGAGTCGGGCGGACGTCCGTTCGTGTATCGCGGCGGCAGTCTGATTCCCGGCGGCGACAACCTCACCAACCACCACACGAACGGCGGCGGCTGGGTCCGGCCCGCCAGCGACATCCTCTTCTCCGGATCCTCGAAAGATGGTTCCCTGATTCCCGGAACCACACAAGCCGGCACCTTCCTCAACCGGACCAACGGCTATGACCACGCGACCGAAACATACGGCCCGACCGGCTTTCCCGCGCCGTATGGAACGGAAGGGTCGAGCCAGCCTTTCAGCTTCCACGGCTCCGGGCTGAACGTGCTGTTTGGCGATGGCCGCGTCAAGTTCCTCAGCGAGGAGGTGAACATCGCGGTCGTCGCGGCCTTGGTGACGCGCAACGGGGCCAAGAAGGAAGTGAAAGTCAGTCCGTCTTCTTTGTGAGGCTCCCGATTGCCAAAG
>Ga0209381_1004766_pt1 | contig 11771 bp, 9 predicted proteins | sample DewCreD2012metaG_FD_184111 | JGI IMG/M metagenome (GOLD analysis project Ga0209381, IMG submission 184111) | Hot spring sediment bacterial and archeal communities from British Columbia, Canada, to study Microbial Dark Matter (Phase II) - Dewar... ...
GCCGTAGTTGTGTTCGACATGGAATTTCGAGCCGAGCAGGCCCTGTTCTTCGGCGCTCCAGAGAGCGATGCGGATGGTGCGGCGGGGCCTGAGCTGCAGAGCCTGGAGGATGCGGACGGCTTCCATCATGACGGCGACGCCGGTGGCGTTGTCGGTGGCGCCGGTGGCGGCGTGCCAGGAGTCGAGATGCGCGCCGATCATGACGACCTCTTCGGGCTTTTCCGAGCCAGGGATGTCGGCGAGGACGTTCCAGGTGGTTGTGCCGAGGTGCGTGCGGTTGACGATGTCGAATTCCATTTCGACCTTCTCGCCGCTCTCGATGAGGCGGGCGGCGCGGCCGTAGTCTTCGTTGCGGAGATAGACGGCGGGAATGGATTTCGTGATGTCGTAAGTGCGGTTCTGGAAGGCGCGGATGGTGGAATGGGGCATGCCGGAGTCGAGCACCTTGACGAGCGCGCCGTTGGCGATGAGCCAGGCGTCGATGGCGGCGTTGACCTGCTGCGGCGTCAGCCTGCCGGGTTCCGTTTTCGGCTGCTGGGCGCGCATGGGCGGGCCGCCGCGGGCTTCGAGACGGCGTTTGACGGCTTCGTCGTCCATGCGTTTCTGCGTAGCGGCGAAGCTGACGGGGATTTCGCGGGGCTTGCCGAGCAGAACGATGCGGCCTTTGATGCGCGGGGCGTTTTCACTGAGCCAGGCGTCGAGCTCTTCTTTCGACGGCGACGCGGGAGGGGCGAGCAAGACGGCTTCCGCGCGCACGGGGCCGTTGGTGGAAGGGGTCCATGCCATGACCTCGAAGACGAGGTGATCGCGGACGGGGGAGATGAAATGGCCGGAGGCGCGCTCGCTGGACCAGCCGGGATGGCCGAAGTCCCAGGGCTCAAGACGGGAGTTGACGAGCCCCCATGCGGAGAGCTGCTGCATGGCCCATCTGGCAGCGGCTTCGTAGTTGGGCGAGCCGGTGAGGCGCGGACCGTAACGGTCGGCGAGGACGTGGAGGTGTTTCATCACCTGGGAGCGCTTTTCGGCCTCTTCACGGATTTTCGCGATCGTGTCGGGAGCGGCGGCGGGCTGCGCGCAGAGGAGCGAGGCGGCGGCGAGCCATGCGGCAACGGTTCGCATATGATGCCAGCATACTGCACGGGTTAGGATGAGGAGTGCCATGGAACTGAAGACCGTCCGACTGACGATTCCCGACAACGGGAACATCATTTTCGGCCAATCGCACTTCATCAAGACGGTGGAGGACCTCTACGAGGCGATCGTGAACACGGCGCCGCAGATGAAGTTCGGCATCGCGTTCTGCGAGGCGTCGGGCGCGTGCCTGATCCGGGTGGAGGGCAACGACGAGGAGCTGAAGAAGATCGCGGTGGAGAACGCGCAGGCGGTGGGGGCGGGCCACACGTTTCACATCTGCCTGCGGGAGGGCTATCCGATCAACATTCTGGGCGCGGTGCGCAACGTGCCGGAGGTGGTGCGGATTTTCTGCGCGACGGCGAATCCGGTGGAAGTGGTGGTGGCGGAGACGGAACAGGGGCGGGGGGTGCTGGGAGTGATCGACGGTTTCGCGCCGAAGGGAGTGGAAGGACCCGAAGGCGTGGAGTGGCGGCACTCGCTGCTGCGGAAGATCGGCTACAAGAGGTGAACGGGGGCGGGGCGCGCGGCCCCGCCCGGATTACTGAAGCGGAAGCTCAGGCTGGGTCTCGTCGGCGGCGGATTCCTCCTCGGCTTCCTTGACGGCGCAGGCGGCGGCGACGGTGTCGCCGGGGTCGAGGGCGACGAGCTTGACGCCCTGCGCGGAGCGGCCGGTCTTGCGGATGCTTTCGGCCTCGGTGCGGAGGATCTTGCCCTCGCGGCTGATGACAATGACGTCGGTGTCTTCCTTGACGGCGAGGACGGAGACCACCTTGCCGTTGCGGCTGGTGACCTTCATGTTGATGACGCCCTTGCCGGCGCGGGACTGCAGGCGGTATTCGCTGAGCTGGGTGCGCTTGCCGAAGCCGAGCTCGCTGACCGAGAGGATGTAATCGTCGTCGGTGACGACCTCCATGCCGACGATCCAGTCGCCTTCGGCGAGTTTCATGCTGGTGACGCCGGCGGCGGGGCGGCCCATGGGGCGGACATCGGTTTCGGGGAACTTGATGGCCATGCCCTCGCGGGTGGCGAGGAAGATCATCTTCGAGCCGTCGCTGAGGGCGGCTTCGATGAGCTCGTCGTTCTCCTTGAGGTTGATGGCGATGATGCCGCGGGCCATGGGGTTGTCGAACTCGGTGAGTTCGCACTTCTTGATGACGCCGAATTTCGTGGCCATGACGACGTACTTGCCGGGCTCGAAATCAGCGACGGGGAGGAAGGCGCGGGGCTCTTCGTCCTCCAGGAGGTTGACGAGGCCCTTGATGTGCTTGCCGCGGCCGGCGGCCTGGGCGTCGGGGATGTTGAAGACCTTCAGCCAGTACAGGCGCCCCTTGGAGGTGAAGATGAGCAGGTAGCTGTGGGTGTTGGCGACGAAGAGGTCCTCGACGACGTCTTCGGTGCGGGTGGCCATGCCGATGCGGCCCTTGCCGCCGCGGCCCTGGCGGCGGTAGGTATCGAGGGCGGTGCGCTTGAGGTAGCCGCCGCGGCTGACGGTGACGACGACGTCCTCGCGCTTGATGAGGTCTTCGAGGTTGATCTCGCCCTCGTCCTCGACAATCTGGGTGCGGCGGTCGTCGCCGAACTCCTTCTGGACCTCCTTGAGCTCGCGGACGATGACGTTGCGGAGGACTTTTTCCGAGCCGAGGATTTCGAGATATTCGGCGATGAGGCGCTGGATTTCGGCCAATTCATCGAGGATTTTCTGGCGCTCCATGCCGGTGAGGCGCTGGAGCTGGAGCTCGATGATGGCCTGGGCCTGTTTTTCGGTGAAATCGAAGCGGGACAGGGGCTGGCCGTTCCATCTGAGAGCCGGCGCCCATTTCGCGAGGACTTTTTCGAGGGCCGGATTTTCGGGGAACTGCATCTGGCCGGCGAGGGCCTCGCGGGCTTCGCGCGGCGTGCGGGAGGCGCGGACGGTCTCGATGACGGCATCGAGGTTTTCGAGGGCCTTCTGGAAGCCGAGCAGGATGTGCTCGCGCTCGCGGGCCTTGCGCAGGAGGAATTCGGTGCGGCGGCGGACGACTTCGACGCGGTGGTCGATGAAGCGCTTGAGGGCGTCGACGATGCCCATTTCGCGGGGCTGGCCGTTGACGATGGCCAGCATGATGACCCCGAAATTTACCTGCATCTGGGTGTGCTTGTAGAGGTTATTGAGAATGATTTCGGGGTTTTCGCCGCGCTTGATCTCGATGACGACGCGGAGGCCTTCGCGGTCGCTTTCATCGCGGACGTTGGAGATGCCTTCGATTTTCTTGTCGTTGACGAGCTGGGCGATCTGCTCGATGAGCTTGGCCTTGTTGACCTGGTAGGGGAGCTCGGTGACGACGATGGCCTCGCGGTCCTTCTGGATCTTTTCGGTGAAGGCGCGGGCGCGGACCTTGAGCGAGCCGCGGCCTTTGGTGTAGTAGTCGATGATGCCCTGCCGGCCGAGGATGATGCCGCCGGTGGGGAAGTCAGGGCCCGGGGCAAGTTCGAGGATGCGCGCGATTGGGGTGGCGGGGTTCTGGACAAGGGCGATGGCGGCGTCGATCATCTCGCGCAGGTTGTGTGGCGGGATGCGGGTGGCCATGCCGACGGCGATGCCTTCGCTGCCGTTGACGAGGAGGTTGGGGAAGCGGGCGGGGAGGACTTCCGGCTCGACCTCGCTGTCGTCGTAGTTGGGGCGGAAGTCGACGGTTTCCTTGTCGATGTCCTCGAGCAGGACGGAGGAGATCTTCGACAGGCGCGCCTCGGTGTAGCGCATGGCGGCGGGCGGGTCGGCGTCGATGGAGCCGAAGTTGCCCTGCCCGTCGACGAGCGGGTAGCGCATGGAGAAGGGCTGGGCCATGCGGACGAGGGCGTCGTAGACGGCGGAATCGCCGTGGGGGTGGTACTTGCCGAGGACTTCGCCGACGATCTTGGCGCACTTGCGGGTGGGGCGGTTGTGGGTGAGCCCCATTTCGCTCATGCCGTAGAGGATGCGGCGGTGGACGGGCTTGAGGCCGTCGCGGACGTCGGGCAGCGCGCGGCCGATGATGACCGACATCGAGTAGTCGAGATACGACCGGCGCATCTCGTCTTCGATGTTGACGGGGATGATGTTTCGGCGGTCGCCGAGCGGCAGCTGCGCGCCGCCGCCGGAGTTGTGAGGCGGCGGATTTTCAGGTCCCTGCGGAGTCGACATGATCCATCTCCAGTGTAGCAAAATGCCTGAATTTACGGGGCTTTTGCTATACTGGCAAGCGGGGCCATGTTATCCGTCGTCATCCCGGTGCACAACGAGGAAGCCGCGCTGCTGCCGCTCTACGACCGGCTGACCGCCGTGATGGAGAAGCTGGGGCGGCCGTATGAAGTGATCTTCGTCGATGACGCCTCGACAGACCGGAGCTTCGAGCTGCTGGCGAACCTGGTGGAGACAGACCCGCGGCTGCGCGTGGTGCGGCTGCGGCGGAACTTCGGGCAGACGGCGGCGCTGTCGGCGGGATTCGACGAGGCGCGCGGGGACGTGATCATCTCGATGGACGGAGACCTGCAGCATGCGCCCGAAGACCTGCCGGCGCTGCTCGAGAAGATCGACGAAGGCTACGACATCGCAAGCGGGTGGCGGAAACAGAGGAACGATCACCTGCTGCTGAGGAAGATTCCTTCGCGGATTGCGAACTGGCTGATGGCGAAGGTCAGCGGGCTGGAGCTGCACGATTTCGGGACGACGTTCAAAGCCTACCGGGCGGAGATCCTGAAGGACGTGAACCTGTACGGGGAGCTGCACCGGTTCATTCCTGCGCTGGCGAGTTTCTACGGGGCGAGGATCGCCGAGGTGCCGATCCAGAATCCGCCGCGGGCGGGGGGCGCGTCGCACTACGGGCTGGGGCGGACGTTCAACGTGCTTTTCGACATTCTGACGATCCGTTTTCTGCTGAAGTATTTCACAAGACCGATGCACTTTTTCGGGCGGATCGGGCTGGCGAGCGTGACACTGGGGGGCGGAATTCTGGCGTTTCTGCTGGTGAAAAAGATCCTCGGGTACGAGATCATCCTGGCGCACGGACCGCTGCTGTTCACGGGCGGCCTGCTGCTGGTGGCAGGGCTGATGATGTTCACCACCGGGCTGCTGGGCGAGATGATGATGCGGACGTATTTTGAAAGCCAGGGGCGGCGGATTTACGCAGTGCGCGAGGTGCTGGCGAAGAGCGGGCCGAAGGCGGGCTAGGGAGCGCCGGCGCCGCCGGCCCGCAGGACCGCGTCCACATCGGCGGCGCGCGACCACCACTGCTCGAAGAGAGCCTCGAGCGCTTCTCCAAAGCTGGAATGATCGAAGACGACGGCGGTCCAGGCGGGACGGGTCTTGACGGGATCAAGGAGGGAAACGAGACCCTGTTTTCCGTCGAAAACGGCGAGTTTCATGGGGAGGTTTTCAGCGAAGCGTACGCCGATGCCGAGGGCGCAATATTCCTCGATGCGCTGACGGTGGGCCTCGTCGACGGGGGCGGTTTCCTGGAGGATGCGGCAGGCGACGCCACGCTCGGCGGCCTGCTTGACGAGCTGTTCATCGAGGGGATCGACGGCGTAGGGCGGGCGTGAGAATTCGACGTAGCGGACGGAGACGGACTCAAGCATGGAGCGGTAGTGGGCGGCGATCTGGACGGGGTCGCTGACGATGCGCAGGTAGTCGAGGGTGCCGGTGGCGCCCTGCCCTTCCGCGTAGGCATGCTTGAGCTCCGAGGCGAGGGCGAGGCCAAGGCGGCGCTGTTCGGCGAAGTGCTTTTCCATGGCCTCGCGCTGGCGCTCGAGGTAGGCGGGGATGGCAAGGCCGGGCTCGACGGCGGAAAAGAGCTTGGTTTTTTCCTGAATGACCTGGGCGAAGCCCTTGTCGACGAGGCTGTCCAGGACCTCGTAGATTTTCTGGCGGGGGACGCGCGCCCGGGCGGCGAGCTCGAGAGCTTTGAAACGGGGATGGCCGACGAGAACCAGATAGGAGCGGGCCTCGTAGGCGTTCAGGCCGATCTGCTGCAGACGGCGCCAGAATTTTTCGTAATCCAAAGTGCTGGAGCCAGCGGCCACGGTGCAACTCCTCAGGTTCCTCAAGGTATCACAAGGGGATAGGGGCTTTGCGGGCGCCTGAAAACCGGATCCGCCGGGGCCTGGCGTGCTAGACTGACATTCTGCCCGCGCCCCGGAATCGCGCATGATCAGGCTCTTCAGAGTGGTGGTGCCGGCCTCGCTGCTGGTGCTGATGGCCGTCGAGGCAGGGCTGGCGTTTGGCAGCTATCTGCTGGGCTTCCTGCTGACACGGGAGGAAGACTGGGCGATTTTTTACCTGTACGAGGGAGGGACGGCGCAAACGCTGGCGGCGGTTGGCAGCCTGATGCTGGGCGTGTATCTGAACGATCTGTATTCGCAGGTCAGGGTGTACTCGCGGCTGAGGCTGGCGCAGCAGTATTGCCTGGTGTTCGGAGTGGCGTTTCTGGCCCAGGGGATGATCAGCTACGTTTTGCCGGAGCTGGCGCTGGCGCGGTCGCAGATGATGGCGGGGAGCCTGGTCGGGCTGATCGCGCTGCCATCGTGGCGGATGCTGTTCGACGTGCTGGTGCTGCGGGTGCTGCACCGGCAGAGGATTCTGTTTGTGGGGCACAACCGGCTGGCGCAGACGGTGGCGCGGACGATTGCGGAGCGGCCGCATTTCGCGATGGAGTCGGCGGGGTATCTTTCGCCCCAGCCTCTGGAAGGCGCTCCCGCGGGGCTGGGTCCGTGGCTGGGACCGGTGAGCGGGCTGAGGAAGGTGCATGCGGAGCAGAAGCCGGACCGGATCGTGGTGGGGCTGGACGACCGGCGGGGTCAGCTGCCGGTGGAGGATCTGCTGGCGCTGAGGCTGACCGGGGTGCCGGTGGAAGACGTGACCACGCTGTACGAACATGTGATGTGGCGGGTGCCCGTGGAAGTGCTGCGCCCTTCGCAGCTGATCTTCGGCGTGGGGCTGGGGCCGGATCCGCGCAAGCTGGCGCTGCAGCGCGTCTATTCGTTCGCGTTCGCCCTGGCGGGCGCGCTGCTGACGTTGCCGCTGATGGGGCTGATCTGGGCGCTTGTGCGGATCACTTCGCCGGGGCCGGCGATTTACCGGCAGAAGCGGGTGGGGCGGAACGGGCGCGTTTTCGAGGTGCTGAAGTTCCGTTCGATGTACCAGGACGCCGAGGCGCGGACCGGCGCGGTATGGGCGGCGCATAACGATCCGCGGGTGACGCCGCTGGGGAGATGGCTGAGGAAGCTGAGGCTGGACGAGCTGCCGCAGTTCTTCAACGTGCTGAAGGGGGAGATGTGCATCGTGGGGCCGAGGCCGGAGCGGCCCGAGTTCGTCGACGTGCTGAGCCAGAAGATCCCGTATTACAACCTGCGCCATTCGATTCCGCCGGGCATCACGGGGTGGGCGCAGATCAATCACAAGTACGGCGAGACGATCGAGGACGTGGTGACGAAGCTCGAGTACGATCTGTACTATCTGAAGAACATGAGCTTCTCGCTGGACCTGTACATTCTGTTCCACACGGCGAAGGTGATGCTTTTCCAGCGGGGGGCTCAGTAGAGGCGGATGAAGCGGGCGGGCCGGGCTGGTAGAATGTAGTCTGAGCGGCGTGACAGCCGCTTCGAGCGGGAGTAACTCAAGGGTAGAGTCACGGCCTTCCAAGCCGTTGGTTGCGGGTTCGAGTCCCGTCTCCCGCTCCACTCCCTTTGCTGTCAGTTCCCGGACGATGCAGCCTGAGGCCTCCTGCGTCTGGCCGGGGTTGCGCAAGAAAGAAGCCCCGGCGCGCCAGGGGGTGGTATCGCGCCAGGGCCCTGTTTGAGCGCGCTGAAAGGGGGTGGAACGACGCGCCCAAAACGGAGGTTGTCTGCCGCCGCCACAACCTCGTGGAAGAGATGCAGCAGCGGCTCCTGTCTGCTTAGACGCATGAGGCTGCAGAACAGGATTCAGGGCCGGAGGGGCATTTTACACGGCTTTACAGATCCCGCCGTCTGATTCTCGGCGTGCCGTGCGGATGGGCGGGAGCAATCCCACCCGGGCAGGACGCCCGGAGGCCAGCGCCGGCGCAGAAACGGCCGCGCCCGCCGCAGCAGGAGGAACCGGGCGGTTCTTGCTGGTGTCAGCGGGCGTCCGGGAGGGCAGGAAGGCTGAAGCCGGTCAGCGGCGCGGACCGCGCTGGCCCTTGCCGGCACCGCCGCCGGCGCCGGGCTGGTGGATGGGGCCGCTGCCGTCCTGCGGGCCGGTCTTCTTGCCCCTGGCGCCCTGCTGGGGATTGCCGCTGTTGCCGGGCCCGAAGGGCGGGGTGGACTGGGCGCAAGCGCCGATTGCCGTGACCGCTGCCAGAATCATCATCGCCAGTGTCTTTTTCATCTCTGAGGCCTCCTTTCCGCCTCGCTTTCCGAGACGGATTTCGCGCCCGCGGGATGACACAAGCGCGGAATTCCGCTTTTTTTGAGAGCCGCCGCGCCTGCAAAAACTGCACCCTGACGGCGGCAACGGGCATCCGCAAATATGCCGCGGCCATGCAGAAAAAGAGCAACCTTCCGGAAAAAATCTGCGTCCAGTGCCAGCGGCCTTTCCGCTGGCGCAAGAAGTGGGAACGCTGCTGGGACGAGGTGCGCTACTGCAGCGACGCCTGCCGGAAGGGAACGCCGAGGGGCGGGGCGGGCAGAACAATCCGCAAAAAATCTGTTTGAAACAGAATGCACGTAGTCTGGTTCAAAAGGGATTTGCGGATCCGGGATCATGCCCCGCTGGCGGAGGCGGCGCGGCGGGGAACGGTTTTGCCCCTCTTCATTTACGAGCCGGAGCTGTGGGAGGGTCCCGATTCCGACCCGCGGCACTGGGCGTTCGCGCGGCAGTGCCTGGAGGAGCTGGACGGCAATCTGAGACGGCTGGGCGCTCCGCTGGCGGCGCGCACGGGCGACGCGCTGGAGGTGTTGCGGTCGCTGCCGGTGACGGCGCTGTATGCCCACGAAGAGACGGGCAACGGCTGGACCTACGCGCGGGACCGGCGGGTGCGGAAGTGGGCGCGGGAGGCGGGCATCCCGTTTTACGAGTTTCCAAACAACGGCGTGGTGAGGCGTCTGAAGACGAGGGACGGGTGGTCGCGGCTGTGGCAGGAGCGGATGAAGCAGCCTCTGGCGGAGGCGCCGGGGCGGCTGGCGCCGCACGGCGCGGATCCCGGCCACCTGCCGCCGGCGCGGGCGGCGGTCGAGGTGCAGCGCGGCGGCGAGAGGGCGGCGCACGAACTGCTGGACAGCTTTCTGGCGCGGCGCGGCGCGCGGTACCACCTGGAGATGTCGAGCCCGCTGACGGCGGAGGAGAGCTGTTCCCGGCTGAGCCCGCACCTGGCGTGGGGAACAGTTTCCGCGCGGCAGGTGTACCAGGCGGTGCAGAAGAGGCGGGAGACGGCGGAGGGGACGTGGCGGCAGGCGCTGGCGGCGTTTGTGGCGCGGCTGCACTGGCGGGACCATTTCATCCAGAAGCTGGAGGACGAGCCGCGCATTGAATTCGAGAATTTCGTGCGGGCATACGACGGGCTGCGCGAAGAAGAATTCGACGAAGAGAAATTCGAGCGGTGGAAGGAGGGGATGACGGGGTTTCCGTTCGTCGACGCCTGCATGCGGATGCTGCGGGCGACGGGGTGGATCAATTTCCGGATGAGGGCGATGCTGGTGAGTTTCGCGGCGTACGATCTGTGGCTGCACTGGCGTCCGGTGGCGCTGCATCTGGCGCGGCTGTTCACCGATTACGAGCCGGGGATCCATTACAGCCAGTGCCAGATGCAGAGCGCGACGACGGGGATCAACACGGTGCGGATCTACAGTCCGGAGAAGCAGTGGCGGGACCAGGATCCGCAGAGCGAATTCGTGCGGCGGTGGGTTCCGGAGTTCGAAGACAGGAAGCGCTACCCTGCGCCCATCGTGGATCACGCCGAGGCAGTGAAGAGGGCGCGGGAGCGGATTTATGCGCTGCGGCGGAGCCTGGGGGCGCGGGCCGAGGCGGAGAAGGTGCGCGAACGGCACGGGAGCCGCAAACGGCCCGCGCGGAGGCGGCAGGGCTGAGCCGGAGCGTCGCTACGGCAGGATGTCGAACGTGGTGGTGCCGTACACGCGGACTTTCTCGTAGACCTTCATCCAGGCGTCGTGAGCGGGGTGTTTGGCGTACACTTTCAGAGCGTCAGGGCTGTCGAATTCCATGCAGACGCCGTACTGGCGGCGGATCATCTTCACCTGGGCAGGAACGGTTCCGCCCTCGCGAAGCTTCTTCTGGCTGTCCGCGTCGAGGGCACCCTCGGTCTGGAGGAGGCCCAATGGACGGGCGAGCTTGCCGTGCCAGACACGCCTGAGCCCTTCGATTTTGGACGGCAGTTCGTCGGTGGCCTTCTTGAACGCCTCCCAGTCGGCGGCGGTGGCCTCAGGGACTTCCGTGAAGGTGAAGCAGTGCATGAGAGTGCGCTGCTGGGCGAAAGCGGCTGGAGCGCCGAGGCAGAGGAGGAGGATCGGAACGAGACGCTTCATGGTGTTTAGCCCTCTCTGGAAGAACAAGCGGGCGCGGCGGGCGATGCCGCGCCGGCCCCGTCCGGCTGCGCCGGCGGGGCATTCCTTACTTTAGCGGAAGCGGGGCGGCGGCGCGGCGGAGGACTCAGAGCTCGCCGAGGAAGCGGATTTCGTCCGGGCGCAGGGAGGAGGGGACGCCCCACAGGGCGGCTTCCTGGCTGCAGCGGGCGGCGGCGAGCTGGCGGCGCGCGGGCGGCATGCGCAACCAGCGGTTTTCCTGTCTCGGGAGGCGGCAGGCGAAGAGGTCCTCTTCGATGGCGGCGAGGCGGGCGAGGCGGTCCATGCCGAGCGAGCCGGCGGCGCGCGGGCGGCATGCGCAACCAGCGGTTTTCCTGTCTCGGGAGGCGGCAGGCGAAGAGGTCCTCTGCGATGGCGGCGAGGCGGGCGAGGCGGTCCATGCCGAGCGAGCCGGCGGCGGCGCGGACGGCGAGGGAGACGACGAAGCCGAGGCGGTTCTGGACGCCGCGGCGGCGGGCTTCGGCGAGGATCCAGCGCCAGTCGAGGTTGTCGAAGCGGAGCACGAGCCAGGGGAGGGCTTCGACGACGATCTCGTCGAGGCGGTCGCAGGCGAGGGCGGCCATCAGAACGACGGCAGGATCGTGGCCTTCTTCGGCCTCGAGCCCGGAGAACAACGACTGGAAGCCAGGATAGCCGAGGGCGCCGAGCGCATCCTTGATGGCGCGCTGGCGCAATTCGTCGGAACGGGGCACCGTAACAATGTATCAGCGGGCGCAGGGCCGGGTCAGCGTCTGCGGGAGGGCTTACAATGAAGAGGCACTGCAAAGAAGAGAGGAAGGCGCGAGAGTGAGGGAAGCAAGACCGCGGATCGCCGTGTACCCGGGATCGTTCGATCCGGTGACGAACGGGCATCTGGATCTGATCGAGCGGTGCGCGCCGCTGGTGGACCGGCTGATCGTGGCGGTGCTGCGGAATGCGGGCAAGCAGCCGCTGTTCACGACGGAGGAGCGGGTGGAGATGCTGCGGCAGTCGGCGGCGCATCTGGGCAATGTGGAGGTGGACTCGTTCGACGGGCTGCTGGTGGAGTACGCGCGGCGGCGCGGGGCGTGCCTGCTGCTGCGGGGCAT
>Ga0209381_1004773_pt1 | contig 11753 bp, 18 predicted proteins | sample DewCreD2012metaG_FD_184111 | JGI IMG/M metagenome (GOLD analysis project Ga0209381, IMG submission 184111) | Hot spring sediment bacterial and archeal communities from British Columbia, Canada, to study Microbial Dark Matter (Phase II) - Dewar... ...
GCGGCGTATTTGCGGGCGTCCTCGGTGATCTTCATGACGCAGAATTGCGGACCGCACATCGAGCAGAAGTGCGCGGTCTTGGCCGCTTCCTGCGGCAGGGTGGCGTCGTGGAATTGACTCGGACGCCGCCCGCGTCCTCGCCCTTCGGGCTTTCGCTTGGCGAAATTCTTCTCGGCCTGTCCCACAGCCCTCGAATCACGCGCGGTGTCCGGATCGAGGCTCAGGTTGAACTGGTCTTCCCAGCGGAACTCCAAGCGCGCTGCTTGCGTGTGCTTCCAGTCGCACACCGTGATGACCAAGCCGTTGAAGGCGGCTACGTGCCCCCGCCCGCAATCAGATCACGTTGTCCGACGGTGAGCCAGCGAAGGACGTGGACACTTCGGAACTGAAGGAGTTTGTGGCATTGATCCCGAAGACCCTCCAACTGGCATCGCCCACGAGCAGAGCGGTTGAAAGCGATTTGTTTATGGGGGTCTTTTTCCGGGGTCTTGATTCATCACAGGATGGATCTGTGTCCGTCATTTCCCGCCCATCACAACACATGACGGCCCTGAATCAACCTGACGAGCACCATGACAACGGCAATCACCAGCAGGAGATGAATCAACCCTCCCATGGTGTAGCTGCTCATCAGACCGAGCAGCCACAGCACCAGTAGTATTACAGCAATCGTCCACAACATATTGTTCCTTTTTTGGTTTGTCGTTTTATCACCGAAGGCACGTTACGCCATTGGCCAGCCTTGTGCTATGGGGTGTAACCCTACCGTGATCATTTCGCCGAATCCTTTGGTGATCGCAGGGATTTCTTCGGTTTTGTTTCCGGCTTCTGGAACTCGGGCCATGGTCGCAAGGGCGGTGGATTCGTCTTGTTCACGTATTTGCGCACGAGCCAGTGGCGCTGCATCGCTTCGATCAATCGCTCGAGCTCCCGCACGGCGACCTGCGTTTGCAGCACAAGGCCGGGCAGATCTTTGGCTTCGTTGGCCACGGCGTCGGTGATTTCCGGCAGGCGCGCCGTGCCATCTTGGACATTCCTCACGGCCGCGTTCAGGTTCGTCACCACCCTCCGCAACTCACTCATCGCCTCGTTCGCTCGCGTCAGGAGTTCCTGGGCCTCCTCTGCCAGCGCCGGGTCGGTGACCAATTTGCCGGCAGTACCCTCCCCTCGCTCCACGCCGGCGACGATGTGATCCAAACGGACGAGCAGTTGCTCCAACCGGTGCTGTGTGTGGATCAGGTTCGTACCCAGCGCGGTCCAAGTGTCGAGACCGGCGCTCAGCTTCTCAAAAACGGGCAGGGCCGCGCTGCGGAGTTCCTCAATGGCAGCCTCCACCGAGACCGGCAGGTCCCGGCAAAGAATGATAGCATTCTTTTCTGCCAGCGGCTGGCCCTGCCCCCGCGTGATCTCGAAATAGGCGTCTCCCGCCACGCCAAACTTCTTCTTCACCACGGCCGACGAGTCCGCGCGCACGAACCGGAAGAAGTCGCGGCGGATGTTTGCCCGGGCCTCCATGCGGCCCGCCGCATCCACAAGGACATCGGAAACTGTTCCCACCATCGTGCCCAGAAAGTACACTTCTGAGCCCTGGCGGATACCGGCGGCGCCTGCCTCGGGCAAAACGATCCGCAGCGTGACGCGGCTTCGGAACCAGCGCTGGCTGTAGCCGGTCCACACCACAGCCGCAATTAGGACTGCGATAATGCCAAGGACGACCGTTCCGGTGATTTCGTTGACGTGCCGAAATTTGAAACGTTGCTCCGGTCTGGGGCCGCGGTCCTCCAGCCGTAACGGATCAGGGACGTTGGTTGCTTCGTTCATGGTCACAGGTAAGTCAGGAGCGATACCACCGCGGAGATGACAAACAGGCCGGCGACGGAACGGGTCAGCGCTCGTTGCGTGGCTTGCGGGATTTCCGCGACCGACTCGCCGACTCCCAGGCCGCCAATGCAGCAGGACGCGCCGGCAAACAAGGCGGGCAGAATACTCTTGGCAAGAATGTTGAACACGTCTTTGGGCTGGGCTGCGCTCGACACGGTTTCCGCAAACAAAAGGAAATCACCGCTGCCTTTCCCCGTCCAGGCTGCGAACAGATAACCGCTCCCAAAGGCGACGAGGACAAAAACGATCGTCAGGCAAAACGTGGAGATCGCCATGCCCAACACGCGCGGCAGCACCAGATGCTCGAACGGATCGTTTCCCCGCGCTTCGAGGGCGCGGACGTCTCCGTTGACTTTGAGGATCCCCAGTTCTGTGGTCATTGCGCTGCCGCTGCGGACAATCACTACGAGGTTGATCAGCGCCGGACCGAGTTCGCGCGCCACGACGGCCACCAGCAGCGGCCCGAGCATTTGGGACTGTCCCATTTCCCCGACCCAGAAGGTGAGCTGCACCACCACCGAAATGCCGACGAAGGCTGCAACCGCACCCACAAAGCCCATCGGTTCGACCCCCATGGCCAGAACCTGACGCGCGAGCAGGTTGCGCACCGGGGGCACCCAATTGCGCGGCCGAAAAGGGGCGTAGAGCACCGTTCCGATCACCGCGGCCGTGTGCCGCAGCTCATCCCATTGTGCCCATACCCTCGCGCCGAGGTGGTTCGCCCAATGCAACGCGAACACCCGAACGAGAAGCGGCGGTTTGGCTGATTTCCTGGACGTGTTCAAGCGGGACACGATGGAAGGTTACCGCCTTTCTGCTCGGTGAGGTCTTCCTTCAGCGACCGATAACGCGACGGCTCTTGGCGAGCGCGTTTGAGCCACGCCATGTCCTCTGCATCCTCCAGACGCTCTAACAGCTCCTGGTGGCCCTTGACGGGGATGATGACGGAGACGGGTTTGCCCCGGTGCGCCACGCTGTGCGGTTCAGTCAGGGGCGCTTTCATGGTGGGCCATTTAACAAGATTTACGTTCTGGCGTAAAGTTCGCCGCCTTTCTCGGTGAACTCGCGGGCCTTTTCTTGCAGGCCCTTGCGCAGCGCCTCGTCCTCGCTCAGGCCGTGCTCGGCGGCGTAGCGGCGCACATCCTCGGTGATCTGCATCACACAGAATTGCGGGCCGCACAAGAAAACCAGCCTGTACCGAACCGCCTGTCGGCCTCGTGCTGCGAAATGTTTCGCGAAGCGCCCACTGGGTCGAGTCAACGCGCACTGGACTGGTTGAGGATGCATCTCGTGGCATCAACGATAGACTTCCCGACGGTGTCGCACCCGATTGACGCGCACCTCGCGGGCGCCATCGGCAATTTCGTAAACCACGCGGTAGTCACCCACACGAATGCGCCAGTCATGTTTGCTGCCGGTCAGTTTGCGGCAGCCGGGCGGGCGCGGGTTGTTTGCGAGCGCTTGAATGGCCGCGATGACGCGGTCGTGAATCTCGGATCAGAGCCGCGAGAGGTCTTTCTCGGCGGCGCGTTCAAGCAGGACGCGATACATGGTCACTTGCGGTTGCGCTCGGCGAGGTAATCCTCCAGCGGACGGTATTGCAGCGGCGTCTTGCGGGCGCGCTTGAGCCACGCCACGTCGGCGGCGTCCTCCACGCGCTCTAAAAGCTCCTCGTAGTCCTTGATGGGAATGATGACGATGACGGGCTTGCCTTTGCGCGTCACGATTTAGGGTTCGGGCAATGTTGCTTTCATGGCTGGGAACTTATCACGTTTTGCGCCTCACACTTTGCGTGGTTTGGTCTGGAGGTTCACAACCCGGTGTCCGGATTTCTTCTGGTTCTCGCGCGTCTGAGCGAAAAGGCGGTCAACGTCGTGGCCGTAAGAGGCAGAGAGTGTGTCTTTGATGCGCCAGATTTCCTGGAGCACCACGTCGCCGGTCGGCTTGGGGGTTTCGATGTCAGTCGTTTTGCTCATAAGTGATTCCCATCAGTTCAGCCGGCGTGTAAATCTCCGGCAAGGTTTGCCCATCCTTCGCGACAAGTTTGCGCAGCCGTCCGACGATGGCCGCGTTGGCGATATGGCGGCAATTCCATGTGAGCAATATATCCATTTCGTGAACCGTGGCGAGTGCGATGTGGGCGGCATCGCGGTCAGCCGTGGCGGGAAGCAGCCCTGATCCGAGAATTTCCTTGGTCAGCGCATTGGCCTCGTCGGTCAGGTCGAGCAGCGTGATTTCAGCCATGAGTTCGAGGCGGCGTTCCGCCATCGCGCGTTCTCCGGCGGCGATTTCGTCGAGGACGACTTGCGAGGTGAAAAGTTCGTGCTTCTCGCGCTGCAAATCCCACCAGTCGCGGGTGAGTTGCTGGTTCGCGGCTTGAATCAAATCGCGCGCGGGTCGTGCGACAACGTAGCTCGGTATCATGCTTTCGATGTAGATGCGCATGTGGTTTCAGTTTTTTTGTTCAACCCTCACCCGGCCTTCGGCCACCCTCTCCCATCCGATGGGCGAGGGCGCGTGTTCGGCGGGTCGCCAAACACGACAGGCGAGTCGCCTGTGCTACCCATTCGCGTAAAGCTCGCTTCCCTTCTCCGCAAACTCGCGGGATTTTTCTTCCATCCCTTTTTTCAACGCCTCTTCCTCGGCGATGCCTTGCTCTGCTGCATACTTCCGCACGTCTTCCGTTATCTTCATGCTGCAAAAGTGCGGGCCGCACATGGAGCAGAAGTGCGCGGTCTTCGCGCCTTCCTGCGGCAGGGTTTCATCGTGGAACTCTCTGGCCGTCACCGGGTCAATGGACAGGTTAAACTGGTCTTCCCACCTGAACTCGAATCTGGCTTTCGAGAGCGCGTTGTCGCGGTATTGCGCGCCGGGATGGCCTTTGGCGAGGTCGGCGGCGTGCGCGGCGATCTTGTAGGCGATGACGCCGTCTTTCACGTCCTTCTTGTTCGGCAGGCCGAGGTGTTCCTTGGGCGTGACGTAGCAGAGCATCGCGCAGCCATACCAGCCAATCATCGCCGCGCCGATGCCGCTGGTGATGTGGTCGTAGCCGGGCGCGATGTCGGTGGTGAGCGGCCCGAGCGTGTAGAACGGCGCTTCGCCGCACCATTCGAGTTGCTTGGCCATGTTCTCTTCGATCATGTGCATGGGCACGTGGCCCGGGCCTTCGTTCATGACTTGCACGCCTTTGGCCCACGCGCGTTTGGTGAGTTCACCTTGAGTTTTTAATTCACCAAACTGGGCTTCATCATTCGCATCCACGATTGAACCCGGTCGCAAGCCGTCGCCGATGCTGAACGCGACGTCGTAGGCGGCCATGATGTCGCAAATGTCGTCCCAGTGGGTGTAGAGAAAATTTTCCTGGTGATGCGAGAGACACCATTTGGCCATGATGCTGCCGCCGCGCGAGACGATGCCGGTCATGCGATTCGCCGTGAGCGGCACGAAGCGCAGCAACACGCCCGCGTGAATGGTGAAGTAATCAACGCCTTGCTCGGCTTGTTCGATGAGGGTGTCGCGCAAACGTGGCTCGACTGGCGTTAAATTTTTCAAGTCAACTGGCGAAAACATCATCGGCTCTTGCGGCTCAATCCTTCCAACTCGCTCATTTCGAGGGAAGCTGAACAAACACCGTCGCCACGATGACAAACATTATCAAAGCGTGAATGCCGACGTAAAACCAATACTCGCCGCGCGATTCCTCGCGCCGAACGACGGTGAAGCCCAAACCCAAAGCACGACGGGAAATCAACTCCAGCGCCAGCAATGTAAGAAATGGCGAAGCGAATAAAACCGTGAACCCGATTTCCGTGAGTTTCAAATCCGCCACCGAACTTTGCAGCATGGGCAGCGTGGCGCGAATACCGAGCCAAGGAATCAGCATGAGCGCCACAAGCGCCAGCATCCGGAAAGCAAATCGGCTCACGGCTCGTCAAGGCAGCTTTCCCGAGAACCACAGTTCCCGATGCGGTTGGTTGTCGTTATTCCAGCGGCGTGCCGCTGCTTCCGTAAGCTCAACCCACTTGACCTGCTTTTGCCACTCTACATGGCCGTCGCAAAAGACGACGTTTGCTCCCTTCTTGTGCAAATCGCCGGGGGCGAAAGGAACTGGCGAGGTGGCGAAAGGGCGGACGAAGCTGATCAGCCCGTCTTGCCCGCCGTCACCATTGCTGTCGCCGATGGCAATCATGTCCGCCGGATTGACTACGCCGTTTGCCGGGACATCAACTTCCAGCCCCAGACTGTTGGCGTTGCCGATGGTGGCTGTTCCACGGCTGTTGTAGCCGTAACTGAAGCGGGTGGTGTTCGGGTCAATGTTGAAGGGAAATGGATAACCGAGTCGCGAAGGGGCGTCAGGCCAAGCGAATTCCAGACCCCGTGCCGGGCAGCGGAAGACAGCAGTGTTGCTCGACACATGCCCCAGCAGATACGCGGGCCAGCCATAGGTGATGTATTGGTTAATGGCTGTGTCGCGATAAAAACTTGGCGGGTAATGGCTGCTCTCCTGCGTGTAGGGATTCAGCGCAATCCCCATTTGCCGCAGATTGTTTTTGCAGGCGGTCGAAAGTGCTGCCGCCTTTGCTCCCGACAGGCTGGGCAGCAGAAGGGCGGCGAGAATTGCGATGATGGCAATCACGACCAACAATTCTACGAGCGTGAAAGCGGTTCGCGTGACGGAGTTGATTCGGCAAAATCTCATAGACATCGCTCTCGCTTGAACTTCAACCTCGATGCGGCCATGTCAGACCGTAGATGCACAGGCCGACGCCTCCGGTTGCCACCAACCATTTCAAGATTGGAATGCGCTCATAGGGCACGAAGCCGAACGCATGGGCAACGACAGCCATGCCCAAGGCAAGAAAGCCCGTGCTCATGACCACATCTGGGTCTTTCATCCGTCCGGTGATGCGGTTGATTTCCCAAGGGTGCTTGATCGTGTAAATGCCATAGGCCGCAAAAAACAACGGGATGAGGATGCCAAGTGCCCAGGTTTTCGCGCGGTCATCAACATCACTGCTCATTTCTGCTACGAACTCGCCCAAAGGGTCGCGATAGCGAAAGGTGACGCGGGTGGTGAACAGGCCAAGCAAGGCGCTGCCCGCGAGCGCTGCCACAAAAATCCAGCCCACCCAACCGGGATGACCAAGTTGATCCCAAAACGAATGCGGCTGACGTCGGCTCGGCCAGAAAACCAACGGGACAAGCAACACGCATAAGCCAAAGCCAACCACCAGCCCGACGAAGAATCGCGCACATGCGTGCTCCATTGTCTCCCGCCAGTTGACCAGCGGCAGCGATCTCCGCCGCCGGAACAGCCGACAGATGATCTCTTTCAGCAGCGCAATGATGGCGAAGGGCGGACGCATTGAAACAAAAAGCCTTTTCGCACGCTCCCGCGCCTTAATTCTTCGGCGGTGTGCCTACAAACCAAGCTTCACGATGCGGTTGATTGTCATTGTGCCAGCGCCGAGCCGCTGCCTCAGTCAATTCAACCCACTTGACCTGCTTTTGCCACTCGATATGCCCATCGCAAAAGACCACGTTTGCGCCGCGACTATGAAGATCGCCCGGAGGATCAACCGGAACTCCCCGATACCGGAAAAAATGAATGTCTCCATGACCATCGCTGTCCGCAATGGCAATCATGTCGGCGGGCTTAAGGACTCTTGTGACCAGGGTGTCCGACAATCCAAGCCCGCCCACTCCTCCGTCAGCGCTCCACGCGTTGTAGCCGTAGCTGAACGGGGTTGTGCCTATGTCAATATTCAGTGGAAAATCATAGCCCAACTGTGAACGGTTGGTTGGCCAGTTAAATTCCGCTCCACGAGACGGGCAGCGGAACACGCCTTTACTGTCAGACACATGCGGCAAGAGTTTGGCAGGCCATGCATACGTGACGAACTGATTTATGCTGGTGTCCCGATGAGCCTGTGGGGGGTAGTATCGAAACTCATTCGCATACATCGTCATGGCCAATCCCAACTGCCGTAGATTGCTTTTGCAAGCGGCAGACTTGGCAGAATCTTTGCCGCGTGACAACGCGGGCAGCAGCAACGCCGCCAAAATTGCCACGATGGCAATGACCACCAGCATTTCAATTAACGTGAAAGCGCGTTTTGATTTCATCTTCATCTTGGTCATCAGACAAATCGTCTCAATAACACCCACACGCCGACGCTTCCCGTTCCAACAGCCAGAATCCAACCGATTGACTTGAAGGCAGCACGCCCCGTTTTCAGAGCGCAGCATTGGCCTAACGCCCAAAACCCAACGCCGACAAATATCCACCCCCAGCCAACCGCATCGTCACCATACGATGTCGTTCGCATTTTTCCACCGGTCATCTGCTTGCGGCAAATTCCCATCGCTCCGTGCGTCATAATCAACAGCCCTGGCGTCAAGGTCAGAACCCAGAGGACCGTCTGCCCAAGACACCGCAATATCCACCAAACGAAACCTCTCCGCCGCCGACCATCCGCGACGGGGACATCCCGTTCATCATCCGGGAAAAGATTGCGGTCTCGCCAATGCATGGGAAAGAGCGGGGTGGTTTTGCAACCACCCCGCAGTTTTGCTCTCACCAACACTGGCTGTCGTAGCCGTCGAATTCCGACAACTGATTCCAATAGATCAGCCAAAAGTTTCCGAGCATGAACCCGCTTGCAAACTCGTTTGCGAAATTCCCCAAAGCCACCGCCAAATCCGCGGCAGGTCCATATTGTTGTCGCAACGTCGGCGCATGTCGCGCAATCGAAGTCGAACTGGCACTACTTTCCTCCACTGATCCATAAATTGCGATGTGGCTGATTGTCATTGTTCCAGCGCCGCGCTGCTGCCTCGTTTAGCTCCACCCACTTTGCTTGCCGTTTCCACTCCACGTGACCATCGCAAAAGACTATATTTGCGCCTTTACTGTGACGAGTTCCCGGCGGCGCGACATTGTGTGAAAGAAAGCGATGAAACGTGATTTCACCATCCGCTGCATTGTTTCCGTCGCTATCGCCGATGGCAATCATGTCCGCTGGCTTCGCAACTTTGGTGACCGCCAAAGCATTCGATGGATTGTCGCCAAGACCGAGGCCGCTTGTGGAGGCCACCCCCCAACCATTATAGCCGTAACAGAATTTTTCGGTGCTGCCAACATTATAGGGAAAAGCGTATCCGAGCGGCGATGTGTTGGTTGGCCAGGCGAAGTCTGGTTGGGCTGAAGGACAATAGAAGACGCCGATGTTGCGCGAGACGAGTGGCAATATCTGCGCCTGCCAGCCGTATGTGGTAAAGCGACTAACGCTTGTATCCAAATAGACCAGCGATGGATAAAAGCCTGTTCCAGTTGCATACAGATTCAGCGCAATCCCGAGTTGCCGCAGATTGCTCTTGCAGGCGGCTGACTTGGCGGAATCCTTGGCGCGCGACAGTGCAGGCAGCAGCAATGCTGCTAGGATTGCCACGATGGCAATGACCACCAGCAACTCAATCAAAGTGAAGGCGTGTTTTGATTTCATGTTCGGGAGTGAATTCTTGCCTACTTCTTTAACATATACCACACGCCCAGAGCGGCTGCAGCAATGGCCAGTATCCATCCCAACACGTTGAAAACGGCTCGCCCCGTTTTCAAACCGCACACATATCCCAAACCCCAAATTCCAATCGCGACGGCCACCCACGAAAAGGCCAGCGCGTCATCGCCGAACTTCTCCTTCCTCATTTGCCACGCAGGAATATGCTGGTTGCGTATACCAACGACCCCGTAACCGATCAGCATCAGCGGCACAAAGCACGCAATAAGCCACAACAGTATCTCCCCGATCCATCGGCAAAGCTTGCGCAGAGGCGTCTCTGGCTGCTTGGGGCTCGCAAAGACAACGTGAATGCCGTCGTCTTGATTCGCAAGATGTCTGCGTCTCTTCATGGTGGGACGGTGGAGTGACCAGGGGGTCACTCCACCATTTGATTTCACCAACATTGGCTGTCGTAGCCGTCGAATTCGGAAAGTTGATTCCAGTAAATCAACCAGAAATTGCCCAGCATGAAGCCGCTCGCAAACTCCGCTGCGAAATTGCCCAATGCAACCGCCAGGTCGGCGGCCGTGTCCATGTTGTTGTCACATCGCCGTTGCACATCTCGTATGTATGGCTTTGCCGCGTCAATAACACCGGTTGTGGAATTCCAAATGCTGAAAATGGAGGCCACCCTGCCACCGATGGAAACCCAATGCCCGGCCCGCGTCCACCAGTTCTGTCCCTGGTAATGGGCTATCTTGAACGAGGTTTCTCGGAAGAGCGTGGTTTCCGTGTGAATTTCGCTCAACGCTGTTCGCAATCGCATCTGTGTTCCCGTGGAGGCGTCAGTCACGTCAACCGCCAGTTGCAACTCGCGCAGCCGGACAACCGTCCGCAACATGGAGCGTTGCTGGAGGACGTAGATGGTCTGAATGTTCAGTTGGTCAATGGCATCCGAGATTTTTGCCTCATCCCAGATGTCCGCGATCAACCCGGTGGTGGTCAGCAGAATATCTCTCCAAGGAATATAGGCATCGCCAGGCTCGACACCGTCAACCAGCATATCCATGAACATGCCGCTCGGCGGGGAAAGGAAACTGCCGCCAAAAAGAATCGTATCATAGCCGGGCAACGGATCACCGTTGGCATCCTCGTTTCGGCGCACCTCCAAATGCAGGTAAGTCCCCAGCGTCCCGGCATTGTCATAAATCAGGTTGTTGGTGCTTGCCGCGTTGGTGGAAGCGATGTGTTGGACTGTGATCGGTGTCGGGGTGAACGATCGGCGCGCTTCTGGCAGGTTGTAGAAGTTCCAATAGCCATAGACTGCGTCCGGCCATGACGGGTCGGTGAACACGGCCAGTTCCGTGTAATTGTCCACGCCATCGCCGTCGGAGTCATCACGCAGGTCCGGATTCGGGATGCCCTGATAAATCCAGATCAGATTCTCCGCCCAATCCGGCAGACCGTCACTGTCGCTGTCGGTCACATAGTCTTGCGCGACCAGCGGGTCAGTGCCCATCCACAATTCCTTGAGGTTGCTCATTCCGTCGCCATCGAAGTCCTCGTCTCCGTCCACGACCCAATTGCCGCCACGGTTTGGGAAGTCTGGCTGCCCATCACCATCGGCATCCCGTTGGAAGCTCGAATCAGGGTCGTTTGGATTGCTTTTGAAAACGGCGATCTCCATTCCGTCGGTCAGGCCGTCCCCGTCCGAATCCTGAAACGGAAACATCCGGAAAAATCCCTGTGGAGGGTGGCCATGCGCATAGACGAGGTATTCCTGCAGAGATGTTCCAAAGCCACCATCCGGCAAACCTGAATGGGCAAGAACCCACCTGTTCGGGTTGAGTTCATCGGCGAAGTAGATTTCAAACCAATGGTCATTCGGTGCGTCAGTAACCCATAGCCTGTATCGGGTAAAACCGTCCTCGAAAAAATCCACGTTCACCAAATGCAGGGTCGGAATTCCGCCGCCATCTTCCTCCGGGCCATTCGTGCCTCCACCGCCCGTCGGCATCGCCCCATCGCCACCATCGGACTTGCTCTGCGCTTTGGATTTTTCTTGCAGCTTCTTTGTCTCGGCCAGAAGCAGTGCCGGATCAACCTTCGGAACGAATCCGCCCTTGAGCGTCGCCCGGCGTTGCGCGATTTCCAGCGCCGGTGTTTTTTCTGGCGCTGCCCGCAACTGCTCCTCGGTCATCCACGGAGCAAGCTTCCGCTTGATTTCGACCCACTGCTTCTGTGGATCGAACGGTTCAGGAGGTTTCGGATTCTTCGGTCGCTTGACTGCGATCGGCTCGGGCTTTGGCAACGGCCCGAACGCTTCTTCCCAAGTCACCCACTTGCCGTCTTGGAACACCGGCGGATACG
>Ga0209381_1004774_pt1 | contig 11750 bp, 15 predicted proteins | sample DewCreD2012metaG_FD_184111 | JGI IMG/M metagenome (GOLD analysis project Ga0209381, IMG submission 184111) | Hot spring sediment bacterial and archeal communities from British Columbia, Canada, to study Microbial Dark Matter (Phase II) - Dewar... ...
AGCCGAAGCCGCGGCCCACGCCATCCACTGCGCCAGCCATGCCCGTCTGTTGATGTTCATGCCATGCTTCTCCAGGCTGTTATTCTTTCGCACTCGCGCCCGTGGCGGCGCCTCGCTCGCTCCACGCCTTCCAGAACGTCGCCGCCAGAATTACCGCGCCGCCCGCCATCGCCTGCCCGCTGGGCCGCTCGCCCAGCATCAGCCAGGTCCACACGGGATTCAGCACCGGCTCGGCCAGCAGCAGAATGGATGCTTCGAACGCCGGCACCTCGCGCATGCCGCGCGTCAGGCACCAGTAGGCCACGCCGATCTGAAAGACGCCGAGATAACCGACCACGGCCCAATCGATCGGTTGCGTGTTCTGCACGGGCAGCGCCCAGGGCAGGCAGAACAGTGCGGCGAGGATGTTGCCCGCGGTAATCGTGGAAAGCGCGGCGTCTTCATGTCCAGAGTAGTGCGCCTGCCAGCGCAGCCCCGCCAACGCGAAGGCGTACGTCAGTCCCGACGCCGCCGCCCACAGATTGCCCGTGCGCGGGTCCGGAGCCGTCGCAGCGGACAGCTCGCTTCCGGTCAGAAACAGCGCCATGCCGCCCGCCAGCGCCGCGGCGACGATCAGATCGCGCTTCCGCGGCTTTTCGTGCAACAGCAGCGGTCCGAGAATCAGCAGATAAGCGGGCGCGGTGGACTGCAGGAAAATCGCATTGGCCGAGGTGGTGAGCTTGTTCGCCTGAACGAAAAAAACGAGCGTCAGCGCATACGCAACGCCGGCGAGCCACGCGCGTCCGTCGCGCAGCCGCCGCGCCTGCGGCAGCAACGCATAGAGCGCAATCGCGGCCACGGCGCTGCGCAGCCCCGCCGTTTGCCACGCGGTGAGCGTCGTGGATTTGATGGCCGCGCCGCCGGTCGAGAAAAGCAGCGCCGCAGCCAGCACCAGCCACCGGCTTTGCATCCATTCCAGCCTACGAAATCCGCGGCGGGCCCGAAAAAAGGCTGCGCATGAGCCCTACGGCCCTGCGCGGCGCCAGCGTTTCCGAAACTTGCCCCGCGCGGTCTCGGGCTCGAAGCCGCGAACGAAGAGCGCGAAACGCCCTCAAGGACGCAGTCCCCCAACGCAGGAACTCGCAACGGGAACACCATTCCCCCTTCGCCCGTTCGCCGGAGAGTGCCACCGCGCGCAGCGGCGCTCTCGGCCAGCGCGAGCCGCGCTGATTCCGCCAGCCATGAGCATCAGTGAAAACCGCCCCGGATTCAGGTGCGCGAACGAATGTGCCGTCAGCCGCCGGCAGGAAGCAGTCAGCTGCTGCCGGGCTCGCCTCCGGCACAGGAACGCCGGGCATTGGCCGGGCGCCGCGGGGAATGCCGCGCACCCCCGCTGCTTCACCTTCTCCACTCTGGAAAGGACTGCGGCCGCGCCCGGATCGTGCCGATCAGCAGATCCTCGATGCGGTCCCGGCGCCGGTAGAGCTTTTCCAGCAAGTGTTCCCACGCACTCTCTTCCCCCTCCACCCATGCCGGCGGAGTCGTGCGCAGGATCTCGTCAAAAACGGCCTCGGGACAATGACGGGCCCTCGACAGCCAGGGTTCGAAATCCTCGAGCGACCGCACGTGCCGGTACACGAGCGACCGGAAGTACAGCCCCTGAAGCGGCGAGTCGGCGAAATCCCAGTGAGGCCCGTCGAACGCATAGCCGTGATCGACCATCTGCGCGACGAAGCCCTTCTGGCTGGGATGGGCGCTCTCATCCAGATACTCCCGCAGCCGTCCGCGGAAAAAAATCGCCTGCCGCGCATCGGAGTTCGCCGCCCATTTGTCGAACACCAGAGCCCCGGCGAAATGGCTGAGGTTGACCACCGACGGCAGCAGCGAATCGGGCAGGAAATCGTACACCGCATCCCGGTCTGGATCGCCCGGAAAAAGCGACCCGAAATGCAGTCCCGGCTCGACCGCGGCGCGCCGCGAGCCGAGCTGGAAATGCACCTCCGGTTCGGCGGCAAGAAACGTCCTGTCCACGGCGATGATTCGCGCCTCAGGCGCTGCGACGCCCAGATGCCGCAGCAGAATGGTGGCGGCCCACTCGTTGGCCAGAATCCTGCGGTGCTGCGGGTTGTTCAGAAACTTGGTGACGTAGAAGCGGCCGTCTTCGCAGGCCAGCAGATGCGCCTGCGCGCCGCCGCGCATGCGGCGTGACAGCCGCGTCGCGTGCACCGGCATCTACCCTCTAGAATAAACACGGTGGGGCTGCGTGCTGCCTGCGGGCCGGCGTCCTGCCGCCGATTCAGGAATCGCCCATGCAAGATCACAACCCTCATTCCGACCTCCGTCCGAAATCCGGCGACGAAATCGCTCTCGAACTGATGAAGTTCATCGCCACCACGACAGGCTACGCCAAGGGCGCCCAGGCCGTCGGTTTCTCGGGCAAGCCGCCCCGGACGCCCGAAGAGCAGGCCGACGCTCTGCTCGAACTCTTCGAGAAGTGCCGTCAGGTCGTCGCCCGGCCCCTGCCGGCGGCTGGAGAAGACAAGGCGCGCTGAACGCACCGCGCGCAGTCTCGCCGAGCTTCGCCATGAACCCGGCAGCGGGTCTCCGTTTCGCCTGCCAGCGGGGCTGCACCCGCTGTTGCGAACAGGATGGCTTCGTCTACCTCACTGAGGACGACCTGCGCCGCGCTGCGGCCTTCCTCGGCATGTCGCCACAGCAATTCGAGCGCCGTTTCGTCTATCGGACCCCGCGCCGCATGCGCTTCCGCAAGCCCCGGGGCCGGCAGTGCCCCTTTCTTCTCGCGGACGGCTGCGCCATTCATCCAGCCAAGCCCACGCAATGCCGCCTTTTCCCCTTCTGGCCGGAGCTCGTCTCATCGAGCCGCGCCTGGCGCCGCACGTCCCGTTTCTGTCCCGGCATCGGCCAGGGACCGCTGATCCAAATCGGGACAGCCCTTGAAACGGCCTCCGAAATGGAACACGCCTATCCTGACCTGTACGGCCGTTCTCCCCAGCCGCCCCGGCGCGACTAACTCCTGAATCTTCAGAAGCTTTTCCCTCAAGTCCGCACTCTCCCCGCCGATAAGCCTCTCTTCGGCCCCCTTCCTGCAAGGGCATCAGCGCCATGCTCACGCCTCTCGCACAAGACCTGGGACGTTACATGGATCTGCTGGCCGAGCGGCAACGCCTCGTCGCCTCCAACCTAGCCAACATCGACACGCCCGGCTACCGCACCCGCGATATCGATTTCCAGTTCGAATTCCTCTCGCTCGCTCCGGGCGCCCGGCCGCGTGTCATCGAGCCGCTCGATCTCACGGTCAAGAACGACGGCAACAACGTCAGCCTCGACCGCGAAACCCGCCTGCTGGCGGAAAACGCCCTGCGGTTCAATGCCGCCTCCCAGCTCGCCCGCGCAGAGATCCGCAAGATCCGGATGGCCATCGAGGAGGGCCGCTCCGCATGAGCCTGCTTCAGCTTCTCTCCGTCAGCGCTTCCGGTCTCGCCGCCCAACGCGCCCGCGCCGAAGTCATTGTCGAGAACCTGGCCAACTCGGAAACGACCCGCACGCCCGACGGCGGCCCCTACCGCCGGCGGGACGTCGTCTTCGAGCCCAGTCCGCAGGTTTCGCCCTTTTCAGCGGTCTTCCAGACGGAGCTTGACTCCGGCTCCACGGGCGTCGCCGTCGCGGGCATCGTCGAAGACACGCGCCCGCCGGACCTGCGCTATCAGCCCGGCCACCCCCATGCCGACCAGAACGGCTATGTCGCGTACCCGCGGATCAATCCGGCCGAGGAAATGGTCGACCTGATGAGCGCGGCGCGCGGTTTTCAGGCCAACGTCGCCGCCATGACGGCCGTGAAGGACATGGTGTCGAAATCCATTGATCTGCTGCGATGACTTCCTTCAACCCCATCCCGCCCGTCCTTCCACCGGATCCGGTCCAGACGATTCAGTCCGGCAGTCCGGCGCAACGCGGATTTTCCTCCGTCCTGACCGGCGCCCTGGACGCCGTGGATGGCCTGCAGAAGAACGCAGAGGCTGAAATCGCCCGCTTCCTGCGGGGCGAGGGCGTCGACCTGCACCAGGTTGCCCTCGCCCAGCAGCAGGCCCAGCTCGGCTTCGAGCTTTTCCTCCAGGTGCGCAACAAGGCCGTTCAGGCCTATCAGGAGATCATGCGCATGCAGATCTGACGCAGGCAGCGTAGGCCATGGAACAGCTCAACCGGCTCTGGCAATCCCTGTCCTGGAAACAGCGCGCCTCGCTGGCGGGCGCACTCGTTGTCGTCGCCGCCCTGCTCGCCGCAGCCGTGCATTGGAACCGCCAGCGCGATCTCCGGCCTCTGTTCACCAACCTCGCCCCGGAAGACGCCGGAGCCATCGTGGAAAAGCTGAAATCGTCCAACGTCCGCTATCAGGTCACCGACGGCGGCGCTGTTCTGGTTCCCTCCGACCGCGTCGCCGAATTGCGGCTGGAAATGGCCGCCGCCGGTCTGCCGCGCACCGGCCGCATCGGCTTCGAGCTCTTCGACCAGACGAACCTCGGCGTCACCGATTTCGCCGAACAGGTCAACTACCGCCGCGCGCTCGAGGGCGAGCTCGAACGCAGTGTGATGGCCCTGGCCGAGGTCGAGCGCGCCCGCGTCCACGTCACTTTCGCCAAAGAGTCGTTGTTCACCGAGCAGCGCCAGCCGGCCAAGGGCAGCGTGCTCGTCAAGCTGCGCCCGGGAGCGCGGCTGTCGCCCCAGAATGTGCTCGCCATCCAGCACCTGACGGCGAGCGCCGTCGAGGGACTTGCGCCCGAGGCGGTTTCGGTGCTCGACATGGCCGGCAACCTCCTCAGCCGGCCCGTTCTCGACCTCGAAGGCGAAGGCCGCCTCACCTCCGCCATGCTCGAGTTCCGCCAGAATCTCGAGCGCGAATACCTGGCCAAGATCCGCTCCACGCTGGATCCGCTCCTCGGTCCGGGCCGATACCGCGCGGGCGTCAACGTCGACTGCGATTTCACGTCCGGCGAACAGAGCGAAGAAACCTTCGATCCCTCCCGGTCCGTCATGGTCACTTCCGCCCGCACGGAAGACGTCTCCGGCGCCGCCGCCGCCGCGGGCATTCCCGGCACCGCTTCCAACCTGCCCCGCCCGGCGCCCCGCCTGCCCGGCTCATCCTCGGGCGTTTCGCGCAAGACCGAAAACATCACGTACCAGACGAGCCGGGTGGTGCGCCGCATCCGGATCCCGCAGGGCAGCCTGCGCCGCATCTCGGTCGCCGTTCTCGTCGACCAGAAACTCCGCTGGGAGGGCGAAGGTCTGAACGCGCGGCGGGTGCTCGAGCCGCCCTCTCCGGAGACGCTCAAGGTCGTCCGCGATGTCCTGGCAGGAGTGGTCGGGTTTCAGCAGGAGCGCGGCGATCAGATCCTCGTCGAAACGCTGCCGTTCGAGTCCACCCTGCTCGCCGAACCGCCTCCAGGCCGGGCCCCGCAGGCTGCGCCGCAGTCGACCGGCTTCGAGCCGCCAGCTTGGGCGAAGCCTCTGCTCGAAAAAGCCCCGCTGCCAGTCTGGCTGGGCGCCGCCGCGGCTCTGCTCATCGTGCTGATGGCCATCGCCTGGCTTCTCCTCCGCCGCCTCCTCCGGCGCCGCCCGGCCGCATCGGTCGACCCCTCCAGGCCCGCCGTCTCCGGCGGCGCCGCTCCGGCGCAGATCCCTCCCGGGGATGACGACGCCCTGGAACAGCAGACGCTCGCCGCGATGGAACACAATCGCGCGGAAAAGGAGAGGCTGGAGCGCGAAGCGCTGCTCGCGCTGCAGAAGCAGCTCCCCGCGCAGACCAAGAAGGCGGAAGTGCTCAAGAAGGCGATCGCCGAACAGACCCGGAGAGATCCTGAGGCCATCGCGCAGCTCATCCGCACCTGGATCACGGAGAACCGCTGATGATCACCAACGCGCTTCCCGAGAAAGAATCCGTCCAGCGCTATTCCGGCCTGCAGAAGGCCGCCGTGCTGATGGTCACCCTCGGGGAAGAGCTGAGCGGCATGGTGCTGAAACACCTCGAGGAGGACGAGGTCGCTGCGATCGGCAAGGAAGTGGCGCGCATTCCGGCCATCACGGCGCAGGAGGCGGAGGGCATTCTCGACGAGTTCTACCAGATGTCGATGGCGCAGGACTACGTCCTGAAAGGGGGCATCGAATACGCGCGCAAGATGCTGATCAACGCCTTCGGACCGGAGATGGCGACGCGGATCCTCGACCGCCTTGTCAAACTGCTCGGGCATGACACGGCCAGCTTCGACGCCCTGCAGAAGGCCGACCCGCAGCAGCTGGCCAAGTTCATCCACAGCGAGCACCCGCAGACGATCGCCCTCATCCTGAGCCATCTCGGTTCGTCGCAGGCCGCCGGATTGCTGTTTTCGCTGCCCCCGGAACTGCGCGCCGACGTGGCGCTGCGCATGGCGAATCTCGAGCAGATCTCGCCCGACATCATCTCGAAGATCGCCGGCATCATCGGCCAGAAGCTCAAGGCGCTGGGCGAGCTGAGCCGCGAGAGCTACGGCGGCGTCCGCGCTGTCGCCGAAATGTTCAACCGCCTCGACTCGGCCACAAGCAAGGAGATTCTCGACACCATCGAAGCCCAGGACCCGAACCTCGCCGAGACCATCCGCCACCTGATGTTCGTCTTCGAGGACCTGCTGCTGATCGACCAGAACGGCATCAAAGAGATCCTGGCCCGCGTCGACCGCAAGCTTCTGACGGTCGCCCTGAAAGGCACGAGCGACCAGCTCAAGAACCACTTCATGCAATGCATGTCGCAGCGGGGCGCCGAGATGCTGCGCGAGGACATGGAAGCGCTGGGGCCGGTCAAGATCAAGGAAGTCGAAGCGGCCCAGCAGCAGATCATCGCCGTCGTCCGGCAGCTCGAGGCCGAAGGCGTCCTCAGCCTGAAGGGCGCGGTCGGGGAGCAGTACGTTGTCTGAGGCCATGGCCACGAGAATTCTGCGCTCGATTCCGCATGCCGCCCTGCAGGCCTTCGCCTGGCCGCAGCTGGGACCGCGCGTTCAGGAAGCCGAGCGGCAGATTCTGTCGCCCGTGCCGCCGCCTCCGCCGGCGCAATGCGGGCCGTCGCTTGAACAGGAGCGGGCGCAATGGGAAAGCCGGCTGCAGGCCGAAGTCGAAAGGGCGCGCCAGGAGGCTTTTCAGCGGGGCGCCGAAGAGGGCCGGCGGCAGGCGGCCGCACAGCTGGAGGGAGAGTTCGCGCGCCTGGCCCGCGCGGTCGAGGAGGCTGCGGGATTCAAGGCGCGTCTGCGGGCGCAGGCCGAGCGCGAACTCGTCGAGCTGGCCCTGGCGATCGCGCGCCGCATCCTCCGCCGGGAGCTGCATGTCGATCCGGAAGCCGTGCTGGGCCTCGCCAAAGCCGCTCTCGAAAAGGCCTCGATGCGCGAGGTCGCCGCTGTCCGGCTCCATCCCGCGCACGCCGCTCCGGTCCGCGCTTACCTTGCCCGCATCGGGGCGCCCGAGAGGATCGAAGTGCAGGCAGACCCCTCGCTCGAGCCCGGCGCAGTCATCCTCGAAACGGCCCGGGGCCTGATCGACGCCTCTCTGGAATCCCAGCTGGACGAAATCAGCCGCGGCCTAGCGGACGCGCTCGGAACGGAGGGACGGCAATGAGCGCCGCTGGGGCGTGGTTCCACCTCCCGCGGTTCGTCCGTGCGCTTGAGCGGATCGATCCCGTCCGCCTGTGCGGGTCAGTGGTGCGCACCGCGGGACTTCTGATCGAGTCGAACGGGCCGGCGGCGGCCGTGGGGGACTTCTGCGAAATCATCACCCGCACTGGCGCCGTCATCCGCACCCAAGTCATCGGCTTCCGCGACGGCCGCATTCTCTCGATGCCGCTGGAGGAGACTGCGGGCCTGCAGCCGGGCGACGCCATTCTCGCGCGCCCCGAGGCCGCGCGCGTGCGCGTTTCCGATCAGCTTCTGGGCCGCGTTCTCGATGGTTTCGGTCAGCCCATGGACGGCGGCCCGCCCGTCGAATCCGCCGCGCTCTATGATCTCTACGCGCCGCCGCCCGGGCCGCTCGAACGCGAGCCGATTTCAGAAAGGCTCGAAACGGGCATCCGCGTCATCGACGGCTTTCTCACGGTCGGGCGGGGGCAGCGCGTCGGCATTTTCGGGGGCAGCGGCGTTGGCAAGAGCACGCTGCTCGGCAGCCTGGTGAAGAACAGCAACGCCGACGTCTGCGTGCTCGCCCTCGTCGGCGAGCGCAATCGCGAGGTCCGCGATTTCATTGAGCACGAACTCGGTACGGAAGGGATGCGCCGCTCTGTGCTGGTCGTCGCCACATCCGACCGGCCCTCGCCCCTGCGCGTGCGCGCCTGCTTTGTCGCTCTCGCCGTGGCGGAGTTTTTCCGCGATCAGGGCCGCGACGTGCTTCTGGTCGCGGATTCCGTGACGCGGCTGGCGATGGCTCAACGCGAAATCGGCCTGGCCGCAGGCGAGCCGCCCAGCCAGAAAGGCTACACGCCGAGCGTCTTTCAGATGCTGCCACGCGTCTTCGAGCGCGCCGGCAATTTCCGCCGCGGCTCGATCACCGGTTTTTTCACCGTGCTCGTCGAGGGAGACGACCTGAACGAGCCCGTCACAGACGCCGTCCGCGGCATCCTCGATGGCCACATCGTGCTTTCGCGGGCGCTGGCCAACGCCGGCCACTACCCGGCCATCGACCTGCTGCACTCCGTCTCGCGGCTGGCCCCGCGCCTGGCCACGCCGCGCCAGAAGGAAGCGGCCAGCCGTCTGCGCGAGGCGCTCGCGGTGCTGCACGCCTCCGAAGACCTGGTCCGGATCGGGGCGTACGCAGCTGGCACGAATCCGCAGCTCGATGCCGCCCTTCGGCTGGAGAACGAGCTGAAGCAGTTCCTGCGCCAAAGGCCCGACGAGCGCGACACGTTCGAGCAGGTCGAAGCCCGCATGGCGGCCCTGGCGGGAGGGACATGATGCACGGCCGGGTTCTGTCGGGGGCAGGGCCGCCTACAGCAGGCGGGGCTCTTTTGGTGCGCCTCTCCGGGCTCGGGGATGCGGGAAGAGGAAACGGCAAGGCGCCGGACCCTGGCTGGTGAGGGCGAGAGTGGATGATTCGGAGACAGACTGCGAGATGAAAAAGTTCCGGTTTCCGCCTCAAAAGCTGCTGAATTGCCGCCGCAGCCGGTTGCGCGAGGCGCTCGCGGTGCTGCGCGCTTCCGAAGACCTGGTCCGGATCGGGGCCTATGCGGCCGGCACGAATCCGCAGCTCGATGCCGCCTTGCGGCTGGAGAGCGAGCTGAAACAGTTCCTGCGGCAGCGGCCGGACGAGCGTGACACCTTCGAGCAGGCAGAGGCCCGCATGGCGGCTCTGGCAGGAGCAAAGTGGGATGAGCGCCGGACGCACTGGAAAGCGCTCGCCAGTCCAGCTCGGGCGTGGGGCGGAACATTGGGTTGAGGCAGGGTCTCGTTGGACCGTGGGCAGGCCCGTCCCGAGTGGGAAACCGAATTCCGTCCCGCCCGCCGCGGATGCGAGCGTCCCTCCGCCGCCGCGCAGGGAAGACGCTGGTTCCCCAGCGATGAAGCCCCTCGGTCCGCACCGCCCCGGCGGGCATGCATGCGCCGGTTCTCCAGCCGGCGCCGCAGGCCGGCAGGCTTGCCGGGATGCGGGGGCGCCGTGCGGAAACCCGCGGCGGCAGACGCAGCCCCGGCTTCGGCCCATGAAACGGAGGCGCAGAAGAGGACGATGAAGAAGCTCCGAGATAAAGCCGTGCGGACCGAGATGCTGCATGCGGCATGGCTGTCCGGGTCTCCATGCGGCGCAGGAAGCTGCGGGCGCAGCCGGGGAGATTTCGGAGTTTGCAGGGCCGAGCGAAGAAGAAGAGCTGCAACGGCAGGCGCGAGCCTTCGCTCCGCCTGATGAAACGGAGGCGCAGAACAGGACGATGAAGAAGCTCGGAGATGAAGCTGTGCGGTCCGAGATGCTGCATGCGGCATGGCTGTCCGGGTCTCCATGCGGCGCAGGAAGCTGCGGGCGCAGCCGGGGAGATTTCGGAGTTTGCAGGGCCGAGCGAAGAAGAAGAGCTGCAACGGCAGGCGCGAGCCTTCGCTCCGCCTGATGAAACGGAGGCACCAAAAAGGACGATGAAGAAGTTCCGATTTCCGCTCGAAAGACTTCTGAATTACCGCCGTAGTCAATTGGCGGGCGAGCAGGCGCGGCTCGAGAAATTGCTGGCCGAACAGGCGGGGCTGGAGCAGCGCCGTGCGGCGCTCGAGCGCGAAGAGCGCATGGTGAACGAATCCCTGCGCCGTCTGCCCGTGATTTCCGCGGAGCAGTTGTCTGCGATCGCGTCGTTCCGGCGTTTCGCTGCCTCGGAGGCTGTGCGGCTCGCGGCGGAAATCCACGCCGCCGCCGGACGGGTCGCGGCGCAGCGCGATGCCGTGCTGAGCGCGCGCCGGGAGGTGGAAGTGCTGGAAAAGCTCCGCGAGCGGCGGCTGCACGACTGGCGGCGCGAAGTGGATCAGGAAACCGAGCGCCAGACCGCGGAGCTGGTGGTCGCCCGCTGGGCTCTCAGCCGCGAGTCCGGATGAGCGGCGCAGGCGCCGAGTCCGAATTCGCCTCGCCCGCGCCGGATGGCCCAAAGCAGGCTCTGAATTGTTTGCGGGCCTGGGAGGACCGAGTCAGACCGGGCTGCCGCCTGATCCCGGCGGGCCCGGATTGCCAGAGGCATCGCTGAATTCACGTGAATTTCGAACTACTGGGTCATCCATAGAACATTATGTGATTGATTTGTTTCGTGCTTGCCCGATTCTCGGGGCCAAGCCCGAAGGAGAAACGCCTGGCGGCCTGTCTGGACGGCCTGGCCCGCGCCGCCGGGCATGCCGACCGCCACGAGTTGCTCAAGGACTTTTGCAAGGGTCTGCTGCTGCCGGGCGAGCGCAAGAGCATCGAACCGATGGGCGCGCGGCTCCATCCCGGTCGTGTGCAGGCGGCCCGGCAGTCGCTGCAGCATCTGGTGGCCCAGGTGCCGTGGAGCGACGAGGCGGTGCTGGCCGAGGTGCGCCGCCGCGTGCTGCCCGTGATGCAGCAGTAGGGGGCCGATCGTTGCCTGGATCGTCGACGACACCGGGATTCCAAAGAAGGGCCGGCACTCGGTCGGCGTGGCGCGGCAGTCCTGCGGCCCGCTGGGCAGGCAGGACAACTGCCAGGCAGCGGCGAGCCTGCCGGTCGGCTGGCGGCTGTCCCTGCCCGAGGAGTGGGCGTGGGACGGGGAGCGGCGGCGCCGGGCGTGCGTGCCGGAAGAGATCGGATTCGAGACCAGGCCGGAGATCGCGCCCGGTCTGATCCGGCGGGCGGTGGAAGAGGACGTGCCGGCGGGAGTCGTGCTGGCCGATGCCGCATATGGCAGCGACACGAAGTTTCGGGAAGGTCTCGCTCGGCTGGCGCTGGCCTATGTCGCCGGGGTGCAGGCAAGCCTGAGCGTGTGGCGGCCGGGAGAGGCGCCGTTGCCGCCGCGGCCGCGCCAGGCAGTGGGCCGGCCGCCGAAGCTGCTGCGCAGAAGCGCGGAGCGCAAGCCGGTGCCGGTGCGCGAGCTGGCGCGCGAGGCAGGACAGAAGGCGTTCCGGACGGTGCGCTGGCGGGAGGGCGGGCGAGGCTGGCTGCAGTCTGTCAATGCCGGTTGAAAACTCCCCGTTCTGCCGATCGAAAATTCCCCACCCCTCGTTGGGTGGTGGTTGACTGTCGCCACCCTTTGCCCGAGCATGGAGGTC
>Ga0209381_1004778_pt1 | contig 11740 bp, 10 predicted proteins | sample DewCreD2012metaG_FD_184111 | JGI IMG/M metagenome (GOLD analysis project Ga0209381, IMG submission 184111) | Hot spring sediment bacterial and archeal communities from British Columbia, Canada, to study Microbial Dark Matter (Phase II) - Dewar... ...
TGAAGGGTGACGGCGGACGTGTCCCGTTGACGATTCCATTGTCGTAACGCGGCGGGGCGCTTTGGCAAGGAAAGGAAGCGGTCGTTCCCGCAAGGGGGGGCGGTTCAAAACGGTTCCGGCGAGGAGGACCGGACGCATCCCGAACAGATGAACAGAATGGGGCATTTTCCGTCCTGGATTTTCGTCTGCAGGGAAATCGAAGCGAAACACTCCCCGGCCTCAAGTACCGGTCTGCTCGAATCAAGGCCAGAAACAAGGCGGCGCCCCGTCCGCTAACATTCACAATCTCAACGAGTTGCGTCGCTCGCCCACCGTTTCCTTGACGCCGTGGCCGGGGCTCGATAGTGTCGAGGGTCGATTGGCGCGACTGGGCTTGGACACCACACGGCTTGCTTACGCGAACGTTTATCCATCTAACCAACATCGGCCCACAGCGCGAACGGCACTACTGGGACGAAGGCATTCTGTCCTGGGATGATCTGCTGGCCAAGCGCGACCTCTTTGACGACAGCCCGCCCGTTCCGCTGGAAACCGAATTGACGCTCTCCCGCGAACGCCTGGCGGAGGGGGACGCGCGCTGGTTCGAAGAGCGCCTGGGGGCCGAGCACGCCTGGCGCATGGCGGCCGAGTTCGATGACGGTCGCATCGCGTACCTGGACATCGAGACGGACGGGTCTCCCGGCGATCATCTGCCCGACGGGGCCGAACGCCCCGGGGGCACGACGGTGCTCTCCGTGTGGGACGGCCTGGTGGCGCGGGTTTTTCCGCGCGGCAAGGATCTGGACGAGCTGCCCAGGTATCTTTCGCGCTACAAGGTGCTCTGCACCTTCAACGGCAAGAGTTTCGACATTCCCTACCTGGAACAATGCTTCGGCAAGAGCTTCTTCAAGGGTGCGCACTTGGATTTGCGGCCGATCACCAAGGCCGTCGGCCTGACCGGAGGGCTGAAAAAGATCGAAAAACTGGTCGGCATCGAACGCCCCAAAGCCATCGCGAACTACACGGGGTGGGACGCCGTGAAGCTGTGGGGGGCTTACAAGCGCGGCCGCCGAGACGCCCTCGAACCGCTCGCGCGTTACAATCTGGCCGACAGCGTGAACCTGCAGGCCGTTCTCCGGTCCGCCTACAACCATGCGGTCGCGCTGCACCAGTTGCCTTTCCGCCGCTTCGACCTGCTGCAGGAGGAAGGGGTGAACGAAGCGATCGAACGGGCAATCCAACGGCTGATGCGCTGACTATCCCACTTTTTCCCAATCGGCTTCCTGAACCTCGTACTCCCACTCGGCGTGCCACAACGCTTCCTGCAGCGACGGATGGCAGGTCTGCCAGACGAGTTTCCAGTTGGCATCCAGACGGCGCAGGACATGCGCCTCATCGGCACTGCCGGCTCCGTCCGCACGCACGATCGCCAGGCGACGCACGCGATGCGTCACCTCGGTCACCGGCGGCTCGCCTTTCTTCGCCCTGGCGTTCTTCACGTAGTAAACGGCCCTGGGCTCGGCGGGTACTTGAACGGTGGCGGTGAACAAGGGTTTGGACATGCGGATGCGTTTCCGGACGCCAGTGGAAAGGAGCCTGACGGCCCGCTTTGCGCGCGTGGTTGTAGCGCACCTTGCGTCGCTTGGAAAGTGAAGGGATGGACACCCGCTCGAAAACGCTGGAAACGCGCCCGGCAACCGCTAGCCTCTCCCGTGTTCCGACCGGCACACGGGATTCGGCCGGTCATGCAATCGTTTCTCTCCTCCGCTGCGGAAGATTCCCCTTGTGTTTCATGTCCGCCTGCTGACCGCATCCATCGCGCTTTTCGGTCTCTCGGTGGGCATGCTGCTCACCGCGACGCCGCAGGCCGCGATGAGTCTGAACTGGGAATCCAAAACCATCGGGCTCCTCGGTGCCTGCACGCCCCTGGGGTATGCGCTGGGATGCCTGACCTGCGGACGGTTCGCGCGCACGCGCAGCAAGCGCCTTCTGTTGAGCGGCGTCTTCATGGCCTGGCTGACCCTGATCGGCTGTTTTTTCGCGCGAACGCCGGCACTGGCGGCCGTCATGCAGTTGTGTTTCGGTTTCTCGAACGGCTTCTTCTTTCCCGTCGTCTCCTCGTGGATGCTCGAATTTCAGCGCGACGGTATCGCCCGCACCCGTCTGTTGCGCCATTACAACGTCGCGTGGACGGCAGGGACCGCGGCCGGGATGTACGCGACCGGCTGGCTCTGCGACGCGGGGTGGATTTTCCCTTCGTACCTCGTCGGCGCGGGCTTCATGGCCGGTTGCTTCCTGCTGGCCCTGTTGCCCGAATGCCGCGGACCCGGCCACGCACCGGCCGCCGATGCCGGCGACAAAACCGCCCTGCGAACACGCGTGCCCTTCGCCATTCTGACCGCGGCGATCGTGGCCAACCTGTTGGCGCTCGGCATGCGTTCCCTGATCCTGGTGAACTATCCGGAACTGAACAAGGCCCTGGGCGGAAGCGCCAACCAGATGGGCTTTCTGAGCGCGTCGATCATGCTCGGACAACTGCTCGCCTTCGGCCTCGGCTCGCTTTACGAACCCTACATCGGCTTGCGACGCACCTACGCGGTCAGCTCGCTGCTGCTGGCTGCGACCGGTCTCTCGTTCGCCTTCGTCGCCAACCCCGTCGCGCTAATGCCGATGGCCCTGCTGACAGGCGTGATGCTGGCCGTGGCCTTCCAGTCCGGAATCGTCGCCGCGACCGGTTTTTTCCCGCAAGTCCGAACGGGAACGACCTTCTTCGAGTTCATCGTCGGGACCGCCGGCCTTTGCGCGCTCTTCGGCGGCACGCTGGTGGACGCCGCGCGAGATTGGGGCATCGGAGAAATCGGAGCGCTCCGTGCGCCCTTTCTGGCCATGGTCGGCCTGGCGCTGTTCTGCCTGCTCGCCCAGTGCCTCCTGGTCTCGCGCCGCGCCGAAAGCCGGGTACTGCTGCCGGAAACCCTCCTGCCAAGAGAACCGGAGCGGAATCGGAAGGCGGTCTGATTCGACACCGGCCGCGCACCCACGACCCGTTCTCCGCTGCCCCGCCCTTGCCCGAAGACGGTCATCCGGCTATCTCTTGAAGGTCGGTCGAACGAGGATACGCCATGCCCGGCGACGAAGTCCCTTCCGGATATCGCGTGGTCCAACTGGTCCAGCGGGATCCGCCCGACGACGTGTTACGACAGGCTGAAATGATCCCCGGAGAGGCGGGACGCTATGCCCGCATCATCCGCTACCGCCACGACCTTTCGAGAACCGTCTACGAGGTCCTGCAGTTCAAGGCGGGCCGGCCGCCCACGCGCGAGGAAGTCGTCGCCGACCTGAAGGCCGATCTCGCGCGGATCGATGCGGAACTCAAGGAACTGGATTCCGTCGGCGCCTTCGGCGCCTGGGTGGATCGGAAATTGTTCTCCGGAGTCTCCGCGGAAAAACTGAAAAAACAGCGGGACGAAATCGAGGAGACGCTCCGCGCCATCGAAGAAGAGTACGGACCGGGCGAAGCCGTCTGCGTACCCTGATCGGATTAGGGCTCGCCTTCCTCGCCGCCGCCATCGTTCGAGCGGCCTCTGCGCCCACGGCCTCGCCGCCCGCCACCGCCACCGCCTTCTTCCTCCCCGCCGCCCTTGTCCGCGTCGGCCGTCTTCGAGCCACCGGTCGTCTTCTTCCGGTTCAGCGATAACGTCGCCGTCGGTTTGGGCAACGGCTTGGCCACCATCGACGTGACCGCGACGAACTTCTTGCCATCCAGCTCGCTCTTCTCGCCCTTGATCAAATACTCGCCGATCATCTCCTTGTTCTGTATCCGCACCAAATACTCCTTCACGGCTGGCGGCGCCGAAGCCGCCGCTTTAAGGACAAAGACGCCGTCGGCAGTCTTGACGGCAGGCTGGCACTCCTCTGCCGAAGTCGTATCCCCAAAGTCGCATTTGGCACACCCGACCGTCCCATGCCATTCGTTGGCCGGAAGCGCAGGCGTATCCGCCGCTTTCTCCTCGGATGCCCACGCGGGCATCGAGAGTACCGTCACCAGCATCGCGGCTACAATTGGCAAGCGCATGACCGGACTCCTTGGCTCCACCCCACTCGCTTATGGCCCCTGCTTCTCCATAAGACGCACAATCATGGACGTTTGCTTCCATGCTTGCATTCATATTCCGAAACGACAACCTCACGCCAAGGGGCATCCACAGGCCCTTCTTTGCCAAGCAGTTAAAGCAGGCCAGCAGCGGCCCGGCGAGTCGAGATTATGGCCTTCCAACTCCAGCAACCGCCGCTTCCACTCCAACCCCGCACCGAAACCGCCGGGACCGCTCGCGGCCACCACGCGGTGGCACGGGATGAAAAGCACGATCGGATTCGCCCCGCAGGCCTGACCCACGGCACGCACGGCGTTCGGCGAACCGGTTACTCGAGCGATCTGGCCGTAGGTCCTTACTTCGCCGAACGGAATGCGATGGAGCGCCTGCCACGCACGAACGAAAAACGGCGGACGCCCGGAAAGATCGAAGGCCTCCCACGGCATATCGACGCGCGATCCCGCAAGCCGAGCACTCAGCAGCTTCGTCAGCCGTCTGCCGGCCTCGCCTTCGCGATCCTCCAGCCATGGGCCGGCCCCGTTCCCGATCGGTCCCTTCCCCTGCCTCGGTTGCCGGCCTTCCTGGGACAGGGTTTCTGGCAATCGCAATTCGCGCAAGCCCGCATCCGTAAAGGTGGCCGCCCACACCCCCAATGGGGTGGCCAACCGGTAGACTCGCGCTTCGACACGTTCCATGCAGTTGGTTCCAGACACGCCAAGTACCGCGGTAATTCGGCACCCCACCGACCATACGATCGCAGGCGGCCCTGTCAACGCGGGTCAACTGCCACCGGCGGCAGTCAATGGAGTTCTCGGTTGCGACATGATATGGTGTGATTCGGACAGACGGTTCAAGACCCAGGTCCCTACCCTCTCCCACAAAGAGGGCAAACAACGGCCCCGTTTCAGGCGGGGTGTCAGGATTCGAACCTTCGGATGGAGCATACCCATGCGCGAGATCCCGGTTTCGCAGATCAAGGATGCCGTCAAGAGCATGGCACTGGAGGCGTCCTGGAAACTGGGCGAACCGGAAAAGGCCGCGTTGCGACGCCTGGCTGCCGAAGAGGAAAACCCCGTTGGACGCCAGATCCTCGAAATGCTCGTCGAAAATTACGAACTGGCCGAGAAAGAACAGCGGCCCCTTTGCCAGGATACCGGCCTGGCCATCGTCTTCGTCGAGGCGGGTCAGGACGTTCATTTCGTTGGCGGCAACCTGCACGACGCGATCGACCAGGGCGTGCGAGAAGCCTATCGGGAAGGACTCCTGCGCTTCTCGGTCCTGGACGATCCACTCCTGCGCAGGAACACCGGCGACAACACGCCGGCCGTCGTCCACACGGAGATCGTTCCAGGCGACAAGGTGCGCCTCGTCTTCGATGCCAAAGGCGGAGGGTGCGAAAACTGTTCGCAATTCAAGATGCTCAAACCCGCCGAAGGACGCGACGGGGTCATCCAATTCGTCGCCCAAGCTGTCGCCCAAGGTTCGGGTAACCCCTGTCCGCCGGTGATCGTCGGAGTGGGGCTGGGCGGCAGCTTCGAGCGTGCCTGCTACCTGGCCAAAAAGGCCCTCATGCGTCCCCTGGGCACGCCGAACGCCCGACCGCACCTGGCCCGACTGGAGCAGGACCTGCTGGACGCCGTCAACCGGACCGGCGTCGGCCCGATGGGGCTGGGCGGCCTCAAGACAGCCATGGCCGTCCATGTCGAAGCCTATCCCTGCCACATCACCAGCCTGCCCGTCGCCGTCAACCTGGACTGTCACAGCCACCGGCATCGCGAAACGGAACTCTGATCCGGATCCTTCACCGCCCCCGAGGAAAAGCACGCCGAGCCAGATAGTCCGCAAGCCGCTCGGGCGGGCGTCCCAGCCAATCCGCGGTGCGGTTCGCCTTCGGCCGACCGTCCTCGCCCAGCATCCGCAATTGATCCCGCGTCAGCGGCGGCTTGGACATCGTCTGTTCAAAAAGCCAAGCCATGGGCTGCAGGAGGAACAGCGGTACCGGCACCAGCAGGCGACGAGACGGGGCTGCACGGCAGGCGAGTTCCACGATTTCCCGCAGCCGCAACGCATCGGGGCCGCCCAGTTCGTAGGTGCCGGGCGGGAACGGCGGATCCCGATCCAGCGCTCGAACCAGCACCTCCGCCACATCGTCGACGCCGACCGGCTGAAGGTACCCCTGGCCTCCGCCGGGCACGGGCATCAACGGCCACGGCGGATGGAACCAGCTGCGCGCCATGGCCAGGAACCGGTTCAGGAACGCGTCCTCGGGACCGAAGATGACCGATGCCGGAAAGACGTAGGCTTCCATGCCGCTCTCGCGAACCGTCCGCTCCGCTTCCGCCTTCGTCCGGTGGTAACGCGCGGGCGCCTCGGGCCGCGAGCCCAGTCCCGAAAGCAAGACGAACCTTCGCACGCCGGCCCGCCGCGCCTCGGCGACCGTGTTCCGCGTGCCCTCGACGTGGATCTTCTCGAACGAATCGGCGCCTTCGTGAATGATACCCACCAGGTGAATGACCGCCTGGCATCCTTCGCAGGCGCCTTGGAGGCTGGCGGGGTCGGTCACGCAGCCGACATGGTATTCGGTCGCGTTCGTTTCGATGGATCGCCGGTCGGAACCCGGGCGCACCAGCGCCCGGAGGATCCAGCCGGCGCGGGCGGCACGAGCACAGACGTGCCGGCCGACATAACCGGTCGCACCGGTGACGAGAACGCGTTCCGCCATGAGGCCCCGCCTTGTTCCCGATTCGCCCGCGACGGAGGCATGCTTCAACGGCCTTCAGGGTTGCGAACCGTTCGCTTCGTCCGCGACGATAACGAGTGCGGCCGAAGACGGACCGAGACGCTCCAAAACGGCCCCGAAGGCACGGATCGTTTCGCGGGCGCGCTCGATCGGCTTGTCGTCTTTCGCCCGCCGCCCCCAGCGAAGATGTGCCTGCGCGGCCAGCGCATTCGTCGAAGGTCCGGGCGTATCCGTGATCGGGCGCACCGGCTCGCCCAAGCGTCCCAATGCCGGAGGCGCTGCTTCTTCATCCGCCCAGCGGTCCAGGCAGGCGCCCGTCCGGGGATCTCGAAACCGCGCCAACCGCTCCACCGATGCGCGCGCGGCGGCTTCGTACGCCTGCAGGCCGGTGGCGTCGGCCGCATCCAGGCATGCGACCGCCAACGCGGCCTCGTCGTTCGCCAAGCAGGCGAATTCCGGTTTCCCGCCTCGCGGTACGGCGTGAGCGGTCCCGCGTCGCGCCTCCACGCACTCGGCCAGCAGGCGATCCAGCGTCCGGAGGGCGCACGCTTTCGCCGCGGAGTGGTCGAAGGCCGACGCGCAGGCCAGCAGCGCGCTGACCGCCCGCGCATTGGCGTCCACGAGCAGGATATCGTCCACTGGCGGGGCACGCCGCTCGCGTGTCGCCGCGATCAGCTTCATGCGCGCATCGGCCAGCAGGACGGAACCGGCCGCCGCTTCGAGCCGCAGCGACCGGCAGGCTTCCGCCGGGTCCACGGACACGAAAAGCAGGTTCCGGTGCGGAGCCGTTTCGGGCAGGTCGCCCCACTCGCCGATCCCGTGGACCGTGGAGAAGAACCGGCACTGCGTCGGATCCTTCAGTGCGCGCTCGACTTCGCCGACCGTCCAGGTGTAGTACTCGCCCGGATCCTCGGGCGTGACGCAGGCGGCCTGGCTGGCGAAAAAGCCGCCGCGGTCGCGGTCGGCCAGCGTCGTCAGCGTCCATTCGAGCGTCCGTTCGGCCGCCTCGCGGTACCGCGCTTCGCGCGTCGCCCGGAAAGCCAGCGCCAGCACCCGCAGCATCTCGGCGTTGACGGCCAGCAGTTTCTCCAAGCGAGGCATGCGCCAGTCCCGATCCAGGCCGAACCGGTGGAACCCGCCGTGCAGCCGGTCGTACACCGCGCCGTCGAGCATCCCGTCCAGGTACGTCCGGGCCGCGGCCAAGCTTTCGGCGGAACCGGTCCGGCGATAATGCACCAGCAGCAGTTCGACGGCGCACGGCTGCGGGAAACGCGGGCCCTCCCACTGGGGCGGCGGCACCAGGAGCGCGCGGACCGCCTCGGCGACACGCGCCAGCAGGCCGGACGGCACCTCGCCCGCCAGTTCCGGATCGTCGGCGCGCAACTGTTTTTCGAACTCCTCCGCCTTCACGGTCAGTTCGCGCCGCCGTTTCGCCCAGCTTTCGGCGACATGCTCGGTGACCGTCTGGAGACCCGGCTGCTCGCGCAGGTAGTCGTCCTCCAGCCGGGAGAAGGTCCCGCCCAGCAGCACCCATCCTTCCGGCGTCAGGAAGGCAACCAGCGGCCAGCCGCTGGCCTTCGAGAGCGCGCGGACAGCCGACTGGTAACGCACGTCGATATCCGGCCGGCGATCGCGATCGACGCGCACCGGGATGAAGTGTTCGTTCAACCGGCGGATCAGCGAGGCATCCTGCAGGGTCCTGCGCTCGAGCGCCTGCGCCGCCTGCGCCCACGAGCAGGAGATCGCCAGGGCAATGGGAAGCTCCCGTGCGGCGGCCTCCTCGAAGGCCGCGCGGTCCCACTCGCGCCAGCGCACGCCGGCAGGACCTTCGCCGGAGCGCAGCGTTCCGGCCAGCAGGAGCAGCAGGAGCGGCAGCATGCGTTGGGTCATGCCTGCAGTGTAGACGCCGCCCGGCATATTTACAGTCCTCGAGCGCGGGAACCCGCGAACACCGTACTCCGGATGCCTTGGATCCCGCGGCGGCGCACGGGCGGATTGCGCAGTGGCGGACGGCCGAGGGCGTGATAGTCTCACGCCGCATGGGGATCCACATCACCTGAGCAGGCGAGCACCTCGATGAAGGCCGAAACCGAACCGTCCGGCAAGAAGCAGAAATCGGGACCGTCAGGTCCTGCGCAGCTCGGGCCGAACGACCCCGTCCCGGCCTTGCGCTCGGTCACCGCCGAAGCCAAGCCGCTGGGCGGCGAGGCCGCCACCGGCGACGAACCGCCGGTCGGAATCGTGCTGCAGGATCCGGAAGGGTTCGCCACCGAACCGATCATCCTGACGCCCGAAACCCTGGCCCTGGTCACCACCTTTGACGGGAAGCGAACGCTCAAACAGATCCTGCAGGTCTTCGAAGAACGCTACGACATCCGGCTGCGCGACGAGAACATCCTCAAACTGATCCAGAAACTGGACGACGCGGGCTACCTGGACAGCCCGCGGTTTCGAGAGCGCTTGCGCGAACAGGTGGTGGCCTACCTGCGCGCCCCCACCCGGCCGACCGCACACGCCGGCACGGCCTACCCGGAGGACGCGGCCGGGGTGCGGAAGATGGCCGAGGGATTTTTCCTGTCCGCCGACGGCCCCGGTTCTTTGCCGTCGATCCGCGCGCCCAAGACGCACCAGCTCTCCGGCCTGATCCTCCCGCATATCGACCTGCGGGTCGGCGGATCGACCTATGCGCACGGCTACAAGGCGCTCCTGGAGCGCTCACAGGCGGATTTGTTCGTGATCCTCGGCGTCGCGCACCAGGGCGCCGGAGACGGGCTGTATCATCTTTCCGTCAAGGATTTCGAGACGCCGCTGGGCACGGTCAAGGTCGAGCGCACGATCGCCGCCAGGCTGCAGGCGATTTCCGAGACCGATCCCGCGCTCGGCGAATACCTGCATCGCAACGAGCATTCGATCGAATTCCAGGCCGTGCTGATGCAGGCGATGATCAAGGACCGGGCCTGCCGGAACTTCGAGATCGTCCCGGTGCTCTGCGGCCCGGTGGAGCCGTTCCTGCCGAGCGACGAGAAGAAGGGCAGCGACCCGCGCGACGACGAGCGCTTCAAACGTTTCGTCGCGACGCTGCGCGAGGAACTGGACAAGAGCAGGCGCAAGTGGTGCATCATCGCCAGCGTGGACTTCTCGCACGTCGGTCCCAAATTCGGCGACATGACGCCGATGACCCAGCGCCTGCTCCTGCCGGTGGCGCGCGGGGACCGGCGGCTGCTCGAACCGCTGGAACGCGTGGATGCCGATGCCTTCTACCGGGAAATCTTCCGGACCCGCAACTCGCGCCACGTCGACGCGGTCATGGCCACGCTCACGCTGCTGAGCGCCGGCCAGGGCCTTTTCGCGAAAGGGCAACTGTTGCACTACGACCAGATGTTCGAGGACCCGACGAAATCCGTCGTCTCGTTCGCTTCGCTGGCGTTGGAATCGAAATAGGCTCCTACTTCGCCGCCTTCGCCACCAGCCCCTCCACGGCCTTCAACAGCTCGGCCACCTGGGACCCGTCGGTGCCGCCGCCCTGGGCCATCTCGGGTTTTCCGCCGCCCTTGCCCCCGACGATCGGCGCCAACTGTTTCAGCAGGTCGCCGGCCTTCACGCCGCGGTTCACGGCTTCCGGCGAGCAACTCACGAGCAGCGAAACCTTCCCGTCCCGGCTGCCGGCCAGAACCACCACGCCTTCGGGCATCGACTTGCGCAGGCCATCCAGCGTCGAGCGCAGCGCGTTCGCATCGGCGCCTTCCAGACCGGCCGCCAGCACCCGGACGCCTTCGATGTCCCGGACGCGCTGCAGCAACTCGCCGGCCGCCGCATTGGCCGCCTTCTTCCGGTGCGATTCCAGTTCGCGATCGCGTGCCGCCAGTTCCGCCTGCAGCGCTTCGATGCGCGCCGCCAGCTCCTCGGGCTTCGTCTTCAGCGTCCGTGCCAGGTTCGTCAGCGTCGACGTCACGCGCTGCGCCTCGGCCACGGCCGCCGCGCCGGTCGTCGCCTCGATGCGCCGCACGCCGGCCGCGATGCTGCTCTCGCTCAAAATCCGGAAATAACCGATCTGACCGGTCCGTTCGCAGTGCGTGCCGCCGCAGAGTTCCTTGCTGGGACCCATCGCCACCAGCCGCACCGAATCGCCGTACTTTTCGCCGAAGAGCGCCATGGCGCCCATCTCGCGCGCCCGGGCCGGCGTCGTCACATGAGTCTCGACGATGAAATCCTCCCGGACCAGTTCGTTCACCCGCGCCTCGATCGTTTGGATCTGCTCGTCCGTGACCGCCTCGAAATGCGTGAAGTCGAAACGGAACCGGTCGGGCGTGACCAGCGAACCGCGCTGCTCGACGTGCGAGCCGAGCGTCTCGCGCAGCGCCAGGTGCAGCAGATGCGTCGCCGAATGGTTCTGGCGCGTCGGCTGCCGGCGCTTGCTGTTCACCTCCAGGATCACCGGATCGTCGACGCAGAGGCCGCCGCTGAGCCTGACCCGGTGCAGGATCAGTCCGTCCGCTTTCTGCGCATCCAGGACCTGGTGGCGGTGGTGGCCGATCGAGAGCCAGCCCTGATCGCCCACCTGGCCGCCGCTTTCGCCGTAGAACGGCGTCCGGTCGACCAGCACGATCGCTTCGGTGTCGCAGGCACGCTCGACCAGCCGTTCGCCTTCCACGATCGCCAGCACCGTGGCGTTTTCCACGCGCAGCTCGCGATAACCTTCGAAGATCGTGGGCGCACCGGCAAACTTCTCCTTCAGCCGGGCGAGCGGTCCGCCGGCGAAGATGTCCCGGGCCATGCCGGACTCGGAACGCGAGCGCTCGATGGCCTGCTCCAATTCCGCCTTGAAGCCGGCCTCGTCGACCGAATAGCCCTGCTGCTCGGCCTGCTCCCGCGTCAATTCGATCGGGAAACCGAAGGTGTCCCACAGACGGAAGGCATCACGCCCGGAAAT
>Ga0209381_1004794_pt1 | contig 11711 bp, 10 predicted proteins | sample DewCreD2012metaG_FD_184111 | JGI IMG/M metagenome (GOLD analysis project Ga0209381, IMG submission 184111) | Hot spring sediment bacterial and archeal communities from British Columbia, Canada, to study Microbial Dark Matter (Phase II) - Dewar... ...
AACTGAACTTTAAATATGCCACTTTTCTATCCTACGAAGCACGAAACCCCTGCTTGCGTATAGATGATGTTGGTGGTAATGCTAATTTTGTATCAGCTTCTTCGTTACATAATATTTATTGTCAAAAACAAATGTCAAAAATAATATTTCGCTTGAAGTTGGTTTTGATAAATTTATTTTTATTTCATTATTGCCATTTGGATATGGTATGTTATCTGTTTTTTGAATGATTTGTCCGAGATTGTTCGTTATGAAATATGAAATTTTTGCTGAGTTATCCATTTTAAATTTTACTGTAAAATCACTTTTAGAGGGATTTGGAAATACCTCAATTTGATAAGGATTTTTACCGTCAATTTCAAACTCATTGATTGACAATTGGTTTACCGTTAACCAAACTTCATAAATAGTATTATCTGCACTTGTCGTATTGGTTTGATTATTTGCAAATGGGTTTAAAGATAGACTTGAAATACCTCCAAAAATATGTCCAATCATAAATGAATTTTGAGTGATGTCATTTAATTTGAAAACTTTGTTGGTATAATGAGGAAGGTTAAGATTGGGTATAAAGTCTGCACTTGAACCTTTTAATGCAGGCATTTCAATTGGCATTTTATATTCTGTGAGATTTCCATTACTATCTCTTGTCAAGCGACTTATAGTTTTAACAAATGGCACTTGATTGTCTTGAATTAATGTGTCATTTTGATAGTAGTATTGGCTCATTCCACCAAAGAAAATAGAGTGCATATTGTTATTTTTAGCATCGTACATGCAAGCAACCGGACAGTGATAGTTACTTAAATACTGATTAAAAGTAGTTATAGGCGTATGACCGTTTTCAGTGATATCTACTGGATACAAGAAAGGTAAATCTGCATTAATTTGAAAAACTCCGGAAGATATAGTTAGCCCTTGCTCCCCATTGGGAAATATTTGCGGGAGCAAATTATAATCTCTGCGCCTAAGATGAATAGGATCTGTAATGGTAGAATAATTTTTGTAACTCAACTGAGAACCGGAATTGTCAATGGCAAATTTTCTAATTTGATTGGTATATTCTTGCGTAAAAGTTGGGTTTCCCATTGGGTTATATCTTCCATCAAATAGATGGCCACCAACCAAATAAAACATAGCATTTAATTTTTTCAAATGCCCACCAGTTACCTTAAACACATTGTCTTGAGTTTGTTTAAAGTACGTTGAAATAGGTTGATTATTTTCAACAGCATTCATTAAACCGCTTACATTTATTGAAGTTAAGTATGGATAAGTAATATAGTTGTTTGCAGTGATAGAAAACCCATAACCACCAATGATGTAAAGCGTATCCGCATCTTGATAAAAATTCATATTAGTGGATTGCAACTGCTCTTTTAATCCTGTGGGCAGTGTATTTACAGAAGAAGTCCAAATTTGATTATTAGCTACATCCACAACATATATGTCTGTATTATTTTGTGAAACTGGAAAAGAATTAAAGGGTTGTCTTGCGTGTAAACCGTCTTTTCTTCCACCAATAATTAACCATTTTCCATTATGCTGGGCATAGGCATAGGAGTGTAATCCGGGTAAGTTTGTTACGCTAACTGGAACTAATGAAAGTTCATAATTAAAATTAGTTTGTCCAAAAGTATTTAGGCTAATTGTCAAAATAATTAGTTGTAGAAACTGTCTTAATTTAGTCATATATTTTATTTATTTTATTTACGAATGTTTATCAAACCAACGTTCCCACGCTTTGAGTTCGGGCGGGTTTCAGAGCATCCGCCTTAGGCGGATCAACCAGCACTGAACTTGAACAGAAGCACAAAGCTCCAAATTTGCACGTCACCCCGCCTGACGTAAAACCCATGTTAGCTACTGGTACTTTGCTTGAGCCTTTCAATGGTTTGTTTCACCGCTATCCTGTTTGCAGTCGGTACAAATCTAAAGGTTGAGTTAAACTTCGAGCTATCAAAGTAATAATCTCTATCGTACTGATAACACATTTCATGCATCTCTCTCAGAATAGGTACGAAAACTCCCAGTAGCCTCATTCCCCACGCAGGCAATACTTGATACTTATCCGTAGCATTCATTTCATCGGCAAACAATTTTATCCACTGTTCGCCGGTAATTTTCTCAGGGTCGGTTGGCAGGTTCCAAATCTGATTATAGGCGTCTTTGGTGTTACCCAATATGGCAGTACCTTTTGCCAGATCAGGTGCATAACCCGTTGTATGAATTACTTTGGCATTGCAAAACCATTGCGCTTTTCTGCCTTTTACAAGGTTATCGTACACTAAATTCATCAAGAGGCTTCTGTCCTTGTATTCACTGAAAAAGTCAGGAGCACGAGCAATAATGGCTTCTAAGCTCCTCTTCTCAGCCGCTTCAATAATAAGTTTATCCACTTCTGCTCTAACTTGACCTTTTTTGCTGGTTGGGCTTATGGGAGGGGTTTCCGTAATGTGTTTAATGTGATCTCCTCCGATGGCATATACATTATCGAAGAAGACAAGTTTTGTTTTATTTATCAAACAAGCATCAATTACATTTTTCATAAGAGGTACCCATAGCTTTTGCCATATTTTGGTGTTATACTCAAAGCCCACAGTCACATAGACTACTTCGCTGCCGGCAATGGCCTTGGCTACCTGGTCTTTTTGCGTCAGATCAGCGCTAAAAAGTTCGTCATTAGGATTTACTTTTTTAGGGTTTCTGCTTACGAGTCTAATGTCATTGGTGAATTGTATCAACGACTTTGCAAGTTCTGTACCGATGGCGCCACCTGCACCTAAAATTGTCTGTTTCATTTTTTTAATTGTTATTTAAATTTGAAGATAGCATCTTATATATTACTACCGCTTGGTAATTTAGGAGTACTACATTGTCGCCCGGCACAGAAACTCGATAAGAGTACTCAGAATCAATCTTACACGTCACCTCCAGTTGAGGTGATAGGCGATAAGCTGCTATTCTACAGAAGTCTTGGTTAATGAACCCTTGTAAATTTGCTTTTAAAGATAATTTGACTTCTTACAATTGAAATATAATAAAGCTTAGACTGAAAGATGCTTACACCAATCTGTTTTTCCTCTGCCGCATTTAGAATATAGCTTACATGCTGCTTCTTCTTGGTCGAACATCCCGGCTCTCGGCACTTTGCTTCTTTTCGCAACTAAAGAAAAAAGCCTTGCGAGCATGAAAAAAGAACAGAATGCTTGAATTACCCATGAAACCCTTATTGCTGCAGCACTTTGTTATGGGCATGATTATTCTTTTTTCTTCCTTAATAACCAATGATAAACATTTTGTTGCCCAAGCGTTACGGCATAGGCTTGTACAAATTCCCAACCATTATTTCCCATATAATTCAAGGCATCAACCATCGAATTAAATTCTTGAACTTTTCCAGTTTGTTCATCTTTGATTCTTGTATCTTGAAAAAATCTTCTTTCCTCACCGTAGTCAACAGAAATAGTAACCTTGGTACTTAAGAATTTTTGTGTGCCAACAAGTACACAGTAAACATATTTACTTGTCTCTTCAGAATCACCACTCTTCTGAGCAAGTGCAGTGTTTACCAAATTTGTCGATATGAATATTAAAAATGTTAAAATAAATGATTTCATAATTTTAAAATTTAAAAGTTTTTTATTTTTTGTTATTCTGTTCTGCGTAGTCTCGCTTTTAAAAGGATTTTTTATTCTATACCTTCTTATTTTTGTCTACAGTCAATCACCAGATAAATAAAGAAATGTCACTCCAAATTCTCGATTGTTATAATTTCTTTCTATTGTTTGTTTTGTTTAACCTTCTAATAATTTTTCAGCAGCTTTGCATAGTGGTGAATTTTTAGCACGATAGTATAATCCGAAGAACTGCACTTGAACCTAACACAAAACCGTTATACGAAGCACTGAACCCGCCATTACGCTAAACCGCTGTTAGCGGTTCGGGCTTCTCATTTCTTGTTTAACTTTTCAATTGCTTCTCGTCTGTTTTTCACTTCCAAAATTTTGTAGATATTGTTGATATGAGTTTTTACGGTGGGTAAAGATACAAATAGTTTTTCGGCAATCTCCTTGTTGCCTAACCCACTATTTATCAAGTCTAGTACTTCAACTTCTCTTGGCGAAGTAAATTTCTAAAATTCGTTTGTTCTGAGATTTCATTGTTTCTTGTGTATTCTGCAAGAATATCTTGACGTTGTTTTTCAATTTCAAGTTTTAACCAATACCAAATGGCAAAAAAAGCAAAAAGCAATAATAAAACAGGTATAATAGGATACTTCTGCCAAAACCACAAGAAAGTAGTTCCTTCAAATGAAAATCTAATTGAGCATAGTCCTAAAAATATGCTCAATGCTATTAGTAATTCTTGTTTTCGCTTTGCTATTATACCCGATTGCAAATATTTGAATCTTCTTTAAATTTGTAAGTAAAAAAGAGTTTGCTAAACACTATGCTTGCAATCGCCTAAGAAAGAATAGGGCTTGTGTATTTTGTCAAAATCAAAAATGTTGCTCCCTTTTCGTTGAAAGTAAATGTGAATGGGAGAAGCATAAAAAGTACAGTTAGAGCAATCAATTGATTTTTACTTAAATTTTATTTTTATAAAGGCGTAAAAAGCAATATGATTGCTTGTTCGAGCCGAACTATATTCTTGAAAGAGGTGTCAAGTAATAGTTCTCTCCCGTTGTGTGAAAGCGCAAGTGCCAATGGCATAAATCCGACAAGAATTGTCATGCCGAAGAGAAGCCTCGAAGTTGAATTTTATTTTGTCATATCATTTTTTGTTTTGAGCGAAACGATATGCAAAATAACTTTCCACCTAAAATCCATTTTTATAAAATTATAATGTCAAATAAGATTGAAATGATGAGGGAAAATTTCAGTCCATCTTGATTGCGGTATCGCCATAGCCAGATATTAGCGGCTTGCGACTTGGCTTAGTGGCAGATTTTTAGCACTAAACCTAATCATAAATGCGCAAAGGTTTAATTTGGTGCTTCATTTTCACAGAAGCACGGAGCCTACGCTTTTTTCAAAATGAGAGGCTATTATATCGCTGTTTAATTATAAAGGATTTTTTATATATAATTTTGGATAATAAAATACTCTATTTATGTACTATGAATTTTAATGCAAAAACTCCCTTGTTCGTATTCAAAATCGCAAAATATAAACCATCATTTAAATATACTTCAAGGTTTACTTTACTTGATAGAACAGAGTATTTTATATCGGATACGACTTGACCAAAACTATTAATGATCTGAATATCTTGTATTTGCAAATCCTGATCTTTACTTTCTATAAAAAATGAGCCTCCGTTTGGATTAGGAAAAACGGTAAAATTTCCATGGTCAATATTAGGTGAATTAACATTAGTAAGAGGATTAGCTGATATTTCCCAAACAATAAGCCTTCCGCTATTATTTGTTGACGGATATTTAAAAGAGTCTGAAGCTGTACTTCCAGTTCCAAAATTTGAATACGTAAGATTGTATATTATACCGTTGAGATAAGATTGCTCTGTCAACTCATAACGATAGATATAATACCCCCCACTACCCCAGGGCAAATTAACTACATGCATATTTACTACATTCATTCCACTTGTTGGCTCGTCTGCTGGGAATATTATGACAATTTTATCATTAGCATCAGACTTCCCTGCTAATGCATACATTCCTTCGTTAATTGATAGAGGAAGTCTGTTCAAAGCATCGTTCATTTTATTTAGGTTATAGAAAACATATGCCGTTGGTTTGGGCACGATAGGTCCAACTCTGAACAAACCCATGTTAGTAAAATTGCTACTCGATTCGCCAATGTCAAACATGCCAACGGGATGCGACATAGTAACTCCTCTATTCAGCATATCAATAATATGCCTGAATTTATCTAACCCATAATCTAAATCCCCCCAAACCGTTGAGTTTAGGTCTAATCGTCCCCATTCAGCATTTATTAGTTCAGCATTAGGCACATAAGTATTTCTCCAATTTATTGCCTGTTTTACTTTTTCTGCATCATAACCGCCCTTATACTGAGTGTCAGAATAAGGATGAAAAGATAAAAAGTCAAATTTTTTATTATTATCCCGGATAGCATTTAAAAATTTAGTGGACATAGACGATGAAAAAGATACAAAACTGCATCCCCCAAGTTTAATATTATTAGCCAAGGTAGTATCAGCCGAAACTTCATCAGCGATAGCGGCATATGCCTTATAAAGTTCAACATCATCACCTTTCCAGAAAAACTTTCCAAGTAAACCTTCCTGATCGGGCTCATTCCAATGTTCAAAGTATCGCACTCCATGAGTTTGGTAACAATGCTTGATAAAATGGTACATCACTCTACCATAAACAGCATTGTCTCGTGGTGGTGAATTACGAATAGAATTATCATATCCCAAATAAGGAAAAAGAATAAGGAGCTCTGGGGGTAAAGGGTAATCAGGAGTAGTGTCTCGACTAAGAGTAAAAGGCATATAATCCATAGTAATAAATGGTTCTGCGCCAATAGATTTTATTACTGTAATAGCGAAGTCAATATACGAGAACTTGTAATTAGCCGGATTATCGGCATCTTTGATACTGTTCCCTCCTCTATAAAATTCATATTTTAAGTTGCGTAGAATATCCGTATTCTTCGAGAAATAACATGTATCTGGTGGGTTATCCATTCGTCCAATAGATATTCTGATAAATCGAGGTTTTAATTCGGCCATAACTGAAGCGAATGCCGGGTCGGTAATATAAAGGGGGCGTTGCCCACAGATGGTGGAAGGTGGGCCATAGCCATCCACCATGTGGCATTCGTAGTGGTCTCTCCAAATGGGAGGCATAACTCTCGAAGGCGCACTTGCATTAACTATAATATTAATATTTTTTTGGGCATAAGCCGTGTTAAAGCATAGGGCAAAAATTGTTAAAAAGATAAAATTTTTCATGGCATTGTTTTTTTAAAATAAAGTTAATGTTTTCAGACTTTACGTTCGGGCGGGTTTTCGGAGCACGAAACCCTCTTCTTGAACTATTTTTTGGAAATTATAATAGCCAAATAAAACTATTGAGACTGCTAAAATGATAATATTCGAAATCGTACCAAACTTTGCGTCTTTACACAACAAAATAATAAGCACTTGGGACATTACCACTGCAACAAGTCCGATTAGCCAAGCATATTTGTAATTCAGTAATTATAACAATCCATAAGTCAAAAGTAGGGTTGTTGCTATTTCTTTAATAAATCCAAGCAAATGGATTACGCCATGTATTAATACGATAGTAAAAAACAAATATTTCTAGAATCTAACCATTGATAACTACTTCTTCAATATGCCTTCTATATGAATAAAGCATTTTTTCAGCATAATCGTATCTGATAAGTAATAACGGCTCTTTATTGTCTACACCTAATTATTTTAGCAAGTTTTTATCTCACATAGATTTATCCGCAATACATGTTTAGATGAGCGTGATAAATACCTAATTCTGTTGCAATTAATCCAAGACGTTAAAAGGCACATCCTTTACATGATTTTACATCGTTATTTATACTGATGAAAACGCCAATAATTGCGGTTTTCTGTCAAATGCAACAAACTAAAAAAAAGTTACGAGGCCCAAAATTTTTTAGATGAAAAAGGCAATGCTTGCAGTATTTTTTCAATGTACAACAAACTAAAAAAAAGTTATGAGACCTACTTTTTAGATGAATAGTTTTTTTTCTTACTCCATCATCTAGCCTATCCGGATAATTTACTATACACTCATATCTTTTATTTGAAGCAAAAATAAATAAGATTATACAATACTCATATAAATCTAATATATAATGCATGATTTTCTGCATCAACTATCGGCAATGCCCGTGTGAAATCGAGGTTAATAATAATTCCCTCTTGGGTCTTTTCAAATTTCCAGGCCTGCTTATTATGGACTGACGCTGCTTTAACAGCAACTCTAATAAAGATATTTAAATAATTGGTTATTCGCTTTTAATTTATGTCTCTGTATATGCGCGCCATTAACGGTTGGCGGATTTGCGTATTAGCAGATTTTCAGCACAAAAGTCAATCGAAGAACTGTACTTGACCCTACCACAAAACTGTCATACGAAGCACTGCACCCGCCACTTTTGCAAAACCGCTCCTATGTTTGCAAAAGTATAAATTAGCAAAATGAAATAAATCAAATTTGAAAGAACAAGGGGGCAGAAAAAGATAGTCAAACCGCGTAAGCCAGAGAGCTTCTCTAACATGAATATCCCTGCCCCCCTTTCTTATCTTGAAGGTCGTACAGTTTAATTGAACCTTTAGAGTTCGTGATAGGATCGTTGACCATAGATAAGATTGTTCTTGCATTTTTTGATTTCCATTTCGAAATTAATAAAAAGAATCGTTATAAACATTAAGAAAAATTATTGTGGCATAGATGTTTCGTTAGAAACACGTGACATCTGCTACCAAACAGAGAGTGGGGAAAAACTTCACATGCAGGTAAAGAACAACAAATCGGGGTATAAGAAGCTACGTAAAACCTGTGGCACAAATTGGCATTATGTTATGGAAAACACCGGGATATATCATACCGGTTTAATGTTCTTTCTACATGATCATCAATTGACCTATTCAGTTGTAAATGCACTTCAGATTAAACGTTACGTACAAATGCATCTTGAGCGAAACAAGTCAGATAAAAAAATGCCGGATAAAGAATACTTTGAATGCCGTTCGCTAAACAATGCAATACATGATATGACCAAAGATATTACAAAACTGAGCAACCATATTCATAGCACCAAAAGAGCTCCATACCAAACCAATGAGATATTAGCTACCTACAGAAGCCTTCTTGCCAAGCTAAGAAAAGAGAAACAGAAATTAGAAAATTCTCTTCACAAAGCCCTAAAAGCATGGCAGCCTGAATTATTGGAATTGGTGCAAAGCGTTAAAGGCATTGGAAAATGAGCTGCATCAGAACTTATTATTTTATACACAAGGATTTAAAAACATCGAAAACTATAAACAACTCATTAGTTACGCAGGTTTAAGCCCGGTGAAGTTTAGTAGTGGCAGCAGTATAAAAGGGAAGGTAAGAATATGTAAACAAGGTGGTAAACAACTACGCCATATTCTTTACATGGGTGCTTTAAATGCCAAATCAACCAACAAAGCCTGTTTAGAACTGTACAACAGATTGGTGTTAAAAGGAAAAAACAAAACTAAATTTCAAGATAACTATACACTAAATTTTTTGTGATTTTTTTCTTGTTTTTTACACAGTTCATGTTGTGTGCTGTTTTTTCGCTTTCTTCTTTGGAAAATCAACAACTACGGCATAAATTAGCAAGACCAATGCCCCCAAAGCAAACTCAATATGCACATTACTTACTGCTAAACGAGTAATGTAAACCGAAGATGCAAACCAGGATATTGGTATGGCTACCCGAGTGATAAACCATCTAATGTACTCTTTCATAACTCGCTGGTTTTAAAGTGAATTTTTTCGTCCCGGCAAATCAACTGAATCACATCTCGCCCTGAATAAGCAGCAGGGGGCATTCCGCCACCGGGTGTTACCCAATGACCGCACATATAAAAACTTTTCAGCGCTTTGAAATGTGTAGGTAATTTCAATTTTGTGGCTTCGGGAGTTGGCAACCACCCTTCATAGCTCTGCCATTGTGGTTGCCTGTCCAATTTTTGTAAGTAATCGGGGTGGCGGTGTCGGTAAAATCTACTTTACCTTTTATATCACCAAAATAAGCTTCTAAGGCCTCAATCAAAGCATTGCTAATGAATTGTCTTTTTTGCCGGTAAATCTCTTGTCCTTTATCATAAATATTTTTCCAATATTCATAATCAGTATCTACCATTGCTGTTATCAAGGTTTTTCCTTTTGGGGCAAGGGTTGGGTCAAAGTTGTATATCTGAAAAGTAATGCGTTCGTGTTCATAATTCCCTACTTTTAATTTTTGAGTCAAAGGAATATTTACCCCTAGGATAGAAGACTCAACATCATCAAATGTTCGGTTGATACCAGCAGAAAAATAAATGAGTGACGGAAAAGTTTTTAGCGTTTGATAAGCATTTTTAGTTTTTTTATCTACAAACTTTTCGCCCAATAATTCAAACAGAACCGTATTACCATCTGCAGCCGAAATCACATATTCAGCTGTTACTTTTTCATTTTTGTTAAGTTCAATTCCTATTGCTTTATTTTTTTCAATCAAAATCTTGGTTACTTTTTTACCAAAAGCTATTTCACCTCCTAACTCACGATATCGCTTTTCGAGTTTCTCTATAAATTTGCCCGAACCACCCAATGGATAACCTGCTGTGCCCTTGTAGGCATAGGCTAATTGCATCAGAAAGAAGGTCATTGACATTTCTGAAGCCCAAAAGTTTTCAAATACCGCTCTCAAAACTTCGTTCTTAAGTTTTTGAGCAAATTCTTTTATTGAAACAGCGTTGTACTTGCCCATAGCCATTACGAAAGGCAGGTTTGTAAGCAAGGCTTTTGTCCAATCCCAAGGATTGAGCAATTCAAAGGATTTATCTAATGGAAAGGAATTGTTCGAGTAGGTTTCAATGGCACTAATGAACTCACTAATTACGTCTTCATCTTCGGGAGAAATTTCTAAAAAATGCTTTTTCAGTTTATGAATATCAGTGTATAAATGCACGTTTTTCCCGTGGAGACTTTTGTACTCAATAAATTTGCTGTGGTTGTGAAAAGTATTACCTTCAATCACTCCAAGTTGATGCCAAAGATCGTATAAGTCAGTACCGGGTGCTGACCCTACCAACCAATGAATAGAGCCATTGACATAATAGCCTTCTCTATCCCAAGAAGAGCATACTCCACCTGCTTTTTGCCCCATTTCAAAAATGGTAACTTTAAAGCCGTTGATGCGAGCGAATATCCCTGCTGATAGCCCTGAAATTCCAGCTCCTATGATTGCGATTTTTTTGTTATTATTCATTATGCGTTAGATTATTTGATTCTTCTATATTTTTTTAAAGCAAATCATTTTGGTCATAAAAACTTACTTGCTTCAAGTTTCATTTTCTTCTCATCTAATATTGAAACGCAAGCGTCAGGATTGCCTATAGGTGTAACAAACCTTCCATTTTTCCAGATATTTTCTTTAGGACAGTAACTGAGTTTAGTCAGTACGATTTTGTTTAAATCTTTTTCCAATCGCTTGTCATCGGTGCGAATCAGCCTATCACTAAAGTCAAATAGAAAAGAAAAAAGCAATAGCGAAGCAGTTAATGCTAATAAAATGCCTTGTAAGGTAGAAAATTTTTCAAAAAACAAAGAAGCAGTGCCAAGAATGATTCTTGTCAAAAAAAAACAAGCGTTTCTTTTCGTATTTAGATAAGAACCACAAAGCGGCTTTGATCTTCAAAAAAACGGCTGTTTGCCTGCCAATGCCTATGAAAACTGCTCTTAGTAATGAGAGAGTTGCGAGTAAAATATTCATATTATTACTGATTATAGTCTCATAAGTTGATATTATGTCATTCATTTTCTTTTTCTTGAGTCATTCTTAAAATAACATACAACGGTTTGCCGCTTACCGCAGTGAGGGGATTTCGGAGCACTTCACTGCCAACCCAGCACAAATGTTGATAGAAGCACGAAGATTGATTTAACCACTGAACCGCCACTTGCGTGTAGCTGCTGTTAGCGGGTCGTT
>Ga0209381_1004801_pt1 | contig 11696 bp, 7 predicted proteins | sample DewCreD2012metaG_FD_184111 | JGI IMG/M metagenome (GOLD analysis project Ga0209381, IMG submission 184111) | Hot spring sediment bacterial and archeal communities from British Columbia, Canada, to study Microbial Dark Matter (Phase II) - Dewar... ...
AAATAAAGATGAAATTATAAGAGAACTAAAATGTGTTACATATCATAATTTATCTATAAAAAGAAATAAAAATATATATATTACAGAATTTATTATAGATACATAATGTGACAGTAATCACATAAAATAAAATGAACTTTTTATATAATTTATGCGTCTAATAAAAAAATGGACAAAGGGAGTATATAAGATGTTATTAAAAGGAGGTGAGATAATTTTTATAGGTGTGAAGTGGAGTATAGAATTTAAATATGGGATATTAAAATGAAAGGAGAAAAATTATGAAAAAAAGTTTTATTTTGTTTGCTGTTGTTTTTTTATTTGTTTTTAGTTTTCAAATTTTAGCAGATGATATTGAAGAACAGGCACAGGATGAATTATTGGTTGTAGAAAATTCATACGATGTGATGTCCCCGGAGCAACAGGAACAGGTTCAGGAAATGACAAATACCAAATGGCAGAATATGTCAGAGGAACAAAAGGCAAAAGTACAGGAGAAAATAAAACAGAAATGGGCAAATATGAACGAAGAACAAAAGAAAAAGGCAATAGAAAAAATGAAACAAAAATGGAATTCTTTGCCTGAAGAAAAAAAGAATCAAATAAGGGAAAAAGCAAAAGAAAGATGGAATAGTTTATCTGATGAAGAAAAGGAAAAATGCAAAGATAAATGGAATGAGAAATGGATGAGTTTAAGTGAAGAGCAAAGAGAACAAATAAGAGAAAAAGCAAGAAACAAATGGAACAGTTTATCTGATGAAGATAAAAAAGCAAGAGTTGAAAAAGCAAAAAATTACTGGCACAATTTAAGTGATGAACAAAAGAAAAAGGCAAAAGAACGTATGAAAACAAGATGGCAGGCATATCCTGATAGTGAAAAACAACAGATAAAAAGCAGAATAAAGGAAAAGATACAGGATAGAAAAAAAGGTAAATAATTTGAAATATTTATAATTTGCGATTTTTTTTAATTTAAGAGTAGAATAACAAATTAAATAAAAAGAATCTCCTTTCCTATTAACGGTCAGGAGATTCTTTTTTATATTTTACAAGTAATTTCAAAAAAGTAATTGAATCTACCAAATTTTCAAATCTTCCATATTTTACAAATTAAAAAATAATGTTTTTATTGAATTGTAAATAGAAGAGGAAGTTAAGTAACCCCTCAGTTGTGGTAGGTTTTTATAAAATATAAAGTAAATTTTTTTGTTATACTTTTTACATTAATAAAATCTCCCCATACCCCTCTTTTATACCGTAAAATTCACTTTGTTCATCACGGCACTTTGAAAGAGGGGAATTAAAAAAATTTTTTTTATCTCTCCCTTTTCTAAAGCTGTCCATTACCCATAAGTATCAAGAAGCAGGTATACCGCTGATTTTTTCGTAAAAGACGGTAGAGGGAAGTCGAGCAAAAGAATTTGCAGTCAATGGTGGACGAGGCTTACGCAACAACCCTTGGGTAGGATTAAGAAGGGCGTTAAAATTGGGAGTAAGTAAACTAGACAACACTGCGAACCACCCGTAATTTTCCTCAAAAATCAGGATATACCTACTTCTTATTATATAGATAAAGATATGGGTAATGGACAGTTTCTAAAGGGAGATTAAGAGGGATTTTCAATTTTTATTATCACCTCCTATAACTGAGGCGTTACGAAGTTAAGTAAATTTTACTTGATATTTCAGTTTTTTGATACTAAAATATATATAAAGGAGGCGATAATATGCCAGAAGGTGAGATATTTGTAGAAAGAAGGAAATATAAAAGAGTTGATAAAAAAATAAAGGTTTCTTATAAAATTGTTTCATTGCCCAAAGAACTGGAGGAAATAAAGAAAAAAATAGAAAAAAATACGGTAGAATCTAGTAATATTAGTGTTGGGGGAATACAATTAATAGGTGATGAAGAACTTTTCCCCGAGCAAATTTTAAGAATAGAGCTAGAAACAGAAAAAAAGACAGAGGCAATAATAACATTTGCCGAAGTTCGCTGGTGCGCTAAAGATGATTATATAAATAAGTATCGTATAGGTATTGAGTTTCTTGTTTTAAAAGATGAAGACAGAGAAATAATAGAAGAAATAGTAGGAGAAATGTAAACACATTTATTAATTCTACAGGGAACCTTTTTAAACCTTAAGGTATCTAAATATATAAAATTATTTTTGATATTATTTCAGGAGGTGAATGTTTATGAATTATTTAAAGACATTTACCCTTATGGGACTTTTAACGGTTTTATTTGTTTTGATAGGAAATTACTTAGGTGGACAGACAGGTATGATTTATGCCTTTGGTTTTGCTTTGGTTTTAAATTTTTTCTCTTACTGGTTTTCAGACAAGATTGTTTTAATGATGTATGGCGCAAAGCCGGTAACAAAAGCACAGGCACCTGAGTTATATAATATGGTTAATAATCTTGCAGTGAGAGCAGGGCTTCCGATGCCAAAACTTTATATCATAGAAGACAATATGGCAAATGCTTTTGCAACAGGCAGGGACCATAATCATTCAGCAGTTGCGGTGACGCGAGGGATTTTAAATATACTTGATAATAAAGAATTAGAAGCAGTAATTGCTCATGAATTAACACATATAAAAAATTATGATATTTTACTTGGAACAATTGCTGCAACAATTGCAGGTGCAATTACAATGCTTGCAAGAATGGCATTCTGGTTTGGTGGTGGAAATGATGATAACAGGGGAAATGCAATTGCAGGACTTCTTTTATTAGTCCTTGCACCACTTGCAGCATTACTCATACAGATGGCTATTTCCCGTTCACGTGAATATGCGGCAGATAATGGTTCTGCTGATATTACAGGCAGACCACATTCACTTATTTCAGCGCTGGAAAAATTACATAGCATGGCAAAAAGAACAAGTGCGGCAAATATAAATCCTGCCACTTCTCATATGTTGATTGTTAATCCGTTAAGGGGTGATTTTTTGGCATCACTTTTTTCGACACATCCAACACTTGAACAGAGAAAAAGAAATTTAATGAAAAGAATGTAAAAATTCAATTTTGGGGTCTGGTGATATCTGTTTCCGATTTACGATTTGAAAAACGAAAAATTGAAAAATGTAGTTGTAGAGACGGGGTTCCATCCCCGTCTAAATGGAAACACGATAAGGATGTAATTATGAAAAACCAAAAACGAGACAGGGACGGAGCCCTGTCTCTACGAAAATCAAAAAAACAAAAAATAAAAAACTGGAATCCTGTTTGAATTTAGCTCTGATTTAGTCAGGGACAGGAATGACAGAAGAGCGAGAGCGACAGCGACAGCGAGATTAGAGTGAGAGCGAGAATTGAGATTATAAGTAGGGGCGAACCTGTGTGTTCGCCCGAAAACTGAAAATCGACAATTAGAAATTCCTATACCCTTTGCAGATGTCCATTACCCGCATCTTCTTAATACTTATGGGTAATGGACAAACCCTGCGGGGAGCTGTCTATTACCCATAAGTATCAAGAAGCAGGTATACCGCTGATTTTTTCGTAAAAAACGGTTGAGAAAAAGTCATGCAAAGAATTTACAGTCAAAAGTAGGCGAGGCTTACTCAACAACCCTTGGATAGGATTAAGAAGGGCGTTAAAACTGGGAGTAAGTAAACTAGCCAACGCCACAAATCGCCCGTAATTTTCCTCAAAAATCAGGATATACCTGCTTCTTATTATATGATAAAGATATGGGTAATGGTCAGGCGGGGAGAGAGGATAAAGGGGAGGGGGAGACAAAAATATTGTTGATTTCTGATTGCTTGTTGCTGGTTGGATAAGACATATACGATTTAATAATTACATTTTCGGTTTACGATTTTCGATTTACGGCTTAAGAACAGAAAAACAAATAATAAAAAATTGAAAATTAATTAATTTGGGGGCGAATAATTATTCGCCCAAATGGGGTGTCATGCCTGTCTCTGGAATAAATCAGGGATAAACTCCATAAGGCATCTAGTATCTGGATTCCTGCATTCGCAGGAATGACATAAGCGCGAGAAGTGAGATATAATAAAGGGCAGATAATTTTTTTATTTACATACATAAAATATTATGCTATTTTTTAAAAAATTAAAAAAGGATTTTATCATGAAAGATTTCAGACAGATTAGTTTAGAAATTTTAAATGATGTGTTTATTACAAAAAGATGGGCAAAAGAATCAATGCAAGAAAATATGCATGACATTGATGCGCCGCATAATGATATTAAAAAAATTTATGAATTAGTTTATGGTATTTTAAGAAATAAAAATTATATTGATTTTAATATAAATAGATTTATAAAAAGACAAGTTAAAGATATTAAATTATTAAATATTTTAAGAATAGGATATTATCAGTTAAAATATATGAGGTCAATACCTGCCTATGCAGCTATAAATGTATGTGTGCAACTTACAAAAATTAATATTCATCCAAATGTTTCCGGATTTGTAAATGCTGTTTTACGCAACATACTAAGAAGCAAGGAAACAAATATAAAAATTCCGGACAAAGACAAAGTTGAATATTTCTGTCTTAAATATTCATACGAGCCGTGGATGATAAGATTTTTGTTGAAATATTATCCGGATGAAACAGAAGAAATATTAAAGGCAGGGAATTTCAAACCCCCTGTTTTTATAAAAACAAATACTGTTAAAATAAATACTGATGAATTATTAAATGAATTAAAAAAAAGAAATATAGAAGCAGAGAAAATAAAAAAAATCAAAGAGGCATTATATATTAAAAAAGGGGATGTGATAAATACCGATTTGTTTGAAAAAGGATTTTTTTATGTGCAGGATATTTCTTCGCAGATTTTAGGTATTGTTGTTGACGCAGATAAAGATGATGCAATTATTGATATTGGAAGTGCACCTGGTGGTAAAAGTGCTTTTTTTTCTATTGCAATGAAAAATAAAGGGCAGATTATAGCAATAGAACCGAAGAAAGAAAGAATAAAAATAATGGAGCAGAATTTTTTACGTCTGGGACTTACAAATATAAATATATTACAACATGACGCAACAACAGATATTCCGGCGTTTCATAACAAAGCAGATAAAATTATTCTTGATGCTCCGTGTTCTGCACTCGGTATAATACGCAGACATCCGGAGAAAAAATGGTGTTTAAAGGAAGAAGAGTTAAAAGAATTCCCAGTATTACAGATTAAAATATTGGAAACGATAAAAAAATGGGTTAAAAAAGGTGGCTTTATTTATTATTCAACCTGCACAATAAATCCGGATGAAAATCAAAATGTGATAGAAAAATTTATTAATAAGAACAAGGATTATAAAATAGAAAATGTTTTTAAAAATTTAGATTTGAACCCCAAAGAATATAAAAATGATAATTTTTTTCAGGCACTTCCCGGAAATGAATTAAATATGGATGGCTTTTTTATTGCAAAGATAAAAAGAATCAAATAATTATTTTACAACAAAAATCTTACCACGCATTGCAGATGATGAATTTGGATTTTTAATTATAAAATAATAAATCCCTTCTGACACAGTTTGACCACGGCTGTTGGTGCCATCCCAGTCAGCACGTATTATTGATACATTTATTGTTTTAACAAGTTCGCCTGAGACAGTGTATATGAGTATTGTTGAATTTGGCACTATGTTTTCAAATTTTACCTTTTGTTTATCCGGATTAAATGGATTTGGATAAACAATGGGTCTTCCAAGCGGGAAAAAGGAAGCAGTTGAATAAACAGGCGGATGCTTACCATAAGGTCCATCTTCAATGTAATGCGCATCATTGTAGTCAATGGCAGCATAATCAATAATCGGTTGTTTCTCAGGTGGAACATCAACTATTGTTGCAACAAAAACAATCTGTATTATCTCACCAGGGTCTAATACAAGTTTTTCTCCAGTTGCAGGGTCTGTTGTTAAATCCCAGGTTAGTAACTGTCTTCCATCAGTAAGTATTGTTATTGTCGGTGTTACGGCAAAATCATTGTATTTGAATTGTAATTGTTGCGGTAAAGTGTCCCACACAGAAATATTGGTAACAGAAACAGGGGTGTCATTTTTAATTTCAATTGTGTATGAAATGTCAGCACCTTTTTTTGGATTATCACCAGTTGCATATAAATTCACAGTAATATCAACAGGATTTGGGAAAGGAGTTGTAGTAATGGTTTGGGTAGGAGTAGAAGTTCTTGTAGAAGTGAAAGTGAAAGTAGGAGTAAAAGAAGGAGTAGAAGTAAAAGTAGGAGTGGAAGAAGGAGTAAAAGAAGGAGAAGAAGTATTGGTAAAAGTCGGGGTAAAAGTTAAGGTGCGGGTAAAAGTAAAGGTGGAAGTTGCAGTATAAGTAGGAGTAGGAGTACGAGTGGAAGAAAAAGTAGGAGAAGGAGTAAGTGTGTTGGTAAAAGTAGGGGTAGAAGTAGGAGTATTGGAAGAAATAGTATCAGTAACAGTCAAAGTAAAAGTAAAAGTGCGGGTGGAAGAAGGGGTAGAAGAAGCAGTTAAGGTAGGAGAAGCAGTATGAGTGTAAGTAAAAGTAAAAGAAGAAGTGGCGGTTCTTGAGAAAGTAGGAGAAGGAGTAATGGTAAATGTATTGGTAAAAGAAGGAGTTGCAGTAGGAGTGTTGGAAGAAATAGTATCAGTGAAAGTAAAAGTGGAAGTAGGAGTCCTTGTAGGAGTCGGGGAATAAGTATTAGTAGGAGAAGGAGTGGCAGTACGAGTTAAGGTAATGGTAAAAGTGCGGGTGAAAGTAGGAGTAGAAGTAGGAGTGTTGGAAGATATGGTATCAGTGAAAGTAAGAGTAGGAGTTGTGGTTCTGGTGTTAGTAGGAGAAGGAGTAGAAGAAGGTGTAGGAGTTCTTGTAAAAGTAGGAGTAGAAGTTCTGGAAGCCGAAGGAGAAGGAGTAAAAGAAGGAGTTAAAGAAAAAGTAAAAGAAGGAGTAGGAGTGCGAGTGCTTGTCCAGGTAGGAGTTAAAGTAAGAGTAAAAGTGCGGGTAAAAGTAGGAGTTACGGTAGGGGTGTTGGAAGAAATGGTGTCAGTAAAAGTAAAAGTAGGAGTTCTGGTTCTGGTGTTTGTGAAAGAAGGAGTGGAAGAAGGAGTTGCAGTTCTGGAATAAGTAGGAGTAGGAGTGCGCGAAGGAGTATTTGACTGAGTAAGAGTAGGAGAAGGAGAATATGTTGGCGAATTAGTTCTTGTAAAAGTAGGAGTAGGAGTGCGTGAAGGAGAAGGCGAAAAAGTTGGCGAAGGAGTGCGGGAATAAGTAGGAGTAGGAGTGCGCGAAGGAGTATTTGACTGAGTAAGAGTAGGAGAAGGAGAATATGTCGGCGAATTAGTTCTTGTAAAAGTAGGAGTAGAAGTGCGCGAAGGAGAAGGCGATGGAGTAAAAGATGGCGTGGATGTCCGCGAAGGTGAGATAGAAGGCGTAGGCGAAGATGAGGGTGTTGGCGTTCTCGAAAAAGTGGGTGTAGATGAAGGAACGGTTGACGGAGATATTGTTGGTGTGCGAGTTGGTGTCCCGCCTGTGCAATTAATAGTTATTGAGACCTGGCTTCCAACAGTATATGTAACACCCTGCGGCTGCACATAAGCAACATTAACAAGAGGTCCGCATACAGAACCATTTGCCTGCGCCACCCAGCTATATGTAAATCCCTGACCACGTGTTAGTTGCGCAATTAATGGCCACTGCACTTCGTCGGGGTCTGGTGTTGTATTTAATGAACCACTGTTTGACGCGCTTACAAAAGAAAGTCCATTTGGCAGCGGGTCACGGACAAATATATTAAATGCAGTATCAAGTTCTGTTCTCCAGTATGATACTGTTGTAACACCTGAATTAGAACCGGCAACTCCACCATTTGCAAGACCTGCATAGCCGGCATTTGCTGCAATAGTACCAGTTAAAAGTGGTGTTGGAGGCCAGCTTGTTGCTGAATTTGCTTTTACAAAAACATTTACATTTGTTCCCTGCATCTCTATACGGACATCAACCAAACTTCCGGGCCCACCTGGTATATATGATGTGCCTGCACCGCTTTTTGAATCAACAACTGTGCCACCGTCATTTATAAGTTTAACGCTTTCATTCCAGGAATCGTCAGAAAAAGTAACATAAGAATTATTCCTGAATTTAATGCCAAAGCCACTGTTGCTTGATAAAGAAAAAGTAGCATATATTATTCCATTTGTTCCATGTGAATAATTATATGTCATCAAGGAATCTGAACCAGCAGGAGAACGCGCAGTCCCATTAAATGTCCAGTCAGCAGTTCCTGATGCTCTTGTCCAGCCGGCAACAGTTCCTAATACATAAGTGTTTGTTGATGAGTCAACAACAGTGCCATTTAAATTAGTAAAAGCAATTGTGTAAGTTACATTCTGCCCGGAATTTACAGTTGATGCTGATGCAGTTTTGGTAACTGATGACGGCGGTGGTGGCGGCGGTGGAACATAAGCACAGGTTATGCTGACTGTGTGGTCATCTGCGACAGGTGATTCGTTTGTGCCATAAATATATGCAATATTTTTTGCAGTAACAGTTGCCATGGGGCAGGTGCCATTTGCTGTTACCCAGTATGATACAGTTCCGCACTGATTAACAAGCATATTACCTATATTCCATGATAAATTTTGTCCGTTTCTGGTTCCAGCTGGAGATGAAGTTATAAATCCACCGAATGTAACCTGTGTTGGCAGAGAATCAATTAAATTTACATTTGATACCTGTCTTCCTGGTTGTGGACCATTTCCAAATACACGTCTCCAGGTGTATCCATCCCATTCTTCTACCAGAACATTCGTAATAGGTGGACGGGTGCCGTTACAGGAATCCTTGTTTATTGTAGTAACATCAACAGATGTGCCATCACCTTTTGTCCAGTCAGGAGAAATAGGGTATGGGAGCTGGTCATCACCATAGCCAATCGTTGTATATGAGCCGGTTGTTGGTAATTTTGACCAGTCATCATCCCAGTTTTGTGCTGGCTCTCCATTTGCGCGCAGACCTACTATTGTAATAAGTGGATTTTGTGTGCCCATTCCTGTGCCCTGAGAATAAATACCATCCGGATAATGAATATTTGGCAAGTTATTAAAAAATTTCATAAGTAGGTGCGTGGGCATTGATATTGACTGATTAAAACGAACTATAAGCCGCTGATTCCAGCATCTTGTGCCATCACAGCCGGGAACCAGATCTTCTGTTGACAATACAACACCTGTAGTTCCTTCTACAATATACTGCTCAATATTCCAGTCAGAGCCATGAAAATCAGAATTTACAAAATAAGAAACTCTGTAATTTGACCAATCAATCCATGGTTCTGCTGCCTGATGCATACCACGTATTGTTATGCGCATATTTCCAGCTGTTGCCTGAGGATGTTGTGCAATTGAAAAAGTTACTCCATAACGTCCGCCATTTATCCAGCCGGCTTGTGATGAATTGCAATAGTTTATGGTATATGTTATAGTATCTCCCGGATTTGCCATTGTCCGATTGGCTGTTTTTGTGATTGTAAGCGCTGCAGTTACTATATCAACACAGTTTCTTTTCATTATATATGTAATTTCATTTGGCTCATCAGATGAGCGCCAGCCAGTTCCATTGCTTGTTCTTATATCTGCTGTGTTGCAGTATCTTCCATTTGCTGCATTTGATTTCACGCGCACAACAAGTGTTATTCCGCCCATTGTTGCTGCTACATTCTGGTTTTGTAAGCCATTAATTGTAAAAGGACCCCATTCATATACTCCTGTTGATGGATTGGAATTATAAGCAGGAGTAGATGTTACATAATCGAAAGCTGCAGGTATTGTATCACGTATATAAACATTATTTGCAGTTACTGAACCATAGTTTCTGTAATTTAGCCAGTATGTTATTGTGTCATTTGGAAAAGCGTATGTTTTGTTTACTGCTTTATAAATTTTCATATTTGCCTGTGGATTCCAGTTGCAGGGGTCAAGATAATTACCTGACATTATTAATAAACCAAGGACCCTGAAAAACCCATGAAAATACCGAGGCACAGAGGTTAAATATCCATCACCAGTGACTGCAGCATCCCATAGAGTTAAAAGTTCTCTTGTCCAGTCACCCATTTGTTCAAAATTTTGTCTTATTATTATTGCCGGTGATATTGCACCAAATGTAGTTACAATATGCCATAAGTCCCGTGAAGTGCCATCCATATAAAATAGAGCAGGCATTCCTGCAGCACCATCAAAAGTTAAATTATACGAACCCCATTTTATGCATGGAACGTTATTATCTACAAAAGTTGCCATTTTCATAGCACCTGTGTATTCATAAGTGTTTCCACCGGCAACCGGCTGATGTGTTGTTGGATTCCATGTCTGGGTTGGATTGCCATAAAGCATATAATCTAAAAAATTTCTCCAGGGAGCGCGTAAATCTTCTGCATAAGTTCCATCATTCTGGAATGTTGCTGTTGTTCCATTTACTGCATATCTCCCAGCAATTGGAAATGTCTGATTATTTAATTGTCCTTGTAGCCATGCAACAGATGCTGCTGCACGTCTTACCTGATTTATGTTCCAGCCATTATCATCTGTTAAATCACGGGCTTCACCTAATTGCGTAAATCCGCATTCAAATGCATGCCAGTAAGCAGGACCAGTATAATCATAATATATAGAAGCAGGCAAACCACCAAAAGGATATAAAGGGCAATAAGGAGATGGGCCCGGACAATTTGCCCAGTTTGTAACTTCTCCCCAAGAATCACCTGATTTAGGGTAACCATCAAAACCAACACCGCTTACAATTCTTGAGTTATCACTGCAATTCATAGGTCCGCAGAATTTTTCTACCAAAGAGCGCATCATATCAAGGGCAAACTGTCTGTATTGTATTGCTCGTCTTCCGTTTGTATTTGTCGGACCTGTTCCACCAACTGCATAATAACCAGAGTTATCACCCCATTGTTTCCAAGCAATTAAAGCAGCAAGTGCTACATCAATATCACCATCTGTTGCAGAATTTGAACAGGTGCCAGTATCCCATTTTACAGAATGATAAGCATAGGTGTAAGAAGGGCAGCAAATACTGCCATCTGAATAACGAGGAGCTTTATTAAACCAGCAGTTTTCATTCATATAAAACCATAAACCATCAAAGGTATTTTTATCAGCCATTAGAGCAGCTGCAAGTAAAGCATATCCCCAATTTTCTGAAACTTGCCTATCTTCTCCACCAGGTATCCATGGTGTAATTAATTGAACTGTTACATTTGCACCTGATGCATTTTGATAAGTTACAGTTCCTGAGTATTGCCACGCATTTGTCATAATTTTCCACGCATCTCTTATCCATTTTTCAAGTTCTGCATGGGATATTCCATCCGGTTGAAATAAAACACTTGCAATTGTATATAAGTCCGGCTGAGCACCGGCAGGATATGTCTCTAAAAAACGTGGAAATGGCATTGTAGGATTACCTGAATTGATATTTGTTGTAATTGCTGAATTAAGATTTATTATCAAAGAAAAAAATAAAAATATAAAAACTAATTTTTTCATTTTTTAATTCCTTACAACAAAAATCTTACCACGCATTGCAGCTGATGAATTTGGATTTTTAATTATAAAATAATAAATCCCTTCTGACACAGTTTGACCACGGCTGTTGGTGCCATCCCAGTCAGCACGTATTATTGATACATTTATTGTTTTAACAAGTTCGCCTGAG
>Ga0209381_1004809_pt1 | contig 11674 bp, 13 predicted proteins | sample DewCreD2012metaG_FD_184111 | JGI IMG/M metagenome (GOLD analysis project Ga0209381, IMG submission 184111) | Hot spring sediment bacterial and archeal communities from British Columbia, Canada, to study Microbial Dark Matter (Phase II) - Dewar... ...
TACATCGCGAGCCTTTCAAGTGCACGGGTTTTTGGGCATTCTTGCTATTTTCCGTGCACTTTATGAACTCAGTATACCATATATTATCATATTATACAATACTTTAGATGTTTTTCAGGAGACTCTACTTATAACAGTAACAGTAACACCCGAAAGGTATCCACTGGTAATTGAGTCGTATACCACCCCTGTTACCGTGCCTTTTTTCTCAAAAAGGCTTAGCAGATCGCACGATGCCAACAAAATAACAAATGCAATAGCTGCGATTGTTTTGGCAAACTTCATTTTTTACTCCTTTTTCCCTAAATGAAATTAAATAAATTATTTTAATTTTAATATGAAAATTTGAAAAGTCAAGGTAAAAATATCATTGGAAGTATTATACCAATTTGAAAAACGAAAATGCTTGCCAACATACCAGTTCAATTATTTATAAGGAATTTAATTGAAGGAATATTCAGTATGAAATATTTGTCTCGAAATAATGAACCAATCCCAAATCCAATTTAGCAGTACGCCGCGGTTGCTGTATGCAGCATTTATTCCCCGAGGAGGCGTCCACTTTACCGGATGCAGGTACTATAGATTCAAATTCTGGAGCTGAAAATATGAAATTCCGTCGCCTGCTTGCTTAACGGATACCGAGGACATGGACATCATCCTTGCACTTGACAGCGCGGTGAACGTCAGCCAGGTAGGAAATCATGTGGCAATCGACTTCACGAATGCATAAGTCGGCGAGTAAGTGCTGCACTGCTGTAATAAGCGCCAGCTTGGCAGCCAACCTCAATATCTGCTGGCGTGCCCGCAGAGTCATCGCCATAAACGGCTGCGTCTATTGCTATATCAACTAGATTATGGAGTGGCAGGGCATCAAAGCAGATCATGAGTACATTATCTAAACCATATGCGTAGGCAAAATTTCGAGACTCGGTTTCAATGATACTGATACAGAACGAAATCCGCAGAAACTCGCAGCGAATCTTGGGTATGATTTAAGAGCCAACTGACGACAGGCAATATTCCCGCAGAACATTGCTATTGCAGAATGGCGATGAGGTTTCCTCGGTTTTGCTGGTTTCAGCGGCAACTATAGCCGTTTTGTCCGTCACCTTTCCCCAAACAACTCGTACATCAAGATCCCGCCCGCCACCGCCACATTGAGCGAATCGACGCCCCGCACCATGGGAATGCAGACCTCCAGAGAACAGAGCGACAATACCTCGTACGGCAGACCATATCCCTCGTTTCCGAGTACCAGAATAAGGGAGTCATTGAGCGCTGCAGGAAGCGTTTCCTCGAGCCTTCCGATCGGAATTGCACGTTCACTGAGCGCTGCGCCAATAATCAGCGAGCCTGACTTTGCGCACGCAGCTATCACATCTCTGTCAACCTTCCATACCGGCAGTCTGAACACAGTTCCCATGGATGCACGAAGCGCCTTTCGATAGAAAGGATTGGCGCACCCCGGCCCCAGCAGTATTCCATCAGCCCCCAGACCCGCAGCAGTCCGAATGAGGGCCCCAAGATTCGAAGGGTCAGTCACGCCCCAGAGACAGAGGTACAAACGCTGCCCCACGCCAGCCCCTGCAGCCTCAAAACCCTGCAGATCCGGCATATCCGCGACAGCCAGAGCTCCCCGGTGGAATTTGAAATCCACAAGCTGGCAAAGCTCGTCATGGGGCATGACGTAGAGAGCCACACTGCTCAATCTCGCTTCCCAATGCAACCGCTCCGCCTCCGTGCAGACGATAAAGCGCGGCACAATCCCCGATTCGAGCGCTTTTTCGATCACAAGGCGCCCTTCGAGCACCATGAGCCCTTGCCGCGCCAGATCCTTTTCCTTCAATTTGGAAAGCAATTCGAGATCGCTCTTCACTCGATCGTCTCCACCCGAATCATATTCGTCGTTCCCTGATGCGCAAGCGGCAGGCCGGCAACGATCACCACGCGGTCGCCGCTTTTCAAAAGCCCCTTTCGCTTGCAGATCGAAATGGCCTCCGCCACGACCGTGTCGAGGCGCATTCCTTTCCCTGAATGGATAAGAGGTTCGACGCCCCAGTTGAGCGCCATCTGGTGGTACAGGCGCTCGTTTGTCAGAAAGGCGTAAATGGGCATTCTCGGGCGCAGCCGCGAAAGCAGGCGTGCTGCATGGCCGGTTTCAGTGAGCACGATGAGCGCATTGGCATCACAGCGATAGGCAACCGAAACTGCGTTATACGACATTATCGCTGGTATGTCGCCGTTTTGCACTTCGGGCGGCACATCGTGGTGAAAAGCGGCATAATCGAATTCTCTTTCGACAGTCTCGATTACTGTGCGCATCATGCGAACGACCTGAACGGGATATCTGCCGATCGCAGTTTCTCCGGAAAGCATGACTGCGCTGGTGGAATCGAAACAGGCGTTTGCGACATCGGATACTTCGGCGCGTGTTGGCATGGGGTTCTCGATCATTGATTCCATCATCTGGGTCGCGGTAATGACCGGCTTTGCGGCAAGATAGCATTTGCGGATGATCTGCTTCTGGGCAATCGGCACATTCTCTATGGGCATTTCGACGCCCATGTCGCCCCGGGCAACCATAATGCCATCAGCAGCCCTGATAATTTCATCTACCTTTTCGAGCCCCCGGGATGATTCGATCTTTGCGATCAATTTTATGGTTGTGGTTCTGCCTTGCGAAAGGGCGGTGCGCAGTACCAGACGCCGGACTTCCTCCACGTCCGTCGCACAGCGGACAAATGACAGCGCAATATAATCGATATCCCTTTGGACCGCCCAGCCGATGTCATCGATATCTTTTTGGGACAGAAACGGGATTGGATAATCGACGCCAGGAAGGGTGAGATGAGCTTTTGGCCGCAAGCCCCCTTCGTTTTCAACCGCCACCACCACAGCTTTCGGCGCCTTCCTGGCTACTTTTCCGCTGAAATAGCCGTCCATGAGAATGACTTTCTGGCCAATTGCGCAGATACGATCGATATCCGGAAGATTGGTGTAGACATGCAGAGGCTTTGAAGAAACCAATGTTTCTATTCCGACGGGGTCTGCGCTTTCGATGGTGAGCTCTGTCCCCGGTTTCAGAGGAATTGGTTCAGCGTAGCCATACATGCGCACCGCTGGTCCTTTGATATCCGCCATGATGGCTATTGGTCTTTCGAGTGCAGCGCGCGCTTCGCGAATCATAGCTACATCGCGATCAGCCTCTTCATAGGTCTTGTGGGAAAAATTGAGCCTGAAGACATTGACGCCTTCACGGATCAGATCTTTAATTCTCGCAAGGCTTTCGCACGCCGGGCCAATGGTTGCAACGATCTTCGTTCTCTTTTCCATACAGAAGCTCCTTTGGGTACTCCGAGAGGGCCTTAGGCACCGCCATCATACTCCGAATGGACCACTGTTTCGAGACCCGGCCAAATCTCTTTCATTTCAGAACAGCAGCTGTTTCAAGAGCGCAGGTTCGAGCCTGAATGGCGAGCCTCGTCCCTGGCAGAAATGGTGCGCCCTCAGCATATGGATCGAAAGCTCGCTGTATATCAGCATATCTTCGCCTTCGGCACAGGCTTCCAGAGGAATATCCGCCGGCGACACCGACACCGCGTTCTTGTGAAAGAATCCATCCCCCCAGGGGCAGGGCAGTTTTCCGCGCGCTTCTCCAGATTGTATCAGCAGCTTCCCCACTGTGATCGGCTCGCCCAGCCCCTCTTCTCCCTTCCGGGCAAGTTCTTCCAGCCGATCCGCAACCGTATCAAAATCGAGCCCCAGCTCCCGAAAGAGCAGCTCATCCTCCGCGATGATACGATCCGGGCTTCGCACATCCTTTCCCAGAAAGCCCTGTGCAGTGATCACACCCGGCATCATGCGTTCGAAAGCCTGTCTGTCAGCAGGTGACTGTTTCATTTCATCCTCCCCGGCTCAGGCGAATTTGTCATAATAAATCTTGTCCTCGGTTATGCCGTTCTTTCTCATGACCGCAATGCATGCGTTGATCATACCTGGCGACCCGCACAGATAGCCTTCCCAGCCCTTTTCGCTTCGCGGAATGCTGTGCTGGAGATAGCGGTCCAGAACGTCGGTGATGAGCCCGGTTTCCCCCTGCCAATGCTCTTCTGCCGCTGGCTCGGACAGGGCCGGCACGAAGTGGAAACGCGGCCACTTTTCCTGAAGCGCGCGCAGTTCGTCCACATAGAACATGTCCTTGCCGGTCCGCGCCCCGAAGAAATACCATATTTCTTTTTCGGGGAATGCATTGCTCTCGTAGAGGTGATAGAACATGCTCTTGAACGGCGCCATCCCGGAGCCGCCCGCAACGCAGATCATTGCCGCGGGTGTATCGTGGACATGAAATTCGCCAAAGGGACCGACGAGCTCCACAGCATCGCCTTCCTTCAGATACTTGTGAACCCATGTCGTCGCAATGCCGCCCGGCACCAGGCGGATCAACAGCTCCACATGCCTGCGGCCCGAGGGAACCGACGACATCGAATAGGCGCGTTGAACCGATTCCTTGATCTCTCCATAGGGGGGAACGACAAGCTGAACATACTGCCCCGCCTGAAACTCGATTTCTCCGGACTCGAGGGCAAACAGCACTTCCTTGATATCATGCGTCACCGAGCGGATTTTTTCGACCCGCGTCCTGTATTTCTTTATGCTGAAAAGCTCACGCGGAAGCTCGATTTCGAGGTTTTTTCGCACCTTGACCTGGCATGAGAGGCGGATATTTTCCTTTATGTCGGCTGGAGACATGTAAGGCAGTTCGGTAGGAAGGTGAGGACCGACATCGGTAAGCACCTTGCACTTGCAGGCGCCGCAGGTACCGCGGCCTCCGCATGCCGAGGGCACGAAAATCCCTTCTGCAGCCAGTGTGCCCAGCAGGGGAGATCCACCCTTGACCTTCAGTTTCTTTTCTCCGCCATTGATCGAAATTTCGACTTCACCGTAGTTGTTGAGCACCTTGTCGAGTACGGCGATGATCAGCGCGAGCACGGTGGAAATGGCACCGACCGCAAGCGGTCCAACCAGTATCGGACTCATGCGCGCCTCCTCACTGGACCGAAATCATGCCGGAAAAACCGACAAAGGCCATGGCCATGAAGCCGATGGTGATGAGGGTGATACCCGTTCCCTTGAGCCCTGCCGGAATGGCGTTGTTTGTATCGAGCTTCCTGCGGATGGACGCGAGCAGCATGATGGCCAGCCACCAGCCAGCACCCGATCCGAAGCCGAATACCACTGCCTGCGGGAAATTGTACTTGCGGATCTGCATGAAGAGGATAACACCGAGCACGGCGCAATTGACCGTGATGAGCGGCAGGAAGATGCCGAGCGCCATGTAGAGCGCCGGAGAAAAGCGGTCGATGATCATTTCGAGCATCTGGACAACGCCGGCGATGACAATGATGAAAATGATAAAGGAAAGGTATTCGATTCCCAGCGGTTTGATGATGAAGTACAGAACCATCCAGCATATCGCGGCGGTGATGCCGATTACCATGGTCACCGCGACTCCCAATCCCATCGAACTCTTGAAATCTTTCGAAATCGAAATGAACGAGCAGGTACCGAGAAAGTTCGCGAGCAGGACATTGCTGGTCAGGATGCTCGCAAGAAAAAGAGAAAAAAGTCCTACATTCGGTGCATCGATCATGCCTTGCCTCCTTGCCCAGGTCCGGCATTTCCCGCGGGCTGGGGATTTCCTGCGGCAGGCTTGCCGCTCTGCTGACCGGCTTTCTGCGCCCGGAACTTGACATTGTTCGCAATCCACAATCCGATCGCAACCAGGAAAAAGGCGCTCGGCGCCATCACCATGATGGTCCAGGGCTCGAAGCCTTCACCAAATATTCTTAATCCGAAGAGACTGCCGAATCCAAATAGTTCTCGAATGGTCGCAATGACGAACAGAACCCAGCCGTATCCCAGCCCGTTTGCCGCTCCGTCGAGGAATGCAAGCCCGGGAGGATTCGAAGCGGCAAAGGCCTCGGCCCTCCCCATCAGGATGCAGTTGGTAATGATGAGCCCGACATAGGGGCCGAGCTGTTTTGACACGGCTGGAGCCCATGCCTTCAGCACGATGTCGATGATGATGACATAGAAGGAAAGCACGAGGACCTGCACGATCATGCGCACCTTGCGCGGAATCAGATCCTTGAGAAGGCTCAGCGTAAGACTGCCCATGGCGGTTGCGAAGGTTACACCGAGCACCATGATCATGGTATTGCGCATGTTGTTGGTGACAGCAAGTGTAGAGCAGATACCGAGTACCTGTACGAAAATGGGGTTGTTGTACCAAAGGCCGTCTCTGATCACCTTTGCGGACGCGGAAGGCTGACTCACAGTGCACCTCCTTTCGCACGTGCAATGACAAGCGCGGTATTCACCAGAGCCTTCACAAAATCGCTGGTACGGCTCGCACCGGTAATGGCATCCACAGTGCCGTTTTCCGGATCGAAGTTGCCCTTGCCGCTGCCCTGGGCAAAGGCGATCGTCCCGTCGGCCTGCACTTTCTTTCCTTTGAATTGGGCGCTGAACCAGGGTTCGGAAATGCGGCCGCCAAGTCCCGGTGTTTCCTGCTGATCGATGATTTCGAATCCACGGATTGTTTTGCCGGCGGGATCGGTGGCAAGAACGGCAGTAATCGGTCCCCATAGACCGGGCATGGTAAGCTTGACGCCAATGAAGGTTTGGCCATCGATGACAGCCCTATAGCATACTGCTCGGGATGCCGGGCCGGCATCGTTGGGGTCCGCGGGGATTTCGCTAATCGATTGTGAATAGCGCATATCAATTTCGGTTTGTGGAGTGGCGGCGTCGGCAAGCCCGAATGCTTTGAGAATCGCAAACCGGGCCTCGAGCCGCCTGTTGGCTTCGACCTGGGCTCTGGTAAGCTCATTGGCGATCGAAAGCACCATGACGAATACGACACAGACGATAAAGGTAAAGAGGGCTGCATACGCGATGGAGTTCTTGTTCAGCTTCATTGCGCACCTCCCACAGTCGGGCCTGAGCTTGCGCCTGATGCCGGTTTGCCAGCATTAGAGCGAGGTGCCTTGGTTTTGCTCTGGAACGAATCGACCGCTATGTCGATCAAGTTGGCAAAGGTATTGCCGAAGAGAATCGCAAAGCTGGTCCCCTCGGGGAAGGCGGAGAAGGTGCGGATGATTACTGCGGTCATCCCGATGATGAACCCGTAGAACCAGTGAGAAAGAGTCCGTTTGGGCGCAGAGACGGGGTCTGTCGCCATGAACATGGCCATGAAAAGGAAGGAGCCGGCAAGAAGGCTTTCAAGTGGAAGGGCCTTTTTTGCGCCGCTCAGGAGAATCACCAGAGTCGTCACAAGGCCGCCGGCGATTGTGGAAAGAATGATTTTCCAGCTTGCGGTCTTAGTCAGAATGAGATATGCGGCGGCAAGGAGAATGAGCACGACCATCCCTTCGCCAAGGGCTCCTGTCTTGAAGCCGAAGAGCAGGTTCAGCAGAGGGATCTGCTGGCCTGCCCGCATCTGAGCGAGAGGGGTGGCTCCCGAAAGAGCGTCGACTGCAGCGATGCCGAAATTGCCGAAGCTGGTATAGGACCTGGAAAGAATGGTAGCGAAGCTGATATACACGAAGGCCCGCCCAGCTATGGCCGGATTGAAGATGTTCCGCCCGAAGCCTCCGTAGACGCCTTTGGCCATGGCGACAGCGAACACGATGCCGACCGCCAGAACCCACAGGGGCGTTTTTGGCGGAAACGCGATCGCGTACAGGGCGCAGGTAACCAGTACCGCTTCGCTGACCTTGCCAGAACGCTTGCGTTCGAACAGCCATTCGGTACCTATGCCGAACATGAAGGTCACCAGGGCAGCCGCAGCCACCCGCAGGCCATACATCCACAATGAAAACAGGTAGATCGGCGCAAGCGCAATGAGCACTTTGCGCATCATCGGCTGTTTGAGGAATTTGATCACGCGCCCCCTCCTTTTCTTTTCTCACTTATCATTATGCTAGTATATTCCGGAGCGGAATGGTAGGGCGGCGCGGAGAACTAAGCTAGTGTTCCGAACCTTGTGTAAAAGAAGAAAGCGGCAAAGGCGGGCGGCTGAGGCATTCCCGACACACTCCGGTCGCATAGAAGGTATGCGCACGTATTTCCAGACCTCGTTCCTGCCCCATCTGTGCGACAAGCTCGTCGAGATGGCACTGTCCGAGATCGGTAAAACGATGGCAAACCTCGCAGTGGAACCAGTGTCTGTGAGCCGATGGCCCGGCCCCCCTGTGCGGCCGCACTACGAAGTACCGCTCAGTACCGTGCGCATCGCAATGAAGCACAAAAGAATCGAGATAACCCTTGTCTTCGAGATAATGGAGAGCCCGGTATACGGTAGCCTGATCGTGCTCATTCCCGAGCTGTGCACTGAGCTGGCGGGCAGAGGCCGGCACTTCCATACTGCTGAGGCATTCGAGCACCTGTGTTCGAGCGCGGGTCATATGCCGGCCCCCTTCTGAGCACGTTTTCTGAAACGTTCCGTCAGTATCCGCTTTCCAGAAAAGGCAAGAAAGACAGCTCCTGCAATCAGCACAATTACCGCTCCAGCTGGCAAATCCCCACTCCACGACAGAGCAAGCCCGCTCACCGAAAAAACAATCGACAGAAACACACCCTGCACCATCATCGATGCCAGATTGCGCGCATAATACCCTGCCGTTCCTGCCGGCAGGGTCAGCATGGCGATCACCATCACAATGCCCACAAAAGTCTGCAGAAGAACGATAGATACCGCAATGACCACCAGCAGCACCAGAGATACGGCAATGACCGGAACCCCCTTGGTGGCGGCGAATTCTTCATCGAACGATGCCGCTTCGATATGCCGATAGTACCTCAGCACCAGAAGAATCACCAACACATCGAGCCCTGCCAGCAGCACAAGGTCTTTATCAGTCACCAGCAGAATGTTACCGAAAAGATAGCTCATCGGATCCGCATAGCCGGGAGTCTTAGCGAGAAACACCACACCAAGACTCATGCCGATAGCCCACAATGCGTTGATGACCGTATCTTCCCTCTGCTTCGCCTTGAGTGACACAAACCCGATGATGATTGCAGCGCCTACCGCGAAAATGAACGCGCCTGCCATAGGGCTCAGCCAGGCGGGCCCTCCCCGGGATGCGGCAAACAGAGCCAGCCCAATGCCTCCGAGCACAGTATGCGAAATGGCCCCCGCAAGCCCTGCGATGCGCCGTACCGTTACCAAGGCTCCCAAAATGCCGAACAGCACCGAAGCCAGAAGACTCCCCGCCAGCGCATTGCGCATAAAGGGAATTGCCGGGTCCAGAACTGCAGCGAAGAATCCGTTCATTTCGACTCCTCCCTGCAGCAGGCATCGTCCGGCAATTCGATATCGTGCCGCACCCTGACCATCTTGCCTCCATACAGCTCTTCGGGAGCATCGCTTGCTGGCTCGAGCGCGTGCCTGTGAACCTGGTGCGGCTCCTCCCGGTTCTGTCCGACACAGAGGACTGTATCGGCAAGGGCTGAGACAAAATCGGAATCATGTGTCGCAATGAGTACGGTGGTCGTCCCCTTGATGCGCGCCATGACCTGGTTGAATTTTCGTTCGCTCTCGATGTCCATGTTCGCAGTCGGCTCATCCAGGACAAGGAGCTTCGGATGCCCTACCAGTGCACGGGCTATGAGCACCCTCCGCCGCTGACCTCCGGAAAGAGCCGCGAAAGGTCTGTCCCTCAGATCAAGCACCTCCGCCTGCTGGAGCGCCCATTCGATTTCTTTCTCTTTCTCGCGGCGTGCGATGGGTGCCAGGCCGAAAAGTCTGCCCATGCCCACAACCTCTTCCACGCGTATCGGGAAGGAGGCGTCAAACCCCAAATGCTGGGGAACATAGCCGATAGTTTCTGTGCGCTTCCGCGGAGGAGCGCCAAATACCAGCACCGTACCCCTTGTCGGCTCGAGCAGTCCGACAATCAGCTTGAGCAGGGTGCTTTTCCCTGCCCCATTCTTTCCCGTCAGCGCGACGAATTCTCCCTTGTGCACATGAAAGGAAACATTGTCGAACACCTCGGCTTCCCGGTACCTGAAGCCGAGTTGCCTGCACCAGACCGCCACCTCTTCAGGGCGGTGCGGCAGAACCATGGTATTTGCATCGCTTTGCGGCTTTTCGCCAACGATCGCTGTCTGCATGCAATACTCCTGAAATCATTTTCCTGCCGCTGAACGCAGTGCCTGCCCAATGCGGGAGATATTGGCCAGCCAGTCCCGAGCCAGCGGATCCATGGGCACGACGATAGCTCCTGCCGCCTGCGCAACCGCTTTGGCCGCGCTTTGCGAAAACTGTGCCTGGACAAACACCGCCCTCGCCTTTTCTTTCTTCGCGAGCGCAATGAGCTCGGCAAGCTCTCTCTGCGTAGGCTCCTTCCCGCCTGCTTCGACGGCAATCTGCTCAATCCCGAAATAATCCAGAAAATAGCCGAATGAAGGGTGGTACACGAACACCCTGGAACCCGAAAGCGGAGCAAGTGCTGTTCTGAGTCCCTTGAAAATACTCTCCGCTTCCTGTACATACCGATCGAAATTAGCGCTATACATCGATGCCCCCTGCGGATCCAGCACTGCCAGCGTATCCCTTATCACCGCCATCTCGGCCTTGGCCGACTCCAGTCCGAGCCAGGTATGCACATCGAGCCCTTCGGAAGCAGGATCGTGGCTGTCGGGAGAGCTGGCATGCTCATGACCGTCCCCGTCCTTTTCTTCTTCTCCAGGTTTGAGCTTTCGGAATTGCACATTCGAAGTCACATCGACGATGCGCAGCGACGGATACAGCGCGCTGATCTTCGGCTTGAGCCCGCGCTCGAACTCGACACCGATCACGAACCACACATCAGCCTTGCCCAGGTCCGCCAGCTGACGGGGAGAGGGTTCAAACGAGTGGGGGCTCGCTCCAGCCGGCAGGACTACCTGAACGATGGCACGGCTTTCCGCAATGCGCGACACCCACTCTGCCATGGGTGGAATGCTGACCGCCACGCGCAAAGGGGCTGCAGGAGCAGAGTGCACAGGCATTCCGGCAGCAAACAGAATCCACACTGAAAAGCACAGTCTCAGCGCTGCCTGCGCTGTCTTTGTTCTGAACATTGTGCATTATCCTCCACATGCACCATAAATTTTGCAAATGACTTGCAAAATATACCCACAATCCTCCAGCCCGGCAATATTCCGTCCGGCTTTGCGAGTTCCCGCCGGCAATGAATCCATGAAGATTCTCGCTAGTGCTCTCAACCTTGTGTAAAGGCCGACACAGAGCTGAGCTGCCTGCTCCTTTTCCTTTCCTCAGGCAAGCGCCAGCTTCGGCAGATACTCGGCCTTCGCTTTGCCCGGTGTCTTCCACTCCTTCTTCCAGCTCCTTGCCATCGAGACACTCAAGGTGCTCCGGCTCAGAAACGCCCGCACCTCAAACAAGCGCACCCCCACATCCTTCAGTGCCTCCGGCGCAATGCCCCGCGCCTCCGCATGCGTCAATGGACGCCTTCCCTTCGCCCAGCGGATCCGGTAGGGCTTGAGGTAATTGTGCCACACAAGGTAAGCCCACAGCCTGAGCATCCCGTTTGACACATTGCGGTTGTAGCACACCGTTTCCCGATGGTGGCTCGCCAGATCCTTTCTCAGCTCCCGATCA
>Ga0209381_1004821_pt1 | contig 11642 bp, 9 predicted proteins | sample DewCreD2012metaG_FD_184111 | JGI IMG/M metagenome (GOLD analysis project Ga0209381, IMG submission 184111) | Hot spring sediment bacterial and archeal communities from British Columbia, Canada, to study Microbial Dark Matter (Phase II) - Dewar... ...
GAAAAAGAAGAAAGAAAAGAGAACCATACAGAAATTATAACCTAATTCGAAAAAACTTGCTTATTCGTTCGCTTCCCCGTTTTCGATATTATTTTAACCCAGTTCTATCGCGTTTGGGGAATTACTGTTGTTTTTCAGGGTGGGATGGCAGGATCCACCACTATCTTCTCGGAGCTGGATCACGTAGCGTCTTTCAGTTCCAGTATCGGCAATCAGGGTATTATTGTAGATTTTGGGATTTGATCCTTGGGTCATGACGATTTTTATGTTCCTACTACCGGCGTTCCCTCCATAGATGACGTTATTATAAATGAAAGGAGAGGAGTAAGAAGCCATAGAGATTCCAACAGAATCTCCCGTTGCGGTCCCGCACAAGAAGGTGTTGTTTCTGATGGAAAGGGAAGAGCTACTGATGCTCATACAGACGGAACTTCCGGAACCGGTAGAGGCTCCTTTTACGGTGAATCCGTCAAAAGCAGTCGCGTTCCCGATGCTTGAACCTGCTATAGCAGTACATTCACCGCTGGTTCGTCCATCCTGGATGGTAGTAACCGCATTCGACAGACTGCGCTCGGAAAAATCATTCAAATAGCTGCCGTACAGTGAGATCCCCTCTTTCAGATCGATCTGGGAGTTTATGGAGTATACTCCCTGGGCTACCCGAACCTCACCTGTGGCAAAGAGGGAATCAGCCAGGGCTATCCCGGATGCGATGGTTTTTTTGGGGAACTTTACGGTTCCTTGGTACGTATCGTTCCCTTGCGGGGATACAAAGACAATTCCGGAGGTAATCGTGTAGGCGGAACTGGTGGAAACCGCCGAGTCGTCGGAACCGCTTTTATACGCGTACGCTTTGATCGTCATCGGCATCGAGGCAAATACGGAATTTCCTTCAACTGCAGTCGGGCTTGTTTTGGGGTCAGACCCATCGGTAGTGTACTTGAAGGAAGCTCCGGGGGTTGAACACTGGAGGGTGACCGTCTGGCTCTGTGTATAGATTCCCCCGTTGAGGCTGAAGCTTGGAGCAGCCACTGTACTCCCCAACGGTGCTTCTGTAACGGTTACCTTGCAGGTTGCCTGGAATCCTTTCTGTTGGGTGGTGACGACGATATCCGCGGTTCCCTTCGCGTTGCCCGTTACCAGCCCAGAGGTGGTGACCGATGCCACGGAAGAATTGGAACTCGTCCAACTCATATTAGAGTTTGTAGCATCCTGGGGGGTAACCGTCGCGACCAATTGTTCCGAACCACCGACTAACAGAGTTGTTTCGGTATTGTTCAGGCTCACTCCTGTTACGGGGATTTCTTCTTCGTTGATTAAAGTTGCCAGCTTCTCGCAGGCGGCTAAAGCCGAAAGAAGGGCGAAAAGTAGAATGATGATGTTCCAGGGCGGGAGGATTTTTTCATTTTTGTTTCCCATGCGAAATCTCCTTTGAAACTACATAAGTTCCCCCGCAATACGGGGCGCGTTTCCATTGTCTAGATTCTTTTACTAAATTATTTCCACGCTTTTTGGCGAACGCATCGTATCGAGGTGCTGAACGGGAGGAATTTTATCGATTTTTTTACCGGAAAAATCGTACTGAAGTGCTATTACTGATGACCCGACGGCGGTTGTCTCTCGATCAGGGGAAACAGCTTACGGTCGGAAACTCGGTCCGGCATGAGATTGGAGTTGTGGAGCAGTTCCAGGAGCTGGAATCTATTTTTCACTCCCAATTTCTGGTAGATATGGGCACAGTGGGTTTTGACGGTCCGCAGTCCCATGTGTAAGGTCTCCGCAATCGTCTTCAAGGGATCCCCTTGTATCAGGTGCTCCAACACTTGTTCTTCCTTGCGGGTGATCCCTTTCTCAGCGAAAAATGTACTTCCAGTGACCGTTTCTTTTCCGATGAATACCAACCCCGAAGGGGATCCATCGGTATCCCGTATCAAAGAAAACCGCGCCTGGAATAATTTCCGAGGCATCGCATACAAGGATAGGACACAGGAGAAAGATTTTGTCGATTTGCTCAATAGCTCGGTAAGAGCGCTTTTCAAGCTTGCGGATTCTGGAAACCATCCGTATACGCTTGAGGGAAGCGCTTCATGGCGAGAAGGGAGTTTTTCCCGCAGCCGGCGTATGAATTTATTTGCATACACTAAACGTAGTTCGGAGTCGAACACAAGAACCGCCTCATCGATACTGTCCAGAATTTCCCGGGTTATAATCGAGGGTCGATACGAAAGGAAGTTGTAGCGGATGATGGCATAGGCAATGATAGAGATCCATACAATGCTGAACAGGGGGGACACGACAAGGGGTCTATAGGCAGTGAAATACGGTACAAGGAAGGGCTCCAAATTGTAGAAAAGAATAGTGCTGAGTATCGCAATGAAAAGAAGCCACGCTTTTCGTTTTTCTTTTTTACTGGCAACTCTTTTCGCGTATAGAACCAGGAGGATCGCTGATAACAGATAGTAGACAAGATAATTGACAACGAGGAGTAGAAATACCGGAGAATTGAAATCAGGCTCCGCTGTCCAATAGGCACCCTCTTTCACGAATTCGCGAAAGACGATCGTACCGGTAAGGCTTTGATACTGAAAAAGGAGGGAAGGCAGATACAGAAGGTAGAACATCCTGCCCTGCGTAACCGAAAACAATGGTCGAGTGAGGGTGATGATGAAATGGAGGGTACAAGCGTGGAGAAAAATGAACCCGAAGGAACAGATCCGGAACCAGAATATTACCACTTCCCGGTCTTTCCCGGAATAGGCGAAGGAAGCCCCGAATAGCCATAAAGCGATGCAGAGGGTCATGTAGAAGTACCGGCGGTTCAATGGGTTCGAAGGACTTGTAAGAAGGACATACAACCCTTCCGCCAGGGATAGGAAAGACACCAATAGGGAAAGGGCGGATAAATAATTCACATGTTATTCCTTACCTGCCTATGCCGGCTCTCTGGTCAGTTTTATAATTCTAAGCTAAATTGAAAGATAATGAAAGCTAATTTGTATTAGGATGACATATCAGTGGCACCCTTATTCCTCTCGAAGGATTCACCCTTTGGGCGGCCTTTTCGCTCCACCTGGGACCTTCTTTCTGAAACTACCTCCTTCATCAGCATGCGGGAGGACGCGGACCATTACCAGGACATACTACGGGATTGGCGGCGTAGATTGCAGGAAGGAAGCCGGGATCCGGAGATCCAGCGACAGGTACGGGAAGAAATCGTCGCCCTCCGTAAAGCCTTTCGAAAGGACGGATACGATGTTTCCCTCGGGTCTTTCGATATTCAGTGCGAAGGATTCCGGAATGAAACCTCGATGAACGAAGGGTATCGGAGGATCGTCCTCCTCTTCTCCGATCGGGTAATCCTGTACGAGACGGGAGAGGGAAACCACCTGAACCTCTGGGAAGCGTTAGAGCAGAAAAGCAGAAGGATCGCCCTTTCGGGGAATCGGGAGTACCATCATCTATGGTACCGGTGGAAAGGTAGAGTCCTGTATCTGGCCGGAGCGGATTCGGAGCCTAAAGAATCCTATGCTCGATTTTGCCAGATCGTCCAATCAAAGAAGCTATTATTACTGGCGTCCCTAAAGAAATTACGATAGAATACTAGCGATCCAGGAGGTGGGAATGAAAGTACCGATCCCTACTACGGAGGAGGAGTTAGACCTTCTGCTTTCACGACCTGACGAAGAGCTTACCGCTTTCATGGGGAAATTAAAGGGTGATCTAGTGATCCTGGGTATCGGGGGAAAGATCGGCGTTACTTTGGGGATGGCAGCGTTAAGGGCATCTCGTGAGGCGGGGGTTGCCCGGAACGTGTACGGGGTTTCCCGATTCACCGATCAAGCTACGAGGGATAAACTGAGCCGGATCGGGGTACACACGATCCCCTGCGATCTCCTGGATCGAAAGGCGGTGGAAAGGCTCCCGGAGGCTCCCTACGTGGTGTTCATGGCGGGAAAGAAGTTCGGTACCGCGGGGGCGGAGGAACTGACCTGGGCCATGAACACGGTGGTCCCCACGTATGTCGCGGAACGGTACCGCGGAAGCCGTATCGTGGTGTACTCTACCGGTTGCGTGTACGATTTCTTGTCCCCCACTTCCGGGGGAGCGGTAGAAACGGATCCGGTGAATCCCTATGGGGATTACGCGCAGTCGGCTCTGGGTAGAGAGCGGGTGTTCCAATACTTCAGCAGGACCTACCATACTCCCGTTTGTATTCTGCGGCTGAACTATGCGATTGACCTCCGGTATGGGGTCTTGCGGGATATCGCGGATAAGGTATGGAAAGAGGAACCAATCCCCCTTACCGTGGGCAACTTCAACTGTATCTGGCAGGGGGACGTCATCCGGCAGACCTTACTGTCCTTTCAGTTCTGCGAATCCCCTGCTCGGGTTCTCAACATCACCGGCCCGGAAACGGTCTCTGTCCGCTGGGTAGCGGAAGAGTTTGGAAAACGGTTCGGGAAAACACCTCGATTTGAGGGGGTAGAGGGCAACCGGATGTACTTGAGTAACGCTGCCCAGGCCGCTTCCCTCTTCGGTTACCCCAGGGTGAGCCTGTTAGAAATGATCGAACTGGTTGCCCACTGGGTGAAAGGGGGAGGGGCCTCTTTAGGTAAACCCACCCATTTCGAGGTAGTGGATGGGAAATTTTAACCGTGGATGGGAAATTTTAACGGAGGGCTTGGAAGGAACAGAGTATGAAGATCGCGGATTTACCAGGGAATGTCCTAAAAACGATTCGGGAAGGTACGGTGATCCCCGCCATTCCTTTGGCCCTGAATGCCCGGCGCCAGTACGACGAACGGAGGCAACGGGCATTGGTGCGGTATTACCTGGATGCGGGGGCCGGGGGAATCGCTATCGGAGTGCATACCACCCAATTCGAGATTCGGGACCCGAAATACGGATTGTTCGAACCGGTACTTTCCACCGTATCCCGGATGATCGATCGGCATGCTCGAGAGAAAGGCTTATTGCCGGTGAAGATCGGTGGGATCTGCGGACCTACGGAACAGGCCCTGCGGGAGGCAGAGTTCCTCCGAATGCAGGGGTACCATGCGGGGCTTTTGAGTCTTTCCGCCTTTCCCGATGCCCCGGTAAAGGTACTGTGGGATCACTGCCGGAAGGTGGCGGAGGTGATTCCCCTCTTTGGGTTCTATCTCCAGCCTTCGGTGGGGGGAAGGATTCTACCCTACGAGTTCTGGGTACGTTTCGCCGAGATCGAGAACGTACTGGGAATAAAAATAGCTCCCTTCAACCGGTACCAAACCCTCGATGTGGTGCGGGCTGTCTGCGATGCAGGCCGGGAGAAGGAGATCGCCCTCTATACCGGTAACGACGATCACATCCTCCTCGACCTGATTACCGAATACCGTGTTCGCCGGTTTTGGACCGACGCCCATGGGAACTCCCATGGGACCGGTGAAAGCTCAGCGGGCGTGCGTACAGTGCGGATTGTAGGGGGACTCCTCGGGCAATGGAGCGTGTGGACGAAGCGTGCGGTGGAGCATCACCGATGGGCCCGGGAGTTGGCCATCTCGGGCGCCCCCGTTCCGCAGGAGTACCTAACCCTTGCCGAGGAACTTACCGACACTAATGGGGCGATTTTCGATGTTGCTCACCGATTTGCCGGCTGTATCCCGGGGATCCATGAAGTGCTTCGCCGGCAGGGATTGTTGGAAGGAAGGTGGTGTTTGAATCCGGAGGAATGTCTGTCAACCGGTCAGGGAGAGGAGATCGACCGGGTGTACCGGTCGTATCCCCACCTGACGGACGATGCGTTCGTGCAAGAACATCTGTCGGAATGGTTAGGGTAGGATGGGCGCACCCGGTAGAGTACCCCCACCTTAACGGGTGCCCCCTATAGTCTGCGTAGATCGCCTCTTTAGCCAGGATTACCCTTCCGCTTTGCGGCCGAACATTCCCTTTATAGCTTTTACGAATTGTCTGAACCATACGGTCCTGTTCACGATGACGAAAAGGGTCACCAGAAAAATGGCCAGACAGATCGGCCGGGTAAAGAAGGGTACCAGGCTTCCGTTGGAAAGCACGAGGGAACGCCGAAGGTTCTTGTCCAAGATGTCCCCTAGAATGATCCCCAGTACCAGCGGTGCCATGGGGTACTCCATCTCCCGCAGAATGAATCCCAGGAGGCCGAACACGATCATCACCCCTACATCGAAAAGGCGGGCCTGCAGGGCAAAGGATCCTACCACGCAGAGTACGAAGATCACGGGCATCAGTTTTTGTCTCGGGATAAGAAGCACTTTCACGAGAGACCTCACCATCGAAAGCCCCAGCACGTACATGGCAATGGTTGCCAAAAGAACCATCGCTACCACTTCGTAGATGAAGGTGGGGAACTCTACCAATATGAGGGGACCTGGACGAATACCGTGAATCAGCATAGCACCCAGTAGCACCGCTGCAGGCGCAGAACCAGGAATGGCGAGGGTAAGTACGGGGATGATGGCACCCGGTACGCAGGCGTTGTTTCCCGTTTCGGCCGCGAGAAGTCCTTCCACGTTCCCTTTCCCGAAGGTTTCCCGTGCCTCAGGAGAGGCGGAACGTTTGGTTAGATCGTAGGATACCCAGGCCGCTATGTCTTCACCTACCCCGGGAATGGCACCGATGAAGGTCCCCACGAGGCCTGAGCGGATGATAGTTTTCCAGTATTTGAATACTTCTTTCCATTTGGGAATTACCCGTGAGATCTTTGTCTGTACAACTTCGAACTTGGTGAACCTCATCACGGTAATGATCTCAGCGAAACCGAAGGCTCCCACCATGGCGGGAATCAAGGAAATGCCCCCCGAAAGTTCGGTACTGCCGAAGGAAAACCGCACGTAGGCGTGGATTCCTTCCATCCCGATCATGGCAACGAACAACCCCAAAAAACCTGCGATCCATCCTTTGAGAGGGTCTTTCGGAGCGGTGAGGTTTCCACAGATCACGATGCCAAAGATGGAAAACCAGAAGAACTCGAAGGACTGAAAACTCAATGCGACGGAACCAATGAGGGGAGTGAAGATGGCCAGGGCTAGCATCCCGATCACCGAGCCTAGGAAGGACCCGGTAGTGGCGATCCCTATAGCCCGTCCCGCTTCTCCTTTCAGGGCTAGGGGGTATCCGTCCACTGTGGTGGCCGCGTTGGCCGGGGTTCCTGGAATGTTCAACAGAATGGCACTCCGGCTTCCCCCATAGATAGCCCCAATGTACATGCAGATGAGGATCAGGATCGCGTTGTTGGGCGCCATGTTGAAGGTAAGGGTAGTGAGGAGTGCCACTCCCATGGTAGCTGTAAGACCCGGCAGCATTCCTATGATGATTCCCAACTGGGTGGCCCAGAGGGCATCGAAGATGGACCTGGGATTGAAGATCCCGATAACTGCGTCAAAGAGCATTTTTAATCCGGTCATAGTGGAGCTCCCTTACGGTAGGTTTACGAGGAACAGGTAGAAAAACACCCCATACACGGCGCCTGAGGTGATGATGGCCAAGACCGCTGCCATGAGTACCTTCCTTGTTTGAGCGCGGAAACTGTCTTTGAACGAATACTCGAAGATCAGCACGAAGACAAAGATGAACAGCAGGGTAAGGAGAATGAAGTTAACGTGTCCCAATAGGAGGGAGTACAGCACACAGATCAGTACAGTTTTCACCATTCGGTTGGTGGACTCATGGGTGAAGACCCCTTTTACAGTCTCACCGGTAATTTGTTTTCGATGTCCTCCCCTTCGGATAGCTCGAAAAAACATGATTCCCGAAAGGAAGGTAATGATGGCTCCGATCAGGCCGGGAACGATCCCCGGTGCGGCGTAGGGATTCTTGCTTTGTTCTGCCATCGTGGGCATTCGTAAGGAGAGAATCAGGACGAGAATCCCGAACGCCATCAAGACGATCCCTGTGTAAAAGTCCGCTTTGGGCATGTTTTCTTCTTTCATAGGGCCCCCCTCTGGTAGTTTAGATTCATCGGGTGCGGGAAGCAGGGCAGGCGGATACATGGCTAACAGTTGCTCCGCGGCCAGTTCCCAATCCCAGAAATAAAAAGAGCAGGGCAGTTGCCCTGCTCCAAAGTGTACAGTTTTTTTTAGGGTTTGGGAATTCCCACTGCATCGGGTGAGATTTTTGTTTTTCCTGCTTCGTGGTAGAGCCAGGCTACCACCTGATAGTAGTCGAAGGCTTTTTTCTGGGCTTCCTCGCCAAACACCGGTGCGAATACGGCTCCCCGCGCAGCGACATAATCTTTTACCTTCTGGGAGTTCATGATCACCTCTTTCCAGGCCATTTCCATGGTGGTGATCACTTCCTGCGGGACTCCTCTGGGGATGAAGATCCCGAAGTAGTTCATCCCAGGTTTGTATTCCTTGATCCAATTGGTGATGGGAGGAATCGAGCCGGTGTATCCCGTGAAGGTGAGGGGTTTGTCGGAGAGGACTGCCAAAGGCCGGATCTTGCCGCCGCGGATCATCTCCGCTTGTTCGCTGGCCAATTGTGGGGTGAGTTCCACTTCTCCTGCTACGGTAGCGATTACTGCGGGGTTGCCCCCATCGTAGGTGACATGCTTGTACTGGATGCCTGTGTACTTGCGGAGCACTTCCATCGCAATGTGACCGGCAGAACTCTGTCCGGCTGTTCCCACGGGGATCTGGCCAGGTTTCTCCTTGAAGGCTTTCAGGAGATCATCGAAGGTTTGATACGGTGTGTTGGGATTCACCCCGAATACCATGACGTTGGCGATACTCAGGAAGAGGTGCCAATCCTTCCGGATGTCCGTGTCCAGCATCCCCAGGACTTTGTATACGGCTAAATCAGCCGCTGCGCCCGATGCCCACGTATAACCGTCTTTAGGAGCATCCACTACACTCTTGGTTCCTACCGACCCGGAAGCTCCCGGCTGGTTCACGATCACGATCTTGGTTCCCAGGTAGGGCTCCAATTCCCCCGCGCACACCCGGGTGATCTGGTCGGTAGATCCGCCAGCACCCCAGGGAACGATGATGGTGATGGGTTTGGTAGGTTTCCATTTTCCCCCGGTTTCCTCTTTCTTTCCCGCAGCGGATACCGCTGTGGCAACCAGTAAGCTAAGGATGAGCAAACTCAGCAGTAGCCTTGTGAATCTTTTCATACTCATACTCCTTTCCTTAGGATTTTAGTTCAATTTAGTATATGATCATGACAAAATGTATGTCAAGGAGAATATTCGAACACTTTTGGGGATGGCCTTCGAGGGAAGTGCCAGGCTGTAAGAACCTGCCTTAGGAGGGATTCTCCTTTGAGGATCGTTCGTTCCCCTAGATCGATCAGTTCTTCCTTTTGGGAAAAATCGAACTCCGAATGCTTTTGAGGAATGCGGATCTCCAGGTCGGGAGTATCCCATTTCGGATCCATAGGTCGGTCGTTCCCCGCAACCGCCAGGGCGCGGAAGAATACCGATATTCCTGTGGGGAGGTCTTCCGGCTTCACCGGGGTAACGGGACTACAGTTGATCGCAATCACCCGTTGGTAGCCTCTTTTCCGGGCAATTCGAACAGGAAGGTTATTGAGAATTCCCCCGTCCACCAATAGGTAGGGAGGGATGGATACGGGAGTGAAGATCCCAGGTACGGACATGGAGGCCCGAATTCCCTCTGCCAGGGGGCCTGAATCCAACACCACTTCCTTGCCTGTCAGAAGATCCGCTGCGTTACAGGCGAAGGGAGGAGAGGCGTCTTCAAACCGCTTTCCTTTGGTGAATTTCTTCAAGGTTTCTAGAATTTTCTTTCCGCTGTCGATGCCTTTTCCCCGAGAGAGGTGATTCAACGCCTCCTGGGCCTGGAGAAAGCGAAAAAAGGCCCCATCTCCCAGTTTGAAGGTGATTCCCTCCAAATAGTCCCGAAGCTCGAACTCTTCTCGCACAAAGGAGTCCAGTTCCCGCGGGCTCATCCCCGCACAGTAAAGTCCCCCTAGAATGGCCCCAATGGAGGTGCCTGCTACAAAGGAGGGAGTGAGGCCCAAATGTGCTAGCGCTTTGAACACTCCCACGTATACGAGGCCCCTTCCTCCTCCTCCCGAAAGTACCAATGCCCATGGTTTCATCGGTATGTATCCTTTATTTGCTACCCACTTCATCATAAGCAGGCTCCTCGGTCAATACCTACTGTACGAATCAAGGATACACGGCGGCTTACGTAAGCATCAGTTTCCTTGCAGGCTCGGCACCCCTCCGTATCGAAGGTCCGCTACCGCCGGAATGACCAGATTCCTTGCCCCTACCAAGAAAAATCGGTAGAATGCCTCTATTCATGGAGGAGAGTGCATGAAGGCAATCGAGCTGGCAAAAACCTACAACCCCAAAGATTTCGAGGATCGCATCTACCAGTTCTGGATGGATCGAGAATACTTCAAGCCGAAAGGACAGGCAGGGAAGAAACCCTACGTGATCGTCATTCCTCCCCCCAATGTAACGGGGGTTCTCCATATGGGGCATGGGCTGAACAACTCCCTACAGGACATCGTAATTAGGTTTCACCGGATGCTGGGGGAACCTACCCTCTGGGTACCGGGTACTGACCATGCGGGGATCGCTACCCAGAACGTAGTAGAGAAAAAGCTTCGGGCCCGAGGACTGGATCGCCGTCAGCTAGGCAGGGAACGATTCCTCGAGGAAACCTGGAAAACGGCCTTGGAGCATAAATCCATCATCGTGCAGCAGTTGAAGAAGATCGGGTCTTCCTGTGATTGGAGCCGGGAACGGTTCACGTTGGATGAGGGGCTTTCTCGAGCGGTGCGGGAAGTGTTCGTGGGGCTGTACGAGCGGGGGCTGATTTACCGGGGGAAATACCTGGTGAACTGGTGCTCCTCCTGCGGAACCGCCCTTTCCGATGATGAGGTAGAGCATCAGGAGGCCCATGGAAAGATGTACCATATCCGCTATCCCTTGGTGGATGGCACTGGAGGCATCGAGATCGCCACCACCCGGCCCGAAACGATGCTGGGAGATACCGCCGTGGCAGTGCACCCAGAGGATCCGAGGTACAACGGATATGTGGGAAAATCCGTTATTCTTCCCTTGGTGGGTCGAAGAATCCCCATTATCGCCGATACGTACGTGGATATGACTTTTGGAACCGGAGCGGTGAAGATCACTCCCGCCCATGACCCGAACGACTGGGAGGTGGGGAAACGGCACAATCTCGATATTGTCAACATCCTGAACCCCGATGGGACCCTATCGAGAGAGGTTCCCCCGGTGTATCAAGGCTTGGATGTAAAGGAAGCCCGACACAGGGTAGTACAGGATCTGAAGGCGCAGGGATACTTCATCGGGGAAAAAGACCATGTCCACCAGGTGGGACATTGCTACCGTTGCGATACGGTAATCGAACCCTACCTTTCGGAGCAGTGGTTCGTACGGATGAAGAGCATGGCAGACAAGGCTCTCCAGGCCTGGAAAGAGGGAAGGATCATTTTCTTTCCCAGAAAATGGGAGAATACCTATGTTCACTGGCTGGAGAATATCCGGGACTGGTGCATTTCCAGGCAACTCTGGTGGGGCCACCGGATCCCCGTATGGTACTGCAAAGATTGTGGGGCTACCCTTGTGCTTCGAGAGGATCCCGAGACCTGCACCCAGTGCGGAAGCAAGAACATTCACCAGGATG
>Ga0209381_1004834_pt1 | contig 11609 bp, 7 predicted proteins | sample DewCreD2012metaG_FD_184111 | JGI IMG/M metagenome (GOLD analysis project Ga0209381, IMG submission 184111) | Hot spring sediment bacterial and archeal communities from British Columbia, Canada, to study Microbial Dark Matter (Phase II) - Dewar... ...
CTGTTTCAGCCGTCCCGGTGCCAGCGAGGCGCGCGGCAAACAGCTTCCCGCCGAAGCCGACGTGCGTCTCACCGTGCGCCTCGACATCGAGGACCGCGGTTTTCACTCCGAGACCAAACACAACGCTGCCGCGCACGACCATTTCGCCAGGCACAGCCACGCGCTCGCGCCCGAACCGCGGCAGCATCCCGGGGCTGCCCCGCGCCCGGTGCCCGGTTTCCAATTCACCCCCGCTGCGGACCGGCAACTCCGCGTCTATGCCACCGTCGGCGAGTATCATCCCGCGCCCGAGTGGAGCTTCAACCTTCCGCACCCTGTCGAGGCCGCGCGCGGCCAGGAAGCCGCCGGCGACGCCTTCAGTCCGGGCTGGTTTGAATTGCCGCTGGCCAAGGGGACGCATGTCGGCCTGATCGTCACCGCCGACGCCACCAACCCGGGTGAGGCGGAACTGGAGCAGTTCAAGCGCCGCGCGCAGGAAGCGGGCGCGGAATGCGCCGCGGCGGAACCGGTGGATCGCGTCGAAGGCGCGCCAGCGTCCTCGCTGGCTTTAACCACACGCAGGCCCGGAGCCGACGAGGACGCCGGCGCTCCGATTGGAAGCCCTGCGGCACCGACCGCAAAGGCGGCCCCCGATGAATTCGCCGCCGCCCTGTTCCGGGCCGCCCGCGCGTTCGTGGTGCAGCGGGGCGAAGGCAGGACCGTCATCGCCGGCTACCCGTGGTTCCTTGATTGGGGCCGTGACACGCTCATTGCCGCGCGCGGTTTGCTCGCCGCCGGCATGGTCGGGGAGGTCCGGGAAATTCTCCTGACGTTCGCGCGCTTCGAGGCCCACGGCACCCTGCCCAACGTCATCCACGGCGAACACATCGGGAACCGCGACACCAGCGATGCCCCGCTCTGGTTCGGCGTCGTCTGCGAGGAGTTGGCCGCTTTGGAGGCAGTGGGACAGGCGTCCCGCCTGTCCGGTGGGACGAAGAAACATTCAGGCGGTTCCGCATCTCCAACCGACTCCCCGCGCAACCAGACAGGCGAGACGCCTGTCCCACTACTCTACTCCACCCCTGTGGACGCCAAAGGCCGCACCGTGGCCGACGTGTTGCGCGGCGTTGCGGCCGGTTATCTCCGCGGCACGCCCAACGGCATCCGGGTGGACGCTGAATCCGGCCTGGTTTTCAGCCCGGGTCATTTCACCTGGATGGACACCAACCATCCCGCCGGCACGCCGCGCGAAGGTTATCCCATCGAAATCCAGTGCCTCTGGATCCGCCTGCTGCGCCAGTTGGAGCGTCTCGGCGTCCAACCCGTGGGCGAACCGTGGGCCGCCCTGGCCGACCGCGCGCTGGCCTCGTTGGAAACGTGTTTCTGGATCGAGGAACAAGGCTGGTTCGCCGACTGTCTCCGCGCCGCGCCCGGCACCCCGGCCCGCGCCGCGCAAGTGGACGACGCCCTCCGCAGCAACTGCCTCTTCGCGGTCAGCCTCGGGCTGGTCACCGGCGAACGCGCCCGTCGCACCGTCGCCGCCGCCCGCCGCTGGCTGGTGGTGCCCGGTGGACTGCGCTCGCTCGCGCCGTTGCCGGTGAAACTTCCGCTCGAAATCCGGCGCCACGGCCATCTGCTGAACGACCCGCGACATCCTTACTGGGGCCGTTACGAGGGCGACGAGGACACCCGCCGCAAGCCCGCCTACCACAACGGCACCGCTTGGACATGGACCTTCCCCGTGTTCTGCGAGGCGCTGGCCGCCGCGTGGAATTTTTCACCGGAGGCCGTCGCCGCCGCGCGCGCGTATCTCACCAGCAGCGAGCGGCTGCTGCACGAAGGCTGCCTCGGCCAGTTGCCCGAAGTGTTGGATGGCGACGCCCCACACACCCAACGCGGCTGCGACGCGCAGGCGTGGGCGGCCACCGAGACTTTGCGGGTGTGGCTGCGAATCAACGGCGACTGAACTGGAAAGCCGGGCGGCTTCACCCGGATATTTCACACTCCACACGGAATGCCGACCGAGCGGAGCGCCGGTCGGTGACCGGCTTGGGAAGTTTTACCGCGACAAGCCGGTTGCCAACCGGCGCTCCGGCCCCCGGAGGGTGAAATAGGGTTAAGGTGCCTGCGACACCCGCATCGCCGCAGGGCGGACGCTCCCAGAATCCAGGCTGACCCGGCATCACGCCGGTGCGGAGACCGGCGCTCCGTTCGCCCGGCGCGAAACTTCCGTCACCGCACCGCCGGCTCCAAAATCACCAGGTCGCCCCGATTCGCGTCGAGGCGGGCGCGGACGCCGCAGGGGATGGTGGCGTTGAGCGGCTGATGGCCGAAGGGCAGGCCGGTCACGACGGGCACGCCCAGCGGGCGCAGTCGTTCGCGCAGGACCTCGGCGGAGCTTTGCCGGTATTCCCCGGCGGTGGCGGCGGTCGGGTCTTCGCAATCCTGGTTGATGCCCACCGCGACGCCCGCGACCTGCCGCAGCGCGCCCGCGTTGGCCAGGTGCGTCAGCATCCGGTCCAGGCGGTAGGGTTTTTCGCCGATGTCCTCCAGAAACAGGATGCGCCGACGGAAGTCCGGTTGAAACGGCGTGCCGAGCGCGGTCACCAGCACCGACAAATTTCCCCCCACGAGCCGCCCCTCGACCACGCCGCGCCGCACCACGCTGGGGGTTGGTTCCGGGCAACCGGTCCGCACGCTGCCGGGCGCAACGGCCGCGCCCACGGCGCGGAGGAACGAATCGTTGGAGAAGGCGGGGAAGGTATCGGCCCCCAACCCCTCGTTGAGCATGGGCGAGTGGAAAGTGACCAGACCGGCTTTCACGCCGAGCGCGCAGTGCAACAACGTGATGTCGCTGTAACCGGCGAAGACCTTGGGGGCGCGCCGGATGGCCGCGTAATCGAGCCGGTCCACGATCCGGGCGGTGCCGTAGCCGCCGCGCAGGCAGACGATGCCGCGCACCTCGCGGTCGGCGAACATCGCCATCACATCGCCGGCGCGTTCCCGGTCGGTGCCGGCCAGGTAGCCGAGGCGGGCGCGGACATGGCGGCCTAATTGAGCGCGGAAACCGAGCCGTTCAATCTGCGCCACGGCGCGGTCCACCGCCTTCGGGTCCGGGGGCGCGCTGGCGGGCGCGACGATGCCGACGCGGTCGCCGGGTTGCAGGCGTGCGGGTTTCAGTGGATGCAGACGGGCGGCGCCGGGCATGGGACGAGGGCAATACGCGGGATGCGGCGGCAAGGCAAGTTCCGGTTGCGGAGCGGCGCGCGGCTCATCGCCGCTGGCGGTCGCGAAATTGTTTGGGCGAGAGGCCGGTGGCCTGCTTGAAGGCGACGCAGAAGCTGTTCGCGCTTTGATAGCCGCACATGCCGGCCAGGACTTCGATTTTGTGGTCCGATTCGGTGAGGAGTTTCTTGGCGCGGTCAATGCGGGCGCGGTGGATTTCCTGCCCGGGGGTGCGGCCAATCTGGTCCATGAACGCCTTGTGCAGGCCGCGCCGGGACATGGCGGCGACACTGAGGAGGTCCTTGACGCCGATGGGTTCCTGGCTGTGCTCCCAGATGAAGCGCAGGGCGCGGGCGACGCCGCGGTGATTCAACGCCAGCAGGTCGGTGCTCTTCCGGGTGATGATGCCGGCGGGCGGGATGCGGAGGGGCTGGCGGGGCGGGCGCTTGCCGAACATGAGCTGGTCCAGCAGTTCCGCGCCGGTGTAGCCCATCAACTCGAGGTTGGTGTCCACGCTCGAGATGGGCGTCCGCATGGCGTCAGGCGCGAGGAGGTAGTTTTCCGCGCCCATGATGGCGACCTCCTCGGGCACGCGCAGTTGGGCCTCGTCGCAGGCTTCCATCACGGTGAGGGCCTGGTCGTCGTTGGCGGCAAAGACGGCGAGCGGTTTGGGCGCGGCGCGCAGCTCGCGAATGAGCCAGCGCTGGCGGCGTTGCCAGTCGTCGCGCAGATCCCGGGCGGAGCGGACGGTGTTGGCGGATTCCCAGGAAAACACCGGGCAGTCATGGCCGGCCTCGCGGAGGGCGAGCCGGAAGCCCTCGCACCGCTCGCGGTAGGACCAGTTGTCGGCATCGTGATAAAAGCGGAAGTTCGTGAACCCGCGCACGAGAAAGTGTTCCGCGACCAGCCGGGCGGCCTGGAAATGATCCTCAAGCACGCGGGGAAACGGCAGGTGCGGGCGGCGCAGGCTGAAGTCCACGGTGGGTTTGCGCGCTTGCACGACGAACTCGGCCAGGTCGTCGCCCGCGCCCAGCCACGCGAGAATGCCATCGCCCTGCCAGCCCCAGGGGATGACGTTTTCCCGCGCGAGGTTGGCAGTGAGCAGCCAGCCGTGTTCGAGGGCGTAGCGCTCGATGCCGCGGTGCAGGCGGTAGTCATACCAGCCGAGGGCAAGGAGCACACGTTTCTGGGTCTGCGGCATGGCCAAGTATTAGCTTTTCCGCGCCGGGCTGGCCAGCGCGTTTGGCGACTCGTTTGGGGGAGGGGAACCTCCCGGCTTCTGTGTCGGGTGGAATCTTCCGTTGCGGGTGGCCAGCAAGGCCGGTTCAAAGCGGCGCCAGAATGGGCAAGGCCGGAGCCTGCGCCCCGGCCTTGCCTGCCCCAACCCAAACTCCACAACGACCGGTTATGGAGCCCAAAACAAACGGAAGAATCCCCGCGCCTGGCTGGCGGGCACCACGAACGGACTGGTGGCCCCGGTCACGTTGGTGTAGGTGCCGGTGACCTCCGGCGCGGCCTGCAAGGTGAACGCCGGGTTGGACCAGGTGAGCGTCACGTTGCCGCCGGAACTGGAGACCAGCAGCGGCTCAGGCGTGGGCGCGGCGGACACCACTTCCACGCGGAGCCGCGAAATGGTGAAGTTGTCCGCCGTGGTTTCCTGCGAGTTGGGCCGGATGGCAAAGGCGTCAAAGCGCGGGTAGGCATACACCGTGTCCGTGGCGGATGTGGTGTAGTTGGTGCCGCCACCGCTGAGTTTGCTCGCGAACGTGACCGAGGTGGCGCTGTTGCGGGTCACGGATAATTCCAACTGGTAATCCGTGTTGCTGACGAAGGCGGGCGCGCCGGTGAGGGCGGCACCCTCCGGCCCGGTGCCCAGTTGCAGGTAGTTGCCGGTGGATCCCATGAGATCGTTCGGGGCAATCACGTTTCGGGCGTAGAGGGTTTGGGGCAGGTCTTGTGAGAAATTGGTGCCCCAATTCTGGACCAGCATGTAACCCAGCACGTTCGTGCCGTTGCCGGTGCTGCCAGTGCCGAAGCCGTCGTTGAGCACGCGCCCGCCGCCGTCGGCGTAATCATACAGGCCAAAGCGCATGCTGTTGCCGCCGTTGCTGACGATGTTGCTCGCCTTGAAATAGAGCGTGGCCTTGAGGGTGCGCCCGACCGCCAGGTGCACCGGCTGCGCGGGGTTTTGCGTGAAGTAGGCGATCCACAAACGCGAACTGCCGGCCACCGGCGTGCCCACGAGGTTGCCGCTGCTGCCATCGCTCAACGAGGTGGCGGACGAGGCATACCAGACGGCGTTGCTGATGCCCACCGGCTGGTTGGTCCGGGACAGGTCGGCAATCTGGTCATCCACGACGACCCCGAGCGGCGTGGGCGTGACCGGGTTCACGGTCACGATGGCCACGCTCGACGTGGCGGTGGAGCCGCCACCGCAGGACACGGTGGCAATGCAGCGGAAGCGGTGGCCGCTGGCGGACGGCAGCAGGGGGGCGGTCTGGTAATTGGCCGTCGTCCCGCCGAGGCCGTCGCTCACATTGTTCCAGGTGGCACCCGCATTCGTGCTGACCTGCCACTGGAAGATCGGGCTCGAGGAAGCGGAGGTGACGGCAAACCGTGCGGCGATGCCTTCGCTGACGGTCACGTTCGTGGGGTTCGAGGTGAACGCCGCCGGGAAGCAGGAACTGGCCGGGGGCGTGACATCGGCCCAGGAGTTGGTCGCCACCCGGAATTCATCGAAAAAAGCGCTGATGCCGCCCACCAGATAGAACCGCCCCGGGCCGGTGCCGCTGGGATCCTCGGTCCCGTCCGTCGTGGTGGCGTCGGGCGTGGGCTCGCTACCCTCGGGCGCACCAAACGATGCCGGGGGCGGATTCAACCAGAAGTCTATGATGTCGTTGTTGGCCCCCGGATGGATTTGCTGCCGGAGGACGACGAAGAAGGTCTGGCCCACGTTCATGGGCTTGGAAGTGACATACACCGGCGTGCCGTTGGAGCGGACGACGCCGAGCACAATCTGGCCGGACCCGTTGGTGATGGCGTGCAGGTTGAAGTGGGCTGCGGAGCTGGAGTTTTGCCGGTTCACCTGACAGATGATGTTCGACGCGGCCAGCAACTGGAGGTTCGTGTTCGCGTTGAAGCGGTAGAGGAACGAGTAATAAATGTCATTCCGCGCGCTGGGCGGAAACTGGCCGGAGGTCGCAAACGCGTTGTAAGTGTTCATCGAGTTGGCCGAGGTAACGGACGCGCGCAGCTCCACCTTGTCCCCCGCGGAGGGGAACAAGCCCAGGCTGACGCCGTCCAGGCTGCCGGAGCCGTTGGTCACGACCAGCAGGTCGGAAGTCCCGGACCAGCCCTCGGACGAACCCACCGTGCCGAGGATGCCGCTGGATAACCCAACGAACTGGCTGGTGCGGATGGGCACGGCGTGCGCGTGGACGGCCAGCCACAGCGTGGCCAGCGCGGCAACCAGGGAAAGGGGAGCCAAAGCGCGGTGATGGTGGGAGCGGGGGTGTCTCATGGTGCGGGATTCGGTCATGATGAGGTGTGGATGTGGTTGGATGGGATGGTCCAGGTGGTTCAGTAATCGTTCGGCGAGCCGGCGCGCTTGCTGGCGACGCGGCCATCGAAGTAGATGAAATTGCGCGAGTTGCCATGCACCGGGCGCAGCGGAATGTAACCCTGCTGGCTGCCGAGACCGGCCGGGTTGGCGACGGCTTGCTGGTCAAAGTCCGCCAGCGCCCAGACGGTGCTGGGCTGGGTGATTTCCGTGATCTTGCGCGGCGGCTGGCCGTCGGTGTTCTTGCCAAACGGCAGGAAGGCGATGGTGTAGTCCGCCCCGTTGGTCCGGCGCAGCGCGGAATAAGAGTAGGCGTTGGCGTAGTTGTCCGACTCGGGCCGGTAGCCGTTGGACAAAATGCCCGGCACCGTCGAGCGGTAGCCCGGGCAGAGGAACGCGCGGGCGAGGTAGTTCGAGGACGAGGGGATTTCGCGGGGGTCGGGGTAGGAGAGGAAGGTGGCCAGGTAATAGGGCAGCCATTTCCGGGAGTTGCGCGTGTTGTTGTAGGTGGTGCCCTGCGACTGGTCGAGGCCCACCGGGTCGGCATTCGGCCCGGGCGGCAGCCAGTTGGAATGCTCGTCCACATACATGTGCAGGCCGAGGCCGATCTGTTTGAAGTTCGAGATGCAGTTGGCCTGAAGGGCCTTGCGCTTGGCGTTGGCCAGCGCCGGGAGCAGCATCGCGGCGAGGATGGCGATGATGGCGATGACGACGAGCAGTTCAATCAGGGTGAACGCCCGGCGTGGGGTGGGGACGGGATTGGTGTTCATGGCACAAGTAATGGCTTCGACGATACGCTAGTCGCGCACCCCGGCCCGCGCCACCGGAGGGATGTGCAAAGCAATTTGGAAATTATGCCCCGGCGCTTCGTTTGTGGACTCGTCTCCGGGGGGCGCGGGGCGTAATCTGCGGGCGTGCGGAAAACTCTCCCTGAACCGCAACGTGCTGCCGCGCGTCCCGCCGGCAGAAACTTGTTCCGGCCCGCGCCACCGGAGGGATGTGCAAAGCAATTTGGAAATTATGCCCCGGCGCTTCGTTTGTGGACTCGTCTCCGGGGGGCGCGGGGCGTAGTCTGCGGGCGTGCGGAAAACTCTCCCTGAACCGCAACGTGCTGCCGCGCGTCCCGCCGGCAGAAACTTGTTTTCTGAACGGAGTCGTCCGCCGGAGGCGCGGCCGCAAGGGGGCGCGTTTCCTGGCCCCGCCGCCCGAATCTTGGTCGCGGTGTCCGGCGGCGTGGATTCGATGGTGTTGCTGCACCTGCTGCGCGAACAAGCCGGGGCGGCGGACGGGCGGCTGGTGGTGGCGCACTTCAACCACCGGCTGCGCGGACGGGCCGGCGACGCCGATGAGGCGCTGGTCCGCCGCACGGCGCGGGGGCTTGGCTTGCCGTGTGTGGTGGGTTCCGCCGATGTGCGCCGGGAAGCGGCGCGGCGCGGCGTCTCGCTTGAAATGGCCGCGCGCGAATTGCGCCACGCCTTCCTCGCCAAAGTGGCGCAGCAACGCGGGGCGTCCGTCATCGCGCTGGCGCACCACGCGGATGACCAGGTGGAACTGTTTTTCCTGCGGCTGCTGCGTGGGGCGGGCGGCGAAGGGCTGGGCGGGATGAAAGCGCTTTCGCCTTCCCCGGCGAACCCGCGGGTCCGGCTGTGGCGTCCGCTGCTCGAATTCACCAAGGCGGAACTCCGGGCGCTGGCCCGCACGCGCGGCATCCGCTTCCGCGAGGATGCCAGCAATGCCTCGCCCGCACACCGCCGCAACCGCGTGCGCGGCGAATTGCTGCCGTTGCTGCGGCAACTCGAGCCGGGTTTCGCCGCGACGGTGGCGCGCGTGATGGCCATCACGGGCGCGGAAGCGGAACTGGCTGACGCGCTGGCGGGGCGCTGGTTGAACGCCCGGCGGCGCGGGGCCTTCGCCAGGCTCCCCGTGGCCGTGCAACGGCACGCGCTGCGCCGGCAACTGCTCGCGCTGGGCGTGCCGCCGGATTTCGAGTTGATCGAGACGTTGCGGGGATGCGCCGGCAAGCGGGTGAGCGTGGCGGCGGGGCGCTGGCTGGTGCGCGGAACGAGCGGCGTGGTGGGATGGGCGGCGAACCCGCAGCCGACGTTCGGGGCGGACGAAGTTTCGATTGCGCTGTCGCCGGGCAGCCAGCGGTGGCGGGTGAAGCCCTTTACGGGGGGGGTGTTGCGCTGGCGGGTGATTCCCCGGCCCGCGAATTTTCGGCCGGGGGCGGACCGCGCGGGCGCGGAGTTTTTTGATGCGGATCAGATCGGCCCGCGGCTCACGCTGCGCCACTGGCGCGCCGGCGATCGTTTCCAACCCATCGGCATGAACGGGAGCGTGAAGTTGCAGGACTGGTTCACCAACCGGAAGGTGCCGGCGACGGAACGCCGTCAGCGGGTTCTCGGGGTGACGGCGGCGGGCGACATCTTTTGGGTCGAGGGTGAGCGCATCAGCGAACGCGCAAAAGTTTCTCCGCAAACGCGCCGTTTGCTGGAATGGCGATGGGGGCGGACGGCCATGACCCGGCGATTGCCCCGCCCGCGCCCCGCGCCTAAGCTCCGCGCGTGATTGCTCTGCTCGATTACGGCTCCGGCAACCTCCGCAGCGTCCACAAGGCGCTGCTCGCGGCAGGTGCGGAGGTGCGGCTGGCCAAATCTCCCGCTCAGATCGGTGACGCGCGCGGGCTGGTGTTGCCGGGGGTGGGCGCGTTCGACGACTGCATCAATGCGATGGCGCGGCAGGAGTTGCTGGCGGCCAGCCGCGATTTCATCCGTTCGGGGAGGCCGTTTCTCGGCATCTGCGTCGGCTACCAGGCCTTGTTCGAGCGGAGCGAGGAGTTCAACAGTTGCGCCGCCGGCCTGGGCGTGTTCAAGGGCGCAGTGGTGCGGTTCTCCGACCGGCACGGGCTGAAGATTCCACAGATCGGCTGGAATCAGGTGCGCCTGGCGCGGGCCGATTGCCCGTTGTATCGCGGCATCCCCGACGGCAGCTATTTTTATTTCGTCCACAGCTTTTTTCCGCAGCCGGAGGATGATGCGATTGTCGCCACGCGCACCGATTATGGGGACGTGTTCGCGTCCTCGGTCTGGCGCGACAACGTGTTCGCCACGCAGTTCCATCCCGAGAAGAGCCAGCACGCCGGCCTGCAACTGCTGCGGAACTTTGTGGCGTTGACCCGATGACCTCCGGAGCGCTGTCGTCCCGGCGGCTTTGACCCGATGAACACCTGACGCCGAAGGCAGCTTGCGATGAGCGCGAAACCACCGCCCAACGGGCCGCCGCCCGGCGCTGCGGGGACGCCCGCGCCGCGCCCCGACGACTTGTTCGGCGAGGCCACCGAGTTGAACCGGAAGCTGGGCGCGCTGGAAGTGCTGTCCATCGTCATCAGCCGCATCATCGGCTCGGGCATCTTCCGCACGCCCGGCCCGATCATGATCGCGGTGGGCTGCGTCAGTCTGTTTTACGGCGCGTGGATCATCGGGGCGGTGGCCACGATTCTGGCGGCGATTCTTTACGCGGAGCTGGTGGCGATGATGCCGCGCTCCGGCGGGCCGTATGCGTATTTGAAGGCGGCCTTCCCGCCGTGGTGGGCGTTCCTGCGCGGCTGGGCGATGTTCTTCGTGTCCGAGACCGCCGCCATTGTGGCCGTGGCGCTGGTGTTCTCGCATTACAGCAATTCGCTTTACGAAGTGGCCGTCGGCCAGCCGTTCGCGCCGGGCGTCGAGACGTTGCTGGCCCTGGCCATCATCTGGCTGCACACGGCGTCGAATCTGTTCGGGGTCGGGTTCAGCGGGTTGTTGCAGGACATCTTCAGCTTCGCGAAAATCGCCGCGCTGCTGGTGATCGTGGTGGCGTCGTTTTCGACGGGCGTCAACCCGGGCAATTTCACCACGGGCTTCTGGCCGGAGGGCGGCTTCTGGACTTCGCTGGTCGGGGTGTTCGGGGCGTTGCGCTACGCGTTCTTCGCCTATAGCGGCTGGGAGGGGGCGACGTATGTGGCCGAGGAGGTGAAGAACCCGCGCCGCAACCTGCCGCTCTCGCTGTTCGCCGGCATCGGTGGCGTGATGCTGCTCTATTTGCTGGTGAACACCGCGTATTTGAACCAGTTGAGCGTGCCGGAGATCATCGCGAGCGGGCGCAGCATCGCGGCGGACGCCATGCAGCGCGCGAGCGGCCCGGCGGGGCTGGTGCTGATTTGTCTGGCGGTGATGATGAGCACGTTTGGCAACGTGGGCACGCAGATCATGGTCAAGGCGCGGACCTGGCACGCGATGGCGCGGGACGGCATGTTCTTCCAGCGGCTCGGGCGGATTCATCCGGTGACGAAGACCCCGAACGCCGCGCTGGTCGCGCAGGCCGCCTGGGCGTCCGTGCTGCTGTGCTTCGCGTCCCAGGCCGAGAACGCCTACGAGACGGTGATTGATTTCTTCTCGTTCGTGTCGGCCATCTTCAACATCTCGACCTTCCTGGTGATTCCCGCCCTGCGCAAAAAATATCCTGACGCGCCGCGTCCCTACCGGGCCTGGGGGTATCCGTTCACGCTGTGGGCGGTGGTGGCGATTTACGCCGTGTTTGCGCTGGTGACGCTCTACGACCGGTTTGTGCCCTCGCTGTGCGGGCTGGCGCTGACGCTGACGGGGCTGGTGTATTATTTCCTCGTCGTGAAGCCGCGCCTGCGGGCGGCGACGGACGGACGCTGAATGGGCGCATCTCAGTTTATTGCCGGCGGTGGCGGCAGGCATCCTGCCTGCCGTAGAGGGCGGCATCCTTGCCGCCCGGAATGAGCGTGGCTCCGGGCGGGCGACATGAACTTGCCGAGCGCCCCGTGCGGGCGGGCGTTGCTTTC
>Ga0209381_1004837_pt1 | contig 11603 bp, 10 predicted proteins | sample DewCreD2012metaG_FD_184111 | JGI IMG/M metagenome (GOLD analysis project Ga0209381, IMG submission 184111) | Hot spring sediment bacterial and archeal communities from British Columbia, Canada, to study Microbial Dark Matter (Phase II) - Dewar... ...
GCGTTGCAGGGTATATTATATCTTCAACAATGGTGCCCATTTTATTGGCTAATTCACCCCACTGCCTATTCATCTTCCTATGCTCTTCACGCATCTCATCCTTAAAAGACCTCATTTCAGCTTTAAAATCGATTGAATCATCTTTAAAATCTTTCATTTCGTCTTTGAAGTCTTTCATTTCGTCTTTGAAGTCTTTCATTTCGTCTTTGAAGTCCTTCATTTCGTCTTTGAAGTCCTTCATCTCGTCTTTGAAGTCTTTCATCTCATCTTTGAAGTCTTTCATTTCGTCTTTGAAAATCTTCATTTCGTCTTTAAATTCGTTAAACTTTTGCCTATCCTCCTGTCGTTGCTTTTCAGATTCCTTAATAAAATTGTCAAGGAGTTCCCTGGTTGCTTCAATCCTATTACCTAATTGAACAATATCCTGCGAAATCCTTTCATAATTTATGTGGCTTAACATAATGGCATTATACACCTTGTTGAATTCAAGGCCAACTGTGCGGGTAAATTCTTCAAATGCTGTTTCCAGGCGGTTCACTTTCTCTTCAACCTTTTCCATACGTCACAATTTCCTCCTTTAATTAAAAATTTGCTATGCTTTTTATTTATGGTGCAAAAGTAATTAAATATTCAAATAAAATCAATACATTTTTCAGTATTTATTCCTTAAAATAAATTAACATGAATACTTGAGTGTACATTAATTATTTTTGTACACTAAAATACATTTAAGAATTAACAGTGGACATGTTTTACATTATAAATAAAATACTTTGAATCTATTTGACAAAACTTATAATGTGTGATATTTTATATTTACATATTTATTTTCTACTCTAATATTAATCTCTTTCCCATTTCTGGAGTAAAAAATTATGAAAGGTAAAATTATTACATCACTTTTTTTTATATTTGTTGGTGTGACATCGATATTTTTCTTTTTAATTGCATTATTACTAAGAGTTTTTACATATCCATTTGATAAGCGACTACGCTTGCTTCATCAATTAACGTGCTTTTGGGGTTCACTATATACATATGTAATGCCGCCATGGAAAATAAAAGTAGAAGGAAGAAATAAGATACGAAATAATGTGCCCTATGTGTTTGTTTCAAATCACCAGTCACAGTTAGACATTCTTGTAGCATTCAGGCTGTATAAACATTTTAAATGGGTTTCAAAGGCTGAAATTTTTAATGTACCTATAATTGGCTGGAACATGTTCTTAAACAGGTATGTCAGGTTATTTAGAGGTGATAAGGAAAGTGCTGCACAAATGATGCAGGATTGTGAAATGCATTTGAAAGAAGGAAGCCCTGTATTTATTTTTCCTGAAGGCACGCGTTCACCTGATGGGCATCTCAAAGAATTTAAAATGGGTGCATTTATACTGGCAAAAAAAATGAATGTTCCTATCATGCCTGTAATTATTGAAGGAACACGTTTTGCTTTGCCAAAATACAGCATTGATTATCATGGCCAACATAAAATTACTATGAGGGTCCTTAATGAAATAACACCTGATATATTTAAGGATATGACTGTTGAACAGTTGGCACAGTATACATGGAACTATATGAACAATGAATTGCGAAAATTGAGAATAGAAATGTACGGACATGATGATGTTAAGAATAATTAATTATAAAAGAGCTTGAAAAAATGGTATAGAACAATTATCTTTGTAAATAGAAACAAAAGTTTTATTAATTTTTAATGAGGTTTGCTGAAATGCCAGAGATTGATGATTTTTCTTTTGATGATGATCTGTTTAAATTGGATGATGAAATTGAAGAAAAAAAGCAAAAAGTAACTGACAAAACAAAAATTACAGATGAATATATAGATGACTTCAAACCTGAAAAAGAAAGTACAGATAATATACATAAACGCTCATCCAGAGATTTTCAGCCAGATATGGATGCCCTTCTTATTACTGCACAATCCTCAATGATTATAGAAGGCATGAAAAAATATACCGAAAGGGATTTTTCATCTAGTAATCTGCCAATATATTTAGAAGCATTGAATGGTGTTAATCTATATATCAAAATATTAGACAGGAACCCCAAAAATTATCATAAATTAAAAGGTGTTATTAATGCAGATCCTGATTGCCAGGAAGTTGAAAACATTGCATTTAATCTTTATAAAAAAATATTTGGCAATGAACCGGAATCAGATCAGGAAAAATTAGTAGCATTTGAAAAATTTTCTGCATTATTCAAAGATGCTGTTAACAGAGCCACGATTGCAACTTCAATGAAGGATATAAAAAAATATTTCTTATTGTCAGGTGGTCTGGATGAAATTAAAGTTTCACAGTTAGCAGCCAGTAATGATGAGGAACTTAAAAAAGATATATCCAATTTGCAACGCTATATTGCATTAGGACTTGCATATATTGAAAAAGGAAATGTTGAAATAATAAAAGGGCTAAGGGGAAGAGATTTGAATAATTATGTGGTGCGTGGCTCTCAACTGCTTGCTTATTATTTCAAGTTGATTAAAAATGAACGGCTTGCAGATTATTATGCAAGGATTAATTCTATTTACAGCAAATATTTTGTAGTTAAAGATTAAATTCTCAATACATTTTCAACATAGTAATGATTGTTATTTTTATATTATAATGAACTCATAAGCTCAAATAAAATTGAATCTAACATAAACAAGCCTTCATGAGTACACCTCAAATTTTCCTGTCCATTAATGATATCAGACTGTAATAACCCTTTTACTATCAGTTGCTCTACTGTGTTTCTGAAACTTGATGATGGTAGATAATTTGTCTTTAAATAAAATTCATTTAGTAAAAAACCATCTATCAGTCGTAATTTATTCATGAGAAATTCTATAGCAACATCTTTTGTTGTACGGATATCTTCCGTACGGCTTTCAAAGGGATTATTTAGATAATCATTAAGATTGCTGTTATAATAACGCCTGTTTTTATAAAACGAATGAGCACCAGCACCAAAGCCAATATACTCATCAAAATTCCAGTATTTGAAATTGTGGCGCGATTCAAATTGTGGCAGTGCAAAATTTGAAATCTCATAGTGATGGTATCCGGAACTGGTGAGTATCGTTATAGTTTTTTCAAACAATGCGCGCTGAAAGTTTAGAAGCTTTTTCCATTGTGGAATGCGGGAGCTTAAGGGTGTATTTTTTTCAAATGTTAATATATATGCAGAAATATGTTTTGGTGTATATTGTATGATTGTGTTAAGTGAATTAATAAAATTACTTACAGACTGTTTTGGTATACCTACAATTATATCAATACATGCAATAATATCAGGAATACTGCAAAATTCTTCTATTATTTCCTTGCTTGAAAGTTTTGGTTTTCTGCCAATGTATTCATGTGCTTTTTTGTCAAGTGTTTGTACTCCCAATACAAATCGGTTTATTCCAACAGATTGGAGTTCTTTTATATATTGCAATGAATAGTGTTCAGGGTTGCATTCAAGGGTGATTTCAATTTCAGGAGCTATCGCATAATATTTTTTTATGATATTTAAAATTATTTCATAATGATAGCTTTGAAGTAATGATGGGGTGCCACCACCAATGTAAATGGTATCTATCACATAATCAGAACATTCTTCTGAATGATACACTATCTCAGCCGTGAGCAATGCTAAATAATTTGCAATCATTTTTTGCCAATCTTTGCTATCGGTGTGTACTGGTATGGAATAGAAGTCGCAATAATCACATTTGTCTTTGTTACAAAATGGTATATGGATGTATATTCCCAGCTTCATTTTGTGTTTATAGTTAAACAAGGATGTGAAAATTTTGGTTCAAATGTACCTTTTAAGCACAATGCCAGTTGCCGAATTGATTCATCAGTATCGGAAAAAGACATGAGCATAGGATAGTTGCCAAATTGTTTTACGTAGGGGTATGGATTGTTAGTTACAAGCAGCAATACCTTGCTATAATTTTTCATTGAATGCAGTATGTCCCGTAATTCAGAAATTGTGTATGATGAAGTATCAATCAACAGTATTGTATTATTCTTTTCATTTAATAGTGTATCACTCATGATTACATTTTCTTTTTTAAAAATATTTATAAAGTTGATATTTTTTGAAATCAATTCTCCATATGTGTTAAGATTATCTATTACAAAATCCTGTATTATATTGCTATTAGAATACAACATAATAGAGCTGCGCGATAGCTCTGTGTTAAGAGCCTCTGCTTTTTGTAGTAATTGTTTATCACCTGAATTTAATTTATACTTAGTTAGAGTAAGTTTGCCTTTTCTGAGTTGCATTATGTGGTATCGAAGTTTCAATTCAAGAATCTTTGCAACCTTTAATTTTAACAACTCTTCTGAAATATCCTGTTTATCTAAAGCATTCTTTAGTGAATCAATAATCTCCTGCAAATGATTTTCGTAGGAGCTAATTAGTAAGATATCTGCACCAGCTTTTATGCTGTGTACTGCTGCATCGCCATACGATTGTATCCCGCTAATGCCTTTCATCTCAAGGTCATCAGTAATTATTAATCCTTCAAATTTAAGAGATTTCCGTAAAATATCCTGTAATAAAAAAGGTGACATTGTTGCAGGGGTATTGAGACCTAATTGCGGGAAAGCGATATGTGCTGTCATAATGCATTCTACACCTGCATTAATTGCTTTTTTGAACGGAACAAGTTCAACTTTTTCCAGATCGGCCAATGATTTGTATATAACTGGCAATGTATAATGTGAATCCTGATGAGTATCACCATGGCCGGGGAAATGTTTGGCAACTGCAATGCATTTTGATTTTTGTAAACCTTTGATATATGCTTCTCCTAATGAACCACATAGAGCTGGATCACAGCCAAATGATCGTATGTTGATTACGGGGTTATCGGGATTATTATTTACATCAACAACAGGAGCATAATTCATATTAATTCCTGAAAGCCTTAATTGAATACCTAAAATGTATGCCATAGTATATGTTTTTGATGGATCATTGGCAACACCAAGAGCAAAATTACCCGGGAATTGTGTTACATCATCACGAATACGTTTGACCCTACCCCCTTCCTGGTCTATCGATATAAATAAAGGTATACCGATATGTTCCATCGCCAGATTCTGAAGATCATGTGTCAGTGTTTTACAGGAACCATTATCCAAGTTATAGCCAAATAATATGACACCACCTGGTTTGTATTTTTTTATAATGGCAATGGTTTTTTCATCAATTTTGCTTGAAGGGATAGCTATAATAAGCATCTGTCCCAGCAATGATTGTTTATTTAAGTCATTGACTAACTGTTTTGCTTCAGAATAATATTTCTTGCTGGTGCATCCTGTTAACGGAAGAATCAACATTAGCAATATACATATGATTTTCATATACATGATTTATCCTATTAAAAAGTAACTATCGCGCATAAATTAAAAGTAACAATTAATGACCAATTAGCATAATTTTCACCTGTTGATATTCATTAAGGATGAAAATATTTGTGTTATTGATATTATAATGAAAATTAAAGTTTTGGAAATCCCCTCAAATTTATTATAATGTATTAATAAATGATTACATATACAATATATACGATAGATATTATTCAACATAAAAATAAAATATAAATAAAAAATTCATGTAATAACCGATGTATACAATAAAGTATTGTTATGATAAATATGATTGACATTTTTTAAAAATAAGAACTTGTTTCAATGATTGAATTACAAAAAACGATGTTCTCATGTTATATAGAATTAGAAAGTGACAAATCATATTATAATTTTAATACTTGAAATAGAGTGAAACTGTGCTATTATTTAATGGTGACTATGAGCTACACAAGTGACAACAGTGATGTTAAAAAGTATATAGAAAGTTATAATGCAACCAGCCAGACTGTCCCATTGGTTATTGACCGTCTTTTAACCGATCTTAATGATTTACACTATCCAAAAGAAGAAATAGAAGAAATAATACTATCAATGGATGAAGCCCTTACCAATGCTATTCAGGAAACTATTAGGAAAGAACATCATCTAAATATTGCCTATGACCCCGATGTGCGTGAAATAACAGTCATGTATATTGTTTCAAAAAATGAGTTTGAAGCTGTTATTATTGACCATGGCAAAGGCTTTGATTTGCAGCAATCAATGAAGAAAACCCCTGATAAAAATTCTTTTGACTACTTTGAACAAATAACAAGGTATTCATACGAAAAATCATCAGGATTGCACGTCAGAGTGAACGGGCGGCAAATATCATTAAAAGGGATTGGTGCAGGTTTAAAAATTATGTGTGCGTTTATGGATTCTATTAATATTGACCTAATTGATAAGGAAAAAATTGTTTCAGATTCCGTATCACCAGTTACTGACGGCACTATACTGACGATGCGCAGAAAGAGGAGATATTGATGCATCCGGAAAAAGCCTATAAAAATCTTGAGTTCCTGAATTCCCGGGATGCACGCATTATACGGATAATGTGTGAGTATATTGAACCTGAAAAGCGATTCAAACATTATAACATTAAACATACAGTGGTTTTTTTTGGGTCTGCACGAACAAAGCCAAATGATCCTGTAACGGGAAAATATTATCATGATGCAACTAAATTAGCTTTTTTATTGGCACAATATGGAAAAGAATTAGAAGCTATACATGAAGGCTTTGTGATTTGTACTGGAGGTGGCCCCGGGATTATGGAAGCTGCCAACAAAGGTGCAAAAGAAGCGGGAGCCTATTCTATTGGATTGAATATATCACTTCCGTTTGAACAAATGCCTAACCCGTATATTTCACCTGAATTGAATTTTGAATTTCATTATTTTTTCATGCGAAAATTATGGTTTTTATATCATGCTAAGGCTATTGTTGTTTTCCCTGGCGGTTTTGGAACAATGGATGAGCTATTTGAAACGTTAACATTGGTACAAACTAATAAATTACAAAAACATGATATACCGATTATTCTGTACGATAAGAGCTTTTGGGATAAATTTATAAATTTTCAATTGTTAGTTGATTATGGTTATATTGATAAAAATGACCTGGAACTAATTCATTATTGTAATACTCCGGAAGAAGGTTTTGAATATTTAAAACCAAAATTGAAAGAGCTTATTGAAAGAGTAAATCACACTATAGAAAATCAATAAAAATCATTAATATACCACTCCTGATAATTTGGGGAAAATATATGAATACAATAATAGAACTGCCTGGCGGATTAGAAAATGTTTCAATATTCAAGTATGCTGCTATTGAATGTGGAATACGCTATCAGAATCGCCTGGATTTTTCATTAATATATTCCAAGGAACCTTGCTGGGCTGCTGGTGCATTTACCACAAATAAAATTTGTGCAGCTCCTGTTATATTGTGCCGTCAAAGAATAAAAAATCCAATTCATGCTATTCTTATTAATGCTACAAATGCTAATGCAGCAACCGGTAAGCAGGGTTTGGAAAATGCCAAATTACTTACTAAAGAACTGGGGAAATTACTTTCAATTGATGAAAATTCAATATTGATGGCTTCAACTGGTATTATCGGCGTTCAGTTGCCCGTTGATAAAATGAAACATAGCCTTCCGGTTTTAGTTAACAATCTGAGTACTGAAGCAGGCACCCTTTTGCCACGAGCCATTATGACAACTGATACATTCCCAAAACAATATGCAATTTCGTTTAAAACTTCAACTGGCACCTATTCCATGGCTGGTATTGCAAAAGGGGCTGGCATGATAGCCCCCAACATGGCCACACTTTTATGCTTTGTGGTTACGGATTTCCCAACAGAACAACATATTTTAAATAAATTATTTTATGAAAGTGTAAATGTGTCTTTAAATGCAATCACAATCGACGGTGATATGTCAACCAATGATACAGCCATTATTCTTTCACCTGCAAGACCTTCAAGCCATACAGAAAACGATATTAAAGTATTTGGCGAAGCATTGCATGTAATGATGAGAAAATTGGCCTATCTTATAGTAAGTGATGCAGAAGGAGCCACTAAATGTGTTACTATTAAAGTTATTCATGCAGCAAATGATACCGATGCAAAAAAAGCTGCAAAATCTATTGCAGAATCACTTCTTGTTAAAACGGCAATGTTTGGCAATGATCCAAACTGGGGAAGAATTGCCTGTGCAGCAGGGTATTCAGGAGCACAACTGCAAGAAGAGACATTATCAATATATTTTGATTCAATTCCACTATTTAAAAATGGTACTCCAGTTGAATATGAAAAAGAAACACTAATAAAAATTTTACAAAAAAGAGAATATACAATCACTGTTGACTTGGGAATAGGAAATTCAGAATTTGAATATTTAACCTCCGATTTAAGCTATGATTATGTTAAAATAAATGCTGAATACTCTACATAATCCTTATTAATATCCTTGACTTTTATTGAATAAATAATAATAATTCAATATATCTAATAAAACAATAGGCATTTTCGATGAAATTTATTAAAATACTATATACTGCGCTGGTATTTCTATTTGTATCAGCAGCACTTGTTAACGCACAAACTACTGATAAACAAAAAATCATTATTTATTATTTCAATGATGAGAGTGCTACGCAGAGCTACAGATATTATTCTTATATCATTCCGGATTCATTATCTTCAGAGCTGAAAAACACACTTGAATATGAAGTTACAGTTTTACCAGTTACATTTAGATATATTACATCACAAGTTACAGATGAAGAAAAAGCAAATACTATTGCTATTTTAACCAGCAGAGGCAAAGAAGTTTCAGCAAATTTTTCTGTTATTGGTTCATATAAAGTTGAAAAAAATACCATACACATCAAAACGCAGATCTGTAATGTTGCTACCGGCGAAATAGTTGATGCGGCTGAAACAAAAGAAAAAATTGGAGCTTTAATTTACGAAATTATTGATAAAATTACAGTAAAAATAAATAAAGAACTGCAAAAAACAATAGAAGTAGAAAAGGAAAAAATTGCAATATCTCCATATAAAAATTTTTATTCATCCTTTAGAAATACAATTTTTGGATATTCATATAATTTTATATTCTTTACCGGTGATTGGGAAAACCTTTACAATGATACAGCAATGAGTAAAATTTATATAGGAGTGCCATTATCTAAAATATATACATCAGATAATGCATATATTAATAAATTATATATTGCTCCAACGTGGCAGTTTTTTTCCACTAATAACCGTGATATGGAACATACGTATGATACATACCTTTCAGTTTATATGGGTGGTGCATCATTTATATATATACATACCTTATCACCATTAATAGATATTACAATTACATTACAACCTGGTATTGCATATTCAGACCTGTATATCGTTTTAGTACAGGAAGGGGGACCGTTTGCACCAAATGTTAAGAAACATTCATATGACCCATTTTTATCGGCTGAGATTAGTGCTACGTTTTATTTATATTCTATTGGATTTACAGGAGGCCTGAATTATAACAGGTTATTTTACAAAGGAAATGATTTAACAGTTACTGGAATTAGTTTTGGTATATTATACAAATTATAAATAATAATAAAATATGGTATTGTTTTCAATATCTGCATAATAACAGTCTAAACATTAAAATTACATAAACACCGTAGGGGTGAAGCTATTATACCAATGACATAAATATCATATATTGGAGGAAAACATTGCCAGAAAAACCACTATTGTTGCATTCACATAATGATTACTGGTGTACACGTCCGTTGTGGGATGCTATTGATTATGGATGTAATATGATTGAAGGGGATATAATTTATATGAATAACAAGCTTATGTTATCCCATTCATGGCGTCCGTTTGCATTTATGTGTTATGGTGAATTAGAAGAAACATACTTAAAGCCGATTCATCAATATTGTATTGATAATCCGCAAAAAGAAATGTGGATGTATGTTGAATATAAAGATTCAAATGAAAAGATTAATGATATCCTGCATAATTTATTTTTAAATTATAAAATACCAAATTTACATTATACCATATCAGCTCAGAATGAAAAATGGTATCATAAAAAAAGGTATAAAACAGCAATGAAGTTTTATACTAAATATAAAGAAGAATTGCAATTGGCCTGGAAAACAACAGAACTGGCTCAACAGTATGAAATTAAAAAAGTTGATCTATTCCCAGAATCTATATGGCACTTTTAATGTAATGAGGTTTAATCTATGAAGGATATTATTAAAAAGTGGTTTATATTGTCTTTAGGAATTTACATAGCATCAGCACTATTAACAGGTTTCTCAGCTGATACTGCCACGGCAATTATTGTAGCTTCAGCGCTCTTAGGCATCATGAATGTATTTATTAAACCTGTTCTTTTGTTAATAACCTTACCAATTAACTTGCTTACATTGGGATTATTTACATTTATCATTAATGCCGTTTTATTATATTTCGTTTCATGGATAGTAAAAGGAGTAATTATTGATTCGTTTTTAACGGCATTAGTTGCTTCAATAATAATCAGCATTATTTCAGTAACTGTTGAATGGTTATTTGGGTAATGTATATAGTATCTGTTGGTGCAGGAAAAAATCAAATCCCCTTGATTAAAGCATGCAAAGAATTGGGGTATACCACAATTGGCATTGATAAAAATCCTCTGGCAGAGGGTTTTCAATACTGTGACTTAAAGATAATAGAGTCCATTTATAATTACCATGAAATTTACATGCTATTAAAAGAACTGCTTGTATTTGATGATATAGCTGCTGTTGTAACCAGATCGTATGGTCAGGCTATTAAAACCGTAGCATATCTTTGCCAGCAGTTTAAATTGCCAAACATTGATTTCCTTAATGTGGATACTCTCATTGATAAATCTAAATTCAGAACTATTGCCCTACAACATAATATACCAATGCCACAAGGGAGTGTATTACACAAAAAAGATTTACATAAATTAGATACAATATCATTCCCGTGTATCGTTAAACCAGCAAAAGGACATGCCAAAGAAAGTGTTAAGCTTATCGATAGTTGCCAGGAATTGCATTCATACATAAAGGCAATCAAACATGATACTGTGCTTATTGAAGAATACATTGATGGAGATGAAATTATTGTTATTGGATTTGTTCATAACAGAAAATATTATATTTTCGATATTAGTGATAAAATACTAAATGCCAAACCATATTTTGTAGATAGAATGCATATACTGCCTTCACGCTATTATACGATGTACAGCGAATTACAAAAAATTGGCCAAAAGATAACCGACGCTTTTGAATTGCAGGCTACTCCATTGCTGATGGAATGCATCATTTCCCAAAATAATATAAATCTCATTGAAGCAGCGTGTGAATTTGGTGGTGAATATTTAGCTGATTATGCCATTCCTGCCCGCTTAGAGTGTAATGTTTTCAAATCGTTTGTACAGGCACTTGTTACGGGAAAAGTCAATATGCCCGAACAATCTACAACGGCTGCAGTTGTAAAATATATTATGGGCCGTAATGGCAAGCTGGTTTCCTATTCTATGCCAAAAAATAAACATTTAATTCATGCAGAAATTTTTGCAAAACCTGGAAATACGCTGCATTACCCCAGGAATAATCATGA
>Ga0209381_1004838_pt1 | contig 11602 bp, 9 predicted proteins | sample DewCreD2012metaG_FD_184111 | JGI IMG/M metagenome (GOLD analysis project Ga0209381, IMG submission 184111) | Hot spring sediment bacterial and archeal communities from British Columbia, Canada, to study Microbial Dark Matter (Phase II) - Dewar... ...
GGGCTTTATCAGCCTCACTCAACCAGGTTCAGCACTCTATGATCATGCATCAAGTGCCGGGATCGCCCCTATAGAGTGCCCAAAAAACAACCATGAACACCCAAAACCCGTTAAAGCGAAATCTGGGATAAAGTCCTCGCGAGTCATGCCGCATCCCTCCGCTCGGGGCGGTTACGCACTTACTACCCCCCCGGACAAAAATAGAGAGCAACACAAGCTGCTGAGCCGCTTTTCACCATCCTACACCATGGATCACTCAAAAACGGGCCATCGTACGCAGGTGTCTCAACGGCCTTTAATTACTTACCTACGAGCCAGTTTTTCAGCTCCTGATTCCCCAATCCCTCCAGGAGTTTCCCCCGATCTCGCCATATGGCCTTCTGGGTAACGTCCAGTCCGCTCTCATCAAGCAGTTTCATTGCCAGAACCATATCGGTCTTCTGAAAGGTCCTGCCTCCTATCTTAATTTTTCCCAACTCCGCGTAATTAGCGTCATCCGTAACAATCCATACTGCCGCCTGCTTCACGAGAAAACTCGCTTCAACCTCGGCCAGGTTCTCTAACAACCGATCCAAATCAATGTTATGCAAGGACCGTTGAATGGTGAATTTATCTTTTTGCAGTGGAACTTCCAAATGCATATTACTGCAAGCAACAGGAACTGAAACAGCAGTATGTTTATCGGTACTCACCATAACTTTACTTTCGTCGATGCTCACCATGTTTTGAACTTTGTCGTCTTCCGGAATAAATGTGGTTCCGACCGGGATTATTAACTTGATTTCGTGATCAACCAGCCTACGAACATTCAGGACAACTTTGTCTATTCCATTTCCTACCGCTGTGACCTCTATCTTCCCCCTGTCCAAAAGATCAAAAAGCTCACCTTCCATATCTTCCAGAATAGCCAGGACTTCCTCTTCACGTTGATGGCCTGGGAATTTCTCCAAGAAAGTTTCATAGGCTTCCCTGGTACCTCGTCCCTTGGCTACCAGATATGGCCCGTCATCTCGGGACAGCGTTTCCATCCTTTCCTTTGCTTCATTGGCAAACTTCCCGGTGGGATATTCATTGAGATAGGACCTGTAGCCGGTCACGGTGTTTTCTAGCCGTGCCTGTTGCCAGGCCGCTTCGTTATCAGCTTTGTTTTTCCTCTCACCGCAGGAAACCAGCAAGAGTGAAAGGCTGAGGATCAAAGTCAGGCCGGTCTTGGCAAGCATTTGGGTAGTCCTTGTTTGGGAATTCCCCTCTCTTGCGATCTTATCGGTTGATGACGTCACAGCTTTAGCCTTTGCCACCCGCTATCGTAAGGCTAACTTCTTCTCTTTAACCTATGTTCCCCTGCTGCCGCCTTGCTTTGACACCCCCACCGCACATCCAATAGAGTTCCTTCCCATAAGTCCTTCTCTAGGAGATTCCCAATGTTTCTGTAAAAAGCCCTTGTTCCCATCGCCGTATTGTTAATGCTCTTTCTTCCGAAGCCCGTCCCGGACGGGGTAGCGTTTACCAATTAGTGTAAATTCCGAAGTGCCCGATGGGGCGTGCCTCCAAGGTCTCATTTTGGGTTTGGAGCAGCCTGTAGAGGATCCTGATCGAGGACTCCTCGGTGGGAAAATGCTCCATTACCTTTACTCGCCTTTTGTAACTGGTCACGGGGGGTGGCGGCATTTCTCTCCGCTTCAAGTCTTCGGCGCTTGATTTTCCAAAGGATTTGGCCTCCGGGGGATGCTTGCCCCCTCCCTCGGTCGGCCTCAGCTTCGCTTCGGCCAAGAGGGCTTCCCCCAGGTCCAAATCCTGGAAAATCGAAGCGCCTCCGCCAAGCCGCTCCGAGAAACGCCGCCACTCTGTGATCAGATACCGCCTTTTGAGCTCCTTGAAACTCCTCTCGATGGGGTTCGCTGTGCGAATGTGCTTACACCTGCAAGGTGGGTGATTCATGTAGGCCAGGCAGGCCATCCGGGCTTTTTTTAACACAGCTCACAAGCTCTACATACAACTGCAAGGGTTCCCTCACAGCCTCCCTCAGCCTCGTCTCCCCTCTAACCAATAGCTCCCCCAGGCTCCCCAAACCCTTTTCCGCTGCCTCCAAGCAAACCCCTTGATCCACCCCCAGCTTTCTTGCTAGTGTCTCCATCGGGCTTTTCATTTCTGGTCCAGAGCGTCTCAGCACCCTTGGCTTTGTTATGGTCCCCAGGTAAGATTAAGCCCCTTCGGTTCTCAGCTCAACGCAAGTTACACCACCTTTGGAACACTACTCTAAAGGCGGCCGATGCGGAAGGTAGGCACCGAAAAACCGCCGTTGTCCAGGACAGACAGTGTTCACCCGTGCGCGACTTTTGACCGGTTGAGGAGGACAACATGGGACACACCGACCAAAGACAGCGCTCCGTGGCCTATTTTTCCATGGAGATAGGCATTGAGGAAAGAATTTGTACTTACAGCGGCGGTCTAGGGGTGCTGGCCGGAGACACGATTCGCTCAGCCGCGGACCTCAGGGTGCCGATGGTTGCGGTCACGCTTCTCTATGGCAAGGGCTATTTCCGGCAGCGGCTGGAAGCCGACGGGTGGCAGCGGGAAGAGCCAGCCTCCTGGGCTTTTGAGGAGCTGCTTCAAGAGGAGTCGGCCCGCACCCAGGTCACCGTGGAAGGCCGAAACGTGCACCTTCGGGCCTGGCGCTACGATGTCCAGGGGATAAGCGGCTACACAGTCCCTATCTAATTTCTGGACTCGGATCTTGCAGAAAATTCCGACTGGGACCGTGGGTTGACCCAATCGCTTTATGGCGGGGATGACCATTACAGGATTTCCCAGGAGGTGATCCTCGGGATCGGAGGCATTCGCATGCTGCGTGCGCTGGGTTATCATCACATCAACACCTTCCATATGAACGAAGGCCACTCAGCTCTATTAACCTTGGCGCTTCTGGACGAGGTCGCCAAAAGTGGCGGGGAGGGAATCGGTCATTCAGCAGGATGTGGAATCGGTCCGCAACCATTGCGTTTTTACCACCCACACCCCTGTTCCGGCCGGCCACGACAAGTTCCCTGTCGAGTTGGCTAAAAAGGTCATCGGAGATCGAAACGACTTCTTCGCCCTGGAAGGTGCCCTCTATGAGGGGAATATCATGAACATGACTTATCTTGGCCTCAATTTCAGTCGTTATGTCAACGGGGTGGCCAGAAAACACGGTGAGGTCTCAAGGCTCATGTTTGCGGGCTATCAGATTGATGCCATAACCAACGGTGTTCATGCTGCCACCTGGGTATCTGAGCCCTTCCGGCAACTTTTCGACCTGCACATTCCCACCTGGCGACAGGACAATTTCAGCCTCCGCTACGCCTTGAGCATTCCCAGAGATGAACTCTGGAAGGCGCACATGGAGTGTAAGAAACAGCTCATCAGCCTTGTCAACCAAGAAACAGGGGCCGGTATGGATGAAAACATCCTGACCATCGGGTTTGCTAGGCGCGCTGCCCCCTACAAGCGGGCCGACCTTCTTTTCAGGGACATGGAGCGGCTAAAGAGGATATCCAATGAGGTTGGCAAGATACAGACAATTTACGCTGGAAAGGCCCACCCACGCGACCATGAGGGAAAGGAGCTCATCAAAAAGATGTTCTGGGCCAGAAACGAGCTTCAGCGTGACATTAAAGTGGCCTATCTGGAGAACTACAACATGACGCTGGGGGCGGTGGTTACCTCCGGGGTGGATGTGTGGCTCAACACGCCGGAGCCGCCCATGGAGGCTTCCGGGACCAGCGGGATGAAGGCGGCCTTGAATGGAGTGCCCAGTCTCAGCGTCCTGGACGGCTGGTGGATCGAGGGACACATCGAGGGGCTGACCGGCTGGTCCATAGGGGAGCCGGTTCACGGAAAAGGAGAGGATCGGGACCACTCACAAGACGCCCCATCCCTTTACGACAAGCTGGAGCATGCCGTTGTCCCTCTTTTCTATCATGAAAGACAACGCTTCATGGACATGATGGCTTACTCCATTGCCATCAACGGCTCCTTTTTCAATACCCAGAGGATGGTTCAGGAATATGTGGTCAATGCGTATTTCAGTCGCTGAGAAGGCATTACAACAGATCGCATCGTCATTTTAGGAAAGAAACATGAATGGGCCGTGGTCTCAGACAGTCACCGGCACCCAGGGGACGTGAAGGAGGTGCTTAGGCGCCTTGCGGTCTCCGTGGAGGGCTGACCAGCAATGAGGCCAAAAGTCGGCTTGAAGAATTGGGGCCCAATTCACTGGAAATCCAGGAGGGATCTGGGCCACTTACCTTGCTGCTCAGGCAGGTCCACAACCCCCTGATCTACCTCATGGCAGGCGCTGCGGCCCTTTCTCTTTTCGTAGGCCATGCCGTGGACGCGGGGGTCATCGCCGGGGTCCTTGTTCTCACCACCCTGCTGAGCTTTGAGCAGGAATGGCGTGCCGAAGGGGCGCTGGCTGCACTTAGCCGCATGGCCTTTCCCCACGCTAAAGTCTTGAGAGATGGGAGCCCGACGGAGATCAATGCAGCTGAGGTGGTGCCCGTAGACATCTTGATCCTGGAAACCTGTGACCGAGTTGCTGCAGATGCCAGGCTCGTTGCGGCTGAGGAACTGCAGGTAGATGAATCAGCCTTCACTGGTGAGTCGATTCCGTTAGGCAAGAGCCTGGAGGTTGCGGACCAAAAATACTCTATTGGCGGACCAGAAAAACCTGGTTCGCATGACCACCATCCTCACCGGCGGCGGGGGTCGGGCAGTGGAAGTGGCAAAAGGTATGCACACCGAAATGGGCAGGATCGCTGCTGAGGTCCGCCCTACGGGCAGGGAAGAAACACCAATGCAAAGGCGGATGCACAAGCTGGGTATTTTCCTTGGAATTGCAGGTGTTGCTTTTACAGCAGGCGTCTTCGGCCGCTTGTGAATCGGGGCAGTGAACGACGGCTTAGAACTTCTTCAACTCAGGGATGCAGATCTTGCCGCCGCCGTGCACCTCGCAAATATGCGAACCAGTAAACCGCAGCGACCAGGAGGGTGCCGCCGGCAATGTTGCCCGCAGTGACAGCGATGAGGTTCCTGCCCATAGCGACGATCGAGAGGGAGCCTTGCTGATCCAGGATGAAACCAAAGGGAAGGAAGAACCAGTTGGCGATGGAGTGCTCAAATCCGACGGCCACGAAAGCGGTAATGGGAAAAAGGATCGCCAGAATCTTATCAGTCACGCTTCGCCCTCCCATAGAGAGCCAAACCGCAAGGCACACCAGCGCGTTGCAGCCGACGCCGCGTGCGAAGGCGTCCCCCATGGAGAGATTCGCCTTGGTACTGGCGATTTGGATGGCTCCCTGGCCCACAGCGCCACCTCCGAGACTAGCAATATCGCCCAGCACCACAAGGAGAACTGTTCCCAAGCAACCGATCACATTGCCCACGTAGGCAAGGCACCAGTTTCTCATCACGTCGCGGGTCCCAATGAGGCTGCTCGCCCAAGCCATCGCCAGCAGGTTGTTTCCAGTGAAGAGCTCGGCACCTGCCACCACGACAAGAATCAGTCCAAGGCAGAAACTCAAACCGCCCAGCAGACGCGTGACACCGAAGCCAAGGCGGGCGTCAGCGACGACCACCGTGAAAAAGAGAGCGCCAAGCGAAATGAATGCACCGGCCAGCACGGCCAGCACAAGCACTGTAAAGCTATCCGTGCGCGCCTTCGCAACTCCAAGACTTTCTACCTTGGCGGCTATCTCGCGGGGGGTATAGGCATCGACGATGTAAGTTCTTTGCTCCATGGGGAACCTCCTACTGGGGCTGGCAAGCCGCGAAGCTGTATCGGATCCGCTTGCTGGGTGGTTTGAAGCGGTTTGGGGCCTCCTGGATCATTACAAGACGAATTGGTTAAGAGATGCCTGCTTAAATGGGATGATGTCGGCAAAGGATTATCACCTTCTGGCCAAAAAGTAAATCAGGAGTATAGTCCAAGTCACAGGTAGAAGCCATTTTGACTTGGAGGCCGTTTGGCTTCAAAGCCTTATGACCATTCATCCCTTCCCTTCGGGGAGCGCCCGCCCTTCTCATGGGAGCAAGACGCTTTGTGAGCTTGGCAGGGGGCATCCAGGTAAAGGGATGGTGGTTTTGCCAGCGCGATATGGGAAGGCTTGCTTGGGGGCAGTTGCCCTTGGGAGTTATCGGTCTTTGGCTAAAAATTGAATGATCTCAGGCAGATCATTTTTTGAGTTGTGACTATATGGGCTGTGTGGGCAGGTCTTTGTGCCAGGGGACAGGCACCCCCAGGGCCTTGAACAGGCTGAGCTGCCATGGAGTGGGACTCACTTAGTCCGCATTATCCACTGATCGTGAATAATGCGGGCTAAGTAATTAGGGCTAGGTGACACCAAGGGTGTCCATCTGTTGCCAAAGGGTCATGAACCTTTTGAGCTTCGCGCTGCCCCTGGCCAAGACCGGACAAGCTCTTCCAGCATCTTGCAAATCCTTGGCTCCAAACGGGCAAGTTGGAAAGGAGAGCCCTAAAGTTCCCGGTCCCTTGTGAAGACACCTCCCGCCAAGACTCCCCTTGGCCTACAATACCCTCATGTCCGGGGAAAGCCCAGGGGGTGCTCAAAGCCCGAAGCAGGCCTTGGAGCCCGCCAAAGAGAAGCCGGTGAGTTACTCACAGGGGGATCTGGCCCGTTTTTTCGTGCCCCTGGCCCTTCAGGCCGCCTCACAGAGCTTGACTTATCCCCCTGTGGCCATGGTGGCCTCCAGGGGGGAGGCTGGACCATTGGGCCTGGCAGGACTGGCCCAGTCAAACCTGGTGATGTTCTTTCTGGCCATGGTGGGGGCAGGGATTCCCACAGCCGGAATGGTTTTCGGCAGAAACAGGGAGGGCTGGGGAAGCTTTGCAAGGATGAATCTGCTTATGGGCCTGGGTGTGGCGGGCTTGCAAGGAGCTCTCTGCTTGCCTGCTTTGGCGCATATTCTTTTTGGGAAGCTTATCGGGCTTCCTCCCTCCATTGAAGAGCCTGCCAGCCGCACCCTCTTGGGCACTGTGCTTCTTCAGTTACTCTTTTTTCTTCGCAACCCCTATCAGACGGCTTTGCTGGTGGCCAGGGCCTCGGGCAAGGCCAGCATGGCCACGATGGGCCGGATAATTCTCACGGCTCTTATGACCCTAGGCTTCACCCTTCTGGGTTGGGTGGGGGTGGAGGCAGCCGTTGTGTGCCTCACCCTGCCTGTGGGTCTGGAGGTGTTTTGCTCCATGTTGCTGGCAAGGCCTTATATCAACTCGCTTCCCAAAGGATCTGCGGAGCCACCACGCCTGGGACAGCTCTTCAAATTCGTGCTTCCCCTTTCAGCCGGAGGGGTTGTTTTGGCCCTCTCGGGACCCATCCTTGGGGCCTTCATTGCTCGGGGAGGGGAACCTGAAAGAACACTTCCGGTCTATTACCTCGCCATGGGACTTGCAAGTCCAATGGCTTTCAGCGCCTCCAGGATCCAGAGCCTGGTGCTGGCCTTTCCTCCGCTCAAAGAGGGGATGGGGAAGGCTGTGGAGAGATTCTCTTTGAGGGCAGGAGCTTTTCTGGGATTGATTCCGCTTTTGTTCTTAGTGCCTCCTCTGGCCGAGATCTACTATGTTTTTCTCCAAAAATTGCCCCTGGAGGACTTGTCTATGCTGCGGGTCACGGCTTTGGCCCTTGCAGCTTTACCCATTTGTGTGGCTTTGCGTTCTCACAAAGAGGGGTTGGCGGCCTGGCTGAAAAAGCCTGGGACTGTGCTGGCAGGGCAGGTAAGCCACATCCTGACCCTCTGTCTTGTCTCGGCTTTGGCCCTTTACTCGGGGGTGCCAGGTCACCTGATAGGGCCTGTTGGTCTTGTGGCAGGGAATCTGGCTGCCGGTCGGGCTATCAGTCTTATTCTGGGGAGGTGGAAAAAGCCTGCTCCAGGAGGTGATGTTGACTCAGGAGGCATTGCTCGGCTATGAAGGGGAGAAAGGACTTCCAACAAAAAACTAAGTAAGGGATAACGGGGTGATTCCGTTTCTCGGGGTGGCTTGCCTGCCTGTGCGCCGCACGCAGACAGGTCCACCCGGTGGCCAAATCCTTTGGAACATCAAGCGCCAAAGATTTGAAGCGAAGAGAAATGCCATCACCCCCCTTTAAGAAACTGCAAGACTAAAGTGCAGAGCCGCAAGGCTCTTAGGCCCTACCATTTGGCTTGAAAGCAGGGTTATGGAAGACCGGCTGGGTTTGTAAACCCACGCCAAGGGGTTTCCCTTGGGAATGAAGAAAGCCAGGCAAACCCAAGACCCGTAAGGCAAGAATCCCTTCCCTTTGGGGGGCAGCAATGAAGATCTGCTACGGTTGCGGGCAGTTGCTGGCAGAAGAGGTGGTGTTTTGCCCTTCCTGCGGTAACAGGGTGGGAGCGGGGCGAACCCAGGTGGATGACTATGAGATCCAAGAGATTCTTCATGAAGGCCACTCCAGCATCTTGTGCAAGGCAAGGAAAAAGGGCCAAGAAGAATATGTCATGCTTAGGCTCTTCATGCCCCAGTCTGGGGTGGACGAGCTCATAGCCGCCAGGCTTGCCAGGGAAGTGGAGGAGCTGAAAAGACTTCCGGCCTCCCATTTCGTGCGCCACTTTGATATAAGACGCTCTTGGGACGGCATATGGTATAGGGTAAGCGAGTGGATCGATGCTGAGAACTGGGGAGACCTCTTTAGGTCAGGCGCCCTTGAAGACCTAAGCAGAGTCCTGGACCTCTTCAGCCAGTTGGTCTCCTCCCTCAAGAAGCTGCACCAGGCCGGATACCTAATCCCCCACCTGACCTTAAATGACATAATTGTCATAAGAAGAGAAGACGGAGGCTTTCATGTAAAGCTGGACTACAAGCTTTCAAGGTTCCTAAACCCCAAAGTGGATCGTCCCCCACCTATGTTGAAGCATCTACTTTCCTGCCATCCAGACATTCTAAACGGACTGCCTCTGGACACCAGAAGCGACATTTGGTCCCTGGGGAAGATCTTTGTGGAGATCCTGACAGGGGAGTTCGAGATCCAGGAGCTTTCTGGAAAGTTGGAACAATTGGAGCTGCCTCAAAGCCTCAAGCTGCTCTTGAGGACCATGCTGTCTGCCGAGCCTGATTTGCGCCCGCGCTCAGCTGCTGAAGTGGAAGAAATCCTGCATTCCATATCGCAAGAGGAGATCCTGGAGGCCCAAAAAAGACGCACAGAGACAATCAAGCCAGCCATTACAGCCCGGGCCAAAAACTTGTGGAGGCTCGGAAGGGGTGCCATCTCCCTGTTGCTGGCTTCAGGGCTGGGAGTCACGGGATATTGGTTCTTGGTGCGGCAACCCAGAGAGGCGGACATACTAGAGAGATATGCCAATAGGTATGCAGGATCAATTGCTTTTGTGCTGGTGGACTACAAGCTAAAGGAAGTTGAGCAGACCGTGTATCGAAACCGCGCAGAGGGAACCGCTTTTCTGGTGGATTCGGCCGGCTACCTCCTCACCAGCAGGCATGTTGCCTGCCCTTGGCTGGAGGACCCCCAGCTGCAGAACATGGCCGAAGCACTCAAGGCCAGAGGGGGGGCCCCCTCTTTGGACTACAGGATGTACCTCTGGTTTGAGGGGGCAAGGGCTTTTAACCGGGCCGCCGTGCTCTTGGATACCAGGGACGTCACGGATCTCTATTACCTGGAGTCGGCTTTTCAAAGCCATGGGTCCCCGAGTGTAAAGATAGAAGGGGTGGCCAAGAAACCCACAGCCACACGACAGCTCATCTTCTCTCCCCTGAGGGATGACTTTGCTGTGCTTCAGGTTACCCCCGCGCCCCAGAACCTGAGGCCTCTGCCTCTTGCCTCCGGCTTGGACCCTCGTCAAATCCCCAAACTCTCCAAGATCATCACCCTGGGCTTCCCATTGGGCAGCCGCACCCAGGCCGAGCAGGTCAACGTGAGCGTCACCAGAGGAAATGTTAGGCGCTCCTTTGAAGAGGCCATTCACATAGATGCAGCCCTTTACGGGGGAAACAGCGGCGGCCCTGTGATAGATGAAAAAGGCATGGTCATAGGGATCGCCTCGGGTGTGGCCACCGAGAGGGCCCAGGGGCTTCTCCCCACGGTAGTGCCCTTATGGAATCTGGGCATGGTTTTGCCCATAGGGAAGGCGGCCGCCTTTGTAGAGGAGCTTAGAAAGGGGCAGGTGAAGTGGAAAGGGTTGCAGGATTTCCTGCTGGACACCAGGTTGGAGAAGGTACTAAAGAAGGCCAGAGAGGCCCGCTGGGCCGAGGCGGCAGAGGAAGCCGACAGGCAAAGGCAAAAAAGTCCGGAGCCTCTCCTCACCCTGGTCTCTGCTTTAATGCATTGGTGCGCGAAGGATCACCATAGGGCCCAGCAACTTTTGTCCCAATACGTCTCTACAGATCCGGAAGCGGCTGCAGCCAAGTTCCTGTCCCTCGTTCTGGACTGGCTTTCTGATCGGGTCTCCAAGAATCCATACAAGGACGAGCTGGTCCTTGCAGGCTGGGGCTCCCCGTGGGAGTTCCAGGGGCACCTGAGCCGTATCCTGGTAGGCCAGGTGGAAGAGAGGGTTTCTTTGCAAAGCTGGGATACGAAATCGGAGAGAACTTGGATCCAGTGGCTCTTGGGCCTGATGCTGGAAAAAAGGGGGGAGTTGGAAAAAGCGCAAGAGCGTCTAAAGGAGGCTGTGTTTGAGGCCCCGGCCGATTCCTGGGAGGGTTTCCTGGCTCAAGCCGCACTTGAGTCGGTGCAAGAGAAGCGATTCCAAGGGCTTTCCGGGGAGCAACTCAGGGCAGCTTACATGGCTGAGCTCAGAGAGCTGCGAAAGAGACTTTCAGAGGCCCAAAGAAGTGAGAGAGAAAAGAGAAAAAAGATGGAAGAGCTTCAGGCCAAGCTCCAAGAGGAATCCATTCCCTTGCAGGAGAGGGTCCGGATCCTGGGGGAAATGCTGGCCCTTGAACCTGAGAACGGGAAACTGATGGAGGAGATGGCATTTCTGGAGGCAGCCCAGGGTAGGTGGGAGAAGGCTTTGGCTCACACAAGGAAATTTCTGGGAAGAGCGGGCCGGGAGAATGCCAGAAGATTGACCCTGGGCATTCTGGAGAGTGTGTGTTTGCGCCTGGTGGGCCGGCAAGATGAGGCCTTGGAGGTGCTCGAAGCTTTCGGCTCCAGAACCAGGGATCCCTGGCATAGAGCCATAACCGAGGCTCTCTTGGGGAAGCGAAGTAGAGCGAGTCTCCTCCCAGAGGCGGCACAGAGCCCTGAGAAACTGCTGAGCCTTCATTTGGCGCTGGGGGCTTGGGCCGAGGGCTCCTCGGACAAGAAGAAAGCTCTGGAAGAGTACAAGGAGGTAATGGCCTCCTTTCTGGACGGCTGGGTGCAGTTCGACTTTGCAAGGGAAAGGCTAAAGGCTCTGAGACAGCTGGAGTAGGCTCTAAGAAAAGGCTGGCAGGCAACCGAGGCGAGAATGCGCCCCTGATTCACCGTCAAAAAAAGTAGAGGACCTCGTTGGTCCTGTGGTTACAGGATGATAGAATACCTGCGGCAAGATGATTCTATCACCAACGAGGTGAGGGGATTATGGCACAAGGACAGCTTCC
>Ga0209381_1004843_pt1 | contig 11575 bp, 11 predicted proteins | sample DewCreD2012metaG_FD_184111 | JGI IMG/M metagenome (GOLD analysis project Ga0209381, IMG submission 184111) | Hot spring sediment bacterial and archeal communities from British Columbia, Canada, to study Microbial Dark Matter (Phase II) - Dewar... ...
GCATCCTTGCCCAGCATCCGTAGCTCACCTCCAATCGGGCAAATCGTGTGTACCCCCACAACAATTCGCTCGGAGGTGCCGCTTTATCAAGTCCTTGCATGATCGTCCCAAAACGGGTAGTCGCGTCAGCCTTTTTCTCCGGGCCCTTGCACGCATTCCGCCCCCGAGCCGCGTTTCAGTGCATCTCGACCGCGCACGTCCCGATGCCGCCGCGATAATAGTTGAACTGCACGTTCGGGTGATCCGCCAGCAGCGACATCGGCACGGCCGTGTCCACGATGCGTTTGGATATCATGTAGGCGGTCAGCCGCTGTCCGAACGGGTTGTCGTGATTGCCCGCGTGCCAGATGGAAACCTTCTCCGCCTTCCAGGTCTCAACGGGTCCGACACTTACGGCCATGGTGGGGACCATCGCGATGTTCCCGCCCCCGCTGGTGCGGGCGTTCTGCGCGATGGTCAGCGGGTGCAGTTTCACGACGCGCGTGGCCAGTTGGCGGAACTCGTTGGCGGTGGGCGGCGAATCCCGATGCGGCCCCTGTCGCGGCAGCGGATCGTTGAAGGCCCAGTGCTTCACATCGCCCTGGCCGCCCTGCATCACGGCACAACGAACGCCGGCATCCCAGCTCCTGCGATACACCGCGGTGTCGGCCTTGGGAAAATGCAGGTGGGCATCGGGCATGCGGAGCTTCGCATCGATGCGATTGAAGCACAACTCGCGGTCGGCTCTCTCGAACGACAGCGGGTGCGTCAACGGCACTTCTGTCCCGGTGGCCGCATCAAACCATTCGTCCATGCCCCAGAAATGGCCCGAACGCACGTCCAGTTCAAGGGCATTGGCGATCCTAGCCACCAGCGGCAATTGCTCGGTCGGACCGATCGGCCCGCAGATCCCGACGGGATTGTCATCGCTGCTCTGCCGCCAGGCGTCGATGTACTCCAGCGCTTCGGCCAGATAAAACTCCTCGAGGGTGTCATACAGGACGACCCGGAATCCCGGCCGCGAAAGCCCTTCCAGATCCTCCGCCGACAGCCTGGCAACGGCCTGGATCAACTCAGTGTCGATGGTGGTGTAATCCCACCAATCCGGCGCAATTGAGCTCAGCTTCCTAGCCATGTTCGCTCCTCACGCTCCAGTTCCCTTTCATAATCCCGATTCACAAGATAATCCTTGCCCAGCGCCTCCCGCAGCGGATCAGCGCATTCCTCACAGAAGCCATAGTGCAGATGTCGGCGCCAGCCCTCCGCGTGCTCAAACCGCCGAGACATCCGCCCCACCGCCAGCGAGAATTCCTCCATCGTCCTGACGTACTGGTTCATCCCCTGCGAAGCCGCGAGCCACTCCTGCTGACTCCTGTGCTCGGCCAACGCCTGCCGCTTGATCTGGAGTACGCCCCCGATGTTGACAAACGCCCCGGGGATTATCCGCCGCCTCAGGGAATCACGCAGGCCGTGCGGCATCGCGTGGTAGATGGTTACGTCGCGGCCAACCGGCCTGCGACCGGGGCGCGTTCGGTAATTCTTCATCCCGCGCACAAACGCGGCCGTCACCGCGAGCCGACATGCGTTGGTGTGGTCCTCCATGTAATCCTGCGGCGAGGGAACAAGCAGAATGCCCGGGTTCACCTCGCGAATGACCGCCGCCAGGCGACGCAGGACCCCGTCCTCATAGAAGATCTCAAGATCATCGACCAGACTCGCGTGGAAGACGGCGCCAAGGATCATGGCCGCCCTGCGACCCTCGCGCTTCCGCATCGCCCGCAGTTTCGCCGGTGAATGCACCTGGCTTCCGCAGGACCCGCTGGCGAGGGACATATAGTGCGTCTGCCACCCGGCCTGCTTCAGCAAGACGAGCGTCCCGGCCATCATGAACTCGATGTCGTCCGGATGCGCCCCAATCGCCATCGCAATGCCTGAACTCATCGGTCTTCCGCCGTTCTCGCCGCCGATCGGCGACACCCGCGCTAGGCGCCAAGCAGTTTCTGCACGAATGCCTTGCCGCTGCGGATATCCGCGACGCGCTGGTTGCCGGCCTCTCGCTCCAGGCACATCCAGCCGTCAAAACCCACATCCAGCAGCGTTCTGAAGAAAGCCGGCCAGTCAACCTGTCCGGTTCCCACCACCACTTCCTCGCCCCAGGTCCCCGGTACCCGGGTCTTGATCGCATCCTTCACATGCACGCCCTTCACGTATCGACCAACCACGCGCAATGCCTCGATCGGGTCGCCATTCGCGTAAAGAAGCATGTTGGCCGGATCAAAGTTGATCGCTACGTTGGGAGCATTCAGATGCTTGAGGAATTCGGCCAGGGCAGCCGCCGACTCCTGCCCCGTCTCGCAGCCCAGCGTAATACCCTGATCGGCAAAAATCTGCGCGACCTTGCGCACCCGGTCAATCAGTTTCCCGAAGTTGGGATCCTTTGGATCATGCGGCAGGAATCCCGCGTGGAACATGACGAACTTCAAGCCGAGCTTCGCCGCATTGGCGGCCGTCGCCTGCGCGTTGCGCCAGTTCTGTTCCCAGGTATCATCAGGAACCAGACCGCCGGTGACGCGGATGCTCTCCAGCGTGCTGTAATCCTCGCCCACGCAGCGAAACATGCCCGACACCACCCTGATGCCCTCGCCTGCCAGAACCTTCTGCACATCGCCCCAGACTTCCGGCTGCTCGCGCAGCGGGTCCAGGTCAAGCTGAACGCTGCTCAGTCCGATCTCCCGGAACTGCGCGGCCAGTTGTTGAGGGCTGGCAGGCTGAAGGGACCAACTGCAAACACCCAATCGTTGAAGCAGGGATGATGCCGAGAGCGCCATGAGCCATTCTCCTGATAGGGCAAAACTTCCACCGAGCCGGATATCGCCACAAACCGCAGGCCGCCGAGAGGCCGCCGCCCTTGCACGAGATGCGCACCGCGACGGGTCCTCGTAACATCTGACCATTATGGACACGATGCCCGCGCAAACAAGAACCCACGGCGCGGGCCGTGGGATTGGGAACCATTTGCTTCGATCGACAATCAGGCCGTCGCGGCCGCTTCGGGTTTCTCGTAGACGCGACGGGCCGGCTTGGTGATCAGGCCCATACGGATCGCCTTGGCACTGACCTTGATCCGAACAATCTTGCCGTTGACCACGGCGCGAACCTTGTGGATGTTCGGCTTGAACGTTCGCGGGCTGATGCCGGTCACCTTCGTGCCGACGCCACCCAGATACTTGGCCTTGCCGCGATGGCGGACCTTATTGCCGAAGGTGGTCTTCTTTCCCGTAAAATAGCATACGCGTGGCATCGCAAATCCTCGTGGAGTCTCAACTCTAAAGAGTCGCACAGTTTAGGCGCTGACCGATGGGTATGCAAGGGCTTTGGAAACAAAGCTCGTTCTGTCTATAAGTCATTACAATAAAACCTCTTAACGCGCTTCCGGACCCCCGCTTATCAACCGCATGGTTTGCCGATATGATCTGCCCCTCGACGAAAGAGGCCCATGAGCACACACTTTGCCGATCGCCTGATCGCCGCCATCGATGACAAGGGATCTGCTGTCTGCGTTGGCATTGATCCAATTTACGAGAGCCTGCCTGAAGCTGTTGCCGGCCCTGCCTCGCAGCGCAACGCCAATGATGCCGAAGCCGCCCTCGACGCCATCTACGAGTTCGTCACCGGTGTCCTTGAGGTCCTCGCCCCGATCGTGCCAATCGTCAAGTTCCAGTCGGCTTACTTTGAGAAGTACCTCTGGGAAGGGGTTCAAGCCTACTACGACCTGATCCAGGAAGCCCACGAGTTGGGACTGCTGGTCATCGGAGATGTCAAACGGGGTGACATCGGCTCCACCGCTTCCGCCTATGCCGCCGGCCATTTGGCCGATCCGGGATACATTGACCTGGAAGACGTGGTAACACCCGACGCGATTACCGTCAACCCCATGCTCGGCCTCGACACGCTCGAGCCATTCATCGAAACGGCACGAGATTCCGACAAGGGCCTTTTTGTCCTCGTCCGCACCAGCAATCCCGGCAGCGGCGACTTCCAGGACGTAAAGCTGGAAGACGGCCGAACATGGTCGGAAATGCTGGCCGACAAGCTCGCGCCCGTCGCGGAGAGACTGATCGGGTCCAGCGGGTACAGCGCCGTCGGCGCGGTCGTCGGCGCTACTCAGCCGCACACCATGGTATCGCTTCGCAGGCGTTTGCCCCGGTCCATCATGCTGTTGCCTGGCTACGGCGCGCAGGGTGCCACCGCCGACATGACGCGAAGCGCTTTCGACAAGCACGGCCATGGCGCGCTGGTTTCCGCGTCACGCTCGATCCTCTATGCACACAAGGAAAAGAAACACGCCGACCTCGAGTGGCAGGATGCCGTCAGGAAAGCCACACTCGACATGACCCTGGACATCGCCCGTGTCCTGGGGAAACAGCCTGCGTGAACCTCTCTTGTGGCTGTCGCCCCGTCCGGTATCATCCCTTCGCGACGGGCCATTCATATGCTGAAGCATCTCTGTGCGCTGATCGTTTCGTGCGCGATTCTCCCCGGCTGCTCAAGACCCCTGGCCGAGCCGGCCGTTTCCCGCGGCGAGCCGCTGGGACTTCAACTGCTCCGCACCGAGGCCGAACTGCGGAAATACCCATTCCGCAATATCCTCGAATTCGAGGCTCCCACCGACGTGGTGTTTGTGCGCACGCAGGGAACGACGCCACGGCTCGTCAGCGACAAGCCCCACACGGGCGCATCCGCCCTTCTGCTGGATCGCGGAACCCGAACGCTGACGGTGCGGCTCGCTTCGTTGTTTTCCGGTTTCGTCTTTCCCGGTCGGTGGACCCTTGCCGGAGCGTATTTCTTCTCGCCTGAGCCCCGGCTGCTGTCGGCCAGCTATCGCGTGGGCGATACGTCGGTGGCATCGATCACGGTGCAGCTTCCCGCGGGACAGTGGACACCCGTGCTCCTTGATGTCGCCGGCGCGGCGGGCGCGGCCGACAGCCAAATCGGCTCGCTTGAATTCATGTTCAGTCCGCCGCTGGATCAGCCCCTCTGGTGCGATGACGTGGTCGTGCTGGACAACACGGAGACGTTCATAGAATCGCCCTGGAGCATCCGCCAGCGCGGCTTTGCGTACGTTGTGGAAAGACCCGGAGTGTTCAGGACCGTCCTGCCAATGCCAGAGGCCGCCGATCCGGGCTGGGTGCTTGCCGATGACTGCGGCCCGATCCGCGCGATCTTCACCACGCGGCGCAGGGATCGCGTGCGCGTGATTTATGCCAGCGGATGGGAGTTGATCGACGGCCGTGCGTCGGCCCTGTCGCCGACTGTTTCGCCTGAAGCACAGCACGCCAGTCCTGCCCGGATCGACATCGCCCCGGAAATGGGGCGCGTTGTCCGCAATCAGGCCGGCGACGCCAACAACGACGGGTACATCGAAATCCGGGGTTCCTACCTGTTGAGTGCTGCCGGCGCTCGCGTGGAGTTCCGTTTTCATCCGCGGGTGCCTGTCCATTGCCCGGTCATCGAGATTGCCGATCTGCCCCCGGGCAACGTGCTGGCAACCGTTGAAGGCAGGCTCATCGACCGCGCGGTGCGGTTGGCTGACGGACGACTGCTCATCGAGCTGCCCGGCGCCATCGAGCGTCCCGTGACCGTCAATCTGCGTGTCAACCCCGTGCCCGGCGGAGAGTAACCATCGGTAGGACGCATATAGCGCTGCATCAACGATCAAAGGAGACAGTATGGCGACTTTGAGGCTTTCCCGGCGGAATCTGCTCAAGGGTTCGGCACTGGCCGGAGGAGCGATGGCCTTCCCGAGCATCGTTCCCTCGACAGTCTTCGGGGCCAACGCCCCCAGCAACCGCATCAACATCGCCGCGATCGGAACCGGCGGCCGAGGCACCGATGATTGCCGGCACCGCTTCCTGCCCCTGGAGGATGTGCGGCTGGTGGCCGCCGTGGACGTGAAGAAGGCCGCCCGCGAACAGTTTGCGAAGATGTGCAACGATCATTACAAGGGGGAGGTCTGCAAACCCTACACCGATTTCCGGGAGGTGCTTTCCCGCTCGGACGTGGATGCGGTCGTCATCTCAACCCCCGATCACTGGCACGTGCCGCTTTCCTATCACGCGGCCGCGGCGAGGAAGGACGTGTATTGCGAAAAACCGCTGAGCGTCGCCATGACCTGGTCGTGGAAGCTGCGCGACATCTGTCGGAAGAACAACATCGTCTTCCAGTACGGCACCCAGCAACGCGGCGACCAGTCCCAGTTCCGCAGGGCCTGCGAACTGGTCCGCAACGGTTACATCGGCGATGTGAAGCTTGTCGAGGCCTGGAGCCCGGACATGTCCAGCCAGTTCGGCGCGGCCAGCAAGCCTCCTTACGGCTCCACCGAGGCAATCCCCGTGCCGCCTGATTTCGACTACGACCTGTGGATAGGCCCGGCGCCGATGAAACCCTATACGGCCGACCGTTGCACATGCTTCGGCGCCTATCACATCTACGACTATGCTCTGGGCTTCATCGCCGGATGGGGCGTGCATCCGCTGGACATCGCGCAATGGGGCCTGGGCATGGACCACACCACGCCCGTCCATTACGAGGGCACGGGGCAGATTCCGCCGGCCGGAAGCCTCTGGAACACCATCGAGTCCTGGGATGTAACCAGCACCTATGCCAACGGCGTCAAAGTCCGCAACATGGGCCATCGGGTCGCCGAACCGGTGGTCAAGAAGTATCACCAGGTCTGGCGCGACCACGGCACGACGTTCCACGGAACGAAGGGCTGGATCAGCGTTGACCGTGCAACCATGTATTCCAGCGACAAGACGCTGCGCGACGTGAAGCTCAAGGAGAACGAAATCCGCCTGCCAGCCGTGGAGTCGCAGGCGCGCAACTTCATCGATTGCATCCGCAGCCGCAAGCAGACGATCAGCCCGCTCGATGCCGCCATTCACGTGGACACCATCAGTCACCTCGGCAACATCTGCATCCGCCTGGGCCGGCCCATTCATTGGGACCCGCAGAAGGAACAGATCATTAACGATCCCGAGGCTGGAAAGATGCTGGATCGACCGATGCGAGCCCCCTGGGCGATTTAGGCATCCGCGGGCTCCCCAAGGCCGCTGATTTCAGAGGAGAACGCCATGGCACTTCCCGTGACATCGCGCCGGACATTCGTCAAGACCGCTCTTGTCGCCGCGCCGCTGGTCGTGCCCTCGACCGTCTTCGCGGCCGGCTCCGATGCCATCCGAGTCGGGCTGATCGGCTGCGGCGGTCGCGGCACGGGCGCCGCCGTGCAGGTGCTTCAGGGCTCACCCAATGTCATCCTCACCGCCATGGGCGACGCCTTCGGCGATCGCCTGAACACCAGTCTCACCAGTCTCCGAAAGCAGCAGCCCGACCGTGTGAAAGTGGACGCCGACCACTGCTTCACCGGCCTGGATGCCTACAAGCAGGTCATTGACTCCGATGTCGATGTCGTCCTGCTCTGCGGCCCTCCGGGCTTCCGTCCCATGCAGATCGAGTACGCCGTACAGAAAGGCAGACACATCTTCGCCGAAAAGCCCATGGCCACCGACGCCACCGGTGTGCGATCGCTGATCAAGAGCGTGGCGGAGGCGCGCAGCAGGAAGCTCGCGCTTGTCGCCGGGTTCAATTCGCGCTACTCCAAACCCGCCAAGGCCCTGATGGGGCGCATCCACGACGGCGCGATCGGGCAGATCAAGGCCATGTACACCACGTTCAACACCGGCTACCTGTGGAACCACGGCCGAAAGCCGGAGTGGTCCGACATGGAATGGCAGATTCGCAACTGGTACTACTTCACCTGGCTCTCGGGCGATCACCTGGTTGAGCAGGCCGTTCACAACGTGGACAAGATGATCTGGGCCATGAAAGACAAACCCCCCGCCCGCGCCCTTGCGCTGGGCGGCCGGCAGGTGCGCACCGAGCCCATGTGGGGCCACATCTACGACCACTTCGCCGTGCTGTATGAATGGGCCGACGGCACGCGCGGCGTCCTGTTCTGCCGCCAGCAGGAAAACTGCGCCAACGATGTTTCCGACCACTTCATGGGCACACGGGGCAACGCCGACAACGCCCGCCAGACTCATACCATTTCCGGCGAGAACCCCTGGAAATACGACGGCGAAGTCAACAGCGGCCACCAGACCGAGCAGGAGGAACTGATCGCATCCATTCGCAAGGGCCAGCCCATCGACCAGGGCGACCGCTATATCGACTCCACGCTGGCCGCCATCATGGGGCGAATGGCCGCCTACACAGGCCAGGTCGTCACCTGGGAGCAGGCGATGAACTCCAGGGAAAACCTCATGCCCGGAAGTCTCGCCTTTGGCCCGACGCCAACTCCCCCCGTGGCCATGCCGGGAAGAACCAAATTGATCTGATATTCCCGCCCGGTCGAGCCTAAGATCCACGTCATGCCTCCGGTTGAGCCGATCGTTGTCAATCCGTCTGCCCCGGCGATCCGCGACTGGACACTTCGGTTGGGTCCGCGCCACTGTCGCATCATTCTGGGCCTGCTGCTTCTGGCCGGGTTTGTTGGACATTACCGCTACCTGACCCACGACTGCCCCGTGGATCTCTCCGGCGACGAGGCGCACTATTGGGACTGGTCGCGGCAACTCGACTGGAGCTACTACAGCAAGGGACCGATGGTCGCCTGGCTCATCCGTCTTTCCTGTCGATTCCTGGGCGACAACATGCCCGCCGTGCGGCTGCCCGCTCTGGTCCTGGCCGTGGGCACGTCCCTGTTGACATACTGGCTGACGCTCAAGCTCTTCCGCAGCGATCGGGTGGCCCTCGGTGCCGTGCTGCTGAACCACCTGGTTCCGATGTTCATCGCCGGCAGCGTCATCATGACCATTGACCCGCCTTTCTACTTCTGCTGGGCAGCGGCCACAGCCCTTGCCGGAAAGGCGATCATCGACAACTGCCGCTGGCCCTGGCTTTTCGTTGGTCCGATTGTCGGTTTGGGGTTCCTGGCAAAGTACGCGATGCCGCTGTGGCTCGTGGGCCTGCTGCTCTTTCTGGCAACGACCCCGCAAGCTCGCCATCATCTGCGTTGCGCCGCGTTCTGGATCGGCCTGCTTCTGATCGTGCCATTTCTGGCCCCGGTCCTGATCTGGAACTGGCAACACGGCTGGGTATCGTTTCACCACGTCGCCCGCCAGGTCGGCGGCGACAGTGGCATCGGGTTCTTCGCCCGCAACCTTCTGGAGCTGATCGGCGGGCAACTGGCGGCGATCGGTCCCCTGGCGATCATCATGATCGCCTCGATCGTTCACGCAATCCGGCTTCCTCGTAACGGTAATCGGGAGGTCATCGCGTGCCGTTACCTGTTGTTCATTGGCCTGCCCTTTCTCCTGCTTGTGGCCCTGGACTCCCTACGCGTGAAGATCCAGGTGAACTGGCCCGCGCCGGCCTACTTCAGCCTGATCATTCTCAGCGCCTGGTTTCTCTCGACCCGACTTCAGACCGCCGCAGCCTGGAAACCCTGGCGACCCTGGCTCCTCGCCTCCGTCGTGGTCGGCATCGCCTGCATCCCGATCATGCACAACACGGAAGTTCTCTACCCCCTTGCCAGAACGCTCGCCCCGCTGCTTTCCTCGAAACCTCCCAACGTCAAATGGGATTTCAGCTATCGTCTTCGCGGCTGGAAGCAGCTCGGCGATCGCATCTCGTTGGAGTTGCAGCGCCTGTCGCCGGACGCAATCGTCATCTGCGACGACTACCAGGTCACCGCACAGGCCGCCTTTTACACGCGGGGACAACCTCGAACCTTCTGCCTGGGCGCGTGGCCGGCCGATCCGCGGCGGAGAAGCCGCCTCAGTCAGTACGACGTATGGCCGGATCGCCGCCTGGATTCTTCTTCGCTGGTCGGACGAGACGCGGTTTACGTGGGCAATCCTCCGCCCCCCGAGTTCGTCGCGGCATTCGATTCGCTCGAACGTCTTCCCGATCTTGACATCATGCGGCGCGGCATCCGCGTCAGAACCTTTCAGCTCTGGCGCGGCTATAGTTTCAAGGGAATGAAATGGCCCGACGGTCAATTCAAGTTCTAGATTTCTCATCCACGGGATCGGGACGGACCGGCATCATTGACGCGCGATGGCGGCGACGCCTGATCGTCTTTGGCCTGTGGATTTCACTGCTGGTTGTCGCGCTGCTGCTGGACCACGCGATCATCGGGTACCTTCAATCCGTCAGGTCCGATCGCTTCATCGATCGGCACGCCGGGCTGTATGTCATCTCAAGAGCTTGCAAGGAGCTGGGACACTATCCGATCGCGCTGGCAATCATCGCCGCATTGATGTTTTTGCATCCGCTTCGTTGGCGCGCGGCCGCGTTCCTGTCTGCCGCCTGCCTATTCGGCTTCGTTGGCGGGTTGGTCAAGTGGATGATCGGACGTCATCGCCCTCCCGCCCCGTGGCGTCCGCAGGTGTGGTCGGGATTCGCCCCGTTTCACGCGGGGGGTGCGGGATTGTTCCAGCAGGTCAACTTGTCGATGCCGTCCGGTCATGCGACCCTGGCGTTTGCAATCGCCACGGCGCTGGCAATCCTTCTTCCTCGCTGGCGGTGGTGGTTCTACGCCGCGGCCATGCTCACCGGGGCGCAGCGTATCCTTGAAACGGCCCACTATCCCAGTGACGTGGTGGTGGCGGCCGCGCTTTCCGTGGGCGGCGTCCATCTGCTGGCGGTTGCCGCCCTTCGCGCAGCCCCAAACCTCCCGAGGAACGTTCCGCAGGAACGAGGATAGCGGGGAACCTTCAAACCTTCCGCCGATTGCCCTTGCCGGCAATTGGGCGTTCTACTCGTGTTGATGTCCACCCGGCCCGTGGACGTGCCCGTGGTGCAGTTCCTCTTCCGTCGCCTCGCGGACATCAACCACTTTCACATCGAAGGTCAGCGACTGGCCCGCCAGCGGGTGATTGGCGTCCACGGTCACGTTCTTGTCATCCACCGCCACGACGGTAACGATCCGCACCTCGCCATTGGGGCCTTGTGCCTGGAAGCGCATGCCCGGTTGGATGCTCTGCACCCCCTGGAAAGCCTGCCGGGGCACTTGCTGCACCAGCCGCTGGTCCTTCATGCCGTACGCCTGTTCCGGCGGAATCGTGCACTGCACGACGTCGCCGGCACTCTTGCCTTCCAGCGCCGATTCCAGCCCCGGGATAATGTTGTTGTTCCCGTGCAGGTAGGGCAGCGGCTCGCGTCCCTGCGATGAATCCAGCACCTGGCCCTGACCGTCGGTCAGCGTGTAGTCAATCGTAACGACCTTGTCCTTCGAAATCTGCATGAAGTCCTTGCGTAAGAGTTCCGCAAGTCTATGCCGGGTTTCCCCGCCGGGAAATGGCCTCGTACACAAAAAAATGGAAGCGGGTGCGTGACACGGAATGCGGCGGGTCTGGGTACAATAGGTGGTAGTGCGTCGCCGGGATGGTGACGGCGAACAAACATAAGGAGAAGGTCATGGCAGAAGCGACACGGATGTCGAGGCGTCAGCAAGCCCGAGAGCGGATGATGTCGGTGTTGGAGAAGGCGTTGGACAAATACATCCCGGCTGACGAAACGCGACCGATGAAGG
>Ga0209381_1004853_pt1 | contig 11552 bp, 4 predicted proteins | sample DewCreD2012metaG_FD_184111 | JGI IMG/M metagenome (GOLD analysis project Ga0209381, IMG submission 184111) | Hot spring sediment bacterial and archeal communities from British Columbia, Canada, to study Microbial Dark Matter (Phase II) - Dewar... ...
TGCTTCAATTGCTACTTTCGCCTTAAAGGCACTGGAATGTTTTTGTCTTTGTGATTTCATAATACACTGGTTTAAAATTAACAAATTTAAACTTAACCAGTGGTCTTAATTCAGGGGAGTATTATAGAATTTTGTTCTTTGATAAGCATGATTGGAATATTTATAACAAATAATATTTAACAAATTGACTAAAGGGCATACGCATAACAGCACCTACCCAAAAGTGGCGGTTCAGTGGTTACATCAAGTCCCGAATTCTAATCGAGATTTCTGCTTGGTTGACAGTGAAGCGCTTCGAAATCGCCACCTTCGGGTAGCTGCCAACCGTTATAAATCATCAACGGGTGATTTTATTTTTTGCAGAGACTTTTCAGTTACATGGGTATAAATCTCAGTGGTTTTGCTGCTTTTATGGCCCAGTAATTCCTGAATGAATCTGAGGTCAGTGCCCGATTCAAGCAAATGTGTTGCATATGAGTGACGCAACCAGTGCAGCTTTACGGGCTTTTTTATACCAGCAGTCACTAGCGCATTATGCAAAACCTTCTGAATACTATATTCCCTATGTTGTTCATCTGCTTTCTGCCCTTTGGCTATTAAACCTGGCTTTCACATCAGGAAAGCAAACAAAGCAATGCCTTAGCGCAGGCTAACGGCTTAATCCCGCTGAAACCAAATTTTTGAATTTTCACCACCGAAAGACAGAATACAGGCAATTTTCTTCAACACCTCCCCTTCGGGGTTCTGATGGATTCACCGGATGGAATTTTCTACAATAATATCATCCCTTCGGGATTGGATCAGTATTACAAAACAGTCCAAAATTTGAGACAAAACCCGGCAATAAAAATCCGGACAATTCTTTTAGAATGCAAAAGAGCATATGCATGAATCGGGTAAATCAGGGAAAGAAAGAAAATGGGGTCTGAGGGGCAGAGCCCTTTGCAACATCCTCTAAAAAAAACAGCCGGCTGGTCTGCGTCACCAACCGGCTGTTTACCTCCTTTTTATCTTCTTACTACCTTCAGCACCTCACTGGTATTTCCCTCCCTTACTTTGAGGAAATACATGCCCGTAGGCAGGAAGCCGAGGGAGAGGTTTGCCTGTGCCGCTCCCTTCTCCCCGTTCACCTGCTGCTGGTACACCGTTTGCCCTAGGGCATTCACCAGCTCGATGTTCCACCGGGTGGCGCCGGGCTTCTGCAATACCAGCGTCAGGCTTTCGTGGAAGGGATTGGGATACACGGTCACCGTCTTACCGGTGGTAACGGAGTGCACAGCCGTAAGGTAATACACAACGCTGTCCTTCACCGGCCCGCAGTTATTTGCATCATTCACCGAGATCACATACCGCACACCTTCGTTCAGGTGGCTGAACCAGCCTTCGGGATTTTCGTCAGCCACCGGACTGATATCGAAGGTATAGGGCGGTGTGCCGCCGGAAACATACGGGGTTGCATCGAGCGAAGAACTCTGGATGGTATCCTGCGGCAGGTGGAAAATTAGTTGCGGCGGACGGGCAATGGTAATCTGCAGGGGAGATGGAATGACGCACGACGGATAGAACTTGTCCCTTACCCGCACGACATAGGTTCCGCCCTGCAGGTTCACAAAAGCCGAATCGTCCTGCCATGCAATACCGTTAACAGAGAACTCATAAGTTCCATAACCGCCGGAAGGATGCACCATCAGCTTTCCGTCGGTATTCTGGTAGCAGATATTATCGGCATGAAAGGCCAGCTCTTCCGTAAGTGAAAGCACCGAAGGCTGGGTAATGGTTGTATCAACCACTTTCTGGCACAGTTTGTTATCGCGCACCCGCACAGTGTAGTAATCAGGTCCCAGGCCTGTAACCGAGGCGGTGGTTTTGTTGCCCGGGGTCCAGAGGTAGGTATAGGGCGGAGTGCCGCCGGTAACGCTTACCCCTGCATGCCCGTCATTGGCACCAAAGCAGGTTACATTTCCGAAGTCGGTAAACTGTACCTTCATCTCGGACGGTTGCAATAGAACAGTGGTATCGGATGCCCGGCAGCCCTTGCTGTCGGTCAGGTTAACCCAGTAGGTTCCGGCCGGCTTGCCCGATATGGAAACCCCCGTTTCGCCGGTGTTCCACTGGTAACTGTAGGGCGGATTACCCCCGGTAACGCTCTGCACAACCGATCCGTCGGAATACCCGAAGCAGGAGGGGTATACCACCGACTTCAGCGAGAAGTTGAACGGCAGGGGTTCATTGACGGTATAGCAGTTGTAGTAACTGCAGTTTTTGGCATCGCGCACGGTTACGCAATAGGTCCCGGCCTTCAGGTTCGAAAGGTCCTGGGTGGTCATTCCGTTCGACCACTGGTAGGTATAGGGGGCTGTGCCTCCGCTTACGGTAAGGTCAATCTTCCCGTTCCAGGTACCGCCGTAGCACGAAACGTTGGTAATCACATCGGTAACCAGCAGGGCAGACGGTTCGGTAATGGTATCAATGGCCTGCGCGGTACATCCTTTGCTGTCGGTAATGGTAACATGGTAGATGCCGGGACAGAGGGATGAAATATCTTCTGAGGAGCGGCTGAATCCCACGTCGCCTTCCTTCGTCCATGCAAAAGAATAGCCCGGCGTGCCACCGGAAACGGTGAGGTTCACCAGTCCGTTGCAGGAACCGTGGCAGGTGATATGGGTGCGGGCTGTGGAAGCACTGAGGGCCGGGGGCTGGCTCACCACGATGGTAAGCACACGGCAGGTCGAAGGAGCATCGTTGTCGCACACCGTTACTTCGTAGGTGCCGGCACTGAGGTTGGTAAGGTCTTCCTGGCCCGAGCCATACGGCAGTCCGTCTTTTTTCCAGGAGAAAGTGAAAGGCGGATAATCACCGCTTACCGTAAGGTCTATGGAACCATTGCTTCCGCCGAAGCAGGAAACATCGGTTTTATTATACGAAACATTCAGGGCGCCGGGTTCATAGACAAAGGCCGAGGTATCGTCAGTACAGCCTTTGCTGTCGGTTACCACCACGCTGTATACATTTCCGCTGAGGTTCATAATGTCACCCGTGGTATAATTACCTGGGGTCCACAGGTAGGAATAGGGTGATGTTCCACCGGAAACGGATGTAAACACCGCACCGTCACCGGCTCCCTTCGCAGAAACGTTGTGGATGCTGTCCACGGTGATAACCAGCGGCTGGGGCTGGGTTACGTTCACCGGGGGTGAATCCTTGAAGCATCCCTTGCTGTCGGTAACGGTAACCGAATAGGTACCGGCCCGCAGGGTGGTTTGGTTCTGCTGGGTGGGCTGGAGGCCGCCCCCGTTGGTGGTGCTCCACAGGTAGGTATAGGGGCCGGTACCTCCCGAAGGAGTGATGGCAATGGCACCGTTACTGCCGCCGTAGCATGATACCGGCACAACATTGTCGATGCTCACGGCCACCGGCACAGGGTTGGTAAGCGTAAAGGAATCCACCTTAGAGTAGCCCAGTTCGTCCACTGCCTGGCAGTAGTAAGTTCCGGGCGAAAGGTTGCTCACTGTGTATCCGCTGCGGTTGAAAGCCGGATTGCCTTTTTTGGTCCAGCTAATAGTTACGTTGCCGTACCAGGCTCCTTTGGGATTGGCCACGGCGAGGCCATCGTCGGCATTGGTACAGGTAATAGGAGTAACCGAAAGGGAGATACTGGCCTTATCGTATTTGGCAATGAACACATCGCGTGTGCTAGGGGTGGCGTTGGTAAGGGTGTAGGTATCGGTAAGATAAAGAACCGGCGAATAGAAATTGCCCATAAAAACATAATTCCCTTTGCTGTCGATTACGCAGGTCTGGGTAACGTCGGTTCCACTTCCCCCGATGGGAATGGCATAGAGCAGGTTGTCGTTTTCTTCGTACACAATGCTGAGTCCGTCGGTTCCACCGCGCGGGGTAAGCACCTCGTTGCGCAGGGTCATGGGGCCGGAAAACTGCCCGGCAATCACAATATACTGCCCGTTGGTATGCAGGCGCGTAAGCCGGTCATCGCCGGAACTTCCCTCGGTTCCGTACCAGAGCAGTTGTCCGTCGGTGGTGTATTTGGCAAAGAAAATGTCGTTGCTTCCTTTGCTCCGGGCTATCCGCTGGGAAGGAAGGTTTTCGAGTGAATCAACCTGCAGATCTGTGCTGGCAAAATGCCCGCTCAGGTAAATATGCCCCTGCCGGTCGCAGGTGGCATACACACTCACATCATCACTGCTTCCTTTCACGCTCCTTATCCACTGGCCATTTCCGTTGAAATCGGTTTTATAGAGAAACATATCCATCGAACCGTTTCGGCTCACCAGGGTTTTTATATCCAGATACAACGAATCTTTATTGGTTCCGGCAATATAGTAGCCATCGTTGTCAACATCCAATGAAAACAGTTTATTGGACCCATTATTCCCCCTGAAGGATTTTACCCAGTTCAGGTTGAGATTTTTATCGAGTTGCAGGAAAAAGTAATTCTGTGGGCCAATGCATTGTAACGAATCGGAGGGAGTAAAATAGGTTGAATATAGACCCTGGTAAAAGCCAATTGCAACAAGATTCCCATTTTTATCTTCCTTAATTGCTGTGAGTCTTTCGTGATTTTTTCCGTAAGCAATTTTTTTGGCATCTAAAGTAATTCCGGAATTAGCATTTATTGTAATAAGAAACGCTTCGTAAGTTCCCGTATTATCATTATTTAATACAAACCCATTGCCTAAATCACAACTGGCCCCGGAAAAACCACCGACAACAGCCAGAACTGAATCCTTTACCATCAAGGACATTCCGTCTGCATAATCATCTTTGCCAGAACTTCCTATCTGTTTAAACCATAGCAAATTTCCGTTTTCATCGTACTTCGATACATAAATATCATAACCCGATCCCCCGTATGCCGTATAATTCAAGCCTCCTGCATTTATCGTTCCGGTAAAATAACCTGCAAGGTAAATGCTGTTGTCCTTATCAATTGTGGATTTGAAAACTCTGTTTTCTCCCGGGCCACCAAAAGATGTGCCATACAACATGGTTTGTGAATAGGATATAAGAGCATTTGTTAACAAAATTAGTATTAACTGTATCCTACTAAACATGATTTATAAATATTATAGGATTAAATATAATTATTTTAACTATATGCCAATCCATCAGAATCACTACCCTCTGTTGTTTCTTTTGTTATTTTAGTTTTTTCGATGATCACGCAAGGCTTGATCCAAATCTTTCGGAATTTTTTTTCTATATAATTTTCCTTTTTCATTTTAATTCATTTTTGTAAATCCATATACTCGTATAAAGTGATTTATTTTGTAATTTCTGCTATAGGTCTCTTTTTTTTCAAATTCATAAGCAGAATATGTCACTTTCTTGGCATCTAGAAAAATTGCTTTGCCATTTAGATTGGTAAGTTCCAAGGCGTGAAATGATTTATCGTTCCGGAAACGTTGTAACAGGTCGGCCGCCTGCAGGCCTTTTTCTTTGGAGGAAAGGATTTCGGCAGGCAACAGATCAGCTAAAGCTTTCTCCACAAAAATCCGGCAATAGGCATTGGCTCTGTAAACGGATTCCGGCAGGGAGAGCATGAATTGCATCAAAGGAACATGGCCTGAAGGGTCAGGCGAGACAATGGCATAATCAACTGACATTCTGTAATGAAGAGAATAAGCATTGAGCAAACAGCCATTCATCAGGTGCCATTGTGCCTGCTTAAAGGTTCGTTGTCTGCGGAAGCGAGGGTCATGGCCTGCGGCTTTCATCTTTTCGAGCAAACTGATGCGCCGCGCAAAGGGAATGCTGATGTACGAATACTCCAGAAAAGGATACCAATAATGCAAAGGTCGGGTTGCCAGGGTGCGGACATCCTTCAACACCGATTTCACGCGGAATTTCAGCCACGGAAGCCCTCCCATGGCATATAGCCTTGGCCTGCCTGTGGGCCAGCTGATCACCCCGTTCCCTCCCTGGGCATTCAGCAAAACCGACACATCGTTTTCCCGGGCTTTATCATAAATGGCCTGTATCCAGTACTGGTTACCGGCGGCGTGCATGGGTTCGCACAACATGTCAACGGCCCTGTCAATGGCTTCCAGAACATCGTATCCTGCGGCATCCACCAGAAAATGCCGGATGTTGGGATATTTCTTTGCCAGCGTGGCAGCCAGAGGCCCTTCGTCGGCTATTCTTCCCTTCGGCACGGAACAATCTTTATAATAAGGAACGGAGGTAAAAGCATACAGTTCCTTGTTCTGCTTGGCCAGTTCCATAGCCGCCACGGCCGCCACAGAGGTACTGTCATAGCCCCCGCTCAGCTGAATGCCCACATTTCTGTAACTGCGCAGGCGGGCCCGCACCGCCCCGGAAAAAAGTTCCCTGAACCGTTCGTAGTAATCTTCTTCCTTTGGCAGGATCAGTTCGGGCTGTTCAGTCAGCTCCCAGAACAGGGTTTTCTGCACCCTGCCATCCTGCACTTCAAGAAAATGACCGGGCTTGAGGTTCAGGATGTGCCGGTAATAGGTGGCTTCCCCGTCGCCGGGCCAGACGGTAAGAATCTGTGCCACGCGCAGTTCGTTAATGTCTCTCGGTACTTCCGGGAGGCACAGAAGGCCTTTCAGGGTGGAGGCAAAAGCCAGAAAGTCCCTGCCCGCATAATAATAAAGGGCCATGATGCCGCCGTGGTCGCGGGCCAGGAAGAGCTTCCGTTCCTTTTTGTGCCAGGCACAGAAGCTCCAGTCGCCGTAGATTCTGCTGCAGGCTTCTTTTCCCCGGGTAAGGTAGGCGCGGAACATAAGCTGTCCGTCGGTCATCCCTTCCCGTTCGGGGTGAGGAACAGCCAGCAGACGGAAGAGATCCTCGCGGTTGTCGATACGGCCTGCGGCCATAAAGACAATATTTCCGAAGGAATCGAGGAGGGGAAACTGTTCATGGAGCGATTCGGGGGTATCCCACTGGAGAAGATGACCGAGCATGCACTCTTCGCTTTTCCATTCGAAGGATCCGTTGTGCGGGTAATGGGTCATGGTTTCCTTCATCCGGGAAAAGGATTCCGGAGCAACAGGCCGGCCGTCCCAGCGTATATATCCGTACAGAGCACTCACCCCCGAACGTTTTTCAGATAATCCTGAGCCATCAACCCGGTAAAGTTAATCCATTTTACGTTAATTTAATGAAAATGTTAGGGGATTTTGATGAAGGGGGGGAAAAGAGGGTTTTAAAGGGTGAGGGGAGGATATAAACGGAAGTTGATTCTAAGAGGCGAAGCGCCTAACTTAAAACTATTTATTAAGTTTGCACTTTAAAAAACGCCTCATGCAGTCCCCGTTATATCTTTACAATACGCTTACCCGCAGAAAGGAACCCTTTGAGCCCCTGCACCCACCCTTTGTGGGCATGTACGTATGTGGTCCCACGGTGTACAGCGAAACCCACCTGGGCCATGCCCGCCCGGCCATCACCTTCGACATTCTCTTCCGCTGGCTTCAGCACCTGGGTTACAGGGTACGCTATGTGCGCAATATTACCGATGTAGGCCACCTCGAAAACGACGCCGACAGCGGCGAGGACAAAATCGGCAAAAAGGCCCGCCTCGAACAGCTCGAGCCGATGGAGATTGTCCAGCGCTATATGAATTCCTTTCACTACAACATGCAACTGCTCAACACCCTCCCCCCTTCGATTGAACCCATGGCCTCGGGCCACATCATCGAACAGCAGCAGATGGTGCAGGAAATCCTCCGCAACGGATATGCCTATGAAGTGAACGGTTCGGTTTACTTCGATGTGGAGCGGTACAACAAAGACTACCATTACGGAAAGCTTTCGGGCCGTGTGCTCGACGACCTCCTCAGCTATACCCGCGATCTTTCGGGCACGGAAGAAAAACGGAGTCCCTACGACTTTGCCCTCTGGAAGAAAGCCGATCCGGCCCACATCATGCGCTGGCCTTCGCCCTGGGGCGAGGGATACCCGGGCTGGCACCTCGAATGCTCGGTGATGAGCACCAAATACCTCGGTGAAGTATTCGACATCCACGGAGGAGGTATGGACCTGCTCTTCCCGCACCATGAATGCGAAATTGCCCAGAACGTGGCCGCCCGGGGTAAGGAATCCGTGCGCTACTGGATCCACAACAACATGATCACCATCAACGGGCAGAAGATGGCCCGCTCGCTCAACAACTTCATTACCCTGCAGGAACTGTTCTCCGGCCGGCATCCCCTGCTGGCGAAGGCCTACAGTCCCATGACCGTACGCTTTTTCATCCTCCAGGCGCATTACCGTAGTACCCTCGACTTCTCCAACGAAGCCCTTCAGGCCGCTGAGAAAGGCCTCGAACGCCTCCTGCTGGCTATGGAAAACCTGGAGCGCATATCACCTTCCCCTTCCGGGACGGTGGATACCTCACAGCTGGAGGCCAACTGCAGGGAAGCCATGAACGACGACCTCAACACCCCTGTGCTCATCGCCCTGCTGTTTGAACAGGTGAAGGTCATTAACCAGCTTCTTGAGGGCACAGCTTCCATTGATGTAACCCATCTTGAAAACCTGAAGCGGGTGTTCCGCATTTACGGACAGGATATACTGGGACTACAGGCTGAAAAGGCCGGACGGACGGACGACCGGCTTCCGGCGCTGGTGGAGCTTGTGCTCCAGCTCCGGCAGGAAGCCCGCCAGCGAAAAGACTTTGCTTCCTCCGACCGGATCCGCGACGCCCTGCTGAAACTGGGTATTGAAATAAAGGATACGAAGCAGGGGACGGAGTGGAGGCTGTTATGAACGTTTATGTTCCAATGTTCCAGAGCTCCAGGGGTTCAGGTTTTAAGTTGGATTTGTGATTTTGAAGATATTAATGCCTTATAGCGGAGATTATCATAATAGCGTAGAGCGTATAGCGTATAGCGCAAAGAGTTGAGATTTGAGTTTAGGGAAGAGAGTTAAGTTTTAAATGCAATTTCTTTACGCTTTACGCTCAGTTCGGGGTTAAATTTGTGAATGGTGATTTTTGAGTTGTGATTTGAGATTTTTTAGTTTCGAGTAAACAAATGGGTAGAACGTTAAGCTTAGAATAACTGATGAACGCCATTTCTTTACGCTTTACGCTCAGGTTCTTGGGTTCCAGAGTTCCAGGGTTCCAAAGTTCCAGAGTTCCAGGGTTTCAGGGTTTCAGCGTTCCAGGGTTTCAGCGTTTCGAGTGTTTAAGTTCAATTTGTGATTTGCGATTTGTGAGTTGTGAATTTTGATTTGTGATTTTTAAGTTTAGGATAAACAATAGCGTAAAGCGTATAGCCATGAACGAATGGCGAATGGCGAACAGCGCATAACGAATAGCGAACAGTGAAAGGCGATTAACAGAGTTCGTAGTGGCTTACAAAACAGATTACGAAAATGATGGTTCGAATTGGCAACAAGCAAATCGGAGACGGTTCCCCCATTCTGGTCCAGTCAATGACGAACACTCCCACCATGGATACGATGGCGACGGTGGAGCAGTGCATCCGGTTGTTTAGCGCCGGAGCGGAGCTGGTGCGCATCACCACCCGCAATCTGGAAGAAGCAGAGAACCTGGCCAACATCCGCCGCATTCTGCGGGAAAGAGGGTATCCCCAGCCCCTCTGCGCCGATGTGCATTTCAATCCGGCCGTGGCAGAAACTGCCGCCCGCCTGGTGGAAAAGGTGCGCATCAACCCCGGGAATTACGGTACCGGCCGTCCTCTTCCGCCGGAGGCTTACACGGAAGAAGTCTTTCTGGCCGAGCAGGAACAGATCCGGAAAAATCTCCGCTCCCTGCTTGCTACTTGTCGTCAACATGGCACAGCCCTCCGCATCGGGGTAAACCATGGTTCGCTCAGCGCCCGTATGATGGCCCGTTATGGCGATACCCCCGAAGGAATGGCCGAGAGCGCCATGGAATTTATCCGCCTGTGCCGCGAAGAGAACTTTCACAATCTGGTGATTTCGATGAAAGCCAGCAATGTACGCATCATTGTATATGCCACCCGGCTGGTGGTACAGAAAATGAAAGCCGAAGGAGCACTGTATCCTGTGCACCTTGGCGTAACCGAAGCCGGGGAAGGGGAAGACGGCCGCATCCGCTCGGCAGCGGGCATCGGCACCCTTTTGGCCGAAGGAATCGGTGATACCATTCGCGTTTCCCTCACCGAAGACCCCGTGGAGGAAATTCCCGTGGCACAGCAGCTGGTGAAACTGGCTGAAAAATGGAAAACAGCAGGTAAAACGGAACAGAAGGCAGGACCGGGAAAAACAACCTTTGAGCCCCGCCCGGTAAACCCGCTTCCCGGCCACGTACCGGCCCTGGTTATTGCCGACAGCGCCGACGGAACATCGCCCTACCAGACCCCGCCCGACATTCTTTTTCTCACCCAACCTTCCCTGCTCCTGAACCTGATGCCCGGGCAGATGTATCTGTGCGATCATGAAGCCTGGGCTGATCTGTTCACGGATGTTCCCAACATCATGCCCCTCGTTCCGGCCGAACACTTCGAACACTTTGTTACCCGCATCCTCCCCCGCCTTCCTGCTCCCTCTGCCCCGGCCAGTCAACCTCCAGAATCCCCGCTGACAAATCCGCAGGAGCCAGGAGTCACCAACCAGCGGCCAGTAGCCCTTCTCGCCTCGCCAGCCACCCTCACCCCCATCCTTCCCCTTCTGCAAAATACACCCTCGGTGCTGATCGTTCTTCAGTCCTTCTCGCCCCATCCTTCGGCCGAATTCCGCGATGCGCTCAGCCTGATGGAAAAATCCTCCCTTCGCAATCCGGTTGTTCTCAATCTGAACTATGCCACAGACGATGCCGATGCACTGCGTATCCAGGCCTCTGCCGAAGCCGCACCTGCGCTGATCGACGGACTGGCCAACGGCATCTGGCTCCGGAATGCCGGCACCATAGCGCACGAAACGGTTGTTTCAGCCGCCATGGGCATCCTTCAGGCCTGCCGGTTGCGCACCTTCCGTACCGATTATATCGCCTGCCCTTCCTGCGGACGTACCCTTTTCAACATTATGGACGTGCTCCGCAAGGTGAAAGAGCGTACGCACCATCTTTCCCACCTCAAAATTGCCGTAATGGGCTGTATTGTTAACGGCCCCGGAGAAATGGCCGATGCTGACTACGGCTATGTGGGGGCCGGCCCGGGCCGTGTGACGATCTACAAAGGGAAAAATCCCGTTCGGAAAAACATCCACGAAGAAAACGCCATCGCCGAACTGATTCAGGTTATCAAAGAAAATGGCGACTGGATGGAAGTACCTCACCCTGGCGAATAATACGGTTCGATACCGAAGAAAAGTCCGGTTAACAGGGGCCCAAACCAGCTTTTTCAGATTACCCATTTACTGATCAACCGTTTGGTACTTCCCGCTACCCTGCCAATTTGTATTCAGGAACGGGTAATGAACAACTATATGAAATTTTCATAGCATCTTTGCATAAATAAAATGATTCCGGAGATTATGAAGCAGTGGACTTTTCTTCTTCTCTTTCTTTTTCAGCTAATTACGCACATTTCGGCTATGCCCCTGCAGGGTGATACCCTGTTCAACCAGACCGACAATGCCGG
>Ga0209381_1004857_pt1 | contig 11543 bp, 9 predicted proteins | sample DewCreD2012metaG_FD_184111 | JGI IMG/M metagenome (GOLD analysis project Ga0209381, IMG submission 184111) | Hot spring sediment bacterial and archeal communities from British Columbia, Canada, to study Microbial Dark Matter (Phase II) - Dewar... ...
GGAGGGCATCGGGAAGGTAGTTCCATTTCATAATATGTGACAGTGGGTGAGCAATCAACCCAGATTGATTATAGCCTCTTTCACGCATTCTTTGTTGGCTAAGCGGAATCGGGACGATGGCATCTGCTTGCCATCCCAGGGAATGGAGGCAGACGGCAACATCCCAGGCCAGGGCTTCTCCCAACCCAATATCACGTCCATATTTTAGTTTGCGAAGCGCCGGACGCAACGGCTCCTTAAAAACAGCGCACGACCTGAGTACATAAAACGCAGGTCGTGTGTCGTTACAGTGTTCGCAAATTCCTGCCACATATTGCGGCTCACCGCAAATTTCACACAAGGGTTGCGGAGGCGGGGTAAGTTGCCGCCGGCAATCTGCGCACCAGCGTTGCCCAAGTTTTCCACAGCCTCCGCAACGGGGCGGGAAGAACAAATCTAACCCGCTCCAAAGAATATGGAAAAAGTAGTAAGATAAGCTAGGGCGTATGGTCAATATTATCAGCCGCCAAATACATTCGATTGCATAATCCGCAATACAGCGGGGGTCATTAGTACAATGAAAATCGACGGAAAGATAAAAACGATCATCGGGATGAGCATTTTGACAGGCGCCTGATGCGCCAGCTCTTCCGCGTACTGCCGGCGGCGCATCCGCATCTGGTCAGCCTGGATTCGCAACACTTTGGCCATGCTTACGCCCAATTGTTCACTCTGGATAATGGCCGCCACAAAACTGGTCATTTCGGCCAGGTCGATTCGGTCTGCCATCGTCTTCAAGGCTTCCCGCCTAACTTTTCCTAGTTGAATCTCTCTGATTGCACGGGCAAAAGCCATGGAAAGTTCGTTATCCCATTTTTCGGCGACATTCGACATGGCAGCGTCAAAACCCAAGCCTGCTTCTACGCAAATGGTGAGCAGGTCGAGAGCATCAGGCATGGCCTTGCGAATTTCGAGTTGACGCTTCTTTATTTGCTCACTTAGCCAGAGTTGGGGGAAGAAGAAACCAAGCGCAGCCGCAATCATGCCATATAAGAAAGAACGGGCAAAGGTTTGGTCAAATATGGAAAACTTCGCCACCGCAAACACAAGGATGCCCAGCACGCCCGATGCAACGAAGCGCGAAGCCAGGAACATGGGGGCATCAACAAAACCGGCTTTTCCGGCCAGTTCCAATTTACGGGTTGTTTCTTGTAAAGCATTTTGCGGCGTATTTTTTGCAGCCATTTCACCGAGCTGGCGCAGAATCGGGTAAATAACGCGCTCTGTAAAAGGCTGGGAAAGCTCAATTTCATCCAGGCTAACAGCCTCGCCGCGTTGAGAGAAATCGGCCAGTCGCTGGCTCAAAGGGTCTTCGTCCTGTTTGGGCATGCGCTGTCCGACATAAATCAGCGCAATTGCCAACAGCACGATAGCGACAATCACAATAATTACTATTATTTCCCATGACATATTACACCTCGATGTCTGCTATTTTCATCATGACGAAATAGCCGATTGCAATCATGATGATGCCAACAACCAGGGCAATCCCACCACAGGCAATATTCTTGAAAAACTCTCCCATGTACTCCTGGTTGATAAACCACAGCAAGACAAAAACGACAAATGGCACAGCCGAAAGAATACGTCCTGACATGACAACCTGCGAGGTCATGACCCGGATTTCGCCCTTGATGCGAATCCGTTCACGAACAGTAAAGGCTATCGTATCCAGGATTTCTGCCAACGGGCCGCCAACTTCCCGCTGGACATTGATAGCGGTTATCACAAAGTCCAAGTCTTCGCTGGGGATACGGCGCGCAAGGTTATCGAGCGCCTTGTCCATCGGCAAGCCAAGTTGCATTTCCTGCACGACGCGGCGGAATTCATCACTAATGGGGGGAGGCATTTCTTTGCTGACGGCTTCCATCGCCTGCATGGTGGAATAACCAGCGCGCAGGCCATTGACCATCAGGTTTAACATATCAGGAAGTTGGTCGTTAAATTTTCGTAAACGCTTCCCTTGCTGGGAACGTAGATAAATAATGGGGAGCGCAATCCCGGCCACCACGCCAATCAATGCCGAAAATAATTTTGCCGGTAATGATGACCCACCAAACAAGAAGGCTATGCCTCCCAAAACAAAAGCCAATATAAAGACGAAGAAAATGAATTCACCCGCCTTGAACTTCATATCGGCACGCGCCAGATTCTTTGCGATTCGATCGCCGAATGAAGATTTTTCAACGCGTTTATTGACCCAATCTGTGAGGGCGGTCGAGGCTTCTTCCCGTTCCCTGCCCTTAATAGCATCTTTACCCTCATCCAGGTATCGACCTAAGCGGTCCTCGACCAGGTTTCTCTCACTGTTCGAAGAAATATAGACCCCGATTGCAATCAGGATGAGGATAACAATTGCGCCAATCAACAAAATTGCGAGTGGATTCATGGCGGGCCTGTTATAAAGCACCGAAAATTAGTAACGCCGGCTGCTGCCTACGCCAAAAATCGTTGGAGGCAGGTGAATGCCTGTAGCCTCAATTTTATCCATAAACTTGGGACGCAAACCAGTGGGGCGCAAGCGACCAATTATTTTTCCACCTTCGAGACCAGTTTGCTCAAAGACAAAAAGGTCGGTCATGGTAATAACATCACCTTCCATTCCGCTGACTTCGGTGATGTAGGTTACTTTACGCGTACCATCTTTCATGCGCTCTTGTTGGACAATCAAATCAACTGCCGATGAGACTTGCTCACGGATGGCGCGGACTGGCAAATCCATGCCGGCCATCAAACACATTGTCTCAATACGAGAGAGCGCATCGCGTGGGGTGTTGGCATGCGCAGTGGTCATTGAGCCATCGTGACCGGTGTTCATCGCCTGCAACATATCCAATGCTTCAGCGCCGCGGCATTCGCCCACGATGATACGTTCAGGGCGCATACGCAAGGCGTTAATCACCAAATCCCGAATGGTAATTTCACCGCGACCTTCAATATTGGCCGGGCGAGATTCCAGGATAACGACATGCTCTTGGCGAAGTTGCAATTCGGCTGCATTTTCAATGGTCAATATGCGCTCATCACCAGGAATAAAGCCAGAAAGAACATTAAGCAAGGTCGTTTTACCTGAACCAGTGCCGCCGGAAATGATGATGTTCATGCGGGCAATTACACACGCCTTGAGAAATTCTACAGCCTCCGGGGTAATGGAACCATAAGAAACTAATTGTTCGATGGTAATCGGATTTTTGGAGAATTTACGAATGGTTAGTGTAGGCCCCACCAATGAAATCGGAGGGATGACTGCGTTTACACGAGAACCATCGGGCAGACGGGCATCAACATAAGGGCTTGATTCGTCAATACGGCGGCCTAATGGCGCGACAATGCGGTCGATGACGCGCATAACATGGTCATTGCCCTCAAATGTGACCGGAACCCGGACAATTTTTCCCTTTCGTTCAACATACACATTTTTGGGACCATTTACCATGATTTCCGTAATGGTATCATCTTCGAGTAAAGGCTGCAAAGGGCCAAATCCTAAGATTTCAGCAGTAATTTGTTCAAATAAGCGCTGACGTTCGGGACGGGAAAGAACGATGTTTTCTTCGTTCAGTATCTGCTCAAACAACTCCATAATGGTGCGCCGAACCTCTTCGGTTTTTGTGATATCCATCGAAGGGTCAAGTTCTGCTAAAAGTTTATTTTGGACGCGCGTTTTCAGGTCGAAATATGTTCCTGCTTGAGGGGTTGTCGCCGGCGCGCTGACACGCCGCGCCTGTAATCCAGAAAGTGCTTGCTCGCTTCCTCCGGTGGCAGGCTGTGATGGCAATGATGCTGGTCGCTGCGGTTGGGATGCGTCGGGCTTTCGCGCTTGTCCTTGTTCGATACGTTTAAGTAAAGACATGGGTTACCTCCTGGGTAACAATAAATCACTATTCAGTTGCCTTCGCAAGTTGGGTGCGAATGGCCTCCGCCAGCGCAAATACTGACCGGGCTACTGGCTTTGTTTTATTATCAATCATAAAAGGAATGCCACGATTAACAGACGGGATTACAACTGCTTCCTCGAGCGGGATAACACCAACAACAGGCTGCTTCAGGTTCTCGCTGATTTTTTCCGGCGTAATGGAAATCCGCTTATCATACTTGTTCATCACCAGACACAAACGTTCACGTTGGACGCCAATTGTGGCCAGCAAATCAAGAAAAAGACGAACGTTCTTAATCGCAGGAATATCCTGTGTACAAACCAGAACAACAACATCACTAACATCAAGCGCCGCGAGGGTCACATCATTCAAGATGTGTGCTGTGTCCACCACAACATAAGCGTAAACCTGGCGCAAGTATTTCACCAATTTGCCAAACTGTTCAGCAGAAACATGGTCAGCATGTTCGGGCTTGGCCGGAGCCGCCAAAACGCGAATTCCAGAAGCAGCATGTTTAAGAAGCACTCCATCGATAACGTCCAGGTCCAACTCGTCGGCGCGAGGCGCCAAATCGAGAATTGTGTTCTTGCCCTGCTCGTTTAAGAAGACAGACACATCACCAAATTGAAGATTTCCGTCTACGAGGGCAGCGCGGGTCTCGTCGTTATGGAGCGTGATGGCGAGATTTGTCGCGAGCGTTGTAACACCGGTGCCGCCTTTGGGGCTATACACCATAATAACACGCCCATTGACGAACCCACTGCCCAGAGTTGGCTGGGTGGTCGTTGCCGCCACTGAAGCAACTACTTGAGCGGTTCGGGAGCGTTCTGACTGGGCCATCTGACCGGCGCGTCGGACAGCTGAAATCAACTCATCGGCCATCGGTGGCTTGGTCAGGAAATCATGCGCGCCAGCCTGCATGGCACGGCGCATATAATTCGGGTCACCTTGCACGGAGAGAAAGACTATCTGAGCAACCGGATTTCGTTGGCGTATCAAACCCGTTGCCGTAATACCATCCATATCTGGCATGTTGATATCCATCAGGATGACATCAGGTTTCAGTTCCTCAGCCAGCTGAACCGCTTCCTTTCCAGAACGGGCCGTGCCAACCACATCAATATCCGCTTCAAATTGCAACAATTTGCGGACGTTCTCGCGAGTTTCGGCAATATCATCAACAACGAGGATGCGAATCTTATCTGGCATGTTGCCAACTCTCCAAGGCAGTGTGAATAGTTATGGCACGGGGGTCGGTATGGCAGGCGAAGTAAGCGGGTCAACCAACTTATCAAGGCGGGGCTGGATGGCATAAGGAAGTTTGGCCGGCACCGGAATAGCATACTGGCTCAAGATGTATTGCAGCGTGGCGGCTTCCGTCTCAATCCGTGAAGAATCGTCTGGCGCGCGCAGCGTAAAGGTGAATTTTGCGCCCGCATACAAAAGATAGGTCAAGGCTACGGCATCTTGTGGAGACACAACCAGCGTGATTACATCAGGAGCCTTAACGGCAGCCGGAGTTGCTGGCGGCTGCTGGCCTGGGGGTAATTCTTCGGTTGGGGCAGCAGAAACGACCTCTGTCCCAGGCAACGGGAAATAGCCAACGCGCAGAATTTGCACATCTTGTAAGATTTGTTGCGATACAAGACGCGGTCGCTGGGCTTCAGATGGGAGCAGGTAAATCGCCTGGTTCAAGATGGGATCCAGTTCAGTGCGACCAACAGGCTGCCCCGCATTGCTAGCACCAAGAGTGACCAGGGAAGATTCTCCCTGTCGCGCCCCAGAACTCAATACTTCTCCAAAGTTGTTAGGAAGAATGGACTGAAACGACGAGTCGACATCAACAAATAATGTCGTTGCTATCACATTCACCCGGTCGCCGTCCCTGAGGCCAAAAGCGACGCCGCTTTGCCAATTGAGGGGCAGGGTAACGGCCACAAGGCCCGGTTCGATAACCCTTGCCGCTTCTGACCCTGGCTGGTTCAATCCCGGACGATCAGACACCATTCCCCGAATAAACGGCAAACCCTGTTCCAGCGGATATGCGGCAAACTTGCCTTCCACCTCGCCAGGGTCGGTTATCATTTTTTCATTGTATGCTGTTTGGGGAATCATCATAGTGCTAATCGCCTCTGGCCTGATTTCATCGTTGAGCTTGAGAGGCTGACCGACAGCAAGAACAGAGACCATCGGCAGAGTCGGGACTGCTTCCGGTTGCGGGGCTGGGGCAAACAACCCCCCGCCAAGAACCAGGAATACAACCGCAATCAAGATAACGATGATTAGTACCAGGAACAGCAGAATACGGCCACCGCGTCTCATAGGATTCTCCTTGATTTCTTGCTTATTTGTTCTACACGATTATACAGTAAAAACGGGGAATGGAATAATTACAGCATTGTCAAGCAAATGGTAGAAAAGTAGGACTCTACGGTAACGAGAGTCCTGCAAATCGGCATCATTTTTCCGGACAAGCTCTGTTTTTCATGCAGGCCTGGCAGGAATGACAAACGTGACTCGTGTCCCTTTGCCAATCGACGAATCAAGTTCAAAAGAACCACCCAGCATCTCTACACGGTCACGAATCAGATTGAGACCTAGGCTATTCCCCTGCTCCAAAATCTCGGTATTGAAGCCCTTGCCATTGTCGTCAACCGTCACTTTGACTAAAGTCTCGCTCATATCTATCATGATTTTTATCATGGTCGCCTGGCTGTGCCGCGAGGCATTCCCCAGGAGTTCCTGTAAGGCACGGAAAATCATGACCTCGATATACGATTCCATTCTCCGTTCCTGACCAGAAACAGTCACGGCAATTTCCATGCTGGTTTGTTCTTTAAACGTATCGGCATAACGCTTGATGGTTGGCACAAGTCCCAGGTCATCGAGCATCATTGGGCGCAGTTCAAAAATGAAATTGCGCACTTTCTGGAAAGTGCTCATTGCCGATGCTTTCAGGCTGTTGAGTTCTTCACGGGCCTGAGCGGCATCGACATCCATCAAACGCATAGCGATTTCGGTTTGCAGAATGAAATTGGAAAGCGCCTGAGCCGGACCATCGTGCATCTGGCGCGACAAGCGCTGTCGCTCTGATTCCTGGGCCTGGATAATACTCTCAATGCTCGCCTGGGGGCTTTTGCCTGTCCCTTTTCCACCTTCCATAGGCTGTTCGAGCAATCCAAGCACTTTCTCAAGGGAACCGCGATACCGCTGCAGATGCGACTGGTCGCTTTGTAGTTTATCCAACTGGCCGCGCATTACAAATAACCGTTGCTGGGCATCCAGGGCAGAGTCGTAAGACATTTTCAATTCACTCAAAGCAATATTGGCGCCCGAAGCCTGGATTTGTTGTAGATGAGCCGTAATGGCGGCATTGCGTTGCGTGAGTTTGGAGGCTTCCACCTGGCTTTGCTCAAGCATGAGGGTCACTTCTCGCAAGGATTTGGTGACATCATCCAGCTCTGCCTGAATGCTCTTGCGAGCTTCTTCCAGAGGATTGGCTTGCTCTTCGGTGATAACCATAGTCTACTCCTGCAAATGAGATTCGTAATTCAACTTGACCCAGCCCCGTTTCAAGGCATAGACCACTGCCTGGGTGCGGTCCTCGACGCCAAACTTGCGCAGGATGGACGTAATATGATTCTTAACTGTCTGATGGCTGATGCCGAGTTGGGAAGCAATTTCTTTATTGCTTTTTCCTTCCACTACAAGCTCCAGTACTTCCATCTCACGGTCAGAAAGCGGATGGAATGGGCTGCCCGGCTCGCTGTACGACCGGCGCGCAGAATCGAGTTGCCGTGCCAGCCAACTTTCAAACTCCATCTTTGTCATCACCTGCTGAGCCATAACATATTTTCCATCGGCAATGTGAAAGATGATTTTGGTCAACTCATCCGGCTGGACATCTTTCGAACAAAAGGCTGCCGCTCCTGCAATAGCCGCATGGAGCATCTGTTCTGAGTCGTCATAGGCGGTCATCAGAATTACACGGGTTGGCAAACGTCCAGTTGTAATCTCGTGCGTAATTTGCTGACCATTCATCCCCGGCAGGTTGACATCCACTACAGCAATGCGCGGACGAATCGATTGAATCAATTCCAGTCCACGCTCTCCGTGCGATTCCTGTCCGACCACTTTCAAGCGCGGGTCAATAGACAAAGCATCGGCAACGCCCTGCCGAAACAATGGATGGTCGTCTATGACAACAAGTGTGATTTGTTCCATGTTTTAAGTCCGGTGAATTATTTTTGAGTATAGCATATCTTATGCCGATAGTTGAATTTCTGACTCATAACATTTAAGGTTCAATACGGAACAGGCGGACTTCATCAAATTCTCCCAGGTAGGCCAGGCCGGGTTGGGATTCAGGGTTCTGGTAAACAGGAATCATCGGGTCGGTGTAGTAGGTTTTTTCAAGAATAAGGAAGCGCGCCCCAAACTGATGAGCGAGTTGACGGGTGGTTTTCAGGTCTTCATCGGGGACGATGATGGCGGGGCGGCGGTTGACGGCAAAATAGCCGGGCGCATTGGCAACGATGACCACATCAGAGGATTGAGCGCCATTCTCGACCAGAATTTGCTCGGCACGCAGATAGGTGCGCTGGAACTCATTCCAATCCTTTTCAATTACGCTGATATAAACCAATACCAGCGTAATCATACCCATAAAGACGACCAGCGCGAAGCGAAAGATGCTGAACGCTTCGGGCGTGAAGCGGCCCCGCTGGCGGGCTTTCCCCACCAGGAACTCGACCGCCACCGGGGCAGCCGCCCACCACACCGGCTGGAGCGCGGCTGCGGCGTGGAAAAAACTACCGCGCGACCCAGCAAAGGGAAAAATAAAAGTCAGCACCACAAACAGCGTCAGCCAGGTGAACGCAGCAAGCTGGGCGCGCAGGTCTTTGCGCAACACCCACAGGCCAATGGGAGCAAAAACGGCCAGCAGGACAACACCCTGGGCGGCAATTGAGTTGACGGCGTTGAGTTTGAGCGCATCCAGCCGCCCAGCAAGAGCCGAATCCCAACCGGCGGCGCGCCAGTTTTCGTAGTTCACCCGTTCGGGCGGCCAGGCGAAGGTCTCGTCGTAACGGGTCATCCATAAAACGCGGCTGCCAGCCGGGGTGAGCGGCGTGCCCCAAATCGAGAGATTGCGCGCCATCCAGGGCCCCATGATGACGGCATAGCCGAGAGTGAACAGGATGAGAGGAAACAAGAAAGAGGGAAAGAAAGATGAAAGAGAAGGCTTCTGCGCTTGCAACCAGCGCAGGAGCAGCCCGCCGCCGCCCACTGCCAGCCACAGGATGCCATCGGAGCGGGCGAGGTTCATCAGCCCAGCGACCAGGCCAAGTAAAAGCAGTGAAATGATACCGACGTGGGGAAAGAGCAGGAAGAAGAACGCACCCAGGAGCATAAAAATGCCGAAATTGTCGGTGGTAGGCAGAAAGGGCGCATGGTAGCCGCAAAAAATTGCCAGGAAGCCAGAGGCCAGGGCCAGGCTGCGCTTTTGGGTAAAGGAAAATGCCAGGGCGGCGCTGGCGGGTGGAACCAGGGCCGCGACCAGGAGAAAGCCCAATCGCGCGGCCGTAAAGGTATCCGTTCCTGCCAGCCACATGCCCGCCGCAGCCAGGATGGAGGCCAGGGGAAACCAATATCCATGCGAGGGATGGGGAAGCGACTGGGGATTGTCTAGATAATTCCAGAGATAGTTTTCGGTGAACCCATGCCCCTGGAACAGGCGCACCCCGCCTGCGTAGTAATAATCGGCGTCCATATAACCAGGAGCGTGTTGGAACCAGGCGATGGCGCTGTTGAATACCAGGCCAACGAGAAAGAGCAGGAAATAATCGCGACGAGTCATGTCATCTCCCCTGTGAAAGCATGTCTATCCACAGGCGCGGCGGACGGGTGGCCCACCAGCGCACCCAGTAGAGCAGTAGGGTCATAACGAACGGGTAGACGAACAGGAACACCGAATCTAACCCGGCGAGATGCGCCGCCCACAGACCGGCCAACAGTCCCAGCCCGAGCAGGAAAGCCGCCAGGCGGCCCAACAAGCCCCAGCGCTGACCCATGACAGAGAAAACCAGGAGGACGGCGGGCAGGCTGAAGGCGATCCAGGCCGGGATGAAGCCCATGCCGAACCAGGGCGTCAGCACGGCGGTCAGGGACATCGTCCAAAAGAGCCAGTGCGTGCCTTTGCCGCGCGCGGCCTGCCATTCAAAAAACAAGATGACGATGGCAATCGCCCGCAGCCCCTGTGCCAGGGGAATGCCAATGCCGGGAAACCAGTTTTCGAGCGAGCGGAAGGTGGAAGGTAACACCTGGCTGCGCCACTCAATAATGCCGCTGAAAAAGAATTCGCTGAACCAGCCTGGATAGACCAGGAACGAGACAGCCACCAGCACAGTGAGCGTCATCAGAAAACCGGCCAGGATGCGGTAACGCCCCGATGCAACCACCCAGACGGCCAGCAGGAGCAGGGCCAGCCCGGTGACTCGGATGTAGACCAGCCCCAGGGCAGCCAGCGCCCCGGCCAGCTCATCGGCCTCGCTTTCGAGGGCGCGCACCGCGCCAAACACGAATAAGGCTTGCAGGATGATGAAGTTACCATCCAGCATAGAAAGAGCGCCCGGCTGCCAGGTCAGGGCAAAGAGCAACGCAAGCGGCAGCGAGAGCCAGGAGGGCCGCCAGCGGCTTAAGTGCATGGAGATGAAGACCAGCCCGACCGCCGCCGCCTGGAGCAAGACCAGCCAAAGCGCACGGGCGACGAAAAAGTCACGAATGGAGCCCAAGGGAAAGAACAGCAGGGTCACATAGAGCGGCATGCTGAACTGGAACGAGCGTTCCCCAGCGCGGGCAACACGGCCATAAACCAGGCGCTGGACTTCGAGAGTGTTGCCGACATCATAAGGCGAGAAACCCTGCAAAACGAAATTTTGGGCAGGTTTCCACAGGGCCAAGAATTCCGCGCCAGCGCGCGCGCTGCGGGCAAATTGCAGGTTGCCCCAAAACAGGCCGCCGCCGATAGCAACGATAACAGAAATGAAAAATAAAGCCAGAAAGATGGAGCGAAGGTTATTGCGCATTGGTTTTATTTTACCAGCGATAAAAAATGCGGAAGCAAGCTTCCGCACTCAATATTAAACCAACACGCGCAGGCAGCCGGGGAGGATACGGTATTCCATTTGCGTCACCGGCTCGGAGAACAATTCACCATCGGTATGGGCTGGGGAGGGACGGTCGAGTCGGATTTTAATCCAGGTACAGTGCATTTCCCGGATGCCTTGTTCGTGGACGAAATCCCCCTTCGGATTCATCGTCTTGGGCAGGATGGAGAAGGTATTCAGGCGGGTAGAACGATAGCCATAGATGAAAGTCAATTTCCCATCAGAGGGGTTGGCGTGCGGGGCCATGTAGAACAACCCGCCAGTGCGCGAGCCATTCCCAACTGAAACCAACGTCAGCGGCCCTTCGTAGCGGCCATCATCCCATTCTACAATCGCATTCCAGGTCGGGTGGTCGAGTATGCCCAGCACGGCGGCTACCAGGTAGCGGAGGATACCCTTAATCCAGGTGATGGCGGCCTGCTTCTGGGTGACATATGGCTCCAACCCAATGGCGGAGTTG
>Ga0209381_1004858_pt1 | contig 11538 bp, 8 predicted proteins | sample DewCreD2012metaG_FD_184111 | JGI IMG/M metagenome (GOLD analysis project Ga0209381, IMG submission 184111) | Hot spring sediment bacterial and archeal communities from British Columbia, Canada, to study Microbial Dark Matter (Phase II) - Dewar... ...
ACCCCTCACCCTTAATCCCTCTCCCTTGGGGAGAGGGAACATCGCAGGCGGCGCATTGTGCAGTCGCAGCGTCCGATACCTTCGAGCGCCGGCGAACAGCTCTCCCTCTCCCCCCAGGGAGAGGGACGCCTGCCTGCCGCGCCCGCAGTCTGCCCACCGCTCGGCAGGCGGGCGCAGGCAGGGGGTGAGGGGAAACCGCGCTATCGAAAACCCCAGGCCTGACGTTATACACCGTGATTCGCTTCCGGCAATTCCACCGAACACATCGAAAAACCGCAAAGGTTTCATTCGCCCTGCGGGTTTGGTCTCAGCGTGAAGCGCCATTGGCAGTCGCAATCGGCGGGATGCGGGTCGGGAGGCGCGAACACGCATTCCACAACGATGCGCTCATCCACAACCCGGGCAAAGGCCTCGAATTCGGCACGATGCATTTCCCGGCAAGAGTATTCACCCAGGCCGCGCCGGCGGCGAGCCTCCTGGCTGGGGCAGCAGCGCACGGTTAGCCGCACGGTGTCGGCGGTTTCCTCCATCCGGTAGCCGATCAGCAGCGCCCACGGGTAGAGCGACTGCGCCCGCACGAAACCGCGCAATCCCTTCTCCGTGATGCCAAAGCGTTTGAGCAACTCCCTGGCGGCCAGCGCGCCAGCTTTGCCCCAGACTTGCGCGTTGAGCTCCTCGGCCGCCGGTTGCCCGAATTTTTCCGCTGTGTATATAAACCAGAAGCCATCCGCGACCTTGTAATGCCAGAGCAGGAAATCCAAATAGCGGCGCAGAGCGTCGGCGTCCATGTTGTCCAAAGCGGCGGCGGAAGTGTTCATGGCCGGCATGGTGCGCCAAGACCGCATCTTTTCCAATCCATAATCTTGCCCTGCGGACGCCATGCTCAAGCAGCGTGACATTTCCGCTTTCAGATGGCACCATCAGGGCATGGCAAGCGAATCATTAAATCGCCAGATCGGCCCAAGGGGCATGAGACGGATTTATCCGTTGGCAATGGCGGCTTGGTTGTTCGGCACTTCAGCCGGTATTGCCTTTAACGGTCATTCGGTCACCGACGGCCCCTTAAAGTTGTTCATCAGTGATATTCCCGTGGTTACCAATCGCAACCAAACCCAAATAGCCACGGTGCGCCTGACCAACACCGCTGCCGAGCGGCTGGTGGTGAACCTTGAATTAAAGGACCTGGTGGACGATTGCCGCGCCGTCGGGCCAACCAAAAAGCGGGTCGAACTCGCGCCAAAGGGCGCGGCGCATTCAACTTTCGAATTCCAATGCGGGCCAGGCACTTTTTCCGCGCATTATCCGCTGCATGTTTACGCCACCGGCCAGGTCGGAGAACAAAAAATCGCCGCCCATGCCGTGCAAATTTTTCTGGCCGATTTTGCCGCGGAGGCGCGCGCGCGTCCGTTGGAGTTTCTGCCCATCGCCGTGCCGGCGTCCGGCGGTTTTGCGCTGGCCTCCGTGCGCAGCAACCGGGTGGCGTGGAATTATCTGGGACGCCCGCCGGTTTATCTGCCGGCAGGCTGGCAGGGGAGCGACGCCCAATCATCCGCCAGTTTTTCGCGCGGCGCGGTCACCCGCGGGGAAGCGCGCCAAGCCCTCCATCTGCACCCGCCTTATCGGGGCGGCGTCGGGTCGGTTTTCGTGGAATACCGCCTGAAGCTGCCGAAAACGCAGCCGCTGAAATTTTCCTTTTATCACGCCATTCGAGACCACAGCGCCTCCGAACCGCCGAGCGACGGCGTGACCTTCCGCGTTTGGGCGGACAACGAAAAACTTTTTGAACGCCACACCGACGCCAAAGTGTGGCAGCCGGGCGAGGTGGATTTGAGCCGGTTTGCCGGGCGCGAGATTTTACTGCGTTTGGAATCGCATCCGGGGCCGAAAAACAACACCACTTGCGATTCCTGTTATTGGGGAGATCCGACCATCACTGCCGGCGCGCCGCCCGCCATGCTGACGGCGGCCCAAAAAGCCAGCCGGGCGGTCGAATTCCAGCGGGCGCTTGAAACAGGGAAAGTCGAAGAAGCGGGAATTCACTTTTTCAATCTGCAAGGGGGGGCGCGGGCGGCGGTGTTGCCCGGGCCGCGCGGTCTGGCGGATGGCCTCATCGGCTTCAGTCAAGACGGAAAAACCGCCGTGTTCGAGGGCCTGGAAATGGCCGTGCAAAACCAGCGTTTGAGCGAATGGCCCAGCGCGGCGGTGGTTCGTAAATTCGAGGCGACGCGATCCGCCGATGGCCGGCTCAAGCTGGCTCATCATTTGGAATTAAACGAGAAGCAGGCCGTTTTACTGGCGGAACTTTGGACCGAAGGCCCCGGGCTGCGGATCAAGGTAACCTGCCCCGAATACCTGACGGACCTGGCATTGGGCCGGGCCGACCGCCTGGCGGAAACGGTTTACTATGGGCACGGCTACGCCATTAAAAATCCCAAAACCTTCCGCGCCGGGGGCGGCGGGCACAACCTGGCCACCAGCCATGTCGGCTTCGAGTTTGCGGGCGGGCTTTCCCTGTTGGCGGCCTGCGACACGCCGCCCGATCATTTGCTGGTGGATCCCGACCAGCGCCTTTACCAGTTGCACACGCATCCGGATTCGGTGCTGACTTTTGTGCCCGGAACCAAAGGCGCCTTTGATTGCGCCATCCGCTACCGGCCGCTCTACGACAAAAAGCCGTCGGCCGGGGTTGCGCCCAAAATGGGCCGGTTTGTTTTCGACCTCTGGGGCGGGCGCTACGCCGAAAACACCGCGCAGTTGGAACGCGGCTTTGCCTACGGCCTGACCAACGCGCTGGTGCTGATGCACGTCTGGCAGCGGTGGGGCTATGATTACCGGCTGCCGGACATTTACCCGCCCGACCCCAAACTCGGCACGCTCGAGGATTTGCAGGCGCTGGGCCGCGCCTGTGCGAGCCGCGGAGTGCTGTGGGGGTTGCACGACAACTATATTGATTTTTATCCCGACGCCGAAGGCTACAGCTACGATCATATTGTTTTCACCGCCGACGGGCGGCCGATGCGCGCGTGGCTCAACGAGGGGCGCGAGGCGCAAAGCTATCGCTGGCGGCCCGATCGTTTCCTGCCCTTCCTAAAACGGAACATGGAATTGATCCAGCCGGCGCTCAAACCGAGCGCGTCGTTTGTGGACGTGTTTACCTCGATCAACGCTTTCGACTTTTACGACCGCCAGGGCAAGTTGCACTCGAAACTCGAAACCCGCCAGGCCTGGGGCGATGCCTTCGCTTACATTCGCGACATTTGCGGCCACCAGGCGCCCACCACCTCCGAAGCCGGCAGCGACCACTTGATCGGCTGGCTCGACGGCGCCGATTGCCAGTTCCTTGAGCTCTCGGACCGCGGCCGCCGTTTCTACAACGTCGCCCCCTGCGCCGATTGGGAGCGGGTGCCGTGGTTCGACGCGGTCAATCACACGCGCTTCAGCCTGCACGGCGTCGGCTACTCCGGGCGCTACCAGGGCGACCGCTCGCGGCCGCGGCACGGGATTGACAGCGACGATTACCTGAGCGCCGAAATCCTCACCGGCCACGCGCTGATGGTGGACCGCTCCAGCATGGTCCGGGAAGCCGCGCGCAAATACTGGCTGGCGCAGTCCTTTATTGAAGCTGTGGCCCGTGATGAAATCGCTTCAGTGGAATATGCCGGAGGCGACATTCACCGCCAAATCATTCGCTGGAATTCCGGCGCGCAGGTTTGGGTGAATCGCGGCGCGGCGCCGTGGACGGTGGAGCGGCGGATATTGCCGCGCTTCGGTTACCTGGCGCGTGCCGGCGCGGTGGAATCTTCGGTGGAACAGATCGGCGGCAACCTTGTGGAGCAAGCCCGCGGCAAGGACATCCTCTACGCGCACGGCCGCGGCCACGCGCCCGATGCCGCATTGCGCATCCAGCCCTTGGCCGACCGCGTGGAATACCTGGGGGGCCGCGAGTTCCGCCTGCACGTGAGCTGGGAAGCCGCCGCGCCCGCGCCGAAGGATTTGCAGGTGTTTTACCATTTCAGCAAGCCGCGGCCCGGACGCCGCGCCGAATACCTCGTGGCGGGCGGCGGTTCGCCCACCCCGCCCACTTCGCAATGGCAGGGGAAAATCGCCACCGGTGGCGCCTGGACCCTGGCTATTCCCGAGGATCATCCCACCGGCGAATACGAAATTACGGTTGGACTTTATGACGCCAAAAATCGCGGACGACGTTACCGGCTGGCGGGTGATGAGGATGGCGACCGCCGCATCCGCATCGGCACGCTGGTGGTCGAAGGCAAAACCAACGTGAGCAACATCCGACTGGTCAAGCCGGCGGCGCCCCCGCCCCCATCACCGCCGGAGATGAATCTGACACCGACGGATTTCGGCTGGGCCAGGACTGTCGGCGGGCTGCGGGTCGTGGTCGAGCCCAAGGCCCTGCTGGTGTTGCCCTTGCCCGACAGCCCGGCCTTCGCGTTGACCTTGCGCCCGGAGAAAATTGCGGGCCGCGCCGTGACCGTCAAAGGCCTCGAGGCGGTGGATTCCCAGGGACGAAAAACGCGCGACGCGACCTTCCAAGCGGGCCGGGGTGAAATCACCTTTTCCACCGATCCCAACGATTTCGCCTACCGGGTGAGCCTGCAATGAAAACAGGGTTCTTCGATGTTTTCGGTGGAATTGCCGGAAGCGAATTACGGTGTATAACTTCAGGCCTGGGGCTTTCGATAGCGCGGTTTCCCCTCACCCCGTCCCTCTCCCTGGGGGAGAGGGAGACCCGTTCGCCAGTGCTCGAAGTTGTCAAGAGCCGCGGTTTCACAATGCGCCGCCAGCGATGTTTCCCTCTCCCTGGGGGAGAGGGATCAAGGGTGAGGGGAAAAGGCGCTAACGAATACAAAGGGTTTCCGTTGTCAAACAGCGGGCTGACCGATGCTTCTTGCCCCGCCTTTACCCACTGGAAACGTCGAGGAACCGAAAATAGGTGGAGATCGAGGGCCGCCGTAGCAAAGCGGCAGAGGACTGCCGCACTCCAAGACCTCGCGGTCGCCCTGCGGGGCTGGCGGACTCGCGCCAGCGTCGTGTTCAAGTTCAAATTCTCAAGGGGCAAGAAAGGAACTCAGCCGCGGTTAATTATTTAATGCCATGCCTGGAGAAAAAAATTTTCACATGACGCCGGACGAGTTCCGAAAATGGGGCCATGCCGTGGTGGATTGGATCGCCGATTACCAGCGCACGGTGGAAAAATACCCGGTGCAATCGCGGGCGAAACCGGGCGAGGTCCGCGCCGCGCTGCCGCCCGAGCCGCCGGAAAAAGGCGAGCCTTTCGCGGCGGTCCTGCGGGATTTGGACAAGATCATCCTGCCCGGGATCACTCATTGGCAATCGCCGAATTTTTTCGGTTTTTTTCCAGCCAATAACTCCGGCCCCTCCATTTTGGGCGAACTTCTGTCCGCCGGACTGGGGGTCCAAGGCATGCTCTGGGCCACCAGCCCCGCCTGCACCGAGTTGGAAACCCACGTGCTCGACTGGATCGCCCAATTGCTCGATTTGCCGCCCAAATTCAAGTCCTCCGGTCCCGGGGGCGGGGTCATACAAGACACGGCCTCCAGCGCCGTGCTCTGCGCCCTGCTGGCGGCGCGCGAGCGGGCGACCGATTTCTCCGCCGGCGAGCACGGCGTCCCCGGCTCGTTAATGGTCTATGCCTCCAGCCAGGCCCATTCCTCGGTCGAAAAGGCGGTTCGCATCGCCGGCCTGGGCAAAAGCCATTTGCGGCTGATTGACGTGGATGATCACCACGCCATGAAACCCGCCCTGTTGGAAAAACGCCTTGAGGAAGACCTGGCATTGGGCCTGACTCCCTGCCTGGCGGTGGCCACCGTCGGCACCACCTCCTCCCTGGCCGCCGACCCGGTCGCCAAAATCGGCCGGATTTGCCGCCAGCACAACCTCTGGCTGCATGTGGACGCCGCCATGGCCGGCGCGGCCGCGATTTGCCCGGAACACCGGCCTTTGCTCGACGGCTTGGAACTGGCGGACAGCTTTTGCTTCAATCCGCACAAGTGGCTGTTCACCAATTTTGATTGCGACTGTTTTTTTATCGGTCATCGCGCCACCCTCATCAGGGCCTTGAGCGTGTTGCCGGAATACCTGCGCAACCAGGCGACAGACTCGGGCGCCGTGATTGATTACCGTGATTGGCAGGTGCCGCTGGGGCGCCGCTTTCGCGCGCTGAAATTGTGGATGGTCATTCGTCATTATGGCGCCGAGGGCCTGCGCCATCATCTCCGCCGCCACATCCGGCTGGCCCGGACTTTTGCCGGCTGGGTGGCCAAATCCCCCGACTTCGAGCTGCTCAAACCGGTTAACTTGAACCTGGTCTGCTTCCGCCATCGCGGCGGCGACGCCGCCAGCCGGCAATTGCTGGAAAGGTTAAATCAGACCGGCGACCTTTTTCTCACCCACACTATGCTGGGCGGACGCCACACGCTGCGGCTGTGCGTCGGGCAAACGCACACTGACCTGCGTCACCTCACCCGCGCTTGGGAAATAATTCAGGCCGCCGCCAAGGCGTAGCCCGGACGAAACCCGACGTTCCAAAACCAACAAAAAACCCCTTCCGGTTTGCGCCGGAAGGGGTTTGCGGTTCTAAAACCAGCTTAGAACTTGTAAATGACGTTCAGTGCCAGATAATAGTTGTTCTGGTCGTCAAACCCGAACGGACCTGAGCCATTGTGCTGATCCGTCAAGTCTCGATCCCAACGGAATTCCAACCGTGTGACCACGTTTTCCCACAGGGAGTAATCCAGTGTCCCGGTCAGTGCTAACAGTTGATTCTTGGGATTTACTTCCAGAATGTTAACTGGATACCAAGTCCCTACCGTGCCTTTAGCCCAGTCAATACGGCCAATCACCTTCAACTTCTCAGCAGCTTGCCAAGTCAAATAGCCCGCCAAGGTTTGCGCATAGCTACTTTCATTGGCTGCAGGAGCAGCAACATTAGGCGTATCTTTGGTCATTCGGTAATCCCACGCCATCCCGAGCTTCAGGCACTCAATGGGGGTGTTCAACGTGCCGCCAACATACACCCAGGTAGTATCGGTTTGGGACACAACACCATTTAGACCATCAACAACACCCGCATAAAGGGTGGAACCAGCTAGGAAGCCAAGACTTTCAGGAGCCGTTAAGGCGATGGCACCCATGTAGGTTTTTTCGGATTCAGAAACCAATGAGCCGTTAGGGCGAGCACCACGAACATTTATTCCCGATTGAGCGGTATTGGCGATTCCCGCCGCCACGCTGATGATGTCGTTGAACTTGTAGCTCACCAACGCACCAGTATGCTGGGTGGGCTCGATTTCCCAACCATACGAACGGCTCCAAGTCGGGTTCTTATAGGACGTGAACGACTCGTAACCCACCACGCTATCAAACGTGCCGAGCTTGAAGTCCAGCCCATTTCCCAATGGAGCGCGTAGGGTTACATAAGCCTGCTTGATGGCGAAGTCCGATGACCCTACACCAGTAGCCACATTCGCAGATTGGTTCCAATTGACCGCATCTGGACCAAACAGCAGATCCACCTTATAGCCAGCGGCCCATTCCGCTTCGTCCAACGGCTTCTCGATTGTCAAACCAACCACGTTCAAGTTAAAACCGTCGGCCTTGTCAAATCCGACGCCTGCTGCCGCAAGGTTAGGGTTACCATTGACAGAACCAGGCACATTCCACCCACCACCAAGCGCCTGTTGGCTGTTTTGATTGCCTGGACGCCAAATAGCCACGGTATCCACGTAACCGCTGATTTGGGTCGAAGCAAGCGCCGTCATAACCGGGTTGCTCCGTTCTTCGGCTTGCACTACGCCAGCCAGGCTGACCACGCCGACAGCGGCCAAGCCCAGGGTCCATTTGTTAAACTTCATCTATTGTTCCTCCGATTAATAGTTGTTGTTTACTTGTGTTCAACCTTGGGCAATATCCACTTGCCCATTCACACCACTTGGTGCATTTGCTGTGAGACTAGGCTATTCGCCAAATTTTGGCAACAAGTTTTTTCAAGATTTTATTCGCCCTGCGGAAATCATCATAAATGCTTTAATTATAAGCACATAAGCAATATTTTACCTTCTTTTTTCTTCCCTTTTCCAATCATTTTCTGCCGAAAAAACATCATTTCTTGCATTTTCCGCAACCAAGCGGCCGCTTACAACATAGTCTTCAGGATGCAATACACAATTTGTCACCGTGCGCGGCGTTCTCCCTCCCCATGAACCCCCTGGTTGTAGGAGCCGACGTAAGGAGGCTCAAATTTGTCCCCGGGCGTGATGGCCATGATATCAGAGCCTTCTTACGTCGGCTCCTACGCGGTTCAGGGGTGGCAAGGCGCGAAACCAGTTTTCGGGGAAGTCTCTCCCCCATTGGGGGAGAGAGCAGGGTGAGGGGGCGCATGTCGTTTATCCCAAGCACTCATCAGTTAATGGTCCGGCACGGCATCGGTCGCACCCGGCCGCTGGCCGGTGGTGGCGGCGACAAACCCCAGCGTCAAGGCCACCGGCACCCCCTCCGGCATGGAATAGACAATCAGGCGGTCCAACACCATGTCCGGGCGCGGACGCACGCAAACCTGCACCATTTCCTCCAAGGACATAAAGGGGACGCTGACCTCGATCAACTCGGGCGTGTCCGTCCGAATAAAAACCGCCTGCCCCATGCTGTAGGCCGGGTCGCTCACACCTTGGAAGCGGTTGGGAGGGGTGAAGCGCCGCCTACACGTCGCAGATTTGAACCGCTTGGCGCAGGGAGGTCAGCGGGTCGCGTTTGGGGACAAATTCCTGCCCCACAAAGCCCTTGTAGCCGGTGGCGACAATCGCCTTCATGACGGCCGGGTAATAAATTTCCTGGCTGTCGTCAATCTCGTTGCGGCCCGGGTTGCCGCCGGTGTGGTAATGGCCGATGAAGGCATGGCTGTCCTTGATGGTGCGGATGATGTCCCCCTCCATGATCTGCATGTGGTAGATGTCATAGAGGAGTTTCAGACGCTCCGAGCCGACTTGCTGGCAGAGCGCGACGCCCCAGGCGGTGTGGTCGGCCATGTAATCCTTGTGGTTCACCTTGCTGTTCAGCAGCTCGAGAATCACCGTGACCTTGTGCTTTTCGGCGATGGGCATCAGCTTTTTCAGGCCCGCCGCGCAATTTTTCAGCCCTTCCTCGTCGCTCATCCCCTTGCGGTTGCCGGAGAAAGTGATGATGTTGGGGAAACCGAATTCCGCGACCTTGGGGATGGCTTCCTCGAAACCCTTGAGCAATTTCTCGTGATGCTCGACCCGGTTCCAACCGTAGCCGATCTGGTCCGGCCCGTTGCACATGGCGCAGATCAGGCCGTGCTTCTTGACGGTGGGCCAGTCTTTGGCGTCAAGCAGTTCCACCGATTCGATGCCCATTTGCTTGACCGCTTGGCAAAAGTCATCAAGCGGGAATTTGCCGTAGCACCATTTGGAAACCGAGTGGCGGATGTTGCCTTTGAGGCCGGCGGCCGCTTCGGCGGCCTGGGTGCGTTGGGGAAGGTTGGCGCCGGCCAGCGCGGCCGCGCCAGCCAGGCCCGTGATGGCGGAACGACGGGATATGGTCATAATAAGCCTTTCGTGCGGGACATCGCATCACAGAAAGGCCGGCAGGTCAATGAAATACCAAAGGTTCTGCCAACGAACGCTTTTTTTACCGATGAGTGCTTGGGATAGACGACACGCGCCCCCTCACCCTGCCCTCTCCCCCCAAGGGGGGAGAGGGAGAACGTCGCCCACGGTGACTACATCCCGGAGACCATACAGTAAGTTGCTGCGTAATAGACACTATCAAAATCTTTAAAGTGCGAGAGGCCGCCAGTTCCCGAGCAAGTTCATTGGCTTCATGCCGCCCTTTTTGCGGGCTCGGATTCTCCTTGCGTCGGCTGCTACAGCTAGGGGATTCAAGGGGAGGGGGGCCTGACAAATAGGGATGCCCCGAACCAAAAGCCCCGATGACGCGGGGCTTGCGATTTGCGTCCGTCCGCCGCATCTTGGCGCGGCACACGTCGAGTGGAATGGCCTGCCCCGAACAACTGCCCGATCTGCTGCGCCGCCCGCGCCCGATTCTGGCGCTGGCGCCGATGCAGGATGTCACCGACCTGCCGTTCCTGCGCCTGATGCGGGAATACGGCGGCGCGGACCTTTATTTCACCGAGTATTTCCGGGTCTATGCCACCTCGCGCCTCGACCGCCATATCCTGCGCAGTGTGGTGGAGAACCCGACCGGCCGGCCCATTGTGGCCCAAATGATCGGCAACGACATCCCGGCGCTGGTGCGCACGGCGAAGGAACTGCAGCAATACCCGGTGGCGGCCATTGACCTCAACCTCGGCTGCCCCGCGCCGGTGGTCTATCGCCAGCGCGCCGGCGGCGGACTGCTGCGCGAGCCCCGGCAAGTGGACGCCATCCTGGGCGCGCTGCGCGAAGCCATCGCCATCCCTTTCACTGTCAAAACGCGCCTCGGATTCCGCGACTTTTCCAACTACGAGGAGTTGCTCGGCATCTTCGCCCGGCACTCGCTCGACCTGCTGACCGTGCATGGCCGCACGGTCGCGGAAATGTATCGCAGCGCGGTGCATTACGATTCCATCGCCCGCGCGGTGGCGGCGGTTCCCTGCCCCGTTCTGGCCAATGGCAACATTTTTTCGCCGGCCAAAGCCGGCCGGGTTTTGCGGGAGACCGGCGCGCGCGGGCTGATGCTCGGGCGCGGGGCCGTCCGCAACCCGTGGTTGTTCGACCAGATTCGGCGGCATCTGGCCGGGCAGCCCTATGCGCTTCCCACCGGGCGGATGGTGCTGGAATACGTGCGCCAATTGTTCGAGGCGATTGGCGCGCCGGAGTTCCGCGAAGCCACCCGTGTGCGGGCCATGAAGAAATACACCAATCAAATTGGCCTGGGCGTGGATGCCGCGGGCCAATTCCTGCATCAAATCCGGCGGGTGACCACCCGCGCGGAGTTCTTCCAAGTGTGCGAGGACTTTCTCAGCCACAACGAGCCGATGCCCCTCGAACCGTTTCCTTTGCTGCTCAAGGAAACCGACGTGTTGGCCGGCGAATGCCAATAGCCGGGCAAGGCTGGCCCCCGCGCCGTTCGGTGCTCGGAAGGTTGCAGGGCACTCCCATTAACACCTGGAGCGGAGCGGCCTTTCATCTGAAGGATCGCGATGCCTTCATCGGCTTGGACTTCGAGCAATACCGCAGTGGACGCAGCGCGCCAAGCCAATCCCAAAACCAAGTTCAACACCAAACGCTTTCAACAATGCCTCCGCTCGGCCCGCAGAGGTAGTGAACGCCTTCATGGCCTGATTTTTGCCAAACACCCTGCGGTGCTGGACTTAGGTTGTTGTACGGTCTCCGGGATGCCATACACAATTTGTCACTTTGGGCGATGCTCTCCCTCTCCCCCCCCTTGGGGGAGAGACTTCCCCGAAAACCGGTTTCGCGCCTTGCCACCCCTGAACCGCGTAGGAGCCGACGTAAGGAGGCTCTGATTTCATGGCCA
>Ga0209381_1004861_pt1 | contig 11533 bp, 12 predicted proteins | sample DewCreD2012metaG_FD_184111 | JGI IMG/M metagenome (GOLD analysis project Ga0209381, IMG submission 184111) | Hot spring sediment bacterial and archeal communities from British Columbia, Canada, to study Microbial Dark Matter (Phase II) - Dewar... ...
GAACCGCCCCAAGTTCTTCTTCCGTTTGCAGGGTGATGATGTCAATATCTGTAGAAAACCTGCGAAAGTCAGAAAGTAACAGTACCAGCGAAGTGCCGCCTTTAAAAATAAAGTCCAATCCGTTTTCAGCCAGTTTTTCGAGCAGTGCAAAAGCAAAAATCATTTTTTCAAAAACAGGGGGATTGATTTTACCTGTCTTCTGCTTCTTGCGGATGCTTTCTATCCACGGCTTTGTAAACGAATGCGGAGTAATCATTTGAGCAGGTTTTTAGGAATATCTTCTACATTCTTCAACAGGTATTCCTCCATGGAATTGTCTTTCTTTCTTCTTTTGTAGTAGTTAAGCAGCCTGGAATAGTTAATATGATACTGACGGAAAGCATTGTTGAAGATATTGCGAAGTTCATTGCCCTGAAAGGCATAAAAAATATCGGGTTCACAATAAATATCAACCAAAATTTTTTCAAGGGATGCCACAACCACATCTTCGTGTTTTTGGCAGGGGGAGCGACTTATCAAGGGTTTAACAATTACCGGCTCATTGCTGTTGATAATATATTTATCGGTAAAATCTTTATCGGGCTGAATGAAGGCATTGATTTGGTTATCTTTCAGTTGATAAAAAACCGGTTCAACGGTGTCTTTCTCGGTTTCGATGATGTAAAAGAATCTGAAAGGCTGAAGGTTCATGAGCGGATGAAGCCATTCGGTTGACCATAAGCAATACGATATTCCCGGGAAACCGGATGCAAGCAGGTGGTTGATTTTTTTTATCCGGGCGTCAGGCACCGGTTGAAACTCCTTTTTCTCTGATAGTTGATAGACTCCACGTTTAACAGCGGTAATAATGCCCTGCTTTTTCAAATAATGAACCTTTTTTCTGATATCCTTATCATTGTTCAGAAAAGCCCTGATGTCCTCAGCCGTTATGATTTCAGCATTTTTAAAATACTCTCTGAACGATATTATGAAATTTTTATCCATGCCTGTCCTGTTCTAAAAGTAAAGGCAAATATAGGGAACATTTGCCAAAAACAACAAAAAAGTGGCATTTATTCCATATTTATAGTTTCTGTTTATCATTAAGCATTTTTTTTATGCGGTTATTTAGTTCGCTAATTCTTTCCATTAGTTTATCAAACGAAAGTGATTCCCCGAATATCATGCTTTGCTGCATTTGTTCATAATCTTTTTTCCATGCCGTCATGGTATTGACGGGTGGGATTATATTTATTTTGTCCGGAGCATGATTGGCATAATCAATCCCTCTTACCGGTGTAATGGTTCTGCGATGCTCCACTATGTGCTGATACAAATTTTTATCCGCTAATGCAATTTCGCCAAAGGCGGTGTCCATTAGTTTTTCCAGATCATACAAGTGCCTGCTCATCCGGTCAATTTTTACTTTTTCGTACGGCTGCTGAAACTCTTCATGCAACAGAAATATTTTTTCAAGAAATGTCCGTTCAGGATTTACTACCTGAATGGTGATACTGCTGTCTGCAAAATTTCTTCCTTCAAAATGTTGACCAACGAAAGAAGAAATTTGCCTTTCGCTAAACGGTTCTCTTTCTGAGCGGCTCCCTATTTCAATCAATACAGACGGATTAATATAAGTCATCTTTTCAGTAAGAACAGGATATGCTACTTCTATTTTTACAGGGTCTTCATCAGCCGATTGTATGGGAATAAGTCGGAGCTTCACCTCTGTAAAACCGGCTTGAGAAAATGCTTGCTGCAACAGAGGTAAGTAATTTTCTGCAATGTATTGGCAAGATGTTTTGCGAAGTTTTTTCACCTGTGATCCGGTCATTTCCTTATCCGTTTTATCAAAGCCCAAAAATTTTCTGTCCAATGCCAAATCAATATCTTCTGAAAAGCGGTTAATCAGGTTCCATGCTTTGCTCAACGAAGTGCCGCCTTTGAAAACCGTATAAGGAGCAATCTCTGTTTGAAAAATCAATTCCAGTGTTCTTACCACCCACCAATCCTTTTCTATTACAGATGCTGGCAAACCCATTCTTCCGGCCACTTCCGTAAAAATATTCAGCCGTGTTGATGCGGGCATTTTCAGCCATTCTTGCAGTTGCTGTTTAGTCATGCTCCAATTTTTTTAAAACCGGTTTCATAATTTCTCTTATCCATGCCGGGGCAAGCCGTATATCATGTGCAAGCCGTGCCGGTTTCTCTTTCATCAACACATCCTGAATTTTTTTTATCTCGTCTTCCGTTATATTTTCTTTTCCTATCGTTCGCAATGCCTGAATAGCCAGGCTGCTTATTTCTCCAATGCCGCTTACATTTTTGGGTGTCGTTTTTTTAAAGGTGATAACATAGTTGCCAACTTTCACTTTTCTTGCAGCCCCATCCGTAAGATAAATAATGTTGAGGGGCACTTGTGTGGAAAGCCCAAGACGGTTGAGGGCATACATTCCGGTAGGGACAATTCTTGCCCTATCCCTGCGTGCAATGGCTTTGGCAATATCTTCAACCGGGGGAGTAAGCTGGCCAATAACAGGATCCACTTTGGGGCGTAAATAAATACCCCTTGCTGCTCTTATTAGCTCTCCTTTCGCAGCCAGTCGCTCCAATGATTTGTTTACGGCTTTTGGACTTCCTGTTTTTACAAAGTCCTCAGCGAAAAACAGCATACTTCTTCCTGCTTTTTTTATTCTTTTTAATATCTGTTTTTCAATACTTTCTTCCATTTTTTAGAGGTATTTTTGTCGCAAATTTATCAAATAATTGCGACAAATTTTAACAGTCCGCTGCCTCCTCTTTTACTTTCACCCGCACCCGCCCGCTGAGCAAATCCTGCATCAGACCGGTTTTAAGGGATTGGAGTTTTGAAAGTTTTATTCTTTCAGCTTCTATCTGATTAGTTAAAGCGAAAAAAGTCCCAGCAATTTTTATTTGTTCATTAGGATTTGGTAAAGGGATTTTGATTGTTTTCATATTGGTTTGATTGACTGAGGGCTGTGCTCCAACAAAGACAAAATCCCAAAGTGATTTTTGAAAGTATTCTGAAATCATTACTAAATATAAAAAGCGATTTGTAATATCCTTAAAATCCCGAAGTATAACTGTATTTGGGTTGATTGTTGCATCACCTATTTTTTGATCAATAAGTGCTGTCTTTCCAATAGTATTTCCTGTTTTTACTAATACTATATCACCGTACTTAACAAATATTTCAGGTGCTTCAAGATATTTCTGTCTTTTTAAATAAACTGGCTTTGTAAAATCAAGCTTGTGTTCTTTTGAAATTTGAGTTCCACCAATAACAGTTGGGTCTGATGCATCATCAGATAAATCGTTCACGGTGTATCCTTGCCAGCCTATTCTACCTTTCATTTCACAAAGTGTTCCTAATTCACGTACCTCCCATTCCTCCGGCACTTCGATGCCGTTTTTCACTACAAAGCGGTGGGTGGCTTTGCTGCGGATGCGGCCATGTTCGTCAATGCCACGGGTAAGCAGGTCTTGCATCAGCCCGGTTTTGATGCGCTGGCATTTGGCTATCAGGGCTTCGGTTTGGGCTATGGCACGGTCTATTGTCGAGAGGATTTGGGCTATACGGGTTTGTTCGGGTTTGGATTCGGGGTAATAAAGTTCAATATTTTCTAAATCTTGAATTACAACTTGTGGTTGTGCTGAACCAGAAACAAAGGTTTGTCGCGGAATATTCTTTAAAGCATAGAAAAGAAATCGCTTATCTAAATCAAGCTTAAGTATACAGACAATTGAATTATTAGTGATATAAGATTTGGGTTCAGAAAAATTTATAACACCACTATATTCACCGCGACAACTGACAAGAACTTCTGCATCTTCATGAGTATATTTTGAATAATAACCAATTATGCTGTTAGCTCCAAAAACTTTGAAACCCTCACTAGTAAAAAGAGTTGTTGGCAAATTCTTACCGTAAGCTAGATGACAAATTGTGCCTAAATTTTTTCGATGCCACTTTCCCATCAATTCAAATAATTCAATTCAGTTAAAAATTCATTCAGTTCGTTTAGGGTGTCGGTTCTTTCTTTTTCTAATTGCTGAGCCGAAACGGCATACTTGTCCCACAGTTTTTCTATACCGGCAATCAGTTTGCGCTTTTCGGCATTCAGGTATTTCAGCAGTTCCTGCTGCACCAGGTTATTGTGCTTTTGCAGTATCAGGGTTTTGGCTTCTTCATCGGTAATCATGCCGCCAATACTTGCCAAAAAGGCCTCCAGCCCGGCCATGCGCTGCTGTATTTTGGCTATGGTATCAGTGCATTTTTTTATGGCGTTTTTATGTTTGGTTAGCTCTTTTTTATCGCTTGGCACACTGCTTTGCAGCTTGCTTAGCTCTTCCTGCTTGCCTTTCAGCATATTCCGCAGTTCTTCTTTTTCATCCTCAATACCGTAGCACTTGATATTGATTTTGCGGTCAAGGTCTTCCTGCTTTTCAGCCAGTTTCTTTTTCAGGTCTTTAATTTCCTTTTCAATATCCTTAATGGTTTTAAGCGTTTTGGCTTCCTCGGCCTGGGGATTTTCGTCTGCTATCTTTTTCAGATAATCTTTTATGGTGCTTGCGGTTACTTCTTCACCCTCTTCGGGTTCGTATTCCACGGTTTCTATAACTTCCTGCAAAGCAGCTTCCTTGTCGGCAATGTTTTTTTCATTTTCGTTAATAGCGTTTTGCTCTGCCTGAAAATAGGTTTCAATAAAATATTCACGTGGTATCAGAGCGGGGCTCCATCCGGTAGATGAAATGGTTTTGAGGTCGTAGCGGATGTTCGTCCACCAGTTTACAAACACTCCGGCACATTGAAACTCGTCCAATATATTTTGGACCATCAGTTTTTCCTTGAGGGTGGTGAGCAAGTGTGTTCTTACAGCGGCCATGTTTTTGCCCCCTGCCACAAGGTAATCTACAATGCCCTCTTTGGTATCGCCTCCGGTGCTGTCTTGTGCCGCTTTCTTTTGCGGAGCCAGCGAAGCAAAATCTTCTTTTGCCATTTCCCACCACTCGTTTACCTGCTGCTGCATAGTGGCATAGGTTTTCTGCACATTGGCATTGGTTTCAATAATTGCCTTAATCCTGGATTTTTCTTTTATATCGTCTTTAAAATCGGAGTATTGCTCATTGCGTGGTTTGAAAATTTCGGATGCTTCAAAACCGAACTTGTCAAATTGCTTTTGTTGAGCAGAAATTTCTGTAATCGGAATACCGCCTATCAGGTGGGCCTTTACATCCTCGGGTTCAGGGTCAGGTGTATTGTCCACATACCTGCGGATGTTCAGGTTGTAGTCGTTGTTTTTTATTTCCTGAAGGTCAACCAGTCGGGAATATTTGTCAATACTGAGTTTATGGGTAAATACATGGTCAATTTTTTCTATGTCTTCCGGACGTAAATGGTTTTGTACTTTGCCTTCGGCATATTCTGCATCGGCATTGATGAAGAGAATTTTGTCACGCAAGGCATCGGGTTTGTTTTTGTTAATCACAATCACGCAAGCCGGAATGCCGGTGCCATAAAACAACGCCGGGGGCAAACTGATAATGGCTTCAATGATATTGGCATCCACCATTTTTTGCCTGATTTCTTTTTCGCTTCCGCCACGGAATAATACACCATGCGGCATAATGGTAGCCATGCGTCCGGTTGTTTTCAAACTCGCCACCATATGCTGCACAAACATCAGGTCGGCTTTCTTTCCGGTTTCAGGAGCAAAGCCATACGAAAACCGTGTCAGGAATTTCATGGTGGCTTTATTGTAATTCTGTGAGAATGGCGGATTCGCTATAACAATGTCAAACTTTTTCCATGTAGCACCATCCAGAATCAAGGGGTCTTGCAGTGTATCACCGTTTTCAATGGTTGCCGAAGGGATATTGTGCAAAATCATATTCATTTTGCAAATGGCCCAGGTTGTACCCGATGCTTCTTGTCCGTAAAGGGCAAGGTTGCGGAAATCTTCACCCTGTTCTTCTACCCATTGCACCGATTGAATGAGCATACCACCCGAACCGCAGGTGGGGTCATAAATTTCCATACCTGCCTTAGGTTTCAGCAGCGTTACCAATAAACGCACTACATGGCCGGGAGTGTAGAATTCACCGCCTTTCTTTCCGGCACTATCAGCAAAGTATTTTACTAAGTATTCATAAGCCGCACCCAGCAGGTCGGGGAACTCAAAATTGTCATTCACCAAAGCCGGCATGTTGGTGTTAAAGTGGTTAATCAGGTCAATCCAGCGTTGGTCAGGGATTTTGGTTTTGCCCACTACTTTGTTGAAGTCAATTCCTTTCAGCACCCCTGTGAGTATGGGTTCGTTGGCTTCTTCAATCTCTGCTAACGCTTTGTTGAGTGCTGCACCCACATTGCTTTTAATGTCTTTCAAAGCCGGATGAAACACCTCTTCTGTTTTGCCTTTGTCGTTGGTTATGGTTTCCGTCCAGCTGTCGTTCCACCTTGCCCGAATGGGAACAAAGAAAGTGTCTTTGTAAGTGGTTTTGTCCTCCAGCAGTTCGTTGATTTCTTCTTGTGAAAGATGGGCATATCGTTTCTTTATTTCATTACGTTTTTGCTCAAATTCATCTGAAAGTCTTTTCAAAAAGAGAATTCCGAAAATATATTCCTTGTACTCCGATGCATCCATTTTCCCTCTCAGGATGTCGCAAGCTTTTAGTAAAAAGCTTTCTAATTGTCCGAGAGTGATTTTCGTTTGTTTCATATATTCTGACGTTAATTTTTGGCTTCCAAAAATACGTTTTTAAGTCGGTTTGTTTGTATTGGTGCCTTGGCAAAAAATGGCTCTTTTGCAAGCTTGGGATGAGGGTAGGCTTCCCGAAGGGTCGGGACAGGTCGTGCGGCTTGCAAATGTGCCGTTTGTGCCGCTGCCATAAATTGAATTAAAAAAAAGTGCGGTGGGGAAATACCTAAGCATTCACGAACGCCATTAAAAATAAAAACAAAATGTGAGTAAAATAAAAAATACAGAAGCGTAGGCAATGAGTGTCGGCTTACTCGCTGTCCATTTGTTGTATCGTTTCTATGTCTGTGTTCACCTGTCAAAATGGTTTACTTTTTTCTCGTTTTTAGTCGTCTGTTCGTTATTGTCGTGTCCTTTTTACGCTTGCTGGTAACTTGTTTATATATACACATTAATTACCATTTAGGTACATCTATACATCCAAATTGGAATGCATTGTGCAATTTCTTTTCATTTTTCAGCATTTGAATTGCTTACGTCCCTGAAACAAATCTACCAAAAAAATTACAAAACGTCAAATGGTGATTTTATTTTCTGAAGGCTTTTTTCTCTTATGTGGGTAAAAATTACGGGGGTTTTTGAGCTTTTATGACCAGTAAGTTCCTGTATGAAGCGTAAATCGGTACCCGATTCCAATAAGTGCGTTGCATAGGAATGCCTTAGCCACTGCAGTTTTACAGGTTTCATGATTTCCGCCCTGATTAATGCTTAAAGGCTCATATCCTCATCAGGGTGGTAGAAAACGTATCCTGACTTATCCTCTTCAGTGAAGAAGTCAGGAATGAAATCCTGTTTATGGAGGAGGTGCAAACCCCTGCCAGCGACTCAATTATCACCTTTGACTATACAGAGCTGCTGTTCAAGAAGCTCAAGCAGAACTTTCCATTGAATTACTTCCTGGGCAAAATGGTTTGGGTGCATGTACATTGGTGGTTTAGAAGCTCTTTACTCTCCTACGTTTAACCCAAGTACCATGAATTAGCATATTCAACCAGGCTATAGCAAAATTATTTTTGGAGGAAATTCGTCAATTGAAAAACTCAATCGAAGAATTTGTGTTAACTTATGTTTGGGGTATTCCCAAGTTATCCATTTAATTTATTATGAAGCAACTTATTCGGGTTGATAACAGGCAACATAAAATTTTGCAAAGCCGTGCCTTGCAATCGAGTCATTAGAATGCCTCTCGAAGTGGAATAGGTTACTGATGAAAGAGCATTAGCCAATCCCGGATGTAATGCAATTAAATTCTTTTCATCAGGTTTTGCCAATTCAATTAAGTTTTCCACGCGATAAATAAATACCAAATGAAAATTCCCTGTCGCTTCTTTTGCATTTTTTCCTTCACTCTCCGTTTTAATTTCTATAGTAAAATCTGCCTTTACCAGTTTTTCCGCCAAGTTGAAACCCAATTGCAGCGAATTATCCAAGTAATGTCCTTTTACATTTGAAATGTCAAACTCTTCAGGCACATCAACCTGACTTTTCACCATCTTAAACTCAATGATACTGATTTTTTCAGGGTCAAATATATTGGTGTTATCCGACATTGCTTAAATGATTTAATTCGCTTGCCTGTTTCCATTCAATAACTTTTGAAGGCTTTGAAGGCTCTATTTTTTTATAAACTACAAATGTATACACACTTCGACTGTAGCCACTTGTGAAAGTGGCATTTGATTTTCGTTTGGGCACTTCCAATAATGGTTCTCCCAACTCAGCCGATAATTTAGCGAGTGAACGAAGCGTGAAATTATGCTCACCATTTAGCCATTTGGAAATTTCAGATGGTTTTTTGCCCATCTTTTCAGCCAATTCTTTTTTGCTGATGTTGTTTTCACGTATTAGCTGATTTATGCGAACTACCAGATCGGCATACCAATCCACGAATATTTCAACATCCTTTGGAGTATTATCTAATATTCTTTGGAAAACTTTACTTCTCATTCTGTTTGTTCTTTATAATATTATTTCATCACTGCCATTGTAATAACGAAATTCTCTCCGGATAGGTGTAATGTAAATTTCTTTGCTTATCAATGCATCCATTATGCGTTTGGCAAAAAGGTTAGCATCTCGAAATGCCATACTTGTTTTTCCCCCTTGTGCGGTATTGGCTGTTTTTTCACCTCCGTTGAACAGCACCACCAAGGTCTCTGAAATCCGCAAACAATATAAGCGAAGGGGAAAATTCCCGTAATCGATGTAAATATCTTCCACTTTGTAAGTGCCGGAAGGCGGAAGAGCTTGTGCAGCATTTTCAAATCTGAAGAAATCTTCCAACGCACCCATTTCATCTCCGATCTTTTTGGAAATAAACTTTGCCAATTCCTGCAATGGCCGCTGAAAAGTGCTGTGGTTTTCATATTTTACGAAAAACTTATCGGTTTCTGAAAGCTCCTCATCTACCCACCTTACGGTATAAAAGTGCAAACTTGCCCCTGGTCGTCAAATATTTCAAGTGCAAATGTATTCAATTATAAATGAATTATGCAAATTTTTATTTCACTTTTAAGTTAAATTATTTGAAACTAACAATTATTGCATTGTCATTCAAACAATTACACTTCAATTTGTCCGTTCAGTCAGTTTATTGATAGCTCTGATTTGTTCTGCTGCTATCCACAGTTTAATGCTCTTTTTTTATCTATGTCTTATACAAATATAAATTTTTTATATGATAGCGTAGCCGTGAATTTCCCAATCTGTTTTCAGCAATACATCAGCAATTGATGAACTGCATCACTATCTGCCCCTTTCTGGAAGAGCGTGAAGCGAGCCTGCGCCAAATAATAAAAGAGAACAAACCAGGACACAGGTATTCGCTATTCTCTGAAACAGAGGGGCTACCTTTACTACTTGATTATACGATAGTTACCAAAAAAATGATTACTTTTCGGGTTTACCGGACATAAAAAAGAAAATTATTACTTTTGCCTGTTTATTTTCCGGTTAAGAATGAAACATTCTCCGATTACCAGGTATAAAACACTGAAAAACCAGGTCATTGAGCTCATTCAGGATGGGTTGTCACCGGAGCGCATTGCCCTGGCCATCACCCTGGCCTGTTGTTTTGCCATTATCCCCATACCCTTCACGAATACGCTCCTTTTATTTGTGCTGGCAGTGATTCTGCGGCTCAACCACCTTATGGTACAAACCATCAACTACCTCCTCTTTCCCTTCCAGATCCTTTTGTATCTGCCCTTTTACAGGCTTGGTGCGCTCATTACCGGAATCCACAGTTCGGGCAAGGGTGTGAGTTTTATCTCGGTTTCCTCCTTTAGCGATATAGCGGCCCTGGGAGGAGAATTTTTCCTTGCCGCACTGATTGCCTGGGCTGTCGTTATGATCATCCTCGGGCCCCTGATTTACCTGACGATTGTCAAGTTGTTGCAACCTTCGCATCAGCGTTTTGCACGGTTCCAGCATCTGTATCTTGCCGCCGGCAGAAAAATGCGGTTAGCTTTATCCGGAATTCTTAAGAATTTCAGGGAAGACGAATAACTGTTCTGCTGTTCTTTTTTGGGGCAGCCCGTTAGGTGGCCACTTAACGATTAAATCAACTTTGCCTGCCTGTATAGCTTCAGAAGTTTTTCCCTTTCCTTCTCCCAGCATAGGTCATGAGCGGCCTTTTCCAGATTGACTTTCCATTCGCGCCGCAATGCTTCATTGTACAACATTTGCTGAAAAAGCGAAGCCAGATGTTCCGGGGCCTGTGATTCTGTGGTTAGACCAATTCCATAAGTATCAACAATTTCTTTCATTGCCGGAAATGCAGATACCAATACCGGTATGCGTGCCTGAATGTAGTCGAAGAGTTTATTTGGCAGGGCGAAATAATAATTGTCGCCTATGCGCTCTTCAAGTGACACTCCCACATCAGCCTGCAGGGTTTGCCGGTATAACTCATCCGGCAATAGCCTTCCCGCAAACTGCACCTGCCGCGTAAGGCCTTCAGCCTGAACAAGACGTTCAATTTCACGGCGCTGGTAACCATCTCCGGCTATGACAAAGCGAACCTCCGGAAGAAAAGGAAGCGCCCTTATCACATTTTCAATGCCACGTCCGACATTAATGCTCCCCTGATAGATTATGGTGCGTACCTTGCTTTCTCTCTCAGCTGTAACGGAAGGTCTGTACCATGGAACATTGCGGATTACTTCCATGTGGACGCCGTACTGCTGAAAATACAATTCAGCAACAGGTCTGCAAACAGTGGAGGAAAAACGGATCCGGGGGAGGAACATTCGCTCGATCAGCTTCCAGACATTTCGTACAAAAGGCCTGTCAACCAGTTCCGGCAGTCCGGTAAAATATTCATGGCTGTCGTAAAGCAACGGGATACGCTTGATCCGGCAGGCCAGATAACAAGCTGTAAGCGTATCAAGATCATTGGCTGTTACTGCATCGAAGCGGTGAAAAAGCAAATAAAAAAACAGTCGGATATTAAAAAATGCATAGAAAAGAAATCCTTCCTGGAAAATCGGATTCAGATGCACAACACGAAACGGAAGTTCTGCCTCCGGGATATTTTTATGCCAGCGGCCAATCAGTGTAATCCGGAGCCCATTTTCCGAAAGGGTATGCGCAATCCGGTGCAACCTCTGGTCAGTGGCCAGGTCATTTGTCACCGCAAGGGCAATGGATCTTTTCATAAGCTTCCTACCCGCTCTATATAACGTAAGCCAAAATACTATATTTATTCCACATTGCGCATCAACAAATGTGCAACGTACCCGGGCGGGCTGCTTTCACAGCGTTTCTGCGGGGTT
>Ga0209381_1004863_pt1 | contig 11531 bp, 8 predicted proteins | sample DewCreD2012metaG_FD_184111 | JGI IMG/M metagenome (GOLD analysis project Ga0209381, IMG submission 184111) | Hot spring sediment bacterial and archeal communities from British Columbia, Canada, to study Microbial Dark Matter (Phase II) - Dewar... ...
TGCAGATCTCGGCTACGATCATCACCTTGAACGAGCAGAAGAATATTGTGAGGGCGATCGAAAGCCTGCGTTGTTGCGATGAGGTGGTGGTGGTCGATTGCGGCTCCAACGACCGGACGATGGAAGCCGCGGCCAACCTCGGCGCGCGCGTCCTGGAGTCCCGCTGGCGCGGATTCGCGGGCCAGAAGAACTACGCGGCGCAGGAGGCATCACACGACTGGATCTTGTCGATCGACGCCGACGAGGCGCTGAGCGAAGCGCTGGAAGCCGAGATCTGGCAGATCAAGAAATCCGGCCCGGCGTTCGACGGTTACACGGTGCCCCGGATGGCGAAATATCTGGGACGGTGGATTCTCCACTCCGGATGGTATCCGGACCGGAAGGTTCGTTTGTACGACCGGAGAAAGGCCCGGTGGGTGGGTGACTTTGTTCATGAGTCGGTTCGAGTGGAGGGCGCGGTAGGCCACCTCAAGAGCAATCTCCTGCATTACACCTGTGACACGCTGAGCGAGCACATCCGCACCATGGATCGTTACACGACCCTTGCCGCCGAGGAGATGGCGGCGCTGGGGCGCCGGGTGCGGTGGCACGATCTGGTGCTCGATCCTGTTTGGACGTTCGTGCGGTCGTACTTTTTGAAAGCCGGTTTTCTGGACGGCGTGGAAGGCCTGACTATCGCCTACATGAGCGCCTTCTATAACTTTGTCAAGTACTCCAAAGCGCGCAACATGAGCTGACATGCGGGTGCTTCATATCGACACCGGGCGGCAGATGCGCGGCGGGCAATGGCAGGTAGTCTACTTGCTTGAGGCTCTCTCAAGGGCCCAGGCGCCGTGCCTCCTGCTGGTGCGTCCGGGGACGCCGCTGTGGCGCGAGGCGAAGGCCAGGCGTCTGGGAGTGAGACCGCTGACGTGGAGATCTCTGCGGTCGGAGTCCTCGGCGGCGGAACTGGTTCATGCGCACGACGCCGGGGCGCACACTCTGGCGGCCCTGTTCTCCCGCGCGCCGCTGGTGGTGTCCCGGAGGGTGGCGTTTCCGGTGCGCAGGGGGCGCCTGTCCGTCTGGAAATACGGGAGGGCGGCTCACTACGTCGCCGTTTCTGAGCATGTGCGCCAGGTTCTGCTTGGAGCCGGTGTGCCGCCGCAAAAGGTCACGGTCGTTTATGATGGCGTGCCGGCCGGGGCGTCGTCCAGGCATGAAGGGAACTTTATCGCCCCAGCGACGGACGATCCGGCCAAAGGCTCGGGTATGGTCCGGGAGGCTGCGAGATTGTCTGGTATCGAAGTGCGGTTCAGCGAGAACCTGCTGGAGGACATTGAAGCGGCTTCCTGCCTGATCTACATCACTTCCAGCGAGGGGCTGGGATCCGGAGCGCTGGCGGCGATGGCGGCCGGCGTCCCCGTCATCGCCAGCCGGGTCGGCGGACTGCCGGAAATTGTCGTGGACGGAATCAACGGTTTGCTCACCTCCAATGATCCGGCTTCGATCGCCGCCGCGATGCGGCGGCTGCGCGATGACTCCGATCTGAGGCGCCGCTTGGGCGAGGCGGGAAGAAAGATGGTACAGGATCGCTTTTCCGTGGATGCCATGGCCCGTGGTACGCTCGGGGTCTACCGGCAGGTCTTGACATGTTAGAAACCGTACTGGCGCTCATACTGGGTCTGCTCGTAGGCAGCTTCCTGAACGTCTGTATTCATCGTCTGCCCAGGGACCTGTCGGTGGTGCGGCCGCGGTCCTGTTGTCCGAAGTGTGCGACTCCGATTCCGTGGTATGACAATATCCCCCTGCTGAGCTACCTGCTCCTCAGGGGACGATGCCGTTATTGCCGGGAAAAGATTCCGCTGCGGTATCCGCTGACGGAGGCCGCAACGGCGGCGGTGTTCGCCTGGTGCGTCTCTCAGCTTGGAGTGAGCCCCGCTGCGGCGAAGTGGAGCTTGTTTGGCGCGCTGATGATCGGTCTGTTTTTCTCGGACCTGGAGGAACGCATCTTGCCGGACGAGTTCACGCTGGGGGGCGCGGCGGTTGGACTGGTTCTGGCCCTGTGGGTCCGGGCGCCGTCGGGCTACGTGGAGATGCTGGCGGGGGGGAGGTGGGGGGAACGCTGGGTCTCGTTGGGCGAGGCGGCGCTGGGAGCAGCCGGGGGAAGCCTGCTTTTGTGGGGCGTCGGGGCGCTCTACCAGGCGGTTCGGCGCCGGGAGGGTCTAGGTTTTGGAGACGTGAAGATGCTGGCCGCCATAGGGGCATTTCAGGGATTGCACGGAGCATTACAGACGCTCATCCTGGGTTCGCTGGCGGGGAGTCTCATCGGGTTGATCTACATCAAGTCGGCAAAGAAGGATTTCTCCACATACGAACTCCCGTTTGGGACCTTTCTGGCGTTGACCGGGCTAGCTCTGGGGATGGTGCAGGTTTCGGCTGGCGGATAGCAGCCGGCGGCGGGGCAGCATGGCCCGGCCGGGACTCACTGGCGTTCGCCAATCGGCACGAAAGGCGCGGAATTGGCTGTTCCAGCATGGGCGATAGAGCTGCGATATACTCATGGGCGGAGTCTCCCCTTTTCAGGGATTGAGGTCCAGAAGGCGTGTATCTGACGGCGGGCTGCAAGCGAGCGTGGAGCGCCGCCGTCGTGTGCGTACTCCTGATCCTCACGATCTTCCTGTGCAGTCCCTGGCATCACCGGCCGGCGCAAGGCCGGCAGGCTTGTTCCTTTTTTCAGGTGGAACAAAGCGGAGGGCTGGAGGCGTCCGTCTGCCTCTTCCCTAATCCGCCGTCCGATGTATGCGAATTCACGCGGGAGGAAGATACCCCGTTGCGGGGATTTCAGTCCTGGGATCACCCCTCTCTGCGTGCGCCGCCAGCCGCCCAAGTCTTCACCCCGGCTTCTTAGAGTCGCTGTAAGATGCGCCCCGCCTGGGGCGCAAAGGAGGCTTGGCAGTCATGCATTCAAACCGGACTCGCGCCAGTGCGGCCACGTTTCTGCTGCTTGCGTTGCAGGCTTTCGTGCCGCCCGTGTCGGCGCAAACGGACGTTCTGACGGTGGAGCAGGCAGTGGATTTGGCATTGAAGAACAACCTCTCATTGCTGGCGGAGAGGACCAATATCTCGATCGCGGAAGCTCGGATTCTGAGCGCGCGGCTGCGGCCCAACCCTGTGGTGAGCGTGGATGCGGATCACCTGGATCTGCTTGGAACAAGGTTCAGCGAGGCCAACGGGGCGGGGCCGCAGGAATACGCGGTGCGGACGGATTTTGTGCTGGAGCGGGGCGGCAAGCGGCAGCGCCGCATCGAGGTGGCGGAGCGGTCGCGGTCGGTGGTCGAGATGGAGTTCCTGGACGCGGCGCGGCTGATCGCGCTCGAGGTGCGGGAGGCGGCGGTGGACGTGCTGCTTTCGAAAGATAACCTGGCGCTGGCAGGGGAGAACCTGGCGTCCGCGAGCCGGATCGCCGAGATCAACGCCGCGCGTTTGAAGGCCGGCGATATCGCAGAGGTGGAGTTGATGCGGTCCCGGGTGGCGGCTTTGGAGGCGGCGAACGCGGTGCGCCGGGCGGAGTTGGCGGTGCGGGTGGCTCAGACGCGGCTGCGTCCATTGTTGGGGCGGTCCGCGGGCGCGGCGCCGGTGGACATCTCGGATAAGCTGAGGCGCGATACCGGGGTTCCGCCGCTGGAGGATCTGCTGGAAGCGGCGCAGAAGTCCAGGCCTGATTTGCAGGCGCTCCGCCGGGACGTCGAACGCGGGGCAGCCGAATTGCGGCTGCAAACGGCCCACTCTCGCGCGGATTGGGTTGTCGGCACCGAGTACCGCCGGCAAGAGGCGGTGATTGCGAAAGGCAACATGTTGGGCGTCTTCTTTAGCACGGAACTTCCTGTATTCAACCGCAACCAGGGGGAGATCGAGCGCGCCCGGCTGGAACTGCGGCAATTGGAAGCGCGGCAGAGGGCGATGGAAACCAGCATCCGCGCCGAAGTTCAGGCCGCTTATGAGCAGTGGCGAACTTCTGTGGAACTGCTGGAAACACTGGAAGGCAAGATGCTGGCGGAGGCCGAGCAGGTGCGGGACGTGACCGAGTATTCCTACCGCAGGGGAGAGGCTACGCTGCTGGAGCTTCTGGACGCGCAGCGCGCGTTCAATGAGGCGCGGCAGGTTTTGAACGAGGCCCGCGCGGAGCATGCCCGGAGCCTGTACGCGTTGGACGCGGTTAGCGGAAAGGGGGTACTGCCGTGATGAGCCGGGTATGGCATCTCTTCTTGCCGGCGGCGCTGTTGTTTGCCGGCTGCGGTTCCCGACCGGATCCGGTACGGAATGAACCGAAAACAGCCGCAGCGCGGGTTGAGGCCGGCGGAGAAATCGTATTGCCGGAAGACTCGCTGACCCTCGATCAGATCCGGACCGAGCCCGTATCGATCCGCGAAGAGCCTTGGGACGAATTTGAGACGCCGGGCAAGGTTGAACTGGATCCCAACCGGGTCTCTCACGTTCTCATGCCGGCGCCTGGCCGGGTCCAGCAAGTGCTGGTAAAGCTGGGCGACTCGGTGAGCGAGGGACAGCCCTTGCTGATCATTGAGAGCCCGGAAGCGATGTCGGCCGCGGCCGCCTACAGCCAGGCACAGGCCGAAGTTCGGCGGGCGCGATCCGGCCTGGCCAAAGCGGGCAGGGACCTCGGAAGAGTACGGGACTTGTTTGAGCACCGGGCTGCGGCGCAGAGAGACGTGTGGGCGGCCGAGAATGAACTGGTGCAGACGCAAGCCGCTGTGGAACAAGCCGAGGCCGAGGAGGAACAGGCGCGACACCGCTTGGACGTGCTGGGCATCAGCCCAGGAAAGGATCCCAGAAACCTGCCGGTGCGCGCTCCGATCAGTGGGAAGGTCTTGGAGATTGCGGTGGCTCCGGGAGAGTATCGTTCCGATACCGCCGCCAACTTGATGCTGGTTGTGGACCTGAGCCGGGTGTGGATCACTTCCAACGTTTCAGAAAATCAGATCCGTCTGATTCAGATTGGGGAAGTGGTTGAAGTCGAACTGTCGGCATACCCAGGCGAGGTGATCCGGGGCACGGTCAAGCGGATTGCCGAGACTCTGGATCCGGAGACGCGGGCGGTGAAAGTTCAGATTGAGGTGGATAACAGGGACGGGCGATTACGGCCGGGCATGTTCGGACGGATCCGTCATTCGCATGGAATCAAACGTGTGCCTGCCGTGCCCGCCGCCGCAGTGGTGCATGGGGAAGGAGGCGATTACGTCTATGTTGAAACCGGACCCAGAAGGTACCGCAAGCGAAGCGTGCAGGCCGGGCAACTCCGCAATGGCTGGGCGCCGGTGATCGACGGATTGAAACCCGGCGAGCGGGTGGTGGTGGACGGCGCGATCCTTTTGAGGGGCAAGTAAGGACAGAGAATATGGCGGACTTTCTGTTGCAGCACGGCCCCCGGCGACGGATTCTGGTCATCTTTCTGTCAGCGTGTCTGGCCGCGGCCGGGCTGTGGTCGTTCTTCGAACTCCATGTTGAAGCGTATCCCGACATTTCCGATCTCCAGGTGACTGTGGTCGCGCTCTATCCGGGGCATGCTCCGGAAGAGGCGGAGCAGCAGGTGGCGGTGCCGCTGGAGCGGGCATTGAACGGCGTTCCGAATGTCATTTCCCGTCGGTCCAGGAGCATATTCGGTCTGGCGGTGGTGGATCTAACCTTCGCTCACGGCGTCGATCAGAATTTGGCGCGGCAGCACGTGTTGGAAAAACTCAAGGATGCGGACCTTCCCGAGGGTGTGACGGCGGAGATGGCGCCCCCAGTCACGCCGGCGGGGGAACTCTACCGGTACGTGCTGGAAGGAAATGGATTGGACACCCGAGAATTGCGTGAGATGCAGGACTGGGTGATTGCGCCCCGATTGCTCCAGGCGCCGGGAGTTGGGGACGCGTTCGCATTCGGAGGGGTGGTCAAGCAGTACCAGATCGCAGTTGATCCGATGGCGCTGTACAAGTATGGCCTGACCATCAAGCAAATTGCGGAGGCGGTGGCTTCCAATAACGAGAATGCCGGAGGGTCTCTGCTGCCAAGCGGGGAGCAGGCGCTGGTTGTCAGAGGCATTGGACTCCTGAGATCGGCGCAGGACATTGAGACTGTCGTGGTGGCTTCGAGGGACGGGACACCAGTTTTCGTGCGCGACATCGGCCGAGTCAGCGTAGGATCAGCTCCGCGCTCGGGAATCTTCGGGCTGGACGACAATGCCGACGCGGTGGAAGGGGTCGTGGTGATGCGGCGGGATGAGAATCCCACGGATGTGCTGAAAGAGATCCTTGCGGCGGTGGACGAGCTGAATGCCTCTCCTTTGCTAAAGGGCGCCCGTATCGTCCCCATCTACGACCGGACGGAATTGGTCGGCACAACCCTGAAGACAGTCTCGCGAACGCTGTTGGAAGCTTTCGTGGTGGTGCTGTTGGTGCTCGTTTTCTTCTTGGGAAGCGTCCGTGGGGCGCTGCTGGCGGCGCTGACCATCCCGCTGTCCCTGCTGTTTGCCTTTCTGTGCATGAACCTTGTGGGGATGCCCGCCAGCCTTCTGAGTCTCGGCGCCATCGACTTCGGCATCATCGTGGATGGGACCTTGGTCATGGTGGAGTGCATCGTACGGGTGCTGCCCAAGAAGGAGGAATTGCGCGGCCAGAGCAGCGTGACGAACGCTGTCTCGCAGGCGACCAGTCAGGTGCGGAGCCCAATCTTCTTCTCCATGCTGATTCTCATCGCCGCCTACCTTCCGCTGTTCACACTGGAAAGAGTCGAGCGCCGGTTGTTCATGCCAATGGCATTCACCATCGCCTCGGCCCTATTGGGCGCACTGATTCTGACACTGACGCTCGTGCCGGTGCTGGCTACATTCATATTCCCGGAAGGGGTGAAGCCCTGGCGAAATCCATTCTTTGAGTGGTTGAAACGAAGGTACGAGTCTTCTTTGAGAGTGATCCTTCGCCACGCCGGCAAGACTGCAATGGCAACGGTACTCTTGGTGGCGATGGCCATGTGGCTATGGACGAAAGTGGGATCGGAATTCCTTCCCCATCTGGATGAGGGAATGATCTGGATACGGTCGGCGATGCCGCCGGGTGTCTCCCTCGAGACTTCAGCGGAGATTGCCGGCAGAGTTCGGGCGGTGATCCGCGAATACCCCGAAGTGAGGTTCGTGTCGTCTCAAACAGGCCGGCAAGAATCAAACACCGAACCGTTTGGCCCAAACAGGAACGAGTTTCTAATCGGGCTGACGCCGTATTCAACCTGGCCGAGGGGCATGAGGAAGGCGGACCTCATGCGCGAACTTTCCGAGAAGCTGCCTGCGACCTTCCCTGGGATGAATTTCAACATCACGCAGCCGATCATCGATATGGTGATGGAATCGGTGACGGGGTCTTCCGCCGATCTCGCCGTCATCATGTCCGGACCGGACCTGAGTCTGCTGCGCCAGAAGGCGGAACAGGTGCGGCGCATCCTGACTGCGATCCCTGGGGCGGCGGACACGGCCATTGAACAAGAGGCGGAGCAGCCCCAGTTGCGCATCGAGGTGGACCGGCAATCGGCGGCTCGTTACGGGATCAACGTTTCGGACATCCAGGAGGTCATCGAACTGGCAATCGGGGGCAGGGCAGTAAGCACAATGTTCGACGGTGACCGCCGGTTTGACATCGTGGTCCGGTACATTCCAGAGGCCAGAAGCACAGTGGCGGGCATCGACCGCATTCTGGTTCCGGCGCCGAGCGGGGCCAGAATCCCGCTTTCCCAAGTCGCCAAGGTGCGGATCGCGGATGGCGCTTCGCTGATTGCCCGGCGCGAGAACCAGAGGCAAATCAGTGTTCGCACCAATATTCGGGGGCGTGACCAGGGGAGCTTCACGGCTGAAGCGCAGAAACATTTCCGGGACGAGGTTCAGATGCCCGCGGGCTACAAGGTGGAGTGGGGCGGACAGTTTGAGAACCTAAGCCGGGCTGCCCGGAGATTGAAGTGGATTCTGCCCATGACGGTGGGAATCATCTTCATGATCCTCTATTGGGCATGCGGTTCGGCCCGCCGGGCCATTCTGATACTGGCGTGTGTGCCGTTCTCGACGGTCGGGGGTATTGTGGCGCTCTACCTCCGCGGCATCCCGTTCAGTGTTTCCGCAGCGGTCGGATTCGTGTCCCTGTTCGGGGTGGCGGTCATGAGCGGAGTGCTGATTGTCTTCGAGATCCAGCGATACCGGGGCCGCGAGGGGTACACGCTGGACGACTCGATCGTAGCGGGAGCGGCGACGCTGTTCCGCGCCCGTCTGACGCTGTTGCTGGTGGCGATGCTGGGGATCGTGCCGGCCGCCGTGGCTACGGGGATCGGTTCGGATGTGCAGAGGCCCTTGGCGACTGTAATTCTGGGAGGATTGGCTTCCACCTTGCTGCTTTCGTTCCTGGCGATCCCAGCCTTCTACCGGCTGATGGAAGCCAGGCACGATTCAAAATGATATCCGCGCAAGGCGGGAACGTGGCTGCCGGTGGCGGGAAAGAGCGGCGCCTCTACAGCGAGGAACCCAAAAGCAAGATCTGTGGGGGAACAAACAGGAGGCACGAGCGAGGTTGGCGGAGCGGGGCAGTAGTGTAACATAGTGCATTGTGACCCTATGCGGGCCTTGTTTGAAGCGCTGACGCCGGGCGGGGAAGAATGGGCGATTGCCGAAGCGATCAATCCCCGGCATCTTCCGAAGCACATCGCCATCATCATGGACGGGAATGGCCGGTGGGCCCGGCGGAGGAATCTGCCGCGGGCGGCCGGACACCGTGCCGGCGCCGAGGCCGTGCGCGTGGCGGTGGAAACGTGCGCACGGATCGGGATCAAAGCACTGACCTTGTATGCTTTTTCGGCCGAGAACTGGAAGCGGCCGGCCGCCGAGGTGGACACGCTTTGGCGGCTGCTTCAGCTCTACCTGCGGAAGGAGTTGAGAACTTTGCGGGACGGGAACATCCGCCTCACCGCGATTGGCAGGCTCGAAGCGCTGCCCGAGGCGGCGCAGGCGGAACTGCGGGCGGCCGAGGAGGAAACGAAGGCCAACGCCGGCCTGCACGTCTATCTGGCGTTGAACTACGGCGGGCGGAATGAGATCGTGGACGCGTTCAATGCGATCCTCCAAAAAGCCAGAAGCGCGGGGAATCTGGACGACTTGCGCGTGGACGAAGAGATGATCGGGGCGAACCTCTACCACGCGGGGGCCCCCGACCCCGACCTGCTGATCCGCACATCGGGCGAGATGCGGGTCAGCAATTTTCTGCTGTGGCAGATCGCTTACGCCGAGATCTACGTCACGGACGTCCTGTGGCCGGATTTTGGCAGGCGGGAACTCCTCCAGGCGATCGTCGATTATCAGAAACGGGACCGCAGGTTTGGAGGGATCAGCCCGGCGCCCGCGCGCGCCGCCGCCGAGCTGAGCGACGCCGGGGTCCACCTTCGATGAGCCGGGTTCTGACGGCGGCGGTACTCATACCAGCGGTGACCTACGTCGCCATCTGGGGCCATTTTTACTTGTTCCTGGCGGTATTGGCCGCGGTGGCGCTGCTATGCTTCCGGGAGTATTGCGCGATCGTCGCGGCGCATGGCATCATTCCACCCGGCCCAGTGGGGTATGCCGCGGGCCTGGCGGTTCTGCTGGTTCCGGAACACGGCTTGTTGCTGGCTACGATCGTGGCTCTTGCCGCGCTGGCGCTGGCGATGCGATCCCCGGAACTTTCGCGGGCGCTGCCCCGCGCGGCGGCGCTGACATTTGGCGTGTTGTATGTCTTTGGGGCCTGGAAAGCCGGCATCGGACTGCGCGCCATCGGACCGTACTGGCTGTTCTTCGCGCTGACGCTGAGCTGGGTTGGAGATACGGCGGCCTACGTGGCCGGCATCGCGGCCGGGCGTCACAAGCTTGCGCCCCGGCTGAGTCCGGCGAAATCGTGGGAGGGAAGCATCGCTTCGCTGGCCGTGTCGGTGATCTACGCCTGGCTGTACTTCGCGTGGCTGATCCCGGACGCGCCCTTCTGGCAGGTGCTGCTTCTAGCGGCTTTGGGGAACGTGGCGGGGCAAGCAGGAGACCTGGCGGAGTCGGCCATGAAGCGAGGCGCCAGTCTCAAGGACAGCGGAAATTCGCTTCCCGGCCACGGCGGCTGGCTGGATCGCACTGACAGCACGCTGTTCGCCTTGCCGACGATTTACGCAGCCGTGCTCCTTCTGATGAGGCAGCCGGGGTAACAATCAGGCTCTGGCCCCTTCCGGGGTTTCCCTTTCCCGCCTTCGCCCGCGCGGCTCAATCCGGCTTGACTTGCCGCTACTTGGTCTTGCCGGCGACCGGGCCGGCCCAGCCGGAAGCGCCGCTGCCGTTGACCGCACGGATCTGGTAACTATAGGTGGTTTTGCGCGCCAGGCCTGTGTCAATGTAAGCAGTCGTGTTTACGCCGAGCGGTATCGTGACACACGACGCGGTGCAACGTTGAAGCTCGAAGCCCGTCTCGTCGCTGGAGTTGTCGTTCCAGGCAAGGCTGATGGAGTCTCGATCTGTGGCGGTGACTCGCAAGTTGGATGGCGCGGCGGGCGGCCCAACCGGGACACTGACGCAGGCCAGGTCCGGACGGACCAGTCCGAAACCATACAGAGCATCCCTTCCTGGCGCGCCGAGATCCTGGACAGTCTGCTGCATGCGAAGACGGACGGCGGCGTTGTCGGCGCCCGCCTGGCAGTAAGCAACCAACGCGGCGGCGCCGGCGACGTGCGGCGAGGCCATGGAGGTCCCGCTGAGCGTCGCATAAGCGTCATCGGGATAGGTGGAATAAATGCTGACGCCGGGAGCGGACAGTTCAACCGCGGGCCCGGTGCTGGACCAGGACGCCCGAGTGTTGCCCGTATTTGTGGCGGCGACGGCGATTACCGAATCATACCTGGCCGGGTATCCCACGTTGTCGCCCGTTCCCTTGCTGTTGCCGGAGTTGCCGGCGGAGGCAACGTGGAGAACGCCTTTGGCGTACGCGCTGTCGAAGGCCTGTTTTACGAGCGTGCCTGGATCGCCGCTCGATCCGTAGCTGTTGTTTGTAATCTTGAAGCCGTCCAACGCGGCGCACGCGTCAAGAGCCTGGATGACGTCGCTGAAGAATCCGCTGCCGTTCTTGTTCAGGATCTTGTACGCGTAGAGATTCACGCCCGGCGCCACGCCCACGACCCCGCTTCCGTTGAGGGCCGCAGCCACCGTGCCGGCCACATGGGTGCCGTGCCCATTGTCGTCGGAGGGATCGGCATCGCCGTTCACAAAGTCATAGCCGCCTTTGTAAATTCCGGTAAACTCCGGGTGGTTGGTGTCGATGCCGGAGTCGATGACGCAGACGTTGATGTTGGCGCCGGTATTCCCGCCCTGGTGGACGGTCTGCGCGCCGATCTTCACCACGCCCCACACGCTTGCGTATTCATCCGCGTGGGCATGCACCTCGATATCCGGCTCAATGACGGTGATCGCCGGGTTCTTCCTCAGGGCCTCAATTGCTTTCTTGGACAGCTTTCCGGAT
>Ga0209381_1004873_pt1 | contig 11489 bp, 9 predicted proteins | sample DewCreD2012metaG_FD_184111 | JGI IMG/M metagenome (GOLD analysis project Ga0209381, IMG submission 184111) | Hot spring sediment bacterial and archeal communities from British Columbia, Canada, to study Microbial Dark Matter (Phase II) - Dewar... ...
AAAGTCCAACAGAAGGCTTTGGAGCTGCTGGGGGTGTCCTTGCTAATGTAGCCATGTGATTGGCTGCAATATTTTTATTTCACCTGAAAAGTCAATAGCTTAGTTTTTTCATCATGGGGAACTTCAGTTTAGAGCGCCCCCTCGTGTGAACCGAAATGTTCAGGTCCTCTGCTTTCGAAGGGACCCTCACCTTTCCCGAGCGATGAGACCGCGTAAAACGCGGTTTACTCCACCGTGTGGTTACCGGAAAATCTACCGACGCCTTTCCTCGAAGAACTGTCTTTCGCGGCGGAAGCCGCTCCTGCCAGGTCTTCAGGAAACGGCTTCTTGAACTGGGCTCGGCTTATGCCGTGACGGACCGAGCCCAGCCCTCGCCGCCTTCCAGGGCGCCCAAATCCAGTTCTCCGCGGTCGTATTTTCTTTTCACTTCTTGCCACGCCTCGCGAAGTTCTTCCAAGATGGAGATCAGACCGTTGTACGTCTCGGGCGACTTCATGGAATTCATGCCGATAAGCTCTCGAAGAAGGTAATTATAAATACGAGAAAGATTGACGGCGATCTCGCCGCCGCGGTCAAAATCCAGGCCAACCAACAGTTCCGTGATCACGTCCTGCCCATGGCGAATGCGTTCATAAGCGGCCTCCATGCGGCGGGACGCGTGGTATTCCTTGGCTTGCTGCAAATCTCTAATGGTGGCATCGTAGCACATGAGGACAAGGCTTGCCGTATCCGCGGTTTCCACGTTTGTCCTTCGATAGGCATCATGGGCTCTGTTCACGATCATCGATCCAACCTCCACGAGTGTTGTTTCCCAAGGCCTAAGCCCTTAAGCCGCATCGGCCACGTGCACCCACGCTTCTCGAAGATCTGCTGCCATGCGGATCATTCGCTCCAAAGTCTCCTGGGCCTTCGCCGCCCGCAGAGCGATCAGTTCCCGAAGCATGTAGTTGTAGATACGGCCTAGGTTGGCAGCGATCTCCCCGCCACGTTCGTAGTCCAGGCCAATGAGAAGCTCGGTGAGAATGTCTTGAGCATGGCGGACACGATCCATCAAAACATTCTCTCGGCCATCGGCATGGGCCTGTTTGGCGTCTTGAAAATCCCGGATCAAGGCATCGTAGCACCTGACGATAAGGTTCAAAAATTCTGCAGTAGAAGCGTCATGTTCTTGGCAGGCCGATACGGCGTAAGCGGTCATTTTTTCCTCCTGAATGGAAAATCTTTCCTACGAGCTTGTCCTCAAGAAACTGGAAAAGAGCTGAGAAAGACTTGACATCTGGTTGTTCATGGTGTTCATGGCATTGTCCATGGCAATGAACTGGGCTTTCAGTCGTTCCATCCCGGCATCAATCCGCTTTTCCATCGTCTCCATGCGGTCTTCCAGCTTGTCGATTTTGCCCTGAACACTTCTTTTTTGGTTTGCCACCGTCCCGTTCACGGAATCCGTGAGCGTATTTAAAACAGATTGCAGGTTTTGGGCCATATCATTGAATTTGGAAAGCGTGCCGGAAAAATCCTGGGCGAGAGTCTCCTGAAACTTTTCGGCGTCCAGCTTCAGCGTCCCTTCTCGAGAAAAGTTAATGCCGTAGCTGAAAAGTTCCTGGCCCAAAAGAGACGTCTGCAGGCGGTTCTTGATGGATCGAAGGGCGGCGTCGCCAAAAAGCACCCCGCCCGCCTTTTCACTGACGGCATTGTAGGTAAACTGCGCATTGATGTATTGAACGAGGCCGTTGTAGGCGTCCACAAACGATTGGATTTTGTCGGTAACGGCTTTTTCGTCCCTGTCGATCTGAAGCGTCACGGTGGTGCCGGCATCTTCGCCGCGCAGCTGCAGGGTCACTCCGGCGATGGCATCGGTGATGGTGTTGGAAGAGCGGGTCATGGCGATGCCGTCGATGCTAAAGGCCGCATCCTCACCCACCTGTAGGGTGGAAAAATAGTCCCCTTCCGCATCGGTGAACTGGATGCCTGCCGCCCCTTCTTCTTCGCTCGTCAGAATGAGCCGGTAATCGCCATCGGACACCTTGAGCACACTGGCCATCACGCCGGTGGCGTCGGAGACTGTATTGAGCGCGTTGATCTCATCGCGGAGGGCGTTCAGACTCTTGCCGTCCAGAGTCACATCATGGCCATCAATGGTGACGGTTCCGGTCCATCCCGTGGAATCCGTCGCCGAAGCCACGGACGTAGACTGAAGTTTTTCGGCCTTGGCCAAATTGGTCACCTGAATATCGAAGCGACTCTTGGCCGCACCCGATCCCACGGTCACGGTGAGAAGGCTTTCCGGGGCGACGGTGCTGGACGAGGTGAGCGAAGAGGTAAAGACATCGAAGTCGCTGGAATCCTTTATCCCTTGAACCGCAGAAAGAAGGTCAGAAAGCTTGCTGGATACCGTGTTCCAGGCGGAAAGGATATCTTCCTGCTTCTTTTTCTGCTGTTCCAGCGGCTTAATAAACTGGTTTTGCTCCACCTTCCGCAGTTGTTCCAACATGGTCTGCCAGTCAAAGCCGCTTCCCACCCCACTGAGACTGAATCCCATGGTTTACCCTCCCTTTGAGAACGTGCCGCTTTCGGCGGACTCAGAAAAGGAAGAAGCCTCTGCTTTTTCCCTTTCTTATCTGTATCATCGGCATGGAAACGAAAAAACTTGAAAAATTTTCCCATGAACCTATCGAAACGGCCAAGAAAGTGCCTAGTTCGGCTTTTCGGAATAGATGCTATTCATGCATAAAGAAGGGGCGGTTCCCTGCGGAACCGCCCCGCTTTCGGACTGGCAGAATTGGTTGCGGTTTGCGGTTAGCCCAACAGCTGGAGAATCTGCTGCGGCGCGGCGTTGGCCTGGGCCAGCATGGCCATGCCCGACTGCTGGAGAATCTGATTCTTGGTGAACTGGGTCACTTCAAAGGCCATGTCGGCGTCGCGAATGGCCGATTCACTGGCCGAGTAGTTCTCGATCATGATGCTCAGGTTGTCCATGGTGTGCTGCAGGCGGTTCTGGTACGCACCCAGTTTGGACATATAGGTGTTGACGTTCGTCAGAGCTTGATCGATGGCATCCATGGCGGCTTGAGCACTTGCCAAACCCCTAATATCAATATTGTTGACCCCAAGAGCCGCGGTGGATACGGCATCAATATCAACCCTCAGCTGGTCATAGCCCACATTTTGCGCACCAATCTGGAAGGTGAAAGTCGTGGTTGCCCCCGTATTCGTGCTATAGATCAAATTCACTCCGTTGTACTGGCTGGTCTGGGCAATCCGATCCAATTCGCTTTGAAGCTCCGCAAACTCCGTCTGCAATAGATTCCGTTCACTGTTCGTAATCTGATCACCGGCCGCCTGGGTTGCCAGTTCTTTCATGCGCACCAAAATATTTTCAATTTCATGGAAAGCCCCGTCGGCCACCTGCAGCATGGAAGTGGATTCCGTGGCATTTTGATAGGCGACCCTCAAAGCGGCGATTTTCGCCTTGAAACTGTTGGCCACGGCAAAACCTGCGGCATCGTCCGCCGACCGGTTGATGCGGTACCCCGTGGACAACCTTTCAAGAGACTTGGACAGGTTCCTGTTGTTGATGGTGAGGTTTCTTTGAACGTTGATAGCCGTCACATTGGTGTTGATGCGAAGTGCCATGATGCGTCCTCCCTGAACGTGGTGTATCTGACATCCCTGCCGAATTGTTTCTACCAGTCCTTTTCTGCCTTCACTTTACTTATCGGCACGACCGAACGCGGGCATTAACATTTTTTTGGGGGCCACCACGGCGTGTTTGAAAAGCCAGTCCAGATGCAGCATCGCCGAATCGCGGTCCATCCCCCAAAGCGTCTTCGCCCAAAGGACAAGCTCCCCTACGGTCATCTCCTGGCGGGACACGTGCTGCGCCATGGCATGGAGAATGTCTTCCTTCAAAAGCAGCTTCACTTCGGCATACTGGACGGGGAAGTAAACCTTGGCCGCAAAGGCCCCTCCCGAAGGCCCGAGACCCAGCAGGGTTTCGTCGGTCATCACCTCGGACGGGTAGTGAGGGAAAATCTTTCCAACGGAGGGGGTGAGGATCGGCCGATAGGGGCCCGTCGTGGCTTTGTGCGCCCCCTGGCGGGCGAGGGCTCCAAGCTCCTGCCACAATGCACGGTAGGCTCGAATCACTCGAGACCAGCGGAATTCCTGGACCTGACGCCTGGCTTTCCGAGAAAATTCCCGGCGCACGTCTGCCCGACAAACCAGCGTGTGCAGGGCTTGCACCATGGCCTTCATATCGAAAGCAATTTTCTGAGCGCGGTAAAAGCGAAGGACGGCAAGGTCAAGCAATCCCGCGAGACTGTCCCATGGGTCTTGGCAGGCACCGGCGTAGGTGGGAACGAGAAACCCTGTCTCTCCATGAAGGACCAGGTCCCGGTAGCCGTTGAAATCCGACGCCACCACGGGAAGCCCCGCATCCATGGCCTCCAAAAGGGTGAGGCCAAACGTTTCCTGATAATTGTCCACAAGGGAACAAAAGATATCGGCCGAAGCATAGAGGGCGTCTTTGTCTTGTTCGGACACATTGGCCTTGATCTGCACGGCGTCCTGCAATCCCAAAGCAGAAACCATTTCCGCGACCAAACGCACGTTGTCTTTGCGTCCGGCACCGGCCAGGACCAGGAAAACCTCGGGAGCGCACTCCTGGAGCAGGGCATACCGAAGCCAGGAAAATCCCTCCAAAAAAGGGCTCAAGTCCATCTTGGATCGAGGAGAAAACCGCCCCAGGCTCAGCAGCACCACCGACGCCTGCGGCACGCCCAGCCGCTCCCGCGCCGCCTGCCGAGGCGGCAAAGGGCGGGATCTCTCTGGAATGCCGAGCGGGATTCGGACAAGGCGAGGCGGCTCAGGCAGCACGGCGCCGAAGTGTTCCTGAAAACTGGCTCGAATCTCTTGAAAAGCCCTTTGGAGCATCTCCACCGCGCAGCGACTCGTGCAGACAATGGCATCATAGGGCTTGGGTTTTGCGAGAAGCAGGGATATGAACTTTCCGTAAAGGGTGACCGTGTCCAGGGAATGGGTCACGCCGGTTACGGGAAAACGCATGGATCCGTCCAGACGATTTCGCCATTCCATGAGATACGGCATGGCGGAGGTGAAGTCGCCGTTGTGAAAGACATCCAGTTTTTGCTCGCGCAGTGCGCCGGACAGAAGGGCTTGCGGCTTGACGAAGACTCGATTCGCCACGTCTGGATGATTCGCTTTCAAAAAACGGGAAAAGCGCTCCGCCGTGGCCGAGTCCCCCACAAAAAAATGGTAAGATGAACATTCTCCATACTGAAGAAGCGCTTCGAGAAACTGCTTATTGGCCGCAGGCATGCCCATTTTCTGCTGCCAAAAGGGATCATCGAGGATGAAGGGATCCACCGTCGCCCAATGCATCAACGCGTCACTCCCTTTTCAGAACGCGTTCCAACTGCAAGGCCTTTACGCTCCTCCTTGGCTATGAGCCTGTCCCACAAGGAAACCTATCCCACGAGGGAGCCTGTCCCACAAGGAAACCTGTAGGAGCGGCTTTAGCCGCGACCTCGTTTGCCAACATCGCGAACCGGCCAGAAGACGTGTCTTCTTGCGTCTGTAGGAGCGGCTTTAGCCGCGACCCCGCACCAGCCCTCAACCTTTGTGTTCCAACGATCCTGCCAAAGTTATTTTCGGATAACCTCTCAAACGGCGTGCAATCCTCGCCAAATCGCTTCTGCCCTGGCGTTCCAGGACACAGGCTATTTCGAAAAAAACGTCCTCTTGATCCAGCCGGTCTCCCATGCACAGGAAAGGGTCCTGCTGCAGCCAGAGTTTCAAGCCATCTTTGACCGCAGAGAGGGAGTGCCCGTCGCCCCTTTCGGCGGCCAAGAGCGCAAAGGCCAGCAAAACCGGCACCTTCTGGCAGCCGTTATCCACAAGGCCCTTGAACATTCCATGGGCCTCGGCCTTCCGTCCCCGTTGCCACAGCAGGTTGGCAAGATGAATGCCGGCACTTTCCAGATCCGGGTTCAGAGCAAGGGCCTTTCGCCAACACACCTCGGCCTTTTTCTCATCTCCGCTGGACTTCCACACCACACCCCATTGGTTCCAGGCCTCCGCCGTCAATTCTCCAAGCCGAAGCGCCCGCGCAAAAGCCTCCCACGCCAAGCGTTCCTGGCCTTGATCCCCGGCCAAGAGCCCGACGGCTTCCCACACATCCTTTCGTGAGCCAGCGTCGGGTAAGGATTCAATCAAACGGACTGCCTCGTCACGGCGGCCGAGGGCAAAAAGGCTCAAGGCCGATAGTGAGACAAGATCCTTTCTTGTGAGTCGCGGCGTGGGAAGAACGGTCGGCTTCTGTTTTTCCAGGTGAACTCGCTCGAGGAGTTTCAAGGCTTCGCGATGCTCGCCCAAACCCTGGTGGAGCTCTGCCAGCTGAAACACCGTGAAAGGATCGGGATCCTCCACACACTTGAGCTTCAAAATGAGGCGGCGGGCTTCCGGTTGTCTTTTGGCCGCGATCATTTCCTTGGCCAAGAAAAGATGAGCATCCAGCCAAAAGGTTTTCAAGGACGCGGCCTCATGGGGCTCTGCGTTAAATTGCTTGCGCTCCAAGAGGTCAATCACTCGGGACATTTGTTCCCCCGCCCGCGTGGTATCTCCCAGATGACTGTAAGCGGCGGCCAAGTAATAATGGAGGGTGGGGTCCTCTCTTCCCGCTCGGCGCTCCATCTCGAGAAGACGAATGTTTCTGGCGATTTTCTTCCCGAGAAATGCCGGATTGTCGTACCCATGGTGCGAAATCACAATGTCCACATCGACCAACGAAAGGGTCTCTTCCACGGACTCCCAATCGATGTGCTCATGAACCCGTCCTCGGAATCGAACATCCTTTCGGTTTGGAAGGCATCGAACCTGCATCAGGGACCGAAAAAAGGTCCCGTTTCTGAAATCCTGCAACTCAAAGGCAAAAGCCTTTCGGCCATCAAAGTGTCGTTTGAGCGTATTGATTTTGGCCGCGTTGAAACTATCGACGCGATCGTCCGCATCAAGCCATAGGCAATATGCTCCATGAGCTTTGTCCAGCGAAAAATTGCGGGCTGCGGCAAAATCATCGTGCCAGGGATAAGTGTATACATGTGGGGTGTAACGTTTGGCCAGGTGGACGGTCTCATCCGTCGACCCCGTATCCACAACGACAATCTCATCGGCGAAAGGCCGCACCGACTCCAAGACGTCACCGATGTTGGCAGCCTCGTTTTTGACAATCATGCACACGGACAAAGAAGCACCTTGAAAATTCATCTCGACAGCCCCACATCGCATTGTGTCCTTCCGGCCATCGCAGCAAGGATCGGAAAAAAGTGGGGGATGGGTACCCCGTTAAGTCATGTGTTTCGCCCCTTCGGGGCTTATGTTTTAAGCTCCATGGGCGCTCCGACCCGGGGCTACGCCCCGGGCTATCATGTTTCGCCCCTTTGGGGCGAGGGCCCCGCACGCAAGCCCTCCCACACATCTGCCGAAAGGACACCGCATATTGTAGGCGCGGCTTCAGCCGCGATCTCGCACCGCGCCCTCACCCATTTTTTCCGGAGGACCTGTTAGAAACATTCCCGGACAAGCTCCCGGCACCCCCGGCGTTCAAAAGCTCGGCCGCGCGAGCCCCATGGCCCAACCGCGCATAGACGGCGGCCAGACGTCTTTGGATCTGGGGATTCCCGGGATCATCGTGGAGCATCTTTTCCAGCACCGGCACCGCCTCGGTATATCGCTGCTGTTTGATCAGGCTCAGGGCCAAAGCGTCCAGGACGGCCAAGGGAACGTGATCCATTGCTGCTAAACGGGTCAGGGTTTGAATCAGCTCTGCCATTTCCCCTGCCTCCCAGTGGCGTTCCACAAAGAGAGGGAAGGTTTTTTCGCTCTCCCCGTTTTCAAAAAAACCGGATCCCGCTTTTTCCAAAAGATCTCGTGCCTCGTCCAACCGCCCCAAATGGAGGAGAGCAAAAATCCACGGGGCTGCGATGTGGACCCACGAAGCCCCCATGTCCTGAGCCTTCTGAAAAAAGATGGCGGCTTCCTGAAAAGCTCCCAGGGCCAGGGAAGAGGCGGCTTGTAAAACCAGCACCGATCCGTCGGTGCCACCGGCTTCTTGAAGCCTTTGGGCGAATTGATACGCCAAAGGAAAATTGCCGACTTCGTAAGCACTGCGCGCCACGGCCCACAACAGTTCCGCTTCGCCGTAGGCGTGTTCCAAACTGAGGTCGCTTCGCCGGCGATCCAGGGGAAGCCTTTGAAATTGGTACGCCTCCCGAAGCAACGGTAAAGCTTCCCGGTATTTTTTTTGATTGTACAGAGCGATGCCCAGAAACAACCTGCCGGTGTGTTGCCGGGGCGTGATGGAAAGGGATCGGCGTGTGAGCTCCTCCGCGGTGCGATGATTGCCGTGGTGCAAATGGTAGTAGGCAAGCATATTGAGGACAAGGCATTCCATGTTGGGGGTGGTCGGCCCCAGTTCCTGGGCCTTTTTCAGGTGACGATACCCCCCCTCAAAGTTTTTCTTCGCCATCAGGCTCATGCCGACGTAATAGTGGGCGTAGGAATTGTTGGGGTCCTTTTCCACCTGGGCCATCAGAAGCTCCAAATTCCGGTCGAGCTTTTCCTGCAACCTCTCTTCGGTGATGGCGTAACCCCAATGGCGAATGGCCACGGGAGATCGCTCGATGCGACCTCCATATCGAAGCAACCAATCGCCCACACTTTCGTGCGCCTTGCCCTCGAAGTGGATGCCATCCAGCTTCCGGAAAAAACGAACGGCATAATGGGCCGTGAACGTGCCGTCCAATTTCATGTTCTGGATGGGCATCAGATAACCGTCCATATCGGAGACGGCTGCCAGTTGGCGCAAAGTCACCCCTTGGGAAGAATCCAGGAGTTCCTCGTCGGCATCCAGCCACAGGACCCAGTCCCCCGACGCATGATCCAACGAAACATTTCGGGCGGCGGAAAAATCGTTTTGCCACCGATAAGTCAAAACTTTGGCGCCGTAACGGGCTGCCACTTCACGTGTCCCATCCGTTGATCCCGTATCGACCACAACGATCTCATCCACCTGCCCCTGAACACTTTCCAGGCACCGGGGAAGGTTTTTTTCCTCGTTCTTGACGATCATGCATAGGGATAGGCGCGGCTCCGCCACCTGAATGACCCCCCTTCAAGCCTCTTCAAAAAAGCCGATGATGACCATTTTTCTTACCGCACCCCTTTAGGCCGGGTAATCCGCCTTCAAACCATGTGGTTTCGCCGACTTTCCATGACTTCCCTGGCTTCCAGGCCGCCTTTACCAAGGAGCTAACGCCCCACGGCTACGAGAGAGCAGCAGATAGACGGGTGCCCTCCCCTGCATCCGCTGTCTCTGTGAGTCGCTCGCGAGCGTCGGCCAGGGCTTTGGACACCTCCTCATTGGCCCCATCCAACGCTTCTGCCTGCTCGAGCAGGGGCAGGGCATCTTCCACCTGGTTCAGCTGAAGGTGCAGCCGACCGAGGCGGAGATAGCCTTCCACGTTTTGGGGATCCAGCCGAACCGCCCGAGCAAACGCCTCGGCCGCCCCTTGAATGTCTCCCGCTTCCAAAAGCCGCCGGCCCATCTCAACATAGATTTCGGCCACACTGGAATCGAGATGGTCGGGAGTCCACGCCTGGGCCCCTTTGAGTATCAGTTCTTTGTACTCGTTCCAGATTTCCTTTTCGTCAGGATGTGCTGCCAGATAGATTTCCAAAAGCTCCGAAGCCGTTTCGCCATGGCCAGCAGATCCAACGGCCCGTGCCGCGTTCAACAAGATCTCTCCATCCGTTGGAGCTAAATCCAAGGCTTTGTCGAAATAGGCCAGCGCTCCGTCCAGATCTCCGACCTGCCAGGCCAGAACGCCCATGTTGTTGTGGGCCTTGGCATTTCCAGGGTCCTTTTCCAGGGCCATTTCGAAACACAGGCGTGCTCTATCCATCTTTCCCTTTTCAAATTCCTCTTCACCCAGCCCCACCAGAAGGCTGGCCGTTGACACTCCATTGTCATTGGATTGACAGGATGGCCTCTTCTGAGGTACGGCCTTGGAAAGGCCCTCCAGAAATTCCTTCATCTGCCAATCCCAGGGATTGCGCGTCAGATAGCCTTCGAGAATCTGGCGGGCATCTTCGCTTCGTCCCGCATCCAAAAAGACATGCACACAATCCTTGATGACTTCCCCGTCATCCGGATCCAGTTGCAGTGCCCTTTCCAGGGTCTCAGCCCCTTCTTGCCGTTCTCCCTTTTTCCACAGGGCATAACCCAGCTTCCCCAGGGCTTGGCAGTCAAAGGGTCTCTCTTCAACAGCTCGGCGAAGCAAGGAAATCGCCTCATCCCATTGACGCGCTTCCATGAGTTGTTGAATCTCTCCAAGGTCTGCGCTCACTTGACCCAGCTCGATCATTTTCGACTCCTCTTGTCTGGACTCTGAAAACGCTACCCACCTGCTGCTTCTATTCTCGCTCCAGATTTGCAAGATAAATACCAACACAACCCGGCTTCCTGCGGTGTCAACCGACACTTGGAACAATGCTTTATTATAAGGTTTTTTTGAATTCCCTAACTGTCCGCCTCGCTCTGGCATGGGGCTCCAGTGTGCTGGCCTAAGCAGGAAAGCCCGGCGCTTCTTATATCAGGCGATTGAGTCGTCAACTCTTTGGCACATCCACGGTACGTAATCCCTTCAGGAACGGCTCGCATCGCCGTGGAAAATGCGCAAGGATGGCACGGTTTCCAAAGTCCGGTTGACAGGGTTCGCCTATCAGCAAAGGCCCCTTACAATTTTTTACCCCCAAGAACTTATCAACTTTCATCTCTTCATTGCGCAAATACCTTGTCAGAACAAAGGTGTCCTTTCGGCAGCCGTGCGTGGAAAGAAGGCCTGCTGGATTCTTGTGACGTCAACGAAGGTGATCTTGGAGCTGGAGCGACGGGATCTTGATTGGCAACGCGCCCTATGGGGATAGTGTGGAAAGCACGAGGCGGTGGCACTTTTGAGGATTTGTCGGTGGGAAGTGCTTGGTTTTTAGGGAGGGAGTTGTTTGGGCGTACCTGATCGTCGGCTCCGCAGGCGAATGCCGGCGGAGGGCGGGTGATGCGCGGCAAGGGGGCTGGGGCGGCGGGATCGCCTTCCGTCAAGGACTGGCGGTTTCCCGTCGCCTTATGGAAGCAAGCTGCAGGAAACGCCATCCCTCCTGGGACAATGCCTCTGGGCACGAACCGATGCCCACCGCCCTGGTGGGAGCGGCGAACCTTTTTAGGGATTTCTTCCCCGCCGAAGAACCTCAGGGCGGCCCTTTGGTGAGATTGTGGCGATAGTTCCAGGGCATCCAGGCCATGGGATCCTTTGCCACCCGGGCGGCGTTTTTGAGCACGGCGCACAGGTAGTCCATGGGCGATTCCCCGGCCAGCTCGCAGGTGTGGATGAGGCTCATAAAGAGGTCCCCCACGT
>Ga0209381_1004884_pt1 | contig 11463 bp, 8 predicted proteins | sample DewCreD2012metaG_FD_184111 | JGI IMG/M metagenome (GOLD analysis project Ga0209381, IMG submission 184111) | Hot spring sediment bacterial and archeal communities from British Columbia, Canada, to study Microbial Dark Matter (Phase II) - Dewar... ...
TGCAGGAATCCCGCCTGACACCAGCCGTATCCCGAACAACACCCCTGTTTCGGTGCGTCTTGAATCGACAAACGGGATAGAGATCAGCGACCCCCAGGCTGTCTCACTGTCCATAAACGACGGGCAGAGGACTTATACGAGAAGCGCAAGTGACAAGAATGCGAGCGGTCAGGCGCTTGTTCGCCTTTTTCCTGTGGAAACAAACGGCGACCTAGCATACAGCCTATGGATTTCCTACTATCGGAGCAATGAAACAACGATCCCCGGCGTTTACCCTTATGGAGCCACGGTGGAGGTGACCATTCAGGCTGCGGACGTCAAGGGGGTTTCCCTGCAGCCCAGCTTTTTCATTTTCAGGATTGAGAGTGAAGAAACGGCAAGATGGGCCGAAGAGAACGCGCCCACGACCGTGGTCTTAAAGGATACGCCTACAGCCGGCAAAACAACGCTTGCCGTTGAGGGGGGTGCTCTGGACGGAGCCGGCATCACCTATGACAGTTCCTTGCTGCAGGAGCTTGGATTTGAACCGGAGTTTGGTCCCCTTGACGAGGTGCCCCAGGCTCCTGGGCTGGGGGTTCCCCTGAACCTGCTGCCTCATGCAGTGTTTCCAAGGCCCGTAACGCTCACCATCCCCTGCCGCGGATACAAGGAGGTGAGAACCCTTTCAGTTTACTACTACGACGGCCGGGAATGGTGGTTGGGATGCGATGCTGCGGGCAATGTGACCCCTGAGGGTGAGGGCTGGATGGTGCCCGGATCAAGGGTCAATCACGAGGGGGACCAAAACGGCCCTGCTTACATTCAGATCCAGGTTTATCATTTTAGTGCGGCAGCCGCAGGGGAGAGTGCGGGTGCTGCCTCTGTATCGGCAAGCCCCTCAGGCTCGAGTTCCGGGTCGGGATGTTTCATTTCAACGCTGTGGAACTAAACGGTTACAAACGGTCGAATGAATGAAATCGGCAGGGAATAAAAGAAGCCATCGACTTCTTGGCTTTTCGTCAAAGGCGCATGGCGGTCACATCTCATTCCCTCACCGGAGGCCTTGAAGCGGACTCTCTAGAGTCTACAACTGAAAACTCTGTGCATTTTGCGTAAATCTGATGAGCCCGGGACCTGGGGGGTGTGGTCTCTGGCGAGTCCGCATCCGGAAATGGACCCTTCCCGCCAAAAGCATCCTGAACAAGTCTCAGATCTTCGACTACTGCGTCAACCCTTACACAGGCTGCCAGATCAACCGCCGGTACTGCTACGCGCGTCTTTTCATGAAGCGCTACTCGGGGCACAAGGAGCCCTAGGGCGAATTCGTTGACGTGAAGATCAATGCCCCTGAAGTGCTCAGAAAACAACTCCAACTCTGACAGAATGAAGACCCTTGAGAGAATTCATTCCTCAGGGATCGTTCCATTGACACCGCCCCAGCGTCTCTGCAAGAATGGCGCCGGTTTAAGAGAATACCCTATGCACTGGCATAGAACCTTCGGGCGGCGGTGAACGTCATTGAACCGTTCTCTGTTTGAAAAGCGCATTGTCTACGCTCTCTTTTTCTTTTCTGGCGCAGTAGGGCTGGTGTATGAGGTCCTGTGGCTCAAGGAGCTTCAGCTCCTTTTCGGCAACACAGCTTACGCCACAGCGACCACTCTTTCCGTTTTTTTCCTCGGATTAAGCGCCGGCGGATGGTACTGGGGCAAACGCTCCCCTTTCATTTCAAACTTGCTCAAAGCCTATGGGCTGCTGGAAATAGGCATCGGCCTGACAGCCCTCTTCTACTTTCTCCTGCTCAGGGGCTATCGGGCGCTTTATTCCCCTCTTTTCGAAATCCTTGAACCTCACCCCGCGCTGTTGGTTTTCGCGAAGTTTCTCCTTTCTCTGACGATCCTCTTCCTGCCCGCCTTTTTCATGGGCGGCACCCTCCCTCTCCTGAGCCAGTATTTCATCAGGAAGCCTCTTGAGATGGGAAAAACAGGATCGCTTCTCTACACCATCAACACGGCAGGAGCCGTGCTGGGCACTTTCCTCGCAGGATTCCTTCTGCCGCCTCTCCTGGGGTACACCCTGTCCTACACGGCGGCCATCCTCGTGAGCACGGCGATCGGCCTGTTTGCGGTGATGGTGGGGAGAGCCGTGGAAGCGGTTTCTCCTCCCTTCGAGAACCCACCAAGTCCAGACCCTGTCCAAAGCCGGCGGGACACCCCGTGCACCCTGCTGCTGTATCTCCTGGCCTTTTTCTCGGGGTTCTTGGCTTTGGCCTTGCAGGTTTTGTGGACACGGATGTTCAGCCAGGTCTTGCAGAACACGGTGTACACCTTTTCCATGATTCTCATCGTGTTCCTGATGGCCCTGGCCGCAGGGGCTGCGGCGGCCAATCTCCTGACCAGAACGCGTCTTAAACCAATGCCTGTTTTGGTCATCCTCCTCGCTCTGACCGGGCTCGCCTGCAGCACCACACCGGCCCTCTTCTATCATTTGACCAACGGGTTGGAGCGTCTCGTTTTCAGCGATCCCGAGAGCTGGGCCGCGTACCTGCTGGCCCTATGGGGGGCGACGTCCGCCGTCAGTTTCGCTCCTGCCTTGCTTCTGGGAAGCGTCTTTCCTTACCTCATTAAAGTTGCGGAAGGTCTGAGGGGGAAGCCGGGGCCGGTCCTGGGCCGCATGCTGTCCGTCAATACCGTCGGGGCGATTTTGGGTTCCTTGTGTGCCGGATTCGTGATGCTGGGGCACCTCGGTCTTTGGAACAGTCTCAAAGCCGTCTGCCTCCTCTACCTCGCCTTGGCCTTTCTTACAGCCCTCCTCGCAGGCACGGGTATGAAGCGCCGCATGGCATGGGCTGTGGGAGGCTTGGCCTTGCTCCTTCATGTCTCCACCCATGGAGATCGGTATCCCCTGGTCTACCTCAGCACTGAAGGGAACCAGGAACTGGTGGCGGTGGTGGAGGGGAGCCAATCCATCACGTCCGTGGTAAAGGTCAAGTCTCCCGGACAGGAAGAATCCTTGTCCCTGGTCCTGAACAACAAATACATTCTCGGAGGAACCAAGAAGAGTTTTGTCGCCAACCAGAGAGCCCAGACCCTCGTCCCCATGGGCATTCACCCGAACCCCAGGTCCCTTTTTTATCTGGGGATGGGGACAGGCATCACCGCCGACACCGCCTTGCGCTATGACGTGGAAAAGGTCACGGTGTGTGAATTGGTTCCGGAAGTCGTCAAGGCGGCCCGGCTCTATCTTGGCGATCACGTGGGCCGGCTTTTCAATGACCCTCGGGCCGTGCTTGTGATTGAGGACGGCCGCAACTATTTGCTGGGCAAACAGGAGCGCTATGACCTGATCATCGGAGATCTGTTCCTGCCCTGGAAAATCGGCATCGGAAACCTCTACACGGTTGAACACTTCAGGACTGCGAAATCAAAGCTCAAGGAAGAAGGGCTTTTCGTCCAGTGGCTGGCCCTCTACCAGCTTTCCCGACGCGAGTTCCTCACCATTGTCAACACCATGCTCCAGGTTTTCGACTCCGTCACCTTCTGGCGAAATTCCTTTTTGACCGACCGGCCGACCATGGCCCTCATCGGGCACGCAAGCCCCTCCCCCTTGAAGCCGGAGACCCTGATCCAAGCGTTTCAGCGCTTGAACCCGCAAGGCCCGGCCCTGAGTGAGCCCCTCATTCATGCAAACTTGCTCCTGCTTTACAGCGGCAATCTCCGACAGGCCGGGGAGCTTTTCAACGGTTTCCCTGTGAACACGGATGATCGTCCGGCCATCGAGTTCTCCTCGCCGCAAAGTTATCAGAGACGCCTGGCAGGCTCTGAGAAGGCTCTGGTTGAGGAAGAGCTGCTGAATCTCTTGGAGGAGGTTTGGACGCACGCCCCTCTTGACAGCGATCCCTATTTAGCCCGGTTCCGGCCTGATCAAAGAGCGTTTGCATCAGCAGGGATGGATCTGGTTGCCGTGAGCCGCTTTGCCAAAACCGATCGGGATAAGGCCAGAGAGCATTTGGATTGCGCTATATCAAAATTGCCCCCGGAATTCGGGCCTATTGCGAAATCCATGGCTCCGGGTGGGTGAGGCATTGGTTTATCATGGGCTCATGATTTGTGTTTTCAGCCTTGTCCTGGTTCACAGCAGGCGGTAGGTGACAAAAAAGGGAAGAAAGCTGCACGAAATGGGCATACCTCAAGGGTATGCTCAGGCTGGGACCTGTTCACAAAGTGGTGTGCCGGGGGGAACCATAGGGGGCAAAGCATCGTAAGCCCGAGGACTCAGTCAACCTGCGGCCTGCTTGTAGTAGATCTCCCCTTCGTAGGTGTCCATGAATCCCCTTTTCTGGATCGTGATTTTGGGGCTTTTTGATTCAAAAAACTCCGTCAAGAACCGATATGCCTTCCTGTGATCCATCTTGCCGCAGGTCTCAAACGTCACGGCCGCGAAATTGTATTCGGGCCAGGTGTGAACTGCGAGGTGCGACTCGGCAATCGTCACCGTACCGCTCACACCCCAGGGCTTAAAAGTATGAAAGGACACCGCAACTACTTCAGCTCCCATGAGCTGCGCAGCCGTCAGCATCCCCTCTTTAATCACCTCGGAATCGAGGAGCTTCTCGTGATTGCACTCATAGAGATCTATGAGCACCAGGTCAAGCAAGGAACGCAAGGTCCTCACCCCCTTTCATTTCAAGCTATGCGCTGAAGGTCTCAACCCCTTTCTTGCCGATCCGCCTGCGGCGGATCGCCCCGGAGGGAGATTTGATAGCTTCTCTTATAGGGACTGGAGAAGCGTATGTCAAACTTTTTCTATGCCTTCAACCAAATGGCATCCGTTTTTGAAAAGCTTCTTTATTTGCTTTGGATAGGGAGCCCTCACAATCCCCTTTTCCGTGATAATCCCTGCCACATACCTGCCAGGCGTCACATCGAATGCGGGATTGAAGATCTTCACGCCCGGAGGGCCCACCCGGATCTTCCTGAAGTGGGATATTTCCGTGGCGTCCCTTTCTTCCACCGGAATCCTTTCTCCTGACGGGATTCTCAGATCAATGGTGGAGAGGGGAGCCGCCACGTAAAAGGGTATCTTGTTTTCCCTAGCGAGAACAGCCACTTGATAGGTGCCGATCTTGTTCGCCACGTCTCCGTTAGCCGCAATGCGATCCGCGCCGGTGATGACAAGATCCACTTTCCCCTGGCGCATCAAAGAGCCGGCCGCATTGTCGGCAATCACCGTCACAGGGATCCCGTCCTCCATGAGTTCGAAAGCCGTGAGCCGGAGACCTTGAAGCCATGGTCTCGTTTCATCGGCAATGACCTCGATTTTTTTGCCCGCTTCATGGGCCGCCCGGATCACCCCAAGGGCGGTCCCATAGCCTCCTGTGGCCAGAGAACCGGCATTGCAGTGAGTCAGGATGACGGCTTTTCTGGGAACAATGCTCTGACCGTGCTCTCCGATCTTCCGGTTAATCTCAACGTCTTCCGATAGGATCTTTTCCGACTCCTCTCTGAGCGCTATCCTGATCTCCTCAGGGTCCCTGCCCGCCATGCGTTCAACCAGCAGGGTCATCCTCTCCACCGCCCAGCGTAAGTTCACCGCCGTGGGCCTGGCTTTCAGCATCCGGCTCGCCGATTCCCTGAATCGACGAGCAAAAGTATCATAAGCATCCGCTTGGATGGCCTCAGCACTCAGCGAAAGCCCCATGGCTGCGGCTACACCGATGGCCGGTGCTCCACGGATGACCATGCTCTTGATGGCTTTCACCACATCCCTGTCGCTCTTGCACACGACCCACTCGACCTTGGCCGGGAGTTTGCGCTGGTCGATCATGCGGATGTGTCTGCCCTTCCATTCGATCGTTGGCAACATAGCGCTTCTGCGTGTCCTGATGAAATCTGCCGAAGCAGATTTCATATAACGCCCCTTCGGGGCCCCCATCCTGCGAAACAGCAGGCCTCATTCAGTGGAAAAGACTGGATACGGCTCACTGATGACTGGTTTATCCTATCTTGATTCTCCACCCGTAGGGGTCTTTCTTTTCCCCGTACTGGATGGCCACAATTTCATTGTAGAGCTTCTGGGACAGGGGGCCCATTTTTCCTCCTGCCACGACATAGTCCCTTCCCTTGTAGGTGATCTGGCCCACGGGCGAGATGACGGCTGCCGTGCCTGTTCCAAAAGCCTCCTTGAGCCTGCCGTTCTGCGCCGCGCTGATCACCTCGTCAATGGCAAGAAAACGCTCCGACATTCTCATTCCCCAGTCTTTCACCATGTGAATCACCGAGGCCCGGGTGATCCCGGGAAGAATGCTGCCCCCAAGCGGGGCTGTGATGACCTCGTCGTCAATGACGAAAAACATATTCATGGTGCCCACTTCTTCGACAAACTTCCTCTGAGCGGCATCCAGCCACAACACCTGGGTAAAGCCCTTTTTCTTGGCTTCCTCTGCAGCCAGCAGGCTGGCCGCATAATTCGCCACGGTCTTGGCCTCCCCCAGTCCACCCACCGCGGCTCTCACGTACTTGTCTTCCACCCAGATTTTCACGGGATTGAGGCCCTCTTTGTAATAGGCCCCCACCGGCCCGATGATGATGTAAAAAAGATATGCCTTGGCGGGTCTTACGCCCAGGTGAGGCTCTGTGGCGATCATGGTCGGCCGGATGTAAAGGGAAGTCCCCTGGCTTCCGGGGATCCAATCCCTGTCCAGGAGTACGAGTTTTTTCAGCGCTTCCATGGCGAAATCCACATCCACCTCGGGCATGCACACTCGAACCGCCGACCGGTTGAGCCTAATGAAATTGTCCCTGGCTCTGAACAGGTAAATGCCCCCCTCTTTTCCCCGGTAAGCCTTCAGGCCTTCGAAGACCTCTTGGCCGTAATGGAGAACCATGGCGGCCGGATCAAGGGCCAGAGGGTGATAGGGCTCGATGCGGGGATTGAACCACCCTTTCCCCTCTTGAAAATCCATGAGGAACATGTGATCCGTAAAAATGTCCCCGAACCCCAGAGTGGATTCATCGGTCGGCTTTTTCTTCATCTGCTCCGGCCGGGCAGACAGAACCCTGATTTCCATGACTCCCTGACCCCCTTTTTTGTAATAAAATTTCTGTTTAGCACAGCGATGGTCTGAAGACAATGAAATATTCATGCCTTCGTAACCACTCATGCCCCTGAGATCTTATCGCCCCCGCGCATAAATGCGCCGGAGGCGCACAAGAAGGTAGGGGCAGGCTTTACGCCCGCCAGCGGGAGGGGGTAAACCCCTCCCTTACGGGTGCCCTTCCACGGTAAAAAGCCCCGGTCCCTCAGCTCCGCACGAGGTTCGGCAGCCACAAAACAACCTGGGGCCAAATGATGAGAATGGCCATGGTGGCGATTTCGATCACGATGAAAGGGATTGCCGCGTAACAGATCTCCTTGATGCTATACTCGGGAGCCACGCCCTTGGTGACGAACAGGAGCATTCCGAAGGGAGGGGTGATAAACCCCGTTTCGAAGTTGATGAGCATGAGAACCCCGAACCAGACAGGATCGAAGCCCAGCATCTTCACGATAGGCATGAAGATGGGCATGCAGATCATCATGATGGAAATGGTCTCCATGAAGGTCCCCATCAGGAAGACGATGAACTGCATCCCGATCACGACGATGAGAGGAGAGACCTGGAGAGTCTCCACCACGCCCAGGAGACCTTGGGTCGCGCCCGTGAAAGCCAGCAGGCTGCTGAAGGTGTTAGAGGCGGCGATGATCATGAATACCATGACCGTGATGTCCAGCGTCCCGATGAGCGACGTTTTCACCATGCTCCAGCTCAGTCGCCCGTAAACGGCCGTGACAGCGCCTGAAGCCGCGGCTTCCGTTGGGGTCGCAAATCCGAGAAGCATGAGCCCCAGCACCATGAAGATGATGAATCCAAGGGGGAACACATACTTGATCGTTCCTGCAATCTTTTGCGTGAAGCTCACCCGCGCCACCTCATAGCTGGGGGCAAGGGAGGGATTCAGCCAGCACCGCACGACAACGTAAGCGGCGATCAGGCCCCCCAGGAGGAGACCGGGCATAACCCCGCCGACAAGGATTTTGCTTACGGAAATGTGTCCGATACTCGCCAGGACAACGGCAAGAGAAGAGGGCGGGATGAGCATGGCCAGGCCCCCCACCCCGATGATGGGGCCCACGGCCATGGAGGGTCTATACCCCCGCCGGCGCATTTCAGGGAGCAGCACAGTCCCGAGCATGGCCGTGTTGGCCAGCGTGGAGCCGCTCAAGGCGGCAAAGAGCACTCCTGTGCCCGCGGCGAGCAGGCTCAAACGGCCCGGAATACGGCCCAGCCATTTGTCGACCACGTCGATCGTGTTCTTGGCGATGCCCGAATGGAACATGAGCTCGCCCATGAGGATGAACAGGGGAATGGGTGTCAGGGTGAAGGTCGACAGGGAGGAGAAGATCTGGAGGGTCATCTGGCGGAGCCCCATGGGACCCATGAAGACGAGCGTTCCTACAAGGTTGATCAGCAGGAAGCCGAAAGCGATGGGGAACCCCGAGGCCAGGACGATGAGCAACCCGAGGATGAAGAAGGCCAGAACCGCGTACCATTCCACCCCTAGACCCTCCTCCCGCCGGAGCTTGCCCCGTGCGCTTTGCTCGGCCATTCGGTCCCGGACTTCTGCGTTTCGGGTTCTTGCAGGTCCTTTATGATTCTATGCAAACCATCCGTCAGGTTTCGAACAAACTGGGCGGTGAGGACCAGAAAACCGGCAGGGATCACCATCAGGACCAGGTACCTCGGCATATCCACGGCCTGGACGTCTGTCACGCCCCGTTCGAAAAGATTCAGGGTCATGAGGGACGTGTACCAGCAGAGCGTCCCACACACGGCGATTCCGAGAAGGCTGTGGACGACTTCCGCGATGCTCTTGCTTTTGGGCCCCAGGGTTGCCGTGAGCACATCCACGGCAACGTGCTTCCGCCTCCGGAGAACCCAGGCGGATCCCAGGAAGGTCATCCAGACGAGAGAGTACTCATTGAACTGAACGGTCCAGACCGGACTCTGAAGGCCGACCGCACGGGCAAAGATGCCGTAGCCGATGGAGAAGGTAATGAACGCAAGGAGGAGCCCTGCCATCACAGCCATGCTCGTCAGTATCCTGTCCAGGAACCTGCTCAGCAAGGGGCTCCTCCCTTGTGTAGGATGGGCTTCCCCGGCCTACCGGGTCACCATCTCTCTCAGCTTGGCGCCGTTGACGGGCGATTTCTCCAGAATGACGTCCCACAGGGCCGAATAGGCCGCATCGGTCAGAACCTTAGCCTCGGCGGGGGACAGCTCAAGGTACTGCACGCCCATGGCCTTCAGGGATTCCTTTTCCTTGCCGAGCAGGTCGAGAGAACGCTGCTTCGCAAAGCGCGCCGCCTGGTCCAGCGTCTCGATCAGGAGCTTTTGCAGGGGTTCAGGCATCTCCTCCCACTTCTTCTGGTTGAGCACGATCACGTTCGCCCCGTTGTAGACACCGGGCTGCACGACATACTTTGTCATCTTGTCCCATCCCCAGTCCTTGATCAGGCCTCCCGGCCAAGTGAAGCCGTCCACGACGCCGCGTTCCAGGGCGGTATAAACTTCAGGAGGCGGAATGACCACCGGGTTGGCCCCGATCTTCTTCAAAAAACCGATGAGCGTGGGGCTGCATCGAATTTTCAGCCCCTTGAGATCCTCCAGGCCTTTGGCAGATTTCATCAGATAGATCGTGAAGGGCAGGTTGTGCCCCAATCTTCCCAGATAAACGCAGTTGATCTTCTCCCGGTGCAGTTTGTCCAGGAACGCGTTCACCCCTTTCTCTCTCTCTTCCCAGCCATCCAGCATGGACACACTCAGCGCGTTGATTTCCGGAACCGCCGAAACATAGTAACCGTCCGTGGTGAACACCATATCCACCACCCCCATCCGTGCCGCCTCCACCTGCTCCTGGTTCGGGATGACTTCCGGTCCCCCGAGATACTGGATCTCGAGTTCGCCGGGGTACTTCTTTTCCACGTTTTCCTTCACCATCTCCATGAACTTGTTGAAATTGCCGACCTCCCAAACAGACTTCGGCCAGGCCGTGACCGCCTTGATGGTGATCTTCTTCGCCTCGGCCATGGAGGCCATGGAGAACACAATCGCTCCAATCAGAAGTAATTTCAGTAAACGTGACATAGGACCCTCCTTTTTTGGTTCATTTAATGAATGATCCGAATCTCCTCATCACAGGCCACGGACGAGCTCGTCTTGTGCGTACCATCCGTCGTTGCTTTTGAACCCTGAACCCTGAATACTCCTCAATCCCCATTTTTTTCTAAAGCGGGGATTGAGGGGCTTTCAACACAGCTTTTCGGCTCGCTTCTTCAGCTCCTCCCAGGCCCTGTCCGTCTCAGCCTGAATGACCTGAATGTCCTCCGGCCTCAGGTGACGGTACCTTCCCTGGAGCGACAGATAAGCCTCCACAGGCAAGCCCCTGGAGCGGTAGTTGATCACATACTCCAAACCCCCGAAGATTTCATACAAGGGAAAGATGTTCGTTTCCACCGCAGCCACCGCCGCCTTGGGTGAGAGGTGCTCTTCCATTTTCCAGCCCGTAGGGCAGGGGGACAGGAGGTGGAGAAATCGGGTTCCCCGCATTTGCTTCGCATTCTTCACTTTGGCCATGAGATCGTCCGGAAATCCGATGCACGCCGTGGCGGCGTAAGGGATGCGGTGAGCGGCCATGATTTCCATGATCTGTTTCTTTCGCCGCGTGTTCCCGGTCGGCGAGGTGCCGGTCCAGGCGAAGCGGGGAGTCGAGGAGCTCACCTGGATTCCCGTGTTCATGTAGGCCTCGTTGTCCATGCAGACGTAAATGAAGTCCTCGTTCCTGTCCGCAGCGCCGGAGAGGGACTGAAGGCCGATGTCAAAGGTGCCGCCGTCCCCTGCAAAGGCCAGAACCGGGATGTCGTCCTTGCCCTGGATCTTCAAGGCCTGGGAGATCCCGGCGGCCGTGGGCGCGGCAATCTCGAAGGCGGAGTGAAATACGGGCACGTTGAGGGCCGCATAGGGATAGGGTCCTGAGATCACGGCCACGCAGGAGGGCACCACCACCACCACGGCCCGATGTCCCAGGGCCTGGAGCACCAGGCGCATGCCGATGGCATGGCCGCATCCTGGGCATGCGGCAACACTTCGGCCGGACGCGACTGGGCCCTTGCGATCATCGCTTTTCCTCCGTTATCCAGATGGGTTCGTCCAGGGCCTTGTCTCTGGCCAGCGCGTCGAGCACGACCCTTTCGATCAAATCAAGATCCACATTGGTTCCGCCTATTCCGGCCAGGTATCCCTGGACCTGGTGCCGCCGATCGGAATTCACCAGGGCCGCCTTCAGCTCGGAACAAAAGATGCCCTCCCGTCCCAGGGAAAGATTCCGCTCCACCACCGCGATCTTGGGCACCGGCTCCAGGAGCTTTCGGAGAAGTCGTGTAGGAAAG
>Ga0209381_1004895_pt1 | contig 11443 bp, 8 predicted proteins | sample DewCreD2012metaG_FD_184111 | JGI IMG/M metagenome (GOLD analysis project Ga0209381, IMG submission 184111) | Hot spring sediment bacterial and archeal communities from British Columbia, Canada, to study Microbial Dark Matter (Phase II) - Dewar... ...
GGCGACTTCGGTGGCATGGATCTATGCAGCCCGCATGTCGAAAACCCCAACCCGACACCACGCGGTGGAAGGTCGCAATCATTTCGCCTTTTCCGATGTTCGCAAAGCCGTTTCTGAGGTCGCTGCGGATTCTAATTTTGGATTGCTTTTCCCTGTTCCCCGCAAATCGATGCTAAATTCTCTTATCGATTTGCTTATGAGCATGGCCGCATGAACACTTTTTGGGAAACTTCAGATTCTCCATCCGAAGCGTCGCAATTTCCTTCTTTACCCTGGCGAACTCGATTTCGATTTCCGTATATGGTCTTTGCTAAGATCCGACCTTCTCCAATTTCCCTGTCTTGAATGCTCGGCCCCAATTTTCAAGCGTTGATTTGGGAATCATTAAATGGTTGGCCGCTTCCCCTGCAGACAAGCTTTGCTCGTTTACCAGACGAACCGCCTCGATCCGAAACTCTTTACTGTATTTCCCATTCGGGATCTGTTTCATAGGGACACCTCCTGTCATTATTCAATTCTATACTTTGGTGTCCGTTTGTTTAACCTGCCACACCCCTAAACACACGGCCTTGCCCGGCCGCACTAAGTTGATCACATTGGGCACTAGCTAAAATACCGCAACACTAAACTGAAAGTGAATTCCCGCATCTTGCAGATTCCATTCCATTCCGGAATCGATATGCCGCAAGGGGATGCCCCAGTAGATTTCGAACTGGGGATAAAGCGTATGAGGCGGTTTGGATTTTCGGTCCCATCGAAGACCTATGCCGATACTGGTCAAATCTTTCGGATCAGGCGTAAAGAGCTTTGTATTCCATGCCCTTCCATAGTCGAGGAAAGGGGCCAATTGCACCATGTCCGCCCAGCTTTTGTCCCGCACAACGGGAATGCGCCATTCAATGGATGATATCATGGCATTGTCTCGCACCACTTGATTTTCCCGATATCCCCGAACACTGTATCGTCCACCGACAGCGATCTGCTCCAACGAGAGCAGCGGTTCGTTGGCAAGCTGGATATCTGTTCGAAAGACGGATTGGCTGTCCCATAAACTATATTTGCGGACCCATTGAAACTGCCCCAGCCAGGCAAGATATCGACTATCTGGGATGTCCCCGTCGTGAATGGTGGCGTCCCAGAAATCAATGCCAAGGCTGATCTTCGATGTAAAGGCAATTACCTGGACCATCGATCGATACACATACTCCTGGGAGCATCTCAAGGCCGTGACTTTGGATTGGCCATTCACTGCACCGTAAGCCATGGAAAATGGTTCGTCCAGAACGCTTGTCTCGTTTTCGAGATGTTCAAGGCCAAGGCCGAGTGCAAACTCATGAGCCAAGTCGCGATAAAGCGGCTGGCGAATCGCAATGGTGTAAATGTTGGATGTGCTTTTGATATCCAGCGGATCGAAACGCTCTTCAATCGCATTGTAATCGTTTTTGCGATACTGCAGACTCAGCGTCGTTTCATAAGCGTTCAGTGGGACCGAATAGCCGATGTCGAGTTTTGGGAAAACACCTTCAGATCCGCCCACCGTCAGGTTGACCTGATCCCCGATGCCCGTGACGTTGTTGTGCACACCTGTGATTTCGCCCCGTTCGGCACCTATCGATGGAGACTGGTAATTGTTTGTGCGAAGCCAGACTTGGTAGGGAAGCGCCTCTTGCACTTTCACATCCAGCTCGGCCTGTCCTCTGCGATCACCGGGTTTGAGCTCCGCATTGAGCCGTTCGATGTGTGCGTCCGACTGCAAGAGTTGCATACGGCGTTCCAGATCGAAAACGTTAAGGGGAGGCCCAGCATCCAGTAGCAGCCTGTTTTTGACATACCCAGACCACAATCTACCGGATGATTGGACATGAATGGCGGAGAGTTCGCCCTCGACGATACGGATCGTCAGAAGGCCATCCCTGATACTTTGGTCCGGGATCAAGGCACCGGAATTGATGTACCCGTGTTCAACATAATGAACGGTCAGAAGATGCCGAAGTGATTCAATATCTTCCGCACTCAACTGTCGATTCAGAAAGGGTTTGGCCACATTCATCAACTCGTCAGACGAAAACACCTTGTTACCAACGAACTGGATTGCACGAATGTGCACCCGCAAGGCAGCCGAAGCTTGCTCAGGTATATTTTCCGTATCGACGGGCGGCAGAACAAATTTGGGGGCAGGAGCGGGTTCGATTGGGTTGACTTGACGAGGAGCATCTCCTGAGCGACCGGTAGGATCTATCTCGGATGGTTGGGCATCGGATAAGGAGGCTTGAAGCAGAAAAAAGCAGAAACTGAAGAGTAGGAAAAACGACAGGGACCGAATCAAGTGGATAATTTTTAAATTTTCAAACACTTGCCTCAGGATAACGATTCCACGTGGTGCCGGCCCATATTGAGAAGTTATCGTCATGACCAATGATACATTGTTCCAAGACAAATCGATTGAAACCGCATGATGAAACACTCAGAAATCATTGCAACCTCTAGGCAGAGTAACCATGCCAATCTGTTGCGCCCCCTAAAGCAATTAAAACCTTATAGAAATAAGAGATAGATCAGATTGCTATTGATATGCATTAAATAACCCATATCATTCAGGTGTAGATATAACAAATGTTATAAAAATTGTAGGCTATGGAAATTTGTAAATCATTGTACTTCATCGTCTTCTACGGCATGAAGTTTACAAAAGGTTGACGTCTTCATTAACACACGCTATAAATATTTTCAAATATTTTTTATAGAATTTTTATACTGCAAATTCTTATTGTATTTCAATAGGATAATGTCAAAATACTTTATGTGGGGTTTGGGTGCGGATAGCCTCTTGAAACATATGATTAAAGATCATAACCTCCTACTCTCTGCCAGAATGGTTTATACCTGTACGCAACTTTCTCTGACGAATGTCTCTTGTATGCCTCCATAGATATAATTCTATTATCAATTTTTGCTTAACAAGAGTCCGAAAAATGTTCGTAACACAAACCCCTTTCGTCCGAAGGATTTGCGTTATATCAAGGAGCGGACATGATATCCCATAACCCGCCTTATTTCCCGAAGAGTCTTTGGTTGTTAAAGCACATAAGGTTTTTTGGATGCCCGGTTCTGGTTCTTTTGGTGTTCCTTGAGTCTGTTTTTGCCTTTGCAATGGATACCGCGAGCATTCTGGCCCGATACCCGGGTGAGCGCTTACAGGCGATTACGGAACTGACCCAACAGGCCGAAATGGCAAATGCAGATCTGCAATTCGAAAAACAGATTCAAATCCTGCTCGAAATTGCCCGGATTTATCAATCTTATGCTCGGTATGCAGAGGCTGAATCGGTCTTGGAAAAGGCATTGCAACTGGCTCGTGCCAAAAAAGACGAGCGCATGGAGGCATGGGGAGCTACCTACATGGGCATACAGAAACTGATTACCGGAAATGCTCTTGATGCCGCCCCTTATCTTGAGACCGGTCTTGCCAAAGCAAAAGAATTGAATGATCGGCCGTTGATTGCAGTGTGCTGGAATCATTACGGCCTGTATGGGTTGACACAGCAACGCTTTGAAGATGCCCTGTCATCATTTGAACAAAGCATTCAGGCTTCCTCAGACCCAGCACTTACAGCCATGGCATTCATCAATGCGGCAAAAGCATCCCTGTTCTTCCAGCCAACTGATCGTACTCTGATTCTAATCGATAAGGCCGCACAAATTTACAAACAACTTCCTGATACGGAAGATAAGATTATCGGCCTCATTTCAACAGGGGAAATGTTTCTCTCGCTGTGGAAAGATAGAAAGATCGATCGTGAAAAATGTTTATCAGCAGTATATCCGCTTTTCCATGAAGCGCTGCAATCCGCCAAGAATCTGAATAGCCACTATCTACTGGCCATGGCCTACGGCAGCATGGGGTTTTTGTACGAGAAAGACGGAAGACTCGCTGAAGCACTCAACCTGAGTCGTTTGGCGCTATGGTCTGCCCAACAATCCGGCGGATCTTCTTTGTATCGCTGGCTGTGGCAGATCGGAAGAATACATGCGTTGCAGGATCATACGGATGTCGCCATCGCTGCCTATCGTCAGGCTGCAGAGCGTCTCGAAGCCGTTCGCCTCGATATCCTCAACCGTTCCCTGACTTCTACGACAATATTTCGGGATCGTTTCGGATCTCTGTTTTTGGAACTCGTCAATCTGTTAATTCATAAAGCGCATATTATAGCCGATCCCTCTTCCAAAAGAAACTTGCTCCTTGAAGCCAGAGACTGGATGGAACAGCTCAAGATCGCCGAGCTCCAGGATTATTTTCAGGATCAATGTGTTATGAGCTATCGTGGCTCAAAGGCAAAACTGGATAACATTTCCCAAAATACAGCCATTTTGTACCCCATCATGCTGCCGGGTCATACTGAAATCCTCCTGAGCATTACAGGGGATATATACCATTTCTCCATTCCGATCGACTTCTCAACCTTGACCAACGAAATCAATCTATTTCGATCAAAACTAGAAAAGCGGATTTCCCGTGAATATATGCGGCCTGCCCAAAGGTTGTATGACTGGCTAATTCGTCCAATCCAAGAAACTCTGGATAGCAATCTCATTCAAACGATTGTTGTCGTGCCCGATGGCCTCCTGCGAAGCATTCCGTTTGCCGCAATGCACGATGGTTCGAAATTTTTGGTTCAACGATATGCGCTTGCCGTTACCCCAGGATTGTATCTGACCGATCCCAAACCGATCGATCCCCAGGGTATCAAGGTTCTTGCAATGGGGCTAAGCGAAGCGACTCAGGGTTTTCCTGCCTTGCCATATGTAACCAAGGAAGTCGCCCAGATTAGCGAATTGATGCCAGGTATGGCCTTCCTGAATAAACATTTCCTTGCTTCAGACATTCAGCAACGCTTGAGTGAAGACAATTACTCGATCGTACACATTGCTTCACACAGTTACTTTACAGGAGATAAGGACTACAGTTACATTTTGACATACGACGACCGGTTGAATATTCAGCAATTGGATCAATGTCTCGGAATCTTCAGGTTCCGCCAAAAGCCGCTCGAAATGTTGACATTAAGTGCCTGCGAAACGGCAGTAGGTGACGATCGTGCTGCCCTGGGACTTGCCGGTATTGCCATAAAGGCCGGAGCCCGAAGTGCCTTGGCGTCTTTGTGGTCGATTCATGATCAGTCAACCAGTATGTTGGTTATGAAATTTTACCAGGAACTTCTCAAACCAGGCGTTAGTCGAAGCCAAGCGCTTCAATCGGCCCAAATGATGTTGATGGAGGATGAACGTTACTCCCATCCGATCTATTGGGCGCCATTTTTATTAATTGCAAACTGGCTATGAAGGAACACATCCGTAAAACCCTTTCTGAATGTGACAACCAGGTTACTGTTGGTGCCCTTACCTAAGGATTTTCAACCCTCTTCTTGACCATCGCCCAAAAAGCCTGCTGCCTTGCAAAATGATTCATTATAGAAATAGGGGGCATTACGAGATTAATCGAAAATTTTAAAAAACTTGCAGGGAAAAAGAACAACCCGATCGGAGCGTTCATTGGTTGCAGTGTTTTTCTTTTCGTTATTATTTTAAGACAACTCGGCATGTTGGAATTTCCTGAGTTGAAAACATATGACCTTTTTTTGAATTGGCAACCTCATGAAACGGTAAGCCAAAATCGCATCACGATTGTAACCATCACGGAAGCGGATATTTCAGAACTCGGCAAATGGCCAATTACGGATGAGAAGCTTTCTCAAGCTATTGGAACATTGCTTCAGTATAAGCCCTTGGCGATTGGGCTTGATATCTATAGAGATATTTCCGTTCCACCCGGCTCTGACGATTTGGCAGCACTCATGGTCGGGAATGCGCAAATTATTGCAGCTATGAAATGTGTTTCGGCCTCTGCCAGTTCAATCAAACCGCCAGAAGTTCTGCAAGATTCAGATCGAATTGGCTTTGTTGATATCATCATCGATAGGGATGGCTTGGTTCGTCGCGGTATTTTGTATATGGACAACGGAACTGATTTTTTCTATTCATTCGATCTGTTAATGGCAATAAAGTTTCTATCAATTAGAGGCTTGTCTTTCGGACGGAGTGAAAACGATCCGAATGTGGTTCAACTTGGGACCATGCCTATAGCTCCTTTTACATCGAATGATGGGGGCTATTGTCGGGCAGATGATGGAGGTTACCAATTTTTATTGGACTACAAAGACGATGGGCTCAACATTCCCCGGATTAAGATGACCCAACTTTTAAAAAATGTTATTGATGAAAGTATTATTGCGGGAAGACTGATCTTTTTGGGTGTTGAAGCAGAAAGCGTAAAAGATTATTTCAATGTTCCAGTCCGAACCCAGCTCCAAGCTTCCAACCGTAAATCCGGTGTTGAGCTGCATGCCATGATCACCAATCAGCTGATTGCATACGGTTTAGGCGAACGAAAGCCCATTCGATCGTTTAGCCAAACCGTTGAAGTTTGCTGGATATTTTTTTGGAGCATCCTTGGCGGTGCTCTTGGTTATCAAGCAGTTTCCATCAAGAAGCTGATCCTAATCGAATTGTCGGGTCAAATTCTTATCGGAATAATCGCCTTTAGCGTTTTTATTGAAGCCTTGTGGATCCCAGTTGTCCCACCCATACTGGCTTGGAGCTTATCAACAGGAATGACACCTTCGATCCTGCTCGGTATAGAAAAACATAAACGGCAGCAGGTCATGAGTATTTTTTCAGCCCTTGTTTCCAAGGAATTTGCCGACACTATTTGTGAACAAGCTGATTCAATTTTGCAGCAAGGATCGATTATACCAAAACCTTTGGTTGCAACAATTCTGTTTATGGACATCAAAGGATTTACTTCCATTACCGAAAATCTTCGACCTGAAATATTGTTTTTCTGGTTGAATCGTATCATTTCGCTTATGACCGAGCAAATTGTCGCTCATCAAGGTGTCGTTTGTAAATTCATTGGGGATGCCATCATGGCGGCATTTGGGGCACCCCTTGCTCGAGCCTCCTTCGCTGAAATTCAACAGGATGCTATTCATGCCATAGATGCGGCATTGGCTATGCAATATCAGATGATTCAGCTCAATCAGCAGAATCAAATCGATTTGTTGCCGCTTGCTACTATGCGCATTGGTATCTATACGGGATCAGTTCTCTCTGGGAGTGTTGGAAACAAGAATCGGATGGAATATACGTTAATCGGTGATCCCGTCAATATCGCATCACGACTGGAAAGCTTTTCAAAAAGTACATTTGTACTGGATCCATTGATTTCTCCAAGCAGAATATGTATAGGTGAATCTACATACGAGCTTGTTCATGATTTCTTCCAAATTATAGAAATGGGTGAAATGTATTTTAAAGGGAAGAATCTTCCTGTACATGTCTATCGGGTGATAGGCAGGAAATGAATCCGACGTGTGGAAATCTCTAAAAAGGTGATGGGGACGATATGTACAGGTATAAGGTGATATCTTATGGCATGATGGGGATCATTATTCTTTTAGGGCTTTTTATCCAAACCCTATGGTATTGCATAGCGCAATCAGCAGAACATGGAGAAAAGGGAACAGGGCAGCAAAGTTCTCCAATTTATCGTCCACCGTTGAGAGGAATGCCCTTCAACCGAGAAGGGGGGGCTACAAGAGGCGATAATGCTTTGTTAGCCAGTATCACCGCGATGGTTCCCGAACATATCGGACTGACATCAAGCGATATACCAACACTCTATTGGCATGCGTCACGGACAGTAGATGTTCCTGTTGAATTTGTCATTATCGATGACAACGCCATAGAACCCCTATGGCAATTGACGATGCAACCGCCACTAGCTGCAGGTTATCATACCATCCATCTGAAAGACGGTCCGTGTAAACTCGTTCCTGGAAAGGTTTACAAATGGTTTATCGCATTGGTTGTGGACCCAGGACATCGCTCGAAAGATATTGTGGTCAGTGGTGCGATTGAGTACGTCCATATATCTGATAAACTCTGGAATCAAATTCAGAAGGCCTCTCTTTTCGAACGAATTTCTCTGTATGCCGATGCTGGAATATGGTATGATGCCGTTGATTGTTTAAATCGTTTTGTTCAAAGCCAAAAGGGTAGCGAAATAGCACTGAAGATGCAGGAAGATTTTTTCAGACAAGTTGGGTTAACCCCTAAAATCCATTGAGCCGAACCACATTCCACACTTTTTGAGCCCCCCTGTGTCAGGTAGTTGTCACCGCAGAGGTGGTTCCTCAAATCCCCTGGATTTTGTCCACCCGAAAAGTGGTGTTTATTGCCGTTTTGCACGCTTGCCGGAAGGACACGCGGGAACAACCCACATTCCACCCCCTTTTTAACACTCATCCTATGGATTTCTCCGGGGGTGGAGGCGGTTTGGTGGATGTAAAGATGGCCTCGGATAGTCCAAGCGCCTGGAGATAGTCCTTTTGAACAGGTTTGAGTGGTTTCTTGAGTATTCGGACGTTGCCGTGCCGGATGATCTGGACGGAACGGAAATGCGTGAGCATCGCATAGGTGGTGGGGCGGGTGGTCTTGCGGCGATTCAGTCCTTCGATGGTCGAATCGGTTTTTTCGAGGAACATGCGCATCTGGCGTTGGATGAGGTTCCAGATGAGAAGCGACAGCAGCAGGACCATCCCAAGAGCCTCGATACGCTGGGGTTTTTTGAGGAAGATGTTGTTGACGATCAAAGGGTCTTTGAGGAAACTGAAGTTGCGTTCGATGCCGTCTTGGGCCTTGTAGGTGCGCAGTATGTCTTCGGTAGTCTGGGCATCCTCGCCTTTCAAGGGGCGGTTGGTGATCAAGACGAAGCAACCGGCTTCGGCGCGCTTTTGTTCGATGGCCTCGGTCTGCTCGATCACATCTGCGGTGACGTGCCATGTATGGCCGGTGATGGTGCGGCTGCCGTCTTTTTTGGGCCTGCCTTGGGCATAGATGGGCTTTTGCTCGATTCTGGGTTCCAGCGCATGGAAGGGTGTGGTTAAGGAGCGCAGAGCGCTACATTCGGCTTCGGCATCTGCCTGACAGAAGAAGGCGTCTTTTTTCCTTTTGGCAAGCAGTTTCATCAAGTTTTTACGGCTGTCAGCGATTTCCCTATCGATGCGCTTTTGCCGGCGCTTGTCGTGTGCACTCGAGTGGATGACAAGGGCGCGATAGGATCGGCCGTAGAGCTCGACAGTGGTCTCGGAAGCCTTATAGGAAGCAATGGGCCGATTTGGAGAGTAGCTTGAGCGGGAAAGTACCCCGATGGGCTGCCAGTTATCTTTGCCGATGGCTTCGTGGATTGCCTGATTGGCCTGGCCATAGGTGTGGGGAAGTCTCGTGACAAAATAGAGCGGGGCCTTGTTTGGAATCGGATCAAAGAAAGCGAGGTTTTCCTCCGTTACCATGGCCGAATCTGCAACATAGGTGAACGCGCCTTCGCCCAGACCGTTTTGAGCGAGGTTTTTGCTGATACGAGTGAGCAGCTTGTTGTTGAGGGTTTTATCCGAGCTGTTGCCGTCATGGGTTTCACCGAGGATGGGGATGTTGCGTTCGACACACAACATACTGATCATGAATTGTTTGAGATCGGGCCGATGGTCTTTGCTGTAGCCGAAAGTGATCTTGAGGGAGTTGTCCGGAAATATTCCGTCATATTCACCGCTGAGGCTCACCGAGGTAGAATCCCAATGACCACAGCTGGTGTCAATATCAAATACGGTAGCGGCCCTTCGGGCGATCTCGCCGAAGATGTTGCTTGCACCGATTTCAGCGATCCGATCGAGCACCCGGCCGACGTTATGATCGGCAAATGCGCAAATCGGAACCGATTCTCCCACAAGCATCTCGATATCCTGATCTTCAAAGAACCGCTCCAAATGATACAGGGGGGTGCGACCGGAGAGGGTATCCTGAATCATGCCTGCGACGATCAGGCCGGGTTGAACCTCCATCTGTCCGCCGACCCTATGGTTGATCAGCTCAACCAGGCCGAGCCGTTGCATGTAGGCACGGATAATGGGGAAAAAGTTCACCTGATGGACATCGAGCCGACTTGCCTCTTTCAGCATTTCCGAGACGTTCATTGCAGCATCCTCCGTGCTTGTTTGTGCAGAGGATAGACATAGACATCCTTTACGGGAACGATCGGTTCGGAAGTGCCGTTTCTGGTGCGGCCCGTTGTCCGGCCCAACAACTGCCAGTTTGCCGCCTTGTAGCAGGTGCCCTGGAACCGCCGGTCGACGAATGTCTCCAAGAGCAAGATGGGATGGCCATAACGCGCCTGCCAATCCTCGCTCAGCCGCCTTGCGATCATGGCCAGCACATGGCTGGCAAGGCAGGGGACTTCCACCCACGGCAGGATGAGAAACCGATGGTTATTGGTCAAAAGGTGCAGCTTGCTCTGGCGCACCGCAGCGCTCCAACCGATGTAGCGATCCCTGGGGGCACAGCTCCAGGCAGCGGAACCGAACAAAAGACAGGCAAGCGGCCGACCGTATCTATCGGCAACCAGGTAGGACATGTTTTCGCCCACCGGCTGGGTGAAACTGAGATAGTGGTAGCGGGCCAACAGCCATGCAAACAAGGCTTTCAGTGCCCGAGAAGTCAGATCGAGCAGTTGTAATGGCTGAAGATTTGCGAGCGAATCGCTGATTGGGGTCGTATCGTGCTCGACAGGCCGTATCGGCATATGCCGAAAACGATTGAGACATAGCCCCTTTTGAGCCGGCAGGCGGATGAAGCCTTTTTCATCAAGCTTTCGCAGCAGACTTCGACAGGCAATGTCTTTGAGCTGCCCGTTGGGATTTCGCCAATGCCAACGTTCCGCAAGCTCACGGCTTAACCGAGTTCGGCTCCAGGAAGGATTTTGTTCGATCAGCTCCCGAACAAAATCAACATCTTCACCAGTGACAAGACGGTTTTGGATGAGGGTCGGCACTTTCATGGCCAACCCTTTTACCATATTCTGTGAGACGAGTCCAGAAAAAAGTGAGCTTGTAAAAATTACCCCTTCAAGCGATTGTAGGGGTGCTGAATGTAGGATCCAGGTAGGCAACGTCTGTGAAAACCTATGCTTGGAATGAGGGAAAGAACCAACAACTCAAAACAGAGCGTGGTATATCCTTTGACGAAGTGCTTGTGCACATTGCCGCTGGCGATTTACTCGACATTGTCGAGCATCCGCATCCCGAAAGGTACAAGGGGCAACGTATCTTCATCGTCAAAATACGTGACTATGCATGGCTCGTCCCATTCGTAGAGTCAGAGGACGAGATATTCCTGAAGACAATCATCCCGAGTCGCAAGGCAACCAAGAAGTATTTGGGGAGATGAATACAGTGAACCATTACGTGCAATTCGAGCAAGAAGAGCAAGAACTGCTGGATTCCTACGAGCGGGACGAATGGCAATCCGTTGCCGAACTCCAAGAGAGATTATG